>Ga0256908_1000230_pt1 | contig 27496 bp, 27 predicted proteins | sample MC6MC0761MT_FD_186331 | JGI IMG/M metagenome (GOLD analysis project Ga0256908, IMG submission 186331) | Metatranscriptome of enriched soil aggregate microbial communities from Iowa State University, Ames, United States - MC6-MC0761-MT... | ecosystem: Environmental > Terrestrial > Soil >... | reverse complement strand
GCGGTTGAGAAAAAGGAACATGCAACCGACCTTACCCAGCGACATAAAATTACACACTACCTTTTAGATGGAAAAGATTTGGAAACACCAAGAATTTATCGAAAATACGAATGGGATGATCTGCAATTAATAACCAATTACTATTATTGGAAGCAAGGCGGCAAAGTAGAACTTGTAAATTTTGAATGGAACAGACACAACAATCAGTTTCAATCATTTATTGAAATGGAAGAGTATGAAGCAGAAAATCCGAGAATAAAACAGTATAAAGAAAAATTTGAGCAACTTGCCGGCTTTCTGAAACAGAAACTTGGAATTCCGCATAAGGTTTTAGTAGAAAGCGATGAAAGTGAAATGGAATGGCAGGAAGGAAACATTATTACTGTATTGAGGTATACTGCCTACACCGTAGAGGTTACAATTTACAAAAAAAACTAAACGAACTACCTTGCAATGAAACGAACCATTTTATTTATCTGCTCTGCTAACAAGCAACGATCTAAAACGGCTGAAGACTATTTTAGCAGTAAGTATGCCAATTAAGATTGTTAGCTAAATAATGCAAATGCTTAAAATTTTAATCTGTGAGAAAAATGATACCGTTGTAATATTTAGCAATGATAAAAGCTTAGTATTTTAATTAATATGACATTTAATAATCAGTAAGATTTATGCGATCTATAAAAAATATAATTTATTTACCAATTGTACTGTTACTATTAAACTGTTCGCTGCAAAGAAACCTTACGGTACCAGCCAAATATAACGGAAAATACGGTACGATAAACACAAAAGGTAGATGGATAATTAAACCTACATTTGACTCGTTGGACAGCTTCTACAACGGATATGCCGATATTCATAAAAATGGTAATGAAGGACTTATAAATACCGAGGGAAAAGTTATACTTGACTGCGAATATGATTTTATAGGTCTTGTTGAGGATAACAGGGTATTGGTTAGGAAAGATCATAAGTATAATTACTCTGATTTAATGGGAAGTTTTATATTAAAATCGTCTGTTGCAGATGCAGAGGATTTTTCGGAAGGACTTGCTGCTGTTAAGTTTAATGAAAACGGCAAGTGGGGATATATTGATATAAAGGGTAATTTAAAAATAGACACCTTGTTTTACCTTGCTTACGAATTTAAAAAAGGTACTGCAGAAGTAACCATAGAATCTTTTGACACTATAAGAAGCAATGGAAATTATACACTTTTAGAACCACTATATATTGATTACAACATAAACCGATCAGGAAAAACTACCGATACTATTGAATACAAACAAAGGGTAAGAAAATTTCCATTAATTGGTTCTGCAAATGCAAATACATTGGGAAGGATTAACAGCCGAGGAGATACAATTATGCGGCCAAAATACAGATCGTTTGGATATGTGCAGGGAAAGTATATGCGGTATTACGATGGAAAGAAATACGGACTGGCAGACACAACCGGTTTAATTTTGATAGAACCTATTTACGATGAACTTGAATACTTTAGTACAAATGGGCTGGCGGCTGCAAAAAGGTATGGCAAGTATGGCTATATAAACAAATCGGGAACGGTTGTTATAGATTTTGTATATGATGATGCGCATGGTTTTGCCTACGATCTTGCTCCTGTAAAAATTAATGGAAAATGGGGGTTTATCAACAGCAAAGGAAAACTTAAGATCAATCCTATCTATGACCATATTGCGGGTCATTTTAAAAAACCTAAAACCAGAGGCAGTAATATCTACAAATTCAGCGATGATTAATTTTAAGTATAAACCCATGGTGCTATCCACTAAAATATTCTGTTGAAATAAACAATATAAAAACAGAAATTTACCTTTACTAGAATTCTTATAATTTAAATAAAAATGTGGTTTGAACAATTAACAGGCTTTAGAGAAGAGTCTCCTGAAACCGTAAGGAAAAATATTTTGATTAGCGGTGCCGAGCTTATCTCACTTGCAAACAATAAAAGATACCATTTTGGAAAACTGGAAATAGCAACGTTAGCTGACCTACGGCAATATAACCATGTTTTAGAAGGATATAACGATACTATTGAAATTACAGAAGTTGTAGCAGACGCACAAGATTTGCACTGCCAACCGGAAAATGCCAATGCGTTGTTTCAGGTTGCATCTCAATTTAACCTGCTTGAAATGATAAGTCCGAATATTATTCCCGAACAAGGAATAGACCGGTATGAAAATGACCATACCCAAGGACCTGTTTGTGCCATTGCATGTGGTGCGGGCACCCTATTCAGAAATTACTTTGCAGAAACAAACGGACAAATCGGACAGACAGAACACAACCAGATTGACTGTTTGGATTTAATTGCAAAGGAACTGGATAATGAACGTTTGAATCTTTGGAAGATGCGAAACGGATATGCAATGATAAGTGAAAGGGGATTGCTAACAATAAATAAAAAGATTGCACAGTTAAGCGCAGACGACCGCGAAGATTTAAAAGGAAAATTAAAGACAGGCATACAGTGGAATACGGAAGTTACATTGGCAGCAACCAAACACAGGGTTTCACAAATATTATGTTCAGCACTGCCTGTTGCGTACTGCCAAACCGAACCTATATACTGGGAAAGTTTTGCACGGGTTATTTTGGAAGCACTTTACGAATCGACCCTTTATGCAGGAATGCTGAATATGATAGAACACCAATCTAACATTGTTTACCTTACCCTGGTCGGAGGCGGCGCATTCGGCAATGAGGAATACTGGATTATTGAATCGATGCAGAAAGCTTTTAAAAAATTTAAAAATGTTCCTTTGGATGTTAGGATTGTCAGTTACGGAAAATCGAACAAAAATATACAACAGTTGTTGCATGAGCAGTAAACAACGTACAGTGCACTTTAATCGCAAAAAATTGGTAAATCGCTAAATTTGCTAAAGTTTATTATATTGATTAGACCAAAGTATTTACTTTAAACATAAAGAAACACCTACGATTATTAAGTTATGATTTCATTTGCGAACATAAAAGAATATGCTACCGACTTTCCTGAAGTTTGGAGTTTTCTGTGGTCTCCGGAAGAAGCTACTGAAATTTCCGAAGAACACAAAGACCAGATTTATTTTTTAAATGTGGAAGCAAAGGAATTTTTAGACTCATACATTGAAGGATCTAAAATGCTGAAAGGTCCACAGTGGAAGCCTTTTAATGAGAATTATTTCAGTTCTGTTGAAGAGTTTGAAATTACAGATGATTGTGAGAGCAGGTTAAAAAAATGGCTTTACAGCAAACCCATACCTTTTGACAAATTTGTGTACGTAGATAATGACCGAAGTGGACAAGCCGTTACAATGACTTGGAAAATGGTTATAAAATATTGTGAAGGACTTTTTTTTGCTGACGATCTGGTAATTTTTGATGAGACCTTAAACTGGGGATTGTATTATTTTCACGAAGACGTGATTTACTTTGGTACGGACAAAATTTATGATAAGGAATTAGAATACCAGAAAACCATAGAGCTTAACGAATTAAAAAAACGATTTTTTAATAAAAAGTAATACCACAAATATTAAAATAAATCTTTATGAAAGTAATTATTGGATTATTTTTATTAGTCATGGTTTCATGTTCGCCACGCATATCAAACAACGTACTAGAGAAAGACTCTTTTTTGGAAAATACTTACAATAATGCCGCAGCTGCAGATACTGTAAATTTGAAAACAGAACTTATAGAAATTTTCACTGACAGTTTGACTATAGGCGTAAAAGGTAAAAACAAGCTGGAAATTATAAAGCACCGCGTTTTTGGAGACACATACGTAATTGTGAAATTCTATACAAAAGCCCCGCACCGCTGGTATCTTCAAAACACCTATTTGTATGAATGTAATGCATTAATGAGTATGATGCCGGACATTTCTGACTACAACAATGACGGTTTAAACGATGTTACGTTTATCTCGGCACAAGCTGCACGAGGTGCTAACGAAGTTAGGAGGCTTTTTATTTATGATGACTACAAACAGGAACTGATTTCGATTTTAAATTCAGAAAACTATCCCAACATGCGCTACAATAAAGAATTGGACTGTATTGACGCCTTTTTAGTTCATGGAGGTACATCGACCGTTTTTGCAAAAATTAAAAAAGACAGTCTGATACAATTTGCAAGCGTACATAATGACAGCCATAGAACAATATATGAAACAGATGCTGATGGAAACGAAAAACTAATTACAAAAGAAATAATTGATCCTGACAACATATATGTTAGATACAGCAATTACAAGCCATTAAAAGAGTACCAAGATTAGATTTTTTATATAACTTACTAATAATTTTTTAACCTACCGTTTAAACCTTATCATTTATGAGCGGAAAAGTACATAAAATAGATCTGAATGCGCATATAGTTGCAGGTAAAAGTGCAGCAGGTTTTATGTTAGGCATGCAGAAAAATGATGTGAGTAAGGAAGTTCTTAATTTATTCACCGTTACTGAAATTGTTAACGAGTATGTAAAAAATCTTTCACTCTACAAATATTACACCGATGAAGTAATTTTATTTTTTGAGCAAGACCAACTTACGCAGATAGGTTTACTTAATAATTATAAAGGAACTGTTTACAATGAACTTGGATTGGGAAGTGTGGTAAAAGATTTTGAAACAGTTTTCGGCGATATGGTTGAGGGTGACGAAGACCAGTTAGTATTTTCTAACCTAAAAGGACTGTGTTTTGAAGTAGATTCTTCAACATACACCAATGCGAACTGGAAAGTTGAAATTCCGAAACAGAAGGTAACCGAAATCTATATTTATGAAGAGTATTGAATAAATTATAGCGAAATTACAAATTTATAAAAGACACCCAACTATGAATAATACGTACCCGGATCCATGGAACTTTTCCAATACAGATAAAAATATGGTAGCACCTAACGGGAAATACAGTGTGGCGTTCAGTGAACTTTCTGAAATTGCCATGGGAGCACCTCTTAAGGGTATATGTTATTTGATTTTTGGAAACAGAAAAATAAAAATATGTGACCATGCCGGCGGACCGATTATATGGAATGAAGCGGGAGACTGCATTGCTTTACCGGTGTGGACACGGAACAGGAAGCAACAAATTGGCATACTAGACATAAACAGCCAAATACTCACCCTTTTTAGGAACGAATTTAACGTACTTCAATTGAAAAAATTTCAGAATAACACGGTCTCAGGTATTGATAGTCCGCTGCATAAAAGCAACACACTAAACTTTAACCTTTTAGTAGAAGAAATCGCATTAACTAAAAAGTTTAATTTTGAATAGATTATATTTTATTAAACAGTAGTTCAGTTTCGTATACAAATTAATACTTAAGACTATGTACAGATTTTTAATAACCATACTATTTTTTGTTTTTTCTACTTTCGAAGTTTTAGCGACAAGTCAGGCTCCTGATAAGATCATTTTTAATGATAAAGAATATTCGCTACTTACCAATCCGTTGGAAGCTTACTTTAAAATTAATCCCGAAAAACGCCCGAAAAATACCTTATCAATAAGTTCTTTGTGGCGCGGATATGTTGCGACTTTCGAAATTAAGAATAACCGTCTTTATGTTTCAAAAATTGAAATAGTTAATTTTGATAAAGAAAATGACTCCATGATTGCCAGTAATATAATTAGCGATCTATTTCCTAACGAAGCAGACAGGTATTTAGATTGGTACAACGGTATACTAACTATATGTTACGGAGAAATTGTTGACTACGTGCATATGGGATATGAATCGACGTACGAAAATTATATTTTAATAGAAATCACTGCAGGAAATTTTATAAAAAGTAAAGAAATGAGCCTGAAGGAATTGAATTCCTATAAAAAAGCTCTATTCAAAATATTTAAGAAAACACCTAAGTATCTCGTAGAAAAAGAAGCACTTTCCAGTTATGGTTTTAACAGCAAGCATTCTAATAAAATATTGAGAGATAAAATATTGTATATTAATAATCATTTGTAAACTTAAACGATAAAGACAACACCATTCATCGTAAAACTGTTTTTAGAATGAATATCCTCTATCAAAATTCCGAACTTACCCTCACCTATCAGCATGAACGTGTGTTTTTGACTGATAAATTAAACAACGTTTTGTACGAAGAAGAATTTTACGGGAATGCCAGCTGTGTCTTGATTGACAGTGAAAATAAGTGGGTATTAATTGGAGGTGAACATTTAACAATTTGGACTAAAGAAAGAATTAGCATTATAAAATCAGATGAATTTCAGTGGATTCATTCGTTGCGAACCAATTCAAAAAATACGGTTGAAATTTTAACCGATCCCTGGTATGCAAGATCTGCAATATGGCAGTTAGATACCTTCACATTAGATCTTATGAAAATCCGGGATTTTCCTGATTACAGAGATCAGCAATACACAGATACAATTGAATGGTAATAATAGAACAAGTTTGATATTTGAATTACAAACAAAATTTGGAAAAAATTAAGTTTAGTATTTAAGCGACTTAATAAAATTTATAATACTGATTCTTATTTTTTTTAAATGACTTTACTAAATACTGTATATTGAATTGATGTATATTATAGTGGTAGAAATATTTGGCTTTGGGATCTCCGTTGTTAGTGATTGATACCTTTCGGTTTCTCTGTTCTTTTATGACTAAAAGAACCAAAAGTCTTTTCTTTTTGGTCTCGTCTCGGTCTAAAATCGGTTAAATAATGTCTTACAAGCTAACTAATCGAAACGTAGCAAAGCTAGCCCGATTAGTTTACGCTTGTTTCAACAATTTAACTGTCGATTTGATACCAATGACGCTTTGAATTCGTGTGGATTGCCGGTAAACTCATTCTATCTGAAATAGCAATTATCCTTTTTAAAAGTGTAGTTGCAGATATCTGCAAAATTCTGGCAATACTTCGTATTCCTACGCCTTCAGTAAGCAAAATTACAATCTGTTTGTTTACATAACCAAAGCAGGCATTATAAGCATAATTTTCTAGAATGGTTGTATTACAGTCTTTACATTTATAGCGTTGTTTGGTTGCTTTTGAAAATCCGTTCTTAACCAATTTTCCCGAACAGCAAATACATCTATTAATTCCATCAACACATTTGAAACACGAGGTGTTACTATTTACCATTTTTACAGCTTTTAGGTCACTTAAATTAATAAAGACGAACAAATGTTCGTCTTTATTATCATGAAATAAGTCATTTTTTGATTTATAAAACTACGGTTTTTATACGATTTAAATTCTATCAACACTTCTGTTACATTACCCAAAAATGATAAGTTAACTACTACTAATAATATATTTTTTTTCATACATAATATTTATTCATATACTTTACCTTCACATTCCCATTTTACTACTATAATTGTATCTCTTTTATGAATTGAAAAAGTTAACTCGCCTTTTCGTTTAATAATTGTATCTCCTTTTTCTAAATTATCTTTATATCTATTGAACCATCTATCTTGACAAATACATTTTTCACCTGTTACTAAATTCCTGCCTTCAGATTTCATCTTATAAGACTCAAGAACAGGAAGTCTTTCAAATATTTGAAGGCATTCTAACTCTCTAATTAATTTCATGTCATTTTCACAACTCGCCTCTAATGAAAATTCTTTAGAAATTTTATTGCATGATCCTAAAGCAATAAAGACGAAGTTTAAAAAAACTATTTTTTTAAAACTTCTATGTATTTTAAAAATCATTCATATACTTTTCCTTCACATTCAAATTTAACAACTATAATAGTATCCTTTTTGTGAATTGAAAAAGATAATTCTCCTTTTCGTTTAATAATTGTATCTCCTTTTTCTAATAACTCGCTATAATTATTTAACACACGTGTTTCATCTTCACATATGCATTTTTCTCCTGTTACTAAATGCCTGCCTTCTGATTTCATGTAAGGAGATGAAAAAGCAGGCAATTTTTCAAATATTTGAAGACATTCTATTTCTCTAAATATTTTAGCGCCTTCTTCACAACTCCCCTCCAATGAAAATTCTTTAGAAATTTTATTGCATGATCCTAAAGCAACAAAGACGAAGCTTAAAATAATTATTTTTTTTAAAACTTCCATGCATTTTAATAATAATCACTCATATACTTTTCCTTCACATTCCCATTTAACAACTATAATAGTATCTTTTTTGTGAATTGAAAAAGTTAACTCGCCTTTTCGTTTAATAATTGTATCTCCTTTTTGTAATATATCAGCATTACGTGCTAAAGCTCGAGTTCCGTCATCACAAATACAATCTTCTCCAGTAATTAGATGTTTCCCTTCTGATTTCAACCTATATGATTCCAAAGTAGGAAGCCTTTCAAATATTTGAAGACATTCTATTTCTCTAAATATTTTAGCATCATTCTCACAACTCCCCTCCAATGAAAATTCTTTAGAAATTTTATTACAGGATCCTAAAGCAACAAAGACCAAGATTAAAATAATTATTTTTTTTAAAACTTCCATGTATTGTACCAATTTTTAATGTTTTTAATGCCGTTACTCAATTTAAAAGATTCTCCTTGTGAACGTTGAACACCTCCACCTATACCAGGACCCAAATTAATGAATGTAGATTTTACTCCACCTCTTAAATTTGGAGTCCAATTATCATTTGCTGTTTGACTTCTTGAAACCTCTGCCAAGGGATCGATACTTATCTATATCTACTCAACTTTCAGCTGGCAGGTCACGCAATTTCACAATAACGTTTACTTTCCCTTTGATGAAATATACTTTTTTCAGCGGTAAAAATAAGACTGTACGGTATTTTAAAATATTTATTAATTTCATCAACGTATCTGAAACACGAGATGCTACTATTTACATTTTACCTGTTTTAAGCCAATTAAATTACTAAAGACGAACAAATGTTCGTCTTTATTATCATGAAATAAATCATTTTTCGGTTTATAGAGCCAGATTTAGTAAGGGTTGTAAATTCTATCAACACATCTGATACATTACCCACTTCTGATACATTACCATAATAAATTAATCCTTAATGTAACACAAGCCATTTAAATTTTTTGATTTTGACACATCAAAGATTAAATTTTCAGGCTCTTTGCAGAATCGAGAATCATTTATTGTAATACAGTAAAGATTATCACCAATATATTCTTCTTTTCCGTTTATCATAGCAGTGAATATTGACGATATTTCCAAATTATAAGTGCCTCCTAACTTTATTTTATTCTTAGATTCACACTGAACTTTTTTTGATATAATTTTATAATTATGTCCTTTAATTCTTTCTCTCGCATAAATAATATAATAGTCATTTATGGAATCAATTCGATTTATGTAACACTCAACTAAGCAACAGCAATTATCTTGTTTAACTGATGAGGGTTTACAACTTATAAAGATTATTAGCACTACGATATAATAAATATTTTTCATTATAATTATTTTTTAGTTACGTCAATTTGGTGAAATAATATGTCGCCTCTTTCGCCTGTGTAAAGATCAATCCTAATAATGTTACTATTAGAATCAAGTATAAAATCAGGTCGTACACCGCCTACTGGAGGTATGACACTGTTATGCGCTCTAAAATAAAGAGAGTTCTGATCAAAAATATCGTTCAATATCACTCTATACACACCATAACCCTGCTCTTGAGCTAGTTTACCTGCTTCATAAGATTCAGTAGTTTCGTGGAGAATAGAATGACCACGTTTAGCACCGTTAGCAGAATCTAATTTGTCTAAAATTATTGGTTGAACTGACTGATTCGTAGAGACACTTCCATCTTCATTATATTTAACACTCATTAAACTACCACCAATTCTATAGGATGCTGGTTTACGTGTGTCTTTATTATGTATATTATCATCAGCATCAATATTTACTGTTATAGATTTATCTTTGGTAGCTGCTAATAAATCCGCAGCTCCTTGGGATAGTTCTCCATCACTAATCTGTTTAGCAGTTACTAATCCTCTTTTATTTATCGTAAGCTGTAATTCTGAACTAACTGAGTTTTGTAAAGAATTAAATGCTTCTTGTGTTAAATTTCCTGTGATAATCACCTCATCTTTTCCTTCAGTTTGGAAACCACCGACCCAGCTTTCCATAGCACCACCGAATTGAACGATGTCTATATTGAAATATCCGTTATTAAAGCTACCACTCAATCTACCATCCGGATCAACAAAATAAATAGGATTATTGTATGCATAGTTATATGGTGTCCATCTCCTTGAAACCTCTGCCAGAGGATCAATATTTAACCAACGTCCCAAGGCTGGGTCATAATTACGTGCCCCAAAATCATAAAGATCTAACCCTAATTCATCATTAAATTCTTTACCACCATAAGCATATTTATATTTGTTTATAGCGCTGTAATCAGGTAAATCATCACCTCCTTGTTTTAATCCAAATGGATAGTAATCGCTCTTTTCAATAATTTCAGATACCTGTATAATTCCGTCTTTTGCATTTTCTTGTGTTGCATGATTTTTGAAACCATCACGGTAGGTTAACCTTACACTCACTGCGTTCGGGTCTTCTTCGACGAAAGCTTTCTCAAAGCTTTGTCTCGTGATCTAAATGATCTTTGTACTGATAGGTATAAAGGTATTGATTATTTTTAAATTCCATGTTTTTACAATTAAATATCATTAATAGATTATGGACACGGGAAGTTACCATTTAACACTTATTCAAGTTTTAAAATAACTAAAAATACTAAAGACAAACATACGTATGTCGTTAGTATTTTAGTTATTTAATTTTTATCTTTAACCTATTTAAATTCATATTAATAATGACTGCGGCTATGTAACCAGTAATTATCAGAAACTATCCACTATCTGTAAAGAGTTAAATCCATAGTTTTTTGGGCTATATAATATTTTGGAGGTATTATATTGCTCGATCCTTTCCATAATGTATCTTTTTCTACAATAATATACTGCCCCAATTCTTGCATATTTGATACTTGGATTTTCTTTTTAATAAGGCTAAACTTATAATTATTTCCACTTCTTATTTGAACAGAATTATTTAATTCTTGCGGTTTTTTATACTTGTATTTATCATACATATTTTCTTTAAATGATAAAATATAAATTGTATCATTTGTTTCACTATTTATTCCTTTTAATCTAAAGACATATTCAAAATTATTAATTTCAATGATACTACAGTTTATTTTTTCGGGCTCATAACGTGTCGTTTTATTTAATGTACAACCAATGATAAAAAGACTTAAAATTAAATATAAGGTATTTTTCATAATTACGGTTTCATATTATTAATCATTACTTCTATATTGAGACCAGGTATTACCGGATGGGGTTTGTTGATATACTTTGGGCAAGTATTACAATCATGCGTAACATTTGGCTCAATATATCTTGGATCTAATTGTTTTGCTTTATTATGAGCATTTAAGTAACCTAAACCATTAGCAGTTTTATTTTGAACATCATTGAATGTAGGTGGACCCGTACCTGGAGATTCTTTCCCCCCTATAAAAGCTTCTAATACTTCATGTAAAACAGTTACTCCTATGTCACTACCATAAAACTCATCTACTTCTTTTGATTGCGTTGTATTAGCAGTCTGATTTGCAGTAACAGTTCCGTCTTGATTAATAGTACTTCCGTCAAAAGTGCCTGCTACAATCCAATTACCGTTATTATGATAATTCGAATTAGTTGTATTAAGTTCAACAATAACACTTGAGTCTGTTGTAGCTTCTAAGAGCTTCTTGTCTGCGTCTGTTTTTGCTTTGCCTGATGCTGTAACTTTACCATTACTATCCATTTTAAGATTTAGATTAGTTGCGGACTTTAATTGCTTAAATGCATCTTTTGCATAATTACCTTTTATAATAACATCATCTGTACCATCACTTCCTGTAGACGAACTTGAAGATCCTTGAGTTTGGAAACCACCAACCCAGCTTTCCATAGCACCACCAAATTGAACGATGTCTATATTGAAATATCCGTTATTAAAGCTACCACTCAATCTACCATCTGGGTCAACAAAATAAATAGGATTATTATATGCATAGTTATATGGTGTCCATCTTCTTGAAACCTCTGCCAACGGATCCATATTCAACCAACGCCCAATAGCAGCATCGTAATTACGTGCGCCAAAATCGTATAAATCCAGTCCTAACTCATCGTTTAACTCTTTGCCGCCATAAGCATATTTGTATTTGTTTATAGCGCTGTAATCAGGTAAATCATCACCTCCTTGTTTTAATCCAAACGGGTAATAGTCACTCTTTTCAATAATCTCGCCTACCTGTATAATACCATCTTTCGGATTTTCCTGTGTTGCATGATTTTTGAAACCATCACGATATGTTAATCTTACATTTCCTAAATGGTCTTTGTACTGATAGGTATAAAGGTATTGATTATTTTTAAATTCCACATAACCTTCACTATGAGGAAAGAATTTTAACACATTATCTACATACTGAAATCCGTTCACGTAATCAGTAGTTACCAACGTTCCTCCGCTTGGCTGTACTTTTTTGCTTAATCGCGTACCTGCGGCATCATAAGTATATTTAATGTTACCACCATTGCTAAATGTTACCTGATAAGGTAAATTTAGGTGGTTATAGCTTACAGCGGTAATTCCTTTGTTTAAGTCCTGAGTTATGTTACCGAAACTGTCATAAAAATAATCTGTACCTGAAATGTTTTCATCTTTAAAACCGTCCGTATTGTTTGTTGTATCGGTTACAGTTTGTAACTGATTACCGTTGTAGGTATACGTTAGGTTATCAACAGGTACAGCTTGTTGTTCGTCTAACAATTCACCTGTTCTGTCCATTGTCAGAATATTACCGTTTTTATCGTAAGTTACAGCTTCTCCAAAAGAATCATCCATATACTGTCCCATAAGCCAACCTCCAGGCTTATGATAATACATGTTTTTAGCTTGTGTAAGGCGGTTTAACTGATCATACCAATAAACATATCCTTTAAATAAATTATCAACTTTTGTACGCACCCATACACTGCTGATGTTTCCGTTAAATAAGTTGGCATTTTGCATAGCAAATCTGTTGTAATTTATTTTATATTGAAACAAATCGTTTTCGCTATCCACAAAATCCATTTCGGCATTGTTAATATCAGTTAGCCAACCGCGGATATTGTACTTGTAATCAACTTTTTGAAGGTTTCCTGTTGCTCCACCTACATTTTTGGTTATCAGTACACCCAACTTGTCATATACATTCGAAACTATTGTTTCAACAGTCCCTGTTCCTATCTGCTGTGTTTGTGCAGTTAGACGATCCCTGCGGTCATAGGTAAAATTATCAGTAATTGTTAGTATCGCTGCGCTGCCGTTTTGCTTTTGATATGTTACTGTTTTTGCAGGTACACCTGAAAAATTCAACTGACTATCTACCTGTGTATAACCGCCTAAATGGTTTTGTGTGAAACTACGTATTACACGGTATTTATCGTCGTAGAGGTTGTAAGACAAAATACCTGCAGTATTTGTTGCCGTGGTTAAAACCCTTGTCCAAGAACCTGTTAATTGTCCTTTTAAAGCTGTATTAACCGTTTGTGTTTCTACGTTTGAAAATGATGTTGGTGCATTTGGATAGCTATAATTGTCGTAATAGTTTACAGTTAACAGTTTAAAACTTGTAGGAAAACTGGTATTTGTATAACGAGTAGTAATACCGTCAATTGTAGTATTGCCTGCCGTTTTATTTTCTGGAACAAAACTGTTCTGTGCTAAGGATTGTCTGGAAGCAGTGCTGAAAATTGATGAGGCATAATATCCCGTATAAATACTTCTACCGAAGTTGTCGTATTTTGTTATCAGCCATCCTTTTCCACCCTCTCCAAAAGGGTTATAAACAGGACCTGTCATTACCACACGATCTGAATTATCATATACAACATAATCCCAATCTTTTTGTGGCAGTTTTTTCTCCACCAAACGCTTTTTAGCATCATAATTATATTGGTAACACCATTTTTCTAAATGATCTCCCAAAACACTTCCGTTTGCCATTGGTGGAATTACAAAAGCAAGTAAATCTAAATCGTTATAAACATAATAGGTGTCATGTGCATCACCGTTGTTATAGTTTCGCTTTAAAACAATGTTCCCATTAGTATCTTTATATTCTTCTGTAGTATTATTTTTAACATCCAAGAACTTCCAGTTTTCATTCTTTACTATGGTTTTTGTAAGTGAATTTGCAGGATAAAAACCATTCTCAGAAACACTGTTTTTATAGATACCATCTGTAAAAGAAGTAGATACGCTATAAAACTTTACCTCGTTTACAGTATTTAAAGAGTAAGCATTACGGATGGTGTTCCGATTTTCATGTGAATATGATAATTCCCAGTCGGATTCTGACTCACCATTCTCTTTCCGATAAAGCGGTATAGATGCTGCCCATGGTTCTCCAGGAAAGCCTACTTCTAAAACTCTTTGACGTGGAGAAGCTTCTTTGCGGTGTTCAGAATATGGATTAGGTGTCCATTCGGTATACGTTTCGTAAAAAGATAACGTTTGGGGTATTGCGTCAGTTACAAAATCAGATTTGTATGTTGTTGTTGTAATCGGAAACGTACCACTACCTGTTGTTGTTGTATATCCTGTAGTTAAAAATGGTAAAAACTCTTTTGTCTGACCAATGTTTTTTTCATATTCAATGTGGGTAACAATATTTTTATTGTCTTCAGGGGAACTATTTTGATCTACAATCTGTATGGGTCTTCCCAAACCATCGTAATAGGTTGTGGTTACAATATTATCATTACCTGCAACAGTTATATTACTTGTAGATGGGCTTCTTCTTGTTGTTTCTTTTACGTAATTTTTTGTAGTGGTTTGACCATAGCCTCCAATTACAGAAAACAATAAACAGATTTTTATTATATTTTTCATAATGCTGTTAGTTGGTAATGTTGTATTGATATTCTTTTAAGATATTGCCTATATGGTCTTTAACCGTAGACAATCTGTTAAAGGTATCATATTCAAATGTAGCGGTTTTACCATTTTCGTCAGTAATACTTGAAATACCCACCATTGGTTTATATGTATAGGTTGTAACAAATGCATTTGGAAAGGTGGTACGTAAACCATTTAAAGTAGTTTTTAAATTTGCTTCACTATAATTAGCATGGTACTGCATACTGTACATGTCCAGATTATTTAAAATACTTTGGTAGCTTCCTGAATAAAAAACATTTGCGTCTACATTTACCAATTTAGCAATGAGCTGCGTTCCAAGGTATCCATACACTAAAGTAACAGATGTTCCGTCGGGCTGTATATATCCCATAAGTAACCCGTTAATATATTTGTTGTTTTCATTACCAATTTTTTCATAGGTACTCATTTCAGGAGTTTTGAATTCCGTTTTAATAAGATCTCCTTGCGAACCATAATTGTAGCGCAGTTGTTCTTTTAAATTATTGTTTACATAATTATTTGCCTGGGTATTTATAACAACATTATTTGTGGTGGTCTGATATGTAAAATCTGATTTAGTAGTCTTCCCTAAATTGTCTTGTGACGTCGTAGAAGATAATTGGCGATGTACTTGGTCATATACTTTAGAACCAGTATTAGTTATAAAACTTCCTCCTTCATAAATTTGCGATGTCACCGTATTTGAAAGAATAAACATTTTAGGTGTATCATATGTATAGGAATGACTGCTTTCTGCTATCAGTTGGTTTGAAACATCGTATGTTTTTGATTCTTTTATATCTGTGCGAATATTTGTATTATATCGATGGATTTATCTTATTTCTTCCTATTAATAAATGGATTAGAATTGATTCTTCTTATATAGACAATTTGAAAATTTCCGGAAGATAGGCCTACATTGTTAATTTCATTTTCTGAGAAAGAAGAAAAAATGAAATTATTGACATAGGATAATCCTACGGACCAATTTTCTTTATTATATCCTACAGACATTCTTGGAAAAAAAGTTGGATAGATTTCTATCTTTTTTTTTCCAAAATCATTTATTCTTTCTGTACCAAAATTCACACCGATTGTTGTTGATATGCTGGCGAACCATCTTTTATTAATTACCCAAGTATGAGCATAACCACCGCTTAATCCAAATTGAAAATTTGTTATTGAATTTTTAGATTTATACACAAAAGAGCTGTCAGAAGCTATTTTTGTAAAGTAAACACCTCCACCAAGCAAAAAACTTCCGGCTGACTTTAGTTGTCTTTCGCTTTGATTGAAAGATGCTTTGTAAGAGAATTTCTTATGATTAAAAACATACTGTCCAAATGCGCCGTACTTTTGGATATCTAAATCCGGGTATAATTCTATATTTTTATCAGAATCATCAGAAGTGTAAAATCCTTTATACTTTTGAAAAAAAAGGTCAAAAACAAACTTTTCTCCATAATTATGAATTTGAAAATCTAAAGCTTTAGTTCTTCCTTTTTCCTTGTCTCTCATGAAGTTTAAACCATAACCATAACTCAGATTTATTATGGTGTTGTTTATAGAAACTCCTAAACCTAAATTTAACGGAGTATTTGGTGTGAATTTTTTCATTTCTCCATGGGCTTCTTTTTCTAACGAAATAAATTTAGTAGATAAATATGTATTTAGAGAAAATTTGTTCTCAAAAGGTTTAATGTAAGTTGTATCAATTTGCGATTGACAAAAAAATGGAAGCATTACGATGAATAAAAGAGAAAAATATAGTTTCATAAAATATAACTTCGTTCCGTTGTCTAACGACAAAACAATTATTCTTATTATCTTTATATACTAATCTTATTTCTTCGTTACATGTTAATTCAGATTTTACAGATTTGAGCATTGGACTCACTACAATATAAAATATCTCTAAGGTTGCAGTAGTTGGAATAACTAATATCCAGATAAGTGGATTTCAATATTGTAGAGAACCAGACCATGAGCAGTATTTTTAAAGGTAGCGTATTAGGCAAGAAGGCTTGTTAGAATAATGGACGCAAAAGATTATGAAGTTCGTCAAGTAATTTTAGGTAATATTGTAAAGAAAGAATGGGAAGAAGATTGTGGATGCGAGTATACGTATGACGATATTCCGAAACCAATTAACGACTGAAAAAAATTAACATAAAGATATGTCAAACCGGGAGTTTGGTTGCTTGCAGGAGAATTAAAGCTTTGAACATAGGCTTTTTTTGTAATTTAGCAATATAGAAAGTACGTTGTACAGAGGAAGAAAGCTATCGGTTTCTTTTTTGATAATCACGTAAGTTATCTACCTTTAGTATTAATAAAAAACGAAAAATATAAAAACCAAATGAAATTAGCTTCAATTGACAATAACACCAGAGACGGACAATTAGTTGTTGTAAACAGAGAATTAACCAAAGCTGTAAAAGTACCCGAAATTGCTGAAACAATGCAATTTGCAATTGATAACTGGAAAGATACTGAGACGAAATTACAAAACATTTATAATGCTTTAAACTCCAATGAGCTGCCAAACGTATTTGATTTTTCCTCTGTAAGAGTTTTAGCTCCAATTCCCAGAGCCTATCATTGGGCAGACGGAAGTGCTTACGTTACTCACGTAGAACTAGTACGTAAAGCCAGAAATTCTGAATTACCCGAATCTTTTTGGACAGACCCCCTGATGTATATGGGAGCTTCTGACGCATTTATTGGAGCAAATGACCACATTGAAATAGAAAACGAAGAATGGGGTATTGATTTTGAGTCTGAGGTAGCTGTGATTACGGACGATGTTCCAGCTGGAATCAATTCAACAGAAGCTTTAAAGCATATTAAACTGATCACAATAATCAATGATGTATCCTTAAGAAACTTAATACCTGCAGAGCTTACCAAACAATTTGGTTTTTACCAATCTAAACCTTGGACAACATTTGCCCCTGTAGTTGTATCACCAGACGAACTTGAGGGCAGTTGGATAGATGGAAAACTTCACTTGCCGCTATATTCCACATTAAACGGAGAACTTATCGGTTCTCCAAATGCAGGAGTTGATATGACATTTGATTTTGGTCAATTAATAGCACACGCTTCTAAAACGCGTTCACTAATGGCCGGTACAGTCATAGGCTCGGGTACAGTTGCAAACCAGGGCAGTCCTAATGGATCTAGCTGTCTGGCAGAAGTTAGATGTCTAGAAACAATAAAAGACGGAAAACCTTCTACGCCATTTATGAGTTTTGGGGACAGAATTGAAATTGAGATGAAATATAGTGATGGCTCATCAATTTTCGGTAAGATAAATCAAATCGTAAAAGAATATAAAAAGTAACCGTTATTAATTTTTTTCGAAAGAGAAGAAGTCTAATAGTTGTATTTAACGCCAATACTATTGTAGTATTGGCGTTTATGATTAAAATTTTTAAAATTTTTTGGTTTTAATGTACTAACGCCAACCTGCATCCGTTACATTTAAAAGATAAAACATTAATTAAGAATTAATCAACATGTGTATTAAAGGCAGATGAACGAACAAACGACTTGTTCAGAATTGAAAGCATTAAGATTTATGGAAAAGTCCCGCTGCGAAAACAAAATATAATGAATCAGGAAATTTTTACATTATGAAAAATCTGTTAATTACTTTTGGGGCTTATTTAGCCTTCTTACCTCTTGCGTATTCTCAGCAGGGCAACACAAGCATGAAGAAAAGATTTATCGGTACATTTCATACCTCAAATGTTGTTTATAACGGGCTTTCATTTGGTTTTGCCTCTACCTTGGAGAATAATAGAAACGTAAAAACTAACGGGTTAAGACTTGAAATCCCCGGGATAGGAATGATCTCATTTATAGGTAACGGTTTTCCCAATGCAAAAGAGCCTTTTACTCTGAAAAATTATACCTACAGCGAAACAATTAACGGATTCAACATATCAACAGGCTCATGGTGTGACTGCAATTACAACGGACTCACTTTCGCAGCCGTAGGACAATATGGAAAATTAGGAAACGGCTTATCTTTAGCAGGTGGTTGGAACATTATAGACAAGCAGAATGGTTTACAACTTGCAGCTATAGCCAACAGTTCCTATTATATGCAGGGTATACAAATTTCAGCTATGAACTTTATAAATAACGGATCCGGAGTACAAATAGGATTAGCCAACAGTTCTAAAAACTTTAAAGGGATTCAGATAGGTTTGTGGAATGTAAACCAGAAAAGAAAGTTACCGATATTTAACTGGAATTTTACAGATTAGCACTATTCGTGTAAAAAAAATTAGAAACAATATGCAAAATATACATATCAGAGCATTTAAAAGTGAAGATCACACACAACTTCACAGACTATTAGAATTAAATATACCACAGTATTTTGCAGAAACTGAACTGGAAGATTTTAAAGAATATCTAAACAATGAGGTAGAAGATTACTTTATAGTTGAAATAGATCAGGAAATTGTAGGTTCCGGAGGAATTAATTACGATAAGGAAAATAATATTGCGAAAATTTCCTGGGATGTAATACACCCCGTTTTTCAAGGAAGAGGAATTGGGAAAATGTTGCTGCAATACAGAATAGATCATATTAAAAAATATAATCCTGATTTAAAGATTACAGTTAGAACTTCACAGATTGTATATAAATTCTATGATAAAAACGGTTTTAAACTAATAGCTAAACACAAAGATTTTTGGGCAGAGGGATACGATATGTATAAAATGATCTATGAGCAAGATTAATCTACATTGTGAAAAGGTACGTTGATTATGGTTGAAGAAGTATTTGGGTTTTAGATGTTGAGATATCTCGACTGGCTGGATATGACAGATTGTTTTGGGAATGAATATAGGTTGCCGGATGTTAGTTGCTTGATGTAGGGTATGTTTGTACCGCTCTAACTGACGTGGATTTGGGGTGGTAGAAATATCTGGCTTTGAGATCTCCGTTGTCAGTGATTGATATATTTCGGTTCTCTGTTCTTTTATGACTAAAAGAACCAAAAGTCTTTTCTTTTTGGTCTTCCCTCGTTCTAAAATCGGTTAAATAATGTCTTACAAGCTAACTAATCGAAACGTAGCAAAGCTACCCGATTAGTTTACGCTTATTTCAACAATTTAACTGTCGATTTGATACCAATGGCGCTTCGAATTCGTGTGGAATGTAAAATTGTGTTTTTATAACTTATGTTTTACTGGTTTTTCCCACAGATGCACAGATTATGACTTGATTTGTTGTGCGTGAAATTACGTTGATAACTTAGAAATATACACAGATGCTGAATGTTGTACATTCAGTTGTTTATATTATCTACTTAATTAATTACGTTATGCAGCGTGTCTTTCTCTTGTGCGACCCCTTGTCAAGCAAGGGGTGACAGCAAACTGCTATTTTAGTTTGGATGTATTGGTTCTCGACTATCGCTCGAACTGACGTGGATTTGAAGTGGTAGAACTATTTGAGGTTTACCTGTGGGATATTCCGGAACAAGTCCGGAATGACAGATTGTTGTTGGGAATAAAAAAAGGGAATTAGGGAAATACGAAAGTATGCAGCATTATACTTTTTTACGATCTATTTAAAGTAAACGAAAAAGTACTGCCGGTTCCCGGTTCACTTTCAACTTTTATGCTACCACCTTGTGCTTCTATAAATTCTTTGCAGATTGCCAAACCTAATCCCGTGCCTTCTTTCTGAGTTCCGGGAACTCTGAAATAGCGTTCAAATATTTTATTTTGGTATTTTTCTGAGATGCCTGTTCCACTGTCTTTTACCAAAAATTTCACGTTGTTATTTTCTTTAATCAGGCTTAAGTGAACAACCGAATTATCGTAAGAATATCTAATGGCATTTGAAAGAAGGTTAATCAATACCCATGTCGTTTTCTGATTGTCGGCCTGAATTTCCGGAAGATGATCTGCAATAGAAATGTCTATTTTAATGTTCTTTTGTTCTGCCTGTGTTTTTGTAGCTTCCAAAGCGTTACGGACTATATCGGCAGCATTTACAGCACTTATGTTCAACTGCATGTTTCCACTTTCGACCTGCGCCAGATTTAAAAGTTCGGAAGTTATTTTTAAGAGTCGGTCTGTATCTTCGGTTATACTTTCCAAAAGTTGTTTCTGCTCTTTATTCAAACTACCCACATTTTCATTTTCCAATAATTGCAGGCTCATTTTCATAGATGAAATAGGTGTTTTGAATTCGTGCGAAACCGTGCCTATAAAGTTGGTTTTAGCCAGATCCAGTTCTTTAAAAAGGGTAATATTTCTGAGCATAATTACGTGGCCGATTAACTGCGACTGCTGTTCTCCGGTTGGAATAATATTGATGTCTATAATCTCTTTTTCGAAATAACTTTCTTTACCGTCGGCAAAAATTTTTATTGAATTTTCATTCCCTTTTTTTAGATCAGTATGAATCAAGTCTTTTATTAAATCTCTTATCAGATCATTGTTCACTGCAATATCCTGAATTTGTTTACCAATAAAATTCTCGTTTTTTAATCCTGAAATTTTCAATGCTTCTTCGTTTGCAAAAAGGACTTTTTTGTCTTCATCGATACCAATTACAGGATCGTGCATATTATTGATGAGCGTTTCGATGCGTTTTTTACCCTTGATGATTTTATCCAATTTACTTTCAGAATATTCTTCTAACTTTTCTGCCATTGTATTGAAGGATTTTGCCAATTCACCAAATTCGTTATGATCTTGAAAATGCACCCGCTCGCGGTAATTTTGATTAGCAATCTGTTTGATACTTTCTGTAAGTTCCCGTATAGGGTTGGCAATATTGCCCGGAAGGTTTACAAGCAGAACAAATGCAATTAGAAAACAGGCCGTACCTATAACCGAAATCCATAACACGGCATTATCTGCAGTTGCATCGGCAATACTGCTTTTACGCTCAATAGCCTCCATATTCAACCGCATAAGCTCAGCAATATCTTCTCTTATGCGAGATGTAATCAAGGAATCTGCAGGATTTGATTTGAGGTTATTAAAATGATTTACTATATCTGCCGTTGCCTTGTGTTCGCCTTTTTCGGTAACGTTTTGTTGCTGACTGTTAAGATTTTGTTCGAAAACCGAAAAAGCATCACTATCTGTCGCTATTTTTTCCAAAGCTAAAAGCATGTTTCTGGAATATTCCAAGGTATTGTAATTTGCAACCAGAATATTATTGGTATCTTTTTTTAGGGCATTTACATAAAATATACCCATAGCCGACAGTAAAATAATTAAGGCAAAGAGTAAGCCTACGCCGGATATTAATTTTGTCTTTATCTTCATTTTTCTATATAACTGTTATTGTAAAACGTGACTAGTAAAAAGTGAAATGAATTTGATGCTCGTTTTAACTCAAATCATGTTACTTATTTCTTATTCACATCGTAATTTAAAGTTCAACTAAGAATAACCAAATCTACATTGTTAGAAGACAGTTTTTTTAAGAGCACATTAAACATACCCGTAGCCCTAATTATTTTCAAAAGAGTTAAACGCGGTTTTCCAATACAGACCGTCGTAATTTTCTTTTCTTCTACCTGATTTATAATCTCTTTCGCTATTGACTGGCTCTTGACCTTAATAATTTCAGCACCTAATTCTGAAGCTAATTTATAATTATTTATGAGATGTCTTTGCTTGTTCAAGGCTATTTTATCGGCATTTTCATTAGGTGTCTGCACATACAGCACATACCATTTGCTGTGATAATAACTGGCAAGCCTTGCTGTTTTTTTAATGACCTTTTTTGCAGACTTTTCGTTACTGCTGATACAAGCCAGAAAACGTTCATGCTTTATGGTATTGGATTTTATGACTTCTGTTTCTACTTTTCGGTTTACCTGTGAAGCCACTTCCTTTAAAGCCAGTTCACGCAGTTGTAAAATATGATCGCTTTGAAAAAAATTGGTTAAAGCTGTCGCTATTTTTTCTGCCTGATAAATTTTGCCTTCTTTTAGTCTTGCTATCAGTTCATCTGCAGTAAGGTCTATATTCACTACCTCATCTGAATGGTCTACCACGCTATCCGGAATTCTTTCGTTTACGGTAACGCCTGTAATATTTTTAATTTCATCGTTCAAACTTTCGATATGCTGAATGTTGACCGCCGAAATTACATTGATGCCCGCATCTAAAATATCCAATACATCCTGCCAACGTTTTTCGTTTTTACTTCCCTCAATATTGGTGTGTGCCAATTCGTCTACAATCACTACTTCGGGGCGAAGATTGATCACTGCCTGTACATCTAATTCTTCCAGTTCCTTTCCTTTGTAAAACAGTTTCCTTCTTGGAATTACAGGCAATCCTTCCAGCAAGGCAGCGGTTTCTAAACGGTTATGGGTTTCGATGTAGCCAATTTTCACATCAATACCGTTGCGCAGCAGGTTGTGCGCTTCCTGCAACATTCGGTAGGTTTTGCCCACACCGGCACTCATACCAATATATAGTTTAAATTTTCCTTTCCTTGATTTTTTAATCAGGGCAAGGAAATGTTCTGCTGTTGTTTTTTCTTCGTCCATTAATTTTAAGTAAGATGTAAAGAGTGAAAAGTGAGAAGTGAATGGTGAATGGTGAAAAGGGAAAGGGGAATTCATTTCACCTTTTACTCTAACCTTTTTAGAAGCTTATTGCTAATGCCGTTGTAGCTGAGAAACTATTTTTTGTAAAGCTTTCATTTCGTTTTTCAAAAGCATGATCTTTACTGCTTAGGTTTTTAATTTCTGTACGCCATACCAAATTAGGCAGAATGGCATAGTCTGCATTTAGGGAATAGCCAAAGGCTTTAAATCCGTTTGGTGTACCTGATGCAATAATTACACCAGATTTATCCTGGTAATATTCACCTCTTGCGGTAATACTAAACTTATTTGTCGCATTATATTTTGCTATTAAAACCGGCGTGTACCAGGTATTGTAAGCACTGCTGCCTTTCGCTTTTTGCTCCGCACCAATATCAAGTCCTGCTGTAATTCCGAATTTTTCATTGATTTGATAAATAGCATAGAGGTTATGGAAATAGCGCATTTGTCGGATACTATCGGGCTTATCATTTCCAATAAAAGAACCGCTGTTTAAAGTTAATTTTGCACTGGGTTTATAAGTTAATTGATGCCCGAAAGCGGGTGTGGAATTACATTCTACACGTTGTATGCGTTGCCATCCGTTCAATATCAATGCACTTACAAACCATTTTCCACTTGGCGATGTGTAAGCTATTTTAGCACCAGTTTCAAAGTAGGGAGAATTGTCGGCAAAGAGGCTTCGTGTCAATGTCCAGTTGTCTTTTCCAACCGCACTTTCAAAACCAAGATGCGAAGAAAAAATACCCGCATCTATCCACAAGTCGTGCTTTTTGGAAATCTTAAAACCCACATTACCTTCATAGATGTTTTTTAATACATCTGGTTCTGCTGTATAATTTGCGTTCATATAAGAACCGACTGCGAAAGCTACATTGGCTCTTAATTTTTCGGTACCGTAATTGGCTTTTATATAAGCAATATTTAGACTTACCTCGTTGTTTCGGTTGTGGCTGTACGCAAATCCTGGACGTTTATTATTGAGCGGATTATTGGCATCATGCTGATAGTAAACTTCGGCATAACCACTTATCGTTAATGGTTTCTTTTCCGTTAGTACCGTATCATTTTGTGCCATTACGCTTGCGCTGCTGCCCATAAGAATAGCAGCTATTATTATATTTTTCATTTTTTTTCTTTAGTTATATGTGAGAATGGAAAGGTGAAATAGGAAATGGGAATGTGAGAAGGTGAAATGGGAATTAGGAGGGTGTTAATTGATTTACTACATATTACATCTCAATCCCCACTTTTTTACTTCTCACTCCTTACTTTTTACTATTTACTCAATTTATCCAATGCAATGTTGAGTTTCAATACATTTATCTTTTCCGGACCAAATAAGCCTGCCAATGGTTTATCTGTATGCTCTGAGATAAGCTGTTCCAGTTTTTGAACATCAATATTTCTGATTTTCGCAATGCGTTTTACCTGTACTTTGGCTGCCTGTACAGAAATGTGCGGGTCTAAACCACTGCCACTTGCCGTAACAATATCCACCGGAATTTCGGCTTTCGTGACCTCCGGATTATGTACTAAAAATGTATCAATTCGGGCTTGAACTTCCGCAAGATATTCTGCATTGGACGGACCTTTGTTGCTACCGCCAGAACCGGCAGCATTGTAACCAACGGCCGATGGACGTGACCAGAAATAGTTTTCTTCTGTAAAGGATTGCCCGATATTGCTGTAATATTTTTGGCCTTTCTGTTCTATAATTTCTCCCTTTCCATTATTAGGGGCAAACTGTGCTAAACCCCAAACTGCGAGTGGATAAATGATCGCAAAGAATATTATGGTGACTGCTGTGAGCTTGATAGCTGGTAAAATATGTTTTTTCATTTTAATTATTTTTTATGTGAATGGTGAAATGTGATAGTGAAAAGTAAGATGTTGATTGTGAAATGAATTTTCCACTTTTCACTTCTTACTTATTTACTTCTCACTTATTACTTTTTTAAATAAATAATGACACTACAATGTCGATCAACTTGATACCTATGAATGGAACAACAACGCCACCCAAACCATAGATAAAAAGGTTTCTTCGAAGCAATGCCGATGCACCGATTGGCTTGTATGCAACTCCTTTCAGAGCCAATGGAATAAGGAACGGAATAATGATGGCATTGAAAATTACGGCTGATAAAATGGCACTTTGCGGACTGGAAAGATTCATAATATTCAGGCTTTGCAAGGCCGGAATGGCTGTAATAAACAAGGCCGGAATAATCGCGAAGTACTTGGCTACATCATTCGCAATACTGAATGTTGTAAGCGTTCCCCGGGTCATCAATAATTGTTTACCGATTTCTACTACTTCAATTAATTTGGTAGGATCATTGTCTAAATCCACCATGTTTCCGGCTTCTTTTGCAGCCTGGGTCCCGCTGTTCATGGCTACACCCACATCTGCCTGAGCTAATGCCGGTGCATCATTTGTACCATCGCCCATCATGGCTACCAACCTTCCTTCTGCCTGCTCTCTCTTGATGTAATTCATTTTATCTTCCGGTTTTGCTTCGGCAATAAAATCATCTACACCCGCTTTTTCTGCAATAAATTTTGCCGTCAAAGGATTGTCGCCTGTAACCATTACGGTTTTAATTCCCATTTTTCGCAACCGTTCGAAACGTTCCTGAATACCCGGTTTGATGATGTCTTGCAATTCAATTACACCTAATGCTTTTTCATTTTCTGAAACTACTAAAGGGGTTCCGCCATTGCTGGATATTTCCTTTACCTTTTTTTCAATTTCTTTAGGGAAAACATTGTCTGCTTTTTCTACGATGTTTTTAATAGCATCGGTTGCCCCTTTACGGATTCGCGTATTTTTAAAGTCAATTCCAGAGCTTCTTGTTTCAGCAGAAAACTGAATGAAACGCGGCTCATCAACTTGAAAACTCAATGGATTTACACCCGCCAATTCGATAATCGATTTTCCTTCCGGGGTATCATCACTCATAGAACTCAATACGGCGGCACGTATCAGCTGTTTATCATCAATACCTTTTGCGGGATAAAAATGCGTAGCTTTTCTGTTACCTATGGTAATGGTACCCGTTTTGTCTAACAACAGTACATCAATATCTCCGGCCGTTTCCACGGCTTTTCCGCTTTTGGTGATCACATTGGCACGCAGAGCTCTGTCCATTCCTGCAATACCGATGGCAGAAAGTAAACCGCCAATCGTGGTAGGAATCAAGCACACAAACAAAGCGATAAATGAGGCGATGGTAATGGGTGCATTGGCATAGTCTGCAAATGGTTTCAAGGTTACCGTTACAATGATAAACACCAATGTAAAGCCTGCCAACAGAATCGTCAATGCGATTTCGTTCGGTGTTTTTTGTCTTGATGCACCTTCCACTAAAGCAATCATCTTGTCCAAAAAGCTTTCGCCTGGTTCGGTGGTTACTTTTACTTTTATTTTGTCTGATAAAACTTTGGTACCGCCCGTTACAGAACTTTTATCCCCACCAGATTCTCTGATTACGGGTGCAGATTCACCGGTAATGGCACTTTCGTCAATCGTTGCTAAACCTTCTATAATTTCGCCATCAGTGGCTATAGTATCTCCTGCTTCGCAAATAAAAACATCGCCTTTTTTAAGCTGGGAAGAAGATATGGTTTGACCGTTTTCTAATCTGGTAGGTGTTTCTTCGCGTGTTTTTCTTAAACTGTCTGCCTGTGCTTTTCCTCTTGCTTCGGCAATGGCTTCGGCGAAATTGGCGAAAAGCAAAGTGAGTAACAGGATTAAAAAGACCGTGAAATTGTAGCCGAAACTTCCTTGGTTGGTTGCTCCAAACAATGTCCATAAAGAAACGACTAACATTACGGCAGTTCCTATTTCTACGGTAAACATCACCGGATTTCGGAACATTAATTTGGGATTTAGTTTCACAAAAGACTGCTTGAAAGCTTC
>Ga0256908_1000221_pt1 | contig 27996 bp, 23 predicted proteins | sample MC6MC0761MT_FD_186331 | JGI IMG/M metagenome (GOLD analysis project Ga0256908, IMG submission 186331) | Metatranscriptome of enriched soil aggregate microbial communities from Iowa State University, Ames, United States - MC6-MC0761-MT... | ecosystem: Environmental > Terrestrial > Soil >... | reverse complement strand
GTCCATGCAGGTTCTTGCGGGCGTCGCGACTGGTTCCCGGCGCCCCCTCCACCGAGAGCACCGATCCGGTGACTCCGACGGCGTCCGCCAGGGGTGCAGTGAACAGCCCTGCACCGGCGTAGAGGTCGGCGACGGAGGCGCCCGGTTGCAAGTACCCGCCGCCGGCGAGGAAGTCCGTCACAGCCCCAACCAGGGTCTCCGGAGCATACTTATGGATCTGCCAGAAACCCTCCCCTGTTACGCGATATTCGTGACCTACTGCACTTTCCTGCACCCACGTCCTTCCACGCAGTTGCAGGACTTCGCCCTTGCCGGGATCGAAACTTGCCACCGAGACCTCATGGGGCAACTGCGAAAGGATGCTGTGCAGCCGTTTGGGACCAGTGCCTTCTTCCGGGGCAAGCAATATCAAAGGCCGCGATCCGTTGGCGGGCACGGCCACTTCAACGCGGGCGATACCTGATAAATCCAGGTCCCACAGCCGGAGTTCGTTGATCCCTTGGAGCGCCAACGGCATCTCCTTGATGGGGACAACCACATCGGAGCGGTGTGCGTGCATGCCCAACCGGCCCTTGGAGGTGACGGCAAAGCTGGCACGCGTACGCCAGCCGAGTCCGCCGTCGTCGTTCTTCCCTACCGCTTCCACCTCGGTGGTGAGGTCCGTTCCGGCCAGCCGCTTGAGTTGCTCGGCCAAGACCTCCGACTTGAGGGCGCGCTGCCGCGGCAGCGAGATGTGGCCCAGCTCCGCGCCACCCACCGGCGGACCGCCGCGCCGCCAGGAGCCCAGGGAATCGGCCGGCTTCCAAAAGTGCGGAACACGGTCCGGTGAAGCTTCCAGGACCTCGACGACGTCGGCGCGCCAGAAGCGCGACGAGTCGCCGGAGTCGGTCAGCCGCACCCGTACTTTCTCACCGGGGATGCCGTGGCGGACAAAGATGACGCGCCCTTCGTGGCGCGCAATGAAATGCCCGCCGTGGGCGATGGGTCCCACGTCGACCACGAGTTCAGGTCCGGGACCTGCATGTTCCTTGGTGTCTTGGTCATGGGGGGAATTGCTGTGGGACGTCATTTAGGTATCCTGCAGTGCCTTTGCTTCTTCGGACGACTTCAGCTGCCACGGAACGCTGGCAACCATGACTCCAGGTTCAAAGTGGAGCCGCGTCTTGATTCTGAGTGCTGTCTGGTTGTGGACCAGTTGTTCCCACCATTTACCCACGACATACTCCGGGATGTAGACCACGATCAGGTCGCGGGGTGAATCACGGCGCATGTTCTTGATGTAGTCCATGATGGGGGTCACGGTTTCACGGTAAGGGCTGGCGAGGACGGTCAGGGGAACCGGGATCTCAAGCTTCTCCCAGTCCCGGACTGTGTGTTCGGTCTCCTCGGAGTTGATGTCCACAGTGATCGCGTCCAACCGCGAGGGCCGTGACGCACGGGCATAAGCCAGCGCCCGGAGCACCGGCTTGCGCACATGCGAGACGAGGAGGACTGCATGCACCCGCGTAGGCAACGCACGGGGTGAGGAGTCCTCGTCCACCGCAAGTTCCTTGGCCACATTGTCGTAGTGGGCCCTGATGCTCCACATGATGAGGAACAGGATAAACATGGCGAGCAACGCGATCCAGGCACCCTGTTCAAATTTGGTGATCAGGACGATGACCAGCACCAAAGCCGTCATGCCGAAGCCCACCATGTTGATGGTGCGCGACTTGATAATGCGGCGTCGGATGGCTTTGTCGCGGGCAAGCTTGAGCTCGCGGCCCCAGTGCCGGATCATCCCGAGCTGGCTGGCGGTGAAGGAGATGAAAACACCCACGATGTACAGCTGGATCAACTTGGTGACATCGGCGTTGAACGAAAGAATCAGCACCAGCGCGCCGGCAGCCAAGGCCAGGACACCGTTGCTGAACGCGAGCCTGTCGCCGCGGGTCCGAAGCTGGCGGGGAAGATAGCCGTCCTGGGCGAGGATGGAGCCCAGCACCGGGAAACCGTTGAAGGCGGTGTTCGATGCAAACACCAGGATCACGCCCGTAGCCGCAACCACGATGTAGAAGGGAATGGATCCCGCCCCGAAGATTGTGTCGGCGATCTGGCTGATGGCTGGATTCTGGATGTACCCCTCTGGCAGCGGTTTGCCATCAACAAGGAATTCCGTGGCGGGGTCCAGCACGATGTGGACCTTGGTGGCATTGGCGAGGAACAGGATACCGGCCAGCATCGCCGCAGCTATGGCACCGAGCAGAAGCAAGGTGGTGGCCGCGTTCTTGCTCTTGGGCTTCTGGAAGTTGGGTACGCCGTTACTGATGGCTTCGACGCCGGTCAGGGCTGCGGCGCCAGAGGAAAAGGCCCGAAGCAGGAGAAACGCGCCGGCCAGGCCTACCAGGCCTTCATCGAAGCCGGATTGCGGGACGATGGTGAAGTTGGCTGACTGCGCTTCCCCCAGTTGCCCTGTAGCAAACTGGAAAATGCCCACCGCTGTCATGCCAAGGATCGAGGCCATGAAGATATACGTGGGGACAGCGAAAACCGAGCCCGCTTCCTTGATTCCACGCAGGTTCACCAACGCCAGGATGACCACGCCCACCGTCGCGATGAGCGCCTGCTGGCCGTGCAGCGATGGAATGGCGGTGGTGACATAGGCGGCCGCGGATGACATGGACACCGCCACGGTCAGGACGTAATCCACCAGGAGCGCCGACGCCACTGTCAGGCCCGCGTACTTGCCGAGGTTGACGTTGGCGATTTCATAGTCGCCGCCGCCCGAAGGGTACGCGTGGACATTTTGACGGTAGGACGCCACCACTGTGAGCAAGACCACCATGACGGCGAGACCCACAAGGGGGGAAAACGCTACAGCGCTGACCCCGGCGAGGGCCAGAGTCAGCAGGATTTCGTCCGGGGCGTACGCCACCGAGGACAAGGCATCCGAGGCGAAGATCGGCAAAGCGATGCGTTTGGGCAACAGGGTGTGGGACAGGCGGTCATTCCGGACCGGCCTGCCCACCAACACCCGCTTCGCGGCATTCAAAATTGTCAGCACTCCGCAAAGCTACTCTGAATCCACAGCGATGTCATGACGGTCGTAGCCGGCTTAGCCCCGCCTCGGCGGTAAAGTCATACCGAGCGGCACGGACAACACACATAAGGAGACATGGTGGCTCACTTCGTGATCATGGGTTGCGGGCGTGTTGGCGCCACCCTGGCACATACTTTGGAGGATGCCGGCCACTCAGTGGCCATCATCGATCAGGATGAGCGGGCCTTCCGCCGGTTACGCCACACGTTCGGCGGCCGCAAGGTCACCGGCGTCGGCTTCGACAGGGACACCCTCAAGCAGGCAGGCGTGGAAGAAGCGTACGCTTTCGCCGCGGTTTCCAGTGGCGACAACTCGAACATCCTGGCTACCCGGGTGGCCAGGGAGACGTTCCATGTGGCCCACGTCGTGGCACGCATCTACGACCCCGGCCGCGCCGAAATCTACCAGCGGCTGGGCATCCCCACGGTTGCGGCCGTGCGCTGGAGCGCGGACCAGGTGCTGCGTCGGATTCTTCCCGAACAGCATTTGGCCGGCGACTACCGCGAACCATCCGGCCGGCTCATCCTGGCCGAAGTCGACCTGCACGAGGCCTGGATTGGACACAGCCTTGCCTCCATCGAGGCCGCTTCGGGGATCCGCATCGCCTTCCTGACGCGTTTCGGTGAAGGCCTCCTCCCCCACCCAGGTACGGCCTACCAGGAAGGCGACACCGTCCACGCCATGGTGAGCCTGGACCGAACATCCGAGATCACCCGGATCCTCGCCAAAGCACCCGCCAAGGAGTCTTAGTGAAAGTTGTCATTGTTGGCGCAGGCAGCGTCGGCTCGTCCATTGCCCGGGAACTCCTGTCCCATAAGCACCAGATCCTGCTCATCGACCTCAAGCCCGAGGTCATTGGCCGCAGCGGTCTTCGGGGTGCGCGCTGGTTGGTGGGTGATGCGTGCGAACTCAGCACCCTGCAGGACGCCAAACTGGAGGATGCCGACGTCGTCGTTTCGGCCACAGGTGACGACAAAGTCAACCTGGTGGTCTCCTTGCTGGCCAAGACCGAATTCGGCGTCGGACGCACTGTAGGACGGGTGAACAACCCGAAGAACGACTGGATGTTCAACGACTCCTGGGGCGTCGACGTCGCCGTGAACACCCCGCAGTTGATGACCGCCCTGGTGGAAGAGGCCGTGGAGATCGGCGACATCGTCCGCCTGCTGACCCTCCAGACCGGTGTGGCGTCCATCGTAGAGTTCACCGTTCCGCACGACTCGCACGTCATTGGCAGCACCGTGGGGGACATCGACTGGCCGGAAGATTCCACCCTGGTGGCCATCCTGCGCGACCAGGCTCCCATCACCCCCACCCGCGACGACGTCCTTGACGGAGGCGACGAACTGTTCTTCGTCACCACGATCGCTGCGGAAGATGGCCTGCGCGCCCTCCTGTCACCGGGCTCGGAGCTCGGCGGCCAGGAAAGCAACGGTGTGCTCGATCAGTCTGCCGAAGACGACGGCTTCGACGGCTGAGCCGCCGGCTTGGTGACCAACCAGGCTACCCAAAGGCCGAGGATGTACAACGGTGCACCCATCAGGAGCCTGGTAGTGGCCAATGCCGTCAGGCCGGCCTCACCCATAAAGTAGAGCGGCACCTGGACCACCAGGCGCAGTGCCAGCACTGCCACCACGATCCAGGTTCCCAGCTTGTAGGCGCGGAGCCTTTCCGGATCCTTCCGCCAGTCCAGGCCCTCGTTGCGCACGAAGCCGAACAGCAGGCCGGCCACTGGCCATTTGATGGCGATCGACACCACCAAGGCCGCAATGTAGGCAATATTGGTGAAGAAGCCCAGGACGTAAAAGTCCTCTGCCTTGCCGGTGGTGTTGGCCAGCCAGGCCGAAATTCCGACGCCCACGACGCCCGCGACGGCTTGCGTCAGGGGACGCCGTTGGACCAGGCGAACCACGGTGAAGATCGCTGCCGCGGCCAGGGCGGCGATGAGTGAGGGACCCAGGTCCCGCGAGAATGTGAACACCACCAGGAAGACCAGGCCGGGAAGGATGCTCTCCGCGATCCCTTGGACTCCTCCGGCGGATTTGAGCATGTCGACATGCCCGGCGCTGTTTCGCTGGAGGCCCGCTTTTCCTGCGTAGCCAGCAGCGAGGTCGGACATGCTGGGCCGGTTGTCGGGGGTCTCGGACGGCGTTACATCGCCGGGTGGCGTCACCCCTCCGTTGTCCTTCGGCTCTGAACCGTTGGCCACGGTCATAGGTGCTCCTGACGGGAAAGAATTTCGTAGCGTGGATTGAACATGGCCGGCAAGCCGTCGAACTGGGTGACCATGCCGTTCAGGCGAAGCCGTACACCGGCCTCGATGCCCGGAACACGCGTCCTGCCCAGCCAAATGACGCGGAGCCGGTCAAACGGCCGCCGGCTGCCCTTGGACGTAAGCGAGGACTCGCTTCCATGCTCCAGTGCGTCCACCACCACGGCGGAGAAGAACGGTTGCTCGCTGGGCGGCTGATGCGTAACGGACTCGATGTAACCCGTGCAGACCGCCCTGCCGCGCATGGGCAGATCCCGCACGCCCTCCCCCAGCGGCGGTTGGCCGGCAAACTCGTTGCGGCCCGGGGTGTCAGCCAATCTGGGTGATCTCCGGACCCCGTTCCGGCTGCTGCAAGCCGGGCGTGCCCTGCGAAGCGCCAGGCTGCCCGGCAGCGGTTGCATCCTTGGGCAGGCGAAGCTGCAGCAATTCACGTGGCGGCATCGGGTTGTCGCCACGGACCACAACAACGCGGCGGAAGAGCTCTTCGAGGCCAGCCGCTGCGTCACGGTCAAGGGCAGCTTCTCCCCCGAGCACGCCGCGGAGGAACCAGCGGGGACCGTCCACTCCCATGAAGCGGGCCGCGCGGAACCCACGGCTGCCATCAGTGGCTTCCGCGGGAAGCTTCGCTACCAGTTCCGTGCCGAAGGCCCCGGGGATCTCCTCGGTTTCGCCTCCCTGGCTTGCGACGGATTGGGTGATCTGCTCCCGGATTTCATCCCACAGCCCCTCGGACCGCGGCGCTGCAAAAGCCTGGAGCTGCAGGCTGGAGCCCGCCAGGTCCATGGTTACGGCGACCACACGTTGGGTGGCTTCTTCCACCTCAAGCCGCAACTGCAGCCCTTCGGCCGGGGAGATCAGCAACGCACCCAGGTCCACGTACCCGTCACGGTCCTCGATTTCATCGACGTCCAATGGACCCTTGCCGAGCCGGAAGTCGCCACGCGTGCCACCTTCGGCAGCCTCGGGGCTTCCTGCTGCCGTGCCGGTTTCATCGACGGCGGCAGCGGTTTCCGCTTGCTCGTCCTTGGACTTCTTGCCGCGCCCAAAAAGCATGGGGTTTTCTCCTTAGTAGTGGTCTATCCCCAAGTAAACCGCAACCACGTAAAACAACTGCAATGCGGCGGGACTCAGATTCCAGCGCTTGCCAGGATCAGTGGTTTGCCGGGGTGGTCGGTGCGTTGAAGCCGCCGGTGGATCCGAAACCGCCGGTTCCCCGAACGGAATCAGAGAGCTGGTCGACAGCTACGAACCGCGCATATTCGACGCGCTGAATCACCATTTGTGCAATTCTATCGCCGCGTTTGAGGTCGATGGCGTGCTCTTTGTCGGTGTTCAGCAAGGTCACGGCAATTTCGCCACGGTAGCCCGCGTCCACGGTTCCAGGAGCGTTGACCACTGTGAGGCCATGCTTGGTGGCGAGGCCGGAGCGCGGGTGGATGAGGGCCACGAATCCGTCGGGCAGCGCAATGGAAACGCCTGTGGGCACGAGTTTCCGTTCGCCTGGGGCGAGGTGCACGTCCTCGCGGGACCGCAGGTCGGCTCCGGCGTCTCCCGGGTGGGCGTAAGAGGGTGCTTCCAACCCGGCGTCGAGCATTTTCAGCTGCACGTCCAAAGTGGGTGCGCCGTAGGAAGCGGTGGTGTTGCTGCTGTCCGCGTCTGCGGAGGCGGCATCTGAACTGAATACTGCGGTCTCGTTGCTCACAGTCGTCCATTCTACGGGGACTGGGCCTGGCGGGAAGGTCCGGATCCGCTTCACCGTTGCCTGTGAACCCGCTGGGAGTCGATCGCCCGATAAGCTGGACCCATGCCTACGCCTGACCAGTCTTCACCCGTGCCTGCCCGGAACACGCCCTCAACCTCCGGGGTCCTGTACAGCGAAAAGTTGTGGCCGTCACCGTGGATCTGGATCGTCGTGGTTGGCCTCTCCAGCGCAGGCCTCCTCATGTTTGGCCCCATCAGCGTCGCTACCGGCATCATCGCAGCGATCGCACTCCTGGTCATCATGACGGTGATGCTGGTGCTCTCGACCCCCACCATCAGCGTTACCGCGGACACGGTGCGCGTGGGCCGGGCAAGCATCGACCGCAGGTTCGTCGGCTCGGTGGAGGCGTTCAGGAAGGCCGAGGCGACGGCGGAGCGCGGCCCCCGCCTTAACGGCCTGGCGTACATGTGTTTCCGCGGATGGATCGATCCGGTGGTCAAGATCGAAATCACGGATCCCGCCGACCGGACTCCCTATTGGCTTGCTTCGTCCCGCAGGCCGGAGGAACTGGTGTCTGCCCTGACGGCGCGCCAGTCCTAGGAAACCTTCGGGCGGCTCCTTAGCTTTCGCACTCCGTGCAGTAGAGGTGGCCGCCCCTTTCAGCGGCGATCTGCGACCTGTGCTTGACCAGGAAGCAGTTGAAGCACGTGAACTCGTCAGCCTGGGGCGGCATGACCTGAATCAAGAGCTCCTCCCCCGACAGATCGGCTCCCGGGAGTTCGAAGCCATCGGCAAGGTCGGTCTCGTCGACGTCGACCGCTGAGGATTGTTTCCCCGACTGGCGCGTCTTGAGCTCCTCAAGGGAGTCCTCGCTGGCGTCTTCCTCGGTCTTGCGAGGGGCATCATAATCCGTTGCCATGGTCCTGCTTCATCCTCCGTACCTTCTCCGGTTGGGTTCCCGGCCGGGTGGATCAGTGCCCGCCGCCGGTGTAACGGTGCAACGCCGGACGCCTTGGTTTTGTGCCCGATATCGGGCAGATTTTCCTCCCCCCACCATCAAATGTCCATAGGCCCGGCCCTTAGGCCAATACCCTCGCAGGTGCTGTTTCAGGGAATATCACGGCACGCCCTTTGTCCTAGTAGGAAAAGGCCGCAACGGGTGGCAGAGTTTCGAATGTCAGTTATGCCATGTGGTGGAGGGTGTTATGCAGGATCTACGACTGGTAGGAGTCCACGACGACGGCGGGCATCTGCTCCTGAGCGGGCCCGGTGGTGCGATGTTCCAGCTTCCGATCGACGAGGCCCTGCGGGCCGCGGCGAGCCGGACCCCTGCCCAGGTGGCGGCACGCGCCTCGAATACGCCCATCGCCATGTCCCCCAGGGATATCCAGGCCAGGATCCGGAGCGGGGCTACCGCAGCGGAAGTCGCCGAGCTCTCCGGGCTGCCCTTGGCGAACGTTCAACGCTACGAGGGACCTGTCCTTGCCGAGCGTGAGTACGTGGTCCGCCAGGCGCGGGGCATCGAAGTTGCCTCTCCCGCTCCCGGCCACGACATGTACCGTTCGGTCTTCGGCGACCACCCGGCAACGCTTGGCGACATGGTCGACCACCGGTTGTCGGCCCACGGCATTGACTCCGCCACCGTCGAATGGGATTCGTGGCGCCGTCCTGACGGTTCCTGGACCGTCGTCGCGCGTTTCGAAACGGTCCCGGGGACCCATGGAAACATCGGCGAGGAACCCCCCGCCATGTGGACCTTCAGCCCCCAACGCAAGTCACTTCAGAACGCCAACCGTTGGGCCCAGCAGCTCAGCGAACTTGAGCCGTTGGACGGACCTGTTCCAGCCCGTCGGCTGGCCGCCGTTTCGGACCGGCCATTCGATTTTGAGAACGACGCCGAATCGGCCGCCCGTGCGGCCGCCAAGGAATCGGACAGCCTGCTGGAGATGCTCCGCTCACGCCGTGGACAGCGGTTGGGCGTAGACGAAGACGGCGATGATGCCCTCGCGGTCCTGCTGAGCAATGTTCCGGCAGCCCACCCACGGCCAGGCGAAGAAGTGGAGGAGGTCCTCGCAGAAGCAGGCGAGGACTCCCCCGAACCTGCCCCTGCGGCCCCGGAAGAACCTGCACGCAAGGAGGGCCGGCCTTCCATGCTTTCCCGGCTGAGCCTGGCCCCACGGCACGCTGGCTCGGAGGATGACGACGATTCCTTGAAGCTGCACCACGGCGTTAGCACGGACACCCGTGAGATCACGGTAGTGGCCAGCCCCATGCGCCCGGTTACTTCCCTGGCTGGGCGGAAGCCTGCCGGGTTGGACGAACTATTGGGCGGCAGCACCACTACCCATCCACGCGGTGATGACGGGCCCACCGGCGATGAGGCGGACGGGAGCCATGGGCAACCGGCCCCGGCGGACGACGCCAAGGACCATGAGGGCGGCAAGGACGTTGAGGCTCCTGCTGAGCGCCAGCCCTCACGGCCCAAGAGGTCCAGCATCCCTAGTTGGGACGAAATCGTTTTTGGAGCCCGCGGGGACTAGCTGCGCAAGCGGCTACTGCCGTGGAAGTTCGCCGGCCCCGGGCCAGAGGCACGCGTCGACGTCGAACGGAAGAGGCTGGTCCCCTCCAGCCATCAGGTTGGCACCATGAGCTGTGACCCGTCGCATGTAGTGCCGACGGCATAGGGTTTCGTAGCCGACCACGCCTTCGAAGGGTGCATCGTCGGCGGCAGCGACGTCGCCCACCATCACCTGCTCACCTTCGACCACCATGATGCCGTTAAGCGTACGTGCGTTCTGGGTTGCCCGGCGGCCGCACCAGCACAATGCTTCGACCTGCAGGACCTGGACTTTGTCGGCGAGCTCTATGAGCCGCTGTGAGCCAGGAAACAAGCGGGTGCGGAAGTCGGACGTGATTCCGAAAGCGAAGACATCCACGTCCATCTCGTCCACAACCCGCGCCAACTGCTCAACCTGGGACGGTGAGTAGAACTGGGCCTCGTCGCAGATGAGGTAGTCGACACGCAGTCCACTGGTACGGCGGACCACTACTTCGTCCCAAAAGTCCGTGCCGCTTTCCACCTCCACGGCGTCGGTGCGCAGGCCCAACCGGCTGGAAATCGTGGAGTCCCCTGCGCGGTCGTTGCAGCTGAAGCGAATGCCACCACGCCCACGTGCACGGTGGTTGTGATCCATTTGCAGGGCGAGAGTGGACTTTCCGCAGTCCATGGTTCCCGAGAAGAAGACCAGCTCAGCCACGCTTGCCCTTCCTCCCGGCAGCGGCAAAGCACAGCAGCGGCACTTCGCGCTCCGTCTTGGTCAGCGATCCATGCTGTCCCACCACTTCCAGGGCTGCGGGCCGGACACGGCGGGTGTCATAAAGTGCCAGGGTGTCGCGGGCCGCGATCATCACGTCCCCGATGCGGGGAGCAACTTCCGGCCGCACTGCGCCGAACAAACCGGCTTCGACTGCCTGGCCCCGGGTGAAAGCCCAGATACGCTCGCCAAACCGCTTCCGCCAGGCAGCAAGGAGGGTGTCGCGGTGGGAGTCGGTGGCGTCAGGTTCAAGGTAGAGATGCACCATGCGGGGTTCCCCCGCGGTATGCCGGACACCGGCCACCAGCGGCTCATCGGCAGAGTAGTCGATGCGCTGGGATTCGGGAACGTCCAGCATGCCGTGGTCACCGGTGAGCAGGATGGTGGTTCCCGCCGGGAGTGTTGCCGAGAGCCTTTTCACTGTGGAGTCGAGCTCTTCGAGCTGGTGCTCCCAGCGGTCCGACTGGCAGCCGTAGCGGTGGCCGGCCTTGTCGAGTTCGTTGAGGTAGAAGTACATCAGCGACCTTCCACCCCCGGACATGGCTTCCGCCGCTGCGGCAGTCCGGGCATGCAGGGTAGTGCCGCCCACAAAGCGGCTGCCACGGAGTGCCGCCTGGGTCATCGGGGAATTGCCGAACTGTGGAAGGCTGACAGTCACGACGTCCACCTCGGACGCCACGCGCTCAAAAACGGTGGCGTTAGGCTGCCACGTCGCCGGATCTACCTGTGAATCCCAATTGCCCAGGAGGTTGACTACCTTGTCCTGTGCAGGGTCCAGGACGTCGTAGCCCACCATCCCGTGCTGTCCCGCGGGCAATCCCGTACCAAGGCTCGCCAAGGAGGCCGCCGTGGTGCTGGGGAATGCGGAGTCGATCCACTGCGGGACATTTCCCTGGCCCCCGGCAAGGACCGACCGTAGAAAGGGAGTGTGGGAGGTCTTCTGCTTCAACAGGCTCCGACCCAGCCCGTCGGCGAGGACGACGCAGACCCGTTGCGATGAGGGCAACTGGAGCTGGTTGGTGAACCCCGGCAAGCCAAGCGCAGCCGCAGAACTGCTAAGGACTTCGGCTATCGACTTGGTCCCAAACAAGGGAGGTGCCGGAATGTCGGAGGAGCGGCCTGTCTGTGCCGTTTCGCTCAACGCTGGTGTCCGCGGCTGAGGCGGTTGCTGAAGACCCCTGACCGGGGCCTGGGAGCCGGGATGGTGGCGTGCTGGACCGGAGCGGGGTTGCCGGTGTTGACCGCGCGCAGGGCACGGGCAAAGAGCTTCGCGTCCTGAACCGCCTGCAGGCCGTCGGCTTCGGCGCTGATGCGCAGGACGATGTCTTCCTGGGCGATGGTTCCGCTGTAGCCGTGATCAGCTTCGCACTGTGGATCCCCACAACTGGCGGGTCCCATGTCGAGCCTTTGGCCACCTGACCAGGCGATGGAGACGGTCAGTTCCCGGACGGGGTCGGAGGACTTGTAGTCCTGCGGTTGGGAGTACATGTAGCTGAGGACCACCGAACGGATCTGGGCCACGGGCACGGACTCGGTGGAGATCTGCGCGACGATCTGCTCCCCGGCTTCGTCCAGTTGCTGGTCGTCGACGTGCGTGATGACAAGCATGTCCTCGGTCAGCACCAGGACAGTGATGTGGCGGCGGACCTCGGCCCGGTCGAAGTGCGTTTCCAGGTGCACCAGATGGGACAGGCACTCGCGGCCGTCCAGGGCGTCATCAACAACGTCCGCCACCAGCCGCGGATAAAATCCCGCCTGCTGCAGCGCCTGGTCCAGGCTTTGTCCCTGCGTGGCGTGGTTGTGCGCGGCAGGGTTCCCGGTGTTGGACGGGCGGGATTGAGGCGTCGGAGACTGGGTGCTCATTCCCCCATTTTCACAGATCGCTTGGTGACTTCCTAACCGCGATGGCCGTTGCTGTGGCTAACCGCGCATGGCCCGCCGGGCACTGTCCGTGCGCTGGGCCGCGTTGCCTATCCACACGTCGGCAGCCAGTATCGTGGCTCCTGCCGGTCCGGCAAGCACCGGATTGAACTCAACCAGCGCAATGCCCGGATGGTCATCCTTGAGCTTTGCCAGTCGGGCGGCGACGTCCTCCAACGCTTCAACGTCCACAGCCGGCAGCCCCTGGTAGCCGAAGAGCTTCCGGGACGCGCGTGGTGAACGGATCACGTCATGCAGGTCCGCCGCGGACAGAGGGGGCACCCTGTGCGCCCAATCGTCCAGCAGGTTCACGGCGTCGCCAGCCAGTCCAAAGGAGAGCACCGGGCCAAGCAGGGGGTCTTCCATGGCGCGGAAAGTGCACGCCTGGCCCACCGGGGCCATGGCCTGAACTTCCAGCGCCGGCGATCCGTAGGGTTCGAGTGCCCGGCGCATCTGCGCGATGTTTTGCCGCAGGGATTCAGGGTCCTGGATGTCCAGCCGGACGCCGCCCAGGTCCAGCCGGTGCCGAAGGGCAGGATCTGTGGTCTTCAGGACCACGGGCCATCCGGCTTTGTCCGCGGCGGCCACGGCCTCATCCGGCGTAGCAAAGCCGAAGGTGGGGACCACCTCAATTCCGTAGCCGCCCAGCAACGCCGCAGCAGCACCGGCGTCGAGCTTCTTCAGCTTCTCGCCGGTCACGCCGGCGAGCATCGCCGCCAGGGTCTCGTGGGTGCCGTCGACGTCGCAGCCCTCCGGTTCGACAAAGAGACCCTGGTCCCGGTCGCGCCATTGCGCGTACCGGACGATCGCCGCCAGGGCGGCAACGGCCGCACCGGCATTGGAGTAGCAAGGCAGCGCGGGTTTGCCTGACAGGCCCACCATGCCCTCCACATGAACCGAAAAATCCAGGATCCCGGTGAAGGCGGCCACCACTGGTTTGCCCGCCTCGGCGCTGCATTCGGCAAGTACGCCCGCCAAAGCCTCCACGGTGAGGCCGCGCGCGGGGAGGAGGGCCGCGACGACGGCGTGCACGGATTCGTCCGCGAGGCTCTCCTGGAGGCTGGCCCGCAGGGCGGGCAAAGCCAGCGACATGCCGGCGTCGAGATCCACATCCGTCACCAGGCGGTTGACGTCGAGGCCGAGCGGAACCGCGGTGTCGGCCACCACTTTGCCCAGCGCGACCGAATTCGAGTACACGGCAAGGCCCGGACCTTTGGGCAGTGCCTGCGTGGACACGATCTGCGCGATATCCATGAGCTGTTCGATGGTCTCGACACGGATGACGCCGGCCTGCCGCATCATGGCGTCCACCGCGGCGCCTGGTGCCTGGGTGGTCCGGACCTCGTGGCCCGGTGGCAGGCTGAGCCCGGTGACATCGGACTTGGCCACGATGACAGGCTTGCTGCGGGACAAGCGCCGCGCCAGTCGGGAGAACTTTCGGGGGTTGCCAATGGATTCCAGGTAGAGGCCTACGGCGGAGGTATCGGCGTCGTCCTCCCAATATTGCATGGCGTCGTTGCCTGAAACGTCGGCACGGTTGCCGGCGGAGAGGAAGGAGGACAACCCGAGCCGACGGCGGCTGGCGGCCGCGTAGACGGCCACTCCGACGGCCGCCGATTGGCTGAACAGGCCTAGGCTGCCCCTGGGCGGCATGGTGGGTGCCATGGAAGCGTTCAGCGACACGGAAGGGTGGGTGTTCAGGATCCCGAGGGACTCCGGGCCGATGACGCGCATGCCATTGGCCCGGGCGCGCCGTACCAACTCGTGCTGGCGGAGGAGCCCGCGTTCGCCGTCGTCGGCGAACCCGGCCGTTGCCACCACGATGCCCTTCACACCCGCTGCAGCGCAGTCGTCAACTACCTTTGGCACTTCGTCGTAGGGGACGGCGATGATGGCAAGCTGCACCGGGTCAGGGATCTCGGACAATTTGGCGTAGGACATCATGCCGGCCAGTTCCAGGGCTTCCGGGTTGACGGCGTACACCGGGCCTGTGAAACCGCCTTCAATGATGTGTTCCAGCAGTTGGTAGCCCACCGTTCCCCACTTGCGGCTGGCACCGATAACAGCGACGGACGACGGCGACAACAGGTCGCGCACGCTGCGTGCCTCTGCGCGGTGCTCCCGTGACTCCATGACGGCGCGGGATTTCTCTGTGGGGTCGATGTTGAATTCAACGCTGACGACGCCGTCGTCGAATTGCCGTTTGAGGTCGTAGCCTGCGTCCGCGAACACCATGAGCATCTTCCGGTTGTCCGGGAGGACCTCGGCGGTGAAGCGGCGGATGCCGTTCTCACGGGCGGCTACGGCCAGGTGCTCCAGGAGAATCGAACCAATGCCCCGGCCCTGGTGTGCGTCGGAAATGTTGAAGGCGACTTCGGCTTCCAGCGGATCGTCCAGCCGGTCGTACCGGCCAATGCCCATGATCTCGCCACCGATGGTGATCACGAACGCCACCCGGTTGATGTGGTCCACTTCGGTGAACCGCCGCACTTCCTTGCCGGAGAGCCTGGGCTTGAAGGAGAAGAACCGCATGTAGATGGAAGCCTGGGACTGGCCGGCGTGGAATGCCTGCAGCGCATCGGCGTCCTCGGGCCGTATCGGCCGCAGGTGGGCTGTACCGCCGTCGCGCAGCACGACATCGGCCTCCCAATATTCCGGATAAATGCCGACGCCGGGCTGATCCACCATAGGCTTAGCCTAGCTAAAACATCCGCAGTACAACTTTCAAGGATTTACCGACCCCATGGCCCGCAGCCAATCTTCCGCACGCAAAGCCGAACCCCTCGGCGATTTCACCGAGAACATCGTCGATATCGACGTCACTTCCGAGATGGAAGGCTCCTTCCTGGAGTACGCCTACTCGGTGATTTATTCGCGTGCCCTCCCCGACGCACGCGACGGACTGAAGCCTGTTCAACGGCGCATCCTCTACATGATGGCGGACATGGGTTTGCGCCCTGACCGCGGCCACGTCAAGAGCGCACGCGTGGTGGGCGAAGTCATGGGTAAGCTCCACCCGCACGGCGACGCGGCGATCTACGACGCCATGGTGCGCATGGCCCAGGACTTCTCCCTCCGCCTGCCACTGATCGATGGTCACGGCAACTTCGGCTCGCTCGACGACGGTCCGGCCGCCCCGCGTTACACCGAGGCCCGGCTCGCGGCCGCTGCGCTGACCATGACCGACCACCTCGACGAAGACGTGGTGGACTTCGTCCCCAACTACGACAACCAGTTGACGCAGCCGGACGTCCTCCCGGCAGCGTTCCCCAACCTGCTGGTCAACGGCACCACCGGTATCGCTGTAGGCATGGCCACCAACATGGCGCCACACAACCTGGTGGAGGTCATCGCCGCAGCACGACACCTGATTGCCAACCCCGATGCCACACTCGAGGACATCATGAGGTTCGTCCCCGGACCCGACCTCCCCACCGGCGGCCGGATCGTGGGCCTGGACGGAATCCGCGACGCCTACGCAACGGGGCGGGGTTCCTTCAAGACCCGCGCCAAGGTGGAAGTGGAACAGCTCTCCGCCCGCCGCACCGGGCTTGTGGTCACCGAGCTCCCGTACATGGTGGGCCCGGAAAAGGTCATCGAGAAGATCAAGGACGCCGTCAACGCCAAGAAGTTGACGGGCATCAGCGATGTGGTGGACCTGACGGACCGGAACCACGGCCTCCGGCTGGTCATCGAGTTGAAGAACGGCTTCAACCCCAACGCCGTCCTCCAGCAGCTGTTCCGCTATTCGCCCATGGAAGATTCCTTCGGCATCAACAACGTGACCCTGGTGGACGGCCAGCCGCAGACGCTTGGCCTGCTGCAGTTGCTCCAGGTGTACGTTGAGCACCGCCTGAATGTAGTGCGCCGCCGGACCTCGTTCCGCCTGGGCAAGAAGAAGGACCGCCTCCACCTGGTGGAGGGCCTGTTGATCGCGATCGTGGATATCGACGAGGTCATCCAGATCATCCGTTCCTCCGATGAGGCTTCGGCTGCGCGTGAGCGGCTGATGTCCATTTACGACCTCACCGAGATCCAGGCGAACTACATCCTGGAACTTCGCCTGCGTCAGCTGACCAAGTACTCACGGCTGGAACTGGAGAAGGAACAGGACGAACTGCGCCGCGAAATCGAAGCACTCGAGGCCATCCTCGCCTCTGACGAGCTGCTCAGGGACCTTGTGTCCGGCGAGCTCGGAGTGATCGCCGAGAAGTACGGCACTCCCCGACGCACAGTACTTCTTGAATCCGAAGCTGTCTCGCCCACAGTGGCCGCCGCACTCGCGGCCGCGGCACCGGGACCCAAGGGCAAGGGCGCGGCACTTCCACTGGAGATCCCGGATGACCCCTGCTGGGCTTTGCTCAGTGTCTCCGGCCAGATCGCCCGGACTTCCAATCAGGAACCGTTGGCGGAGGCCGGACCACGGGCGAAGCACGATGTGTTCCGTTCGGTCGTGAAGACCACCGCCCGCGGCGAAATCGGTGCCGTCACTTCCCAGGGCCGGATGCTCCGGCTGCAGGTGATGGACATGCCTGCCCTGCCGCCGGTCTCCGGCCTCCCCAACCTGGCAGGGGGCGTGCCCGCAAAGGACTTCATCACCTTGACCAAGGGCGAGACCCTGGTTGCTTTCGTGCCCTTGGATTCCGTCCTGGCGATCGGAACCGTTCAGGGCGTCGTGAAGCGCGTGCAGCCCGACTACCCGCTTAACCGCGAGGATTGGGAAATCATCGCCCTCAAGGACAAGGACTCGGTACTCGCCGTGGAACCGGCGCAGGAGGACGACGTCGATCTCGTCTTCGTGACCAGGCAGGCCCAACTGCTGCGGTTCAATGCCTCCAACGTCCGCCCACAGGGACGGACAGCAGGCGGCATGGCCGGGATCAAGCTGGCCGCGGGCGACGAAGTCATCCATTTCAGCGCCGTGCGCGCCAACGATCCCGCCGCCGTCGTGGTGACCATTGCCGGCACGAACGGCGCTTTGCCGGGGACGGCACCGGGAACTGCCAAGGTGACGGCGTTCGACGAGTATCCGGCGAAGGGCCGAGCCACCGGAGGCGTGCGCGTCCACCGCTTCCTCAAGGGCGAAGACACGCTGCTCCTGGCGTGGGCAGGGCACGGTCCGGCCAAGGCGTCCTCCGCAGCCGGCGTGGCCAGGGCATTGCCCCACGAGCATGGACGCAGGGACGGATCCGGGGTTCCGTTGTCGCAGCCCGTGGAAGCAATCGGGCCCAGCATGGCGTGGACTGAAGCCGCCGAATAACGTGTTGATGGCGAAAAGCAGGGCCGGCGGTCACAACCGCCGGCCCTGTCGCCTTTCCTGTGCAGTGAAGCCAGGGAACGTTCAGATGCCCTGGTTGAGGCTCAGAATGTTGCCTTCACTGTCCAGGAACCATGCTGCTTTCTCCCCGTCCGGCATCGTGGCAATACCGTTCTCGGTTTTCAGTCCGGGGAAATCGTAGTCCTCGAACTTCACTCCTTTGTCCCGCAGCTCCGCAACGGTGGCAGCGACATCATCCACCATCCAGCCTATTTGGGTGTTCTTTGCCGTCCCCGCATTGGACGTCTGGTAAATGAAGAACCCTGTTCCGTTTCCGCACCTGTACTGGAGGTTGTCATTGGCGTCGGGGTTCTCCGGTTCCAGTCCCAGTTTCTCGCTGTAGTAAGCGCGGGCCCGGGCTATGTCCTGTGCCGGTAGGACGGCACCAACCTGCTGATCCTTGAGCATGATTTTCTCTTTCCGGCTCTCCTCCCGGAACGAACTTTACTCCTCGCCGTGATGGGAAGTAATTGGGAACAGGCACCGTTTTTCGGCGTTGGCGGGGAGGCCGGGGCAGTTCGGCTTAGACTGGCGACATGCCGATCATCCCTGATGAAAAAGACTGGACCTGGGTGCTCTCAGAGCCCTGCCCCGAGTGCGGTTTCGACTCCGCCACGGTGACCCCATCGACCGTGCCGGGCACTGTCCTGAACATGCTGCCGCGGTGGCGGGCCGTCCTGCGCCGCGAGGATGTTGCGGTACGGCCAAACGACCACACATGGTCCACCTTGGAGTATGCGTGCCATGTGCGCGACGTCTTTAGCCTGTTCGACCAGCGGTTGAACCTGATGCTGGCCGAAGAGGATGCACAGTTCGCCAACTGGGACCAGGACCAGGCAGCCATCGACGGCGAGTACGGCTCCGCGGACCCCCGGACGGTGGCCGACGAACTGGAAGCCGAGGGCGCCACCATCGCAGAGTCCTTTGCCCGGGTCCGGGAGGAAGACTGGGAGCGGACAGGAACCCGCAGCAACGGCTCAGCCTTCACCGTGCTGACGTTTTCGCAGTACTTCCTCCATGACGTCGTCCACCACCTGCATGACGTGGACGGCTAGAGCATTTTCTCCCACGTCATGCTGCGGTTAACCGGCTGGTAGCCCATGCCAAGATAGAGCTCCAAGGCGCCGGTAGGGTTGGCCGAGTCCACGTCAAGGGAGGCGACGTCCATCCCGGCCTGCGAGTATCGGCTCATGGCGTCTGCCAGGAGTGCCTGGGCGATTCCCCTGCCCCGGTAGGCACGTCGGACGCCCAGGAGCTCGGTGTAGCCCTCCTTGAAACCGCGGTCACGTGCCGCGTCCGGGTCGTGGCTGGCCAGTTGGTAACCCACAACGTCACCCGTGGCCTGGTCGAGCACCACGGTGCTGAGATCATGCCGCGCTGTGGGCTCCCCGATAGTGAACCGCCACGACTCCTCGTCCCTGGGTTCGCTTCCCCAATGGTCCCGGAAGGCATCGTTGTGGGCCTGCCGTACTGGTTCGAACAGGGATGGTTCCAGTGTCCGCAGTTCAAGTCCCCCACCGAGGGGAGCGTGGGGCAGTTCCGTGGATAGCGGCCGGTGCATCTCGTTGAACCAGCGCACTGCTCCGTAGCCGTGTCCCATCAGGAGCGCGGCCTGGTGCTCGTGCTGCTCTTCGGTTTGGATGCGCAACCGGGGCGGGGCCGTCGTGTGCCCCGCTGCCTGATCGTCGTCGAAGCGCCTCCGCACTTGCTCTTCCTGCCACACCAGCACGGCAGAGCCAATACCGCGCTGCTGCCACTCCGGGTCAACGCATGCCATCCCTGTGGCTTTGTCGCCGTCCGGGTTCTTGGTAATGCGCCCATAGGCCCTTGCCACCCCGTCGGCGTCGAAGCCCAGCAGCGTGCTGGCTTGCGGAGGATTCTTGCTGGACTCGAGGACATGGACCAGGTCGCCGCGCTTTTCATACCAGGCGGGACGTTCGACGGCGGCCGTCCTGGCGATCAGTCCGGCCCAGTTGTCCAGGTCCCCCATGGACGCCGGCCGCCACTGGAGGCCCGTCACGACGACGTCGGGCATGGCTTGGCTTGCTGCTTCGAAAGGCATGCCAACAGGCTACTGAGGAGTAGCCCTTCCCACCAGCTCCGCCGCGCCCACGCCGGGCGCCGCGCCAGTGGGCGCAGCAGTTCCCGCCGCACCCAGTTCCAGGCGCGCGTCCGCCGGATCGATATCCTCGGGATTGTGGGTGACAAGGACCACTGTGACGTCCTTGAGTCCCTTGCGGAGGATGGCCATCATTTCCCGGGCCGAGCCGGCATCCAGGTGGGCGGTGGGCTCGTCCAGGAGCAAAACGGAGGCACCGGTGAGAAGAGTCCTGGCCATCGCGAGCCGCTGCCGTTCCCCGCCGCTGAGGAAGGACCCGCCAGGTCCAATCCGGGCGTCCAGCCCGCCCGGCAATGACTCAACCAGAACATCCAATCCAACGTCCGCCAGCGCCTTGTGCATGTCCGCCTCAGTGGGTTTGGCTGACGCGGGCCGGCTCAGCAGGAGGTTCCCACGGATGGTGGAGTCGAAGAGGTGCGCCTCCTGCGGGCACCACGCTGCCGTGCCCGTCAGTTTCGCCGTTCCCTGCGTCAATGGGAGGAAGCCCAGCAGCACCGACAGGAGCGTGGATTTTCCTGCGCCGGAAGGTCCTGTAACGGACAGCCAGCGACCGGGTACCGCTTCCGCAGTGAGGCCTGCGAACACGTTCGGACCTCCAGGCCATGCCGCGGCAGCTCCCCTCAACTCCAGTCCCGCTTTGCCAGCGCGGTCAGGAAGCGGCCGGGGGCCGCCGTCGGGGTCTTCCGAAGCGTTCGCGGCGTCCAAGGCTCCGGAAGCAGCCACCCGACCCAGGACGGCTGCGAGCGCGGGGGCTTGGCGCACCGCGGACACGATGCCCCCGAAGGGTTCCGCCAGCGCCAGCAGCATCAGGACGATCACGGCTACGAGTTCGGGTGCTGCGGAGCCGTTGGCTACCGAGGGAGCACTGAGGACACCCGCCCACAGGGCTGCCAGCGAGCACGCCAGGACGATCACGGCTTGCCCGAGCCCTTCGGCCCATGCCGAGCGCTGGGCGGAGACGGTGGCCGCGCGGTCCTTGCTGCGGAGGTCCTGGAGCACGGGCTCCCCCACTCCGTTGGCAGCCAGGTCAGCCCGTGCGTCCAGCGCCGCTGCGACACCTTTCAGCACCACGGAGCGCACCTGCTGTTCTGATTTTGCGGCGTTCCTGTCGGCCAGTACGGCAAGCAGCGGAGCAATAGCCAAGCCGATGACCGAGGCAAGCACCACGGCGGGCACTGCTGCGGGCATGACGAGGGTGGTGGCGATGATGGCAGCTCCGCTGACTCCTGCGGCGGTGGCCGGAGGCAGTGCAACGCGAGGCAGGAGGTCGCGGAGGGTGTCGACGTCGTCCACGATGGACCCCAACACGTTGCCGCCTTGGAGGAGCCGACGAAGGGAGAGTGCCCTCCGGCTCAGTGTTGCCCAGAGTGCGCCCCGGAGGCGGGTCATGGCGGCGAACACGGCATCGTGGGTCAGCAGGCGCTCGCAGTACCGCAGGACTGCCCTTCCAATACCGAAAAACCTGACACCCACTATCGCGCCGAGCAGGTAGAGGATGGGCGGCTGATCGCTGGCCCTGATAATCAGCCATCCGGACAGCCCGGACAGTGCTACGGCGAACAAGGCGGCCAAGACTGCGACGACCCCAGCGGCGGCGAACCTCCAGCGGACGGGTTTCAGGACGCCGAGCAGGCGTTGAAGGCTTCCGGACCGGTGCGCGGCCGGCCCGAGGTCATCCTGGTCTGCGGAGTTATTCGCAGGGGTGGCTTCCGTGTGGCCCCCGGCGGGGCGCACGACGTCCTCCCGGATCGGTGGTGCCGGGTACGGGTGCTTGCGCCCCACGGGCACAAGGTGGTCGGCGAGCGCCCGTGTGGCGGCGTCGTGGGCCACCAGGATCACCGTGACTGCGCCGCGGAGTGATTCCATGGCATTCCGCACCACGCTGGCGGAGTAGTGGTCCAGGTGGGCGGTGGGCTCGTCGAGCAGCAACAGGGTGGCCCCGGCTTCCACGCGCGCCAGCCCGCGGGCCAGTGCCACACGGCGAAGTTCGCCCGGGCTCAGCTCAGCGGGGTGCTTGGCTGCCAGGTGGTCTGCTGAGGTCTTTTTCAGGACACGTGCGGCAGCTTCGGCGGTGTTGCCGTCGTATCCGTCCAGGTAGAGCTCAATTTCCTGCTGGACCGTTTCAGCTGCCATGACAGGATGCTGTGGCACCCATGCCACAGTCCCTTGTCCTGCGCCCCTGACATGCCCGGTGACCGCTGTACCCGTTCCCGGCCCGATGAGCCCGGCCAGGACAGCAAGGACGGTGCTCTTTCCGGTCCCGCTGTCCCCGTCCAGGGCGGTGATGCTGCCCTGTTTCGCGGTAAAGCTGAGGGGCCCGACGGCGGCCGCGGACCTGCCGTTGTACGTCACCGAAAGATCAGTCACCACGGTGTCGGCCTGCCCTGGCGTCCCGGGGCTTGATTGCAGTTGCTGGTGCGTGGGTGCTCCCAGCACCGCCTTGGTGGTTTCGAGGGCGGCGCGGCCGTCGTCGCTGGCGTGGTGGGCGGTACCCAGTTCCCGGAGGGGCAGGTAGCAGTCAGGGGCAAGGATCAATGCCAACAGCCCTGCTTCCAGCGCCATGTCCCCAGCGACGAGCCTGACACCGATGAACACCGCAACAACAGCTACGGAGATCGTGGCTATGAGCTCCAAGGCAAGCGCCGAAAGGAATGCGGTTCGGAGGGTGCCCATGGTTCGACTGCGGTATTGCTCGGAAATATCCTCCAGGGCTGCGCGTTGCTCGCTGGCTCGGCCCAGGCCCACCAGGACCGGCAGGCCCTTGGCGAGCTCAAGAATGTGCCCGGAGAGCTTCCGCAGGGTGGTCTGCGCGTCGCGGACACTGTCCTCGGTGTGCCGGCCGATCAGGACCATGAACAACGGAACCAAGGGAACCGTCAGGACGATCACCACTGCGCTGACCCAGTCGGCGAACAGGATACGGGCACCGATCAGCAACGGCACCGTTGCACAGTTCACCAAGGCGGGCAAGTATTGCGTGTAGTAGTCATCCAGCGCGTCCAAGCCGCGCGTCGTGAGGATCGCCAGGCCGCCGTCGTTCATACCCCCTACCGGTGAAGCAGCACCGTCAGCAAGTGACCGCCGCAGCAGCCCGGCGCGCAACTCCTCCTTGACGCCCAGGGCGGCCCGGCGGGAGGCAATCCCCTGGCCCCACACAGTCAGCGACCGCAGGACAGCTCCCACAGCACCCCAGACCAGTCCGCTGTTCCAATCCCCCGACCCGGCGGCCAGCCCTGCCAGCATCACCGCCACCGCCTGCGCCATCAGCACCAGGGACAATGCCTTGAGGGCGGACAGCAGGCCGATCGTATAGAGGGCGGAGCGGGTAGCCGGGCCGGAAGGGAACACGGGTTTCATCGGCGTTCAGGCTCCTGGGCGCGTTGGCTTGTCAGACTGGTTACCGGCTGCTCCCGGTTCCTTAGAAACCAGGACCTTCGCGGCGATCGCCGGCAGGAACCCATGCGCTTCGGGGATGTGCGCTGCACTGACCCGCCGCCGGAATACCCAGTACGTCCAGGATTGGTAGGCAATCACCAGCGGCAGCCCGACGGCGGCAACAATGCTCATCAGGCCCAGTGTGTAGTCCGAGGACGAAGCGTTGGAGATGGTCAGGTTGAAGGCCGGATCGATCGTGGAAGGAATGACCACCGGGAACGCCGCACCAAAGATCGAGGCTGTGGCGCAGACAATGAAAGCGCCGAGGGCACTAAATGCGCGGCCTTCAGATCCGGCCCGCGCCAGCTGCCAAGCCAGGACTACGGCAACCACCGCAGCTGCCACCAGGGCCCAGGTCCACGGCTTCCCGCTCAGGAACTGCACCGCCAGCATCCAGCCGAACATCGGCAGCACCGCCACCGGGACCAGCCGCACAAACCAGCGGCGCGCCCGGTGCCGCACATCGCCGTCGGTCTTCAGCGCCAGGAAGGCCAGGGCGTGAACCAGGGCGAACGCCACAACACCGAACCCGCCGAGGAGCGCATACCCGCTGAACCAGGACATGGGGCCACCCACGCGGTCCCCGTTGTCGTTCAACGGCAGGCCCGTTGTTGTCAGCGCCAAGGCGGCGCCGATACCAAAGGCGGCAACGAAGGAGCCGACGGCGATGGCCCAGTCCCAGCGGTTGCGCCAACGGACGGAGTCAACCTTGCCCCGGTACTCGAAGGCGACCGCACGGAAGATCAGAGCCGCGAGGACGCACAGCAACGGCAGGTACAACGCCGAGAACAAGGATGCGTACCAGAGGGGGAATGCAGCGAAGGTTGCACCGGCCGCAGTGAGCAGCCACACCTCATTGCCGTCCCACACCGGACCAATCGTGTTCAACAGAACGCGGCGGTCGGTGTTGTTGCGTGCGAACAGCTTCATGAGCATGCCGACGCCGAGGTCGAAGCCCTCCAGGAAGAGGTAGCCGGTCCACAGAACGGCGATAGCCACGAACCAGATAGTTGGCAACAGTTCCATTGTCAGTTTCCCTTGGCTTCTAGTAGGCGAATGCCAGGACGTCGTCGCCGGACTTGTCCGGGCCGTCGTCGCTCTTGTCGTGCTTGTCTGCCTCCTTGGCGTGGGCAAGTTCAGGCATCGCCGACGCCACTCCGCCGCGGATGTACTTGACCAACAGTTTCACTTCAACCACCAGAAGCACGGCGTAGATGGCGGTAAGGACCACCAGCGAGGTCATGAGTTCACCCGCGCTGACCCCGGGTGAGACAGCTGCCGCGGTAAACATGAAGACCTGGTCAATACCGTTCATGTCAGGATTCGGGGCAACCACGAAGGGTTGGCGTCCCATCTCGGTGAAGATCCACCCGGCCGCGTTGGCCCCGAAGGGAGCAAGGATCCCGAAGACCGCCAGGCGCATGAGCCACTTGGATTGGGGCACCACGCCCTTGCGGGTGACCCACAGGGCCAGCAGGGCGGCGAGTGCTGCGATACCACCGAAGCCGATCATCATGCGGAAGCCCCAGTACGTCACTTCCATCACGGGAACATACTGGATCTCCTGGCCCGCGCGCTCGCCGTAGAGCGGGTTGTCCGGCAGGTGGGTCCCGTACTTTTCCTTGTATTCGCCGAGCAGGCTGTTGACGCCCTTGACCTCGGTGGTGAAGTCACCCTTGGCCAGGAAGGACAGGATGCCCGGGACTTCGATGACCGCCACAATGTCGTCACAGTTGGAGGCGCCGAGGTTGCCCACGCTCAATACCGAGAAGCCAGTGCCATCGTGGCAGGCCGCTTCGGCAGCAGCCATCTTCATGGGCTGTTGTTCAAACATCAGCTTGCCCTGGAGGTCGCCGGTGATGGCAGTTCCCGCGAAGGAAATCATGGCAACCACGGCACCGATCCTCAGCGATGTCATCCACACGGTGTAGTCGGCCTTGTCGCGGCCTGGAATCGCAGCCTCGCCTGGGATCAGCTTGCCGTCTGCACCCACCACGTCTATGCCGTCGTGGCGCCTGCGCCACAGGTGGTACCAGGCAATTCCCAGCAGGAAGGCGCCAGCAACGGCCAGCGCGCCGAACAGGGTGTGCGGTACTGCAACCAAGGCTGTGTTGTTGGTGAAGACTGCCCATGCGTCTGTCATGACGGGACGCCCATCCACCATCTCAACACCAACGGGGTGCTGCATCCAGGAGTTGGCCACGATGATGAAGTAGGCGGAAAAGACCGAGCCGATCACGGCGATCCACAGGCAGGCCAGGTGCACGCCGCGCTTGAGCTGCTTCCAGCCGAAAATCCATAGTCCGAGGAACGTGGACTCCACGAAGAAGGCAAGCAGCGCCTCAAGGGCCAGCGGAGCGCCGAAGACGTCGCCCACGAACCGGCTGTACTCACTCCAGGCCATCCCGAACTGGAATTCCTGCACGATTCCGGTTGCTACGCCCATGATGAAGTTGATGAGGAACAGCTTTCCCCAGAACTTGGTCATGCGCAGGTACTCGGGCTTGCCCGTGCGGTACCAGAGGGTCTGGATGATGGCCACCACCAGGCCGAGGCCAATGGTGAGGGGCACCATCATGAAGTGGTAGACGGTAGTGATGCCGAATTGCCAGCGTGCGATTTCCAAAGCGTCCATGGCTGTCCTTTGTGCGGTGGACCGAAGTGCAGTGACGGTATTTCTACGTTCCGTAGAAAACGTGTCTTCTACACAGTGTAGAACAAATGGTCGCAGACCAAACCCATTCTTCAAGTGGCGTTACGCACGCGCAAGGCCCTCTTCCGGCCCGCGGCGCGCCGATAGTTCTACCTGACGTAGAATGGAGAGTTGAAAAGCGGTAAATTAGTGAATGAATGTTGGATCGTCGCACCGGGCAGCAGAAGTGCTGTTGTTGGGATGCGGAAGGTAGGGGCGTATTGATGGCAAGTCTTGGGGAACTGGAACGGGCAGTCATGGATCTGCTCTGGGCAGGCCAGGAGGCTGCAACTGCCAACACGCTGCGCGATCTGCTCGCGCAGGATTCCGAGGCCGGCGACGGCTCGGCGGGGCACCAGGGCAAGGATCTGGCCGTAACAACGGTCCTTACCGTGCTCTCCCGCCTGGAAAAGAAGGGCCTCGTGGAGCGTGAGCGCGGCACGCGCCCGCACCGTTACCAGGCCGTCTCCAGCCGTGCAGACCACACGGCCGAGTTGATGCATGAGGTCCTAGGCTCAGCTCCCGACCGGGAAGCCGTCCTGGCCCGATTCATTGGCTCCGTCACCGAAAGCGAAGCCGCAACACTGCGCAAACTGCTCGGCTACAATTAGCCACTATGTTCTGGACCTCATACCTGCTTGCGGTCCTGGCATTGATCCTGGCTTGGCCTGTGCCCGTTCTGTTGTCGCGCGCACAGTGGCCGGCCCGCTCCCCCTTCACCGCCATGGTGCTGTGGCAGGCGATCGCCCTGGCCGGTGGTCTCTCCATGATCGGTGCCATGCTTGTGTACGGCCTGGAGCCCGTGGGCGACAATCTCCTCGCCGGCCTCCGGAGCCTGGCAGGAATGGTCTTCCACAACGAACCCACCACGGCGCTGGGATTCTGGCACCTCTTCGCCCTGTCGGCAGCTGCCCTCCTGACCGCGCACCTGGTCTTCACCCTCCTGCTGACCTACTACAAGATTGAACGCCAGCGGCGCCGGCACCGCGAACTACTGGCCCTGCTGGCATCACCCTCCGACGACGGACCGGGAACCGTGGTAATCAACCATGACTCGCCAGTGGCGTACTGCCTGCCCGGCGGCGCCCGCTCAGTGACCGTGCTCTCCGATGGCCTCATGGCAGCCCTTGAACCCGCCGAACTCAGGGCCGTCCTCATTCACGAGAATGCACACCTTTCCCAACGCCACGACCTTCTGCTGTGGGCCTTCGCCGCCTGGCGGCAGGCCTTACCGTGGTTTCCCACCACCCGGCTCGCCCAGACCGCCGTGAACTCCCTGATCGAGATGCTGGCCGACGACGTCGCCCTCCGAACGGAAAGCAAAGGGACACTCATCAAGGCCATCGCCATCGTCGCCAGCGGATCATCCCAGCCGACCATCGGAACCCACGCCTTCAACACCGGAGGCGCCGTGGTCGAGGGCAGTTCAGTCAGCGCTACCGGCGGAGCCGATTCACCGCGTACGACGGCGTCCCGCGTCAGCCGCCTCCTCTCACCGCAGCCTCCGCTCACCAGGGGCCTGCGGATCCTGGTCCTCGCGGCCTCGATCCTCCTGCTGGCCGTACCGACAGCACTGCTGATTGTGCCCGGACTGCTGGGGTAAGTGCCGGGGTTGCCAGCGTGAGGCAGCTACTGCGGCAGTGTGACCTCGTAGACCATTGAGGCATAGTGCTCCAGCGCCGTCACGCACCGCGCAAGATGGTCGGCGGCTTTCCCTGCTTGAGGGAGACGCAGGACATCGCGGGACTTCAACTCACGGAACCAGCGCCGCAGGCGCTCCAGGCTCTGCTCTTCCTCTTCGAGTTCCGCGAAGGTGAACTTTTCCCGGGATATTTCCTTGGCGATCTCCTGCTCGAACTTGCCGCAATCCGCCATGAACTCGGACCACTCCTCCAGCCGGGCCGCTTCGTAGGCACTCCGGAAGGTGTCCGCGCCCTGGTTTCGCGGTGCGGCGTCCACCAATGTCCAGGAGCCCCCGCCCTTGGCAACAAGCTCCTCGGCCCTGGCCAATCCGTCGTCGAAGGCCGGATGGACAGGCAAGACCCACGTTCCCGGGGACAACGGAACGGCGCCAATCCTGCGGAGTTCACGCCAAACAGCTACCCGATGCCGGGACGGCTGCGACGGAACCTGGACGAGGATCAGC
>Ga0256908_1000215_pt1 | contig 28241 bp, 33 predicted proteins | sample MC6MC0761MT_FD_186331 | JGI IMG/M metagenome (GOLD analysis project Ga0256908, IMG submission 186331) | Metatranscriptome of enriched soil aggregate microbial communities from Iowa State University, Ames, United States - MC6-MC0761-MT... | ecosystem: Environmental > Terrestrial > Soil >... | reverse complement strand
GAAGCTGACCGAACTTTTGAAAGATGCCATAACCAAGAAAGGTATTGATAGAAAATCTAAGTCTATTTGGGATTGGATGAATGATTCATTTCAATCAATGCTTGGATTTGCAAAGAACCTTAAAAATAAGCTCACTGGAAACAATATTAAAGGTTTTGATTCATTGAGCTTGCAGAAGGGTAATGTTATCGGAATTCAAACGCCTACATTATTTAAAACAGCTGAGAATGCAGGTAAAACGATCACGATTTTAGATATGAAAGGCCACGCGATTGATCTATCGAAAATTCAAGGCTTGGATGGTGCGCTATTGGCATCTGATTTAAACCTACAAGTGGTTGATGTGACCAGTGAATCAATCATACTCAAGCGCACTGAAGAGAAAGCAACTCGGTTATTTATAGCCCGAAATACAATATACAGTGTTTAAATAATTGAAAATTCAAGACCACCTTAATAGGTGGTTTTTTAATGGAGCATCAAAATGCCAGAAGCTGAAAAGCCTAATCAGTATTGTTTCCAGCTCGGGCAACTGAGTGTTGATAGCGCTGAGGGTGGCAAAAAGAAAAGAACATTTTCGGGAATCGCTTATAGCGGTGAAGTCATTACTGACCATTGGTTTTGGGATCGAATTATCTTTGATCTCGATTCAATGCAGTTAAAAGGTCGAATTCCCGCATTACTGGAACACCGATCAAGTCAAAGGGCGGGTGCAATCAATACACATTCCATTAATCATCAAACAGGCTTAACGGTTATAGGTGATTTGATGAGTAATGAGTTTGGTACTCAGGTTGCTCAAGACTCAGACGATGGTTTTCCATGGCAAATGTCTGTTCGTATCGAGCCATCTGCAATAGAAGAGATTCAAGCGGGTGCATCGGTCACAGTGAATGGAAAGATTCATCAAGGGCCAATTACTGTTTTTCGTGGCGGTCGCATTCGTGAAGTATCGTTTTGTGCATTAGGTGCCGATGATAATACCAACGCCGTGGCAGCAAACCACAACCCAAAGTCTAATACTTTCAACAAAGAGGACACTAACGTGACTGAACTCGAACAGGCGAAAGCCGCTCAAAAGAAAGCTGAAGAAGAACGTGACGCAGCACAAACCGAACTTAAAAAGTTTAAAGCTGAAAAACGTACTGAAGACATTGCAGCTTTGGAAACATCTCTAAACAAGCAATTTAGCGCTGATGAGAAGAAGTCTTATACAGATATGGATGACGTATCTTTTAATTTCTTATCTCAGCAATTAAAGCAATTTTCAGCTGGTACACAACAACCCACTGAACAATCAAAGGTAAATAATATTCCAAATCAATTTGCTCATTTATTCAGTCATCAAGCTAATGGTGGCCAAAGTGGAAATGGGCAAGCACAAGGTTCAGCACTTGATAATGCATTTAATCAATTTGCTGCAGCCAAATAAAAAGGTGATTAATCATGGGTAAAACAATTACAGAAACAATTGAAAGCCGTCAACTCATTGTCGGTAATGGGGTTCGTACAGAAAATGCGAAGCCAACTTCAGGAATTGCCTACAAACGTGGTGACTTAGTTCATGTTGATGAAAATAACATGGTTACACATCCTACATTTACGGGAGATAAGTTAAGCGACTGGGATGCGATTGTGGTTGAAGATTTTTCAGAAGATCAATCGACATACCATGCAGCAAACAATCTTGAAATGCCTTTATATGTGCAAGGACCATTTGATGTGGCTGTGGTCACTGTAAATGGTGTTTCTTTAACCACTGCACAAATAGACTCAGTGCGAGCACAAGCATTGAAAAACAAAATTGAATTACGAAAAGTGGTAGGGAATTAATAATGAGCCAAACTTTTACATTTCAAAATGCACCTGTTGAGTTACTTGATATTCCTCAATTGGTTTTAATCACTGACAAGATGAAAAAAGTGGACACTTGGATTATTGACCGCTTTTATCCTCAACGTGTTGCCTACAATAAAACAGTTGTTCCAGTGGGTGAGCTTAACACAGCTACCCCACTAGCACCTTTTGTAACTCCAAGCACAGGTGCCCGACCTATTGATGTAGCTGAAACAGCGCAAGTAGATTTTGTTAAACCTGCTTATCTAAAACCAATGATGACAGTAACCCCTGCGACAATTCAGGATTCAGCCTTAGTCGGCCAATTGCGTCAATATGGAATCATTGCAACTGGTTCCAATCGTTTAAGTGATGCTGATCTTCTTCTTATTGACCAAGCTCAGAAAGCAATTTATTTACGACAATCTATTGAAAATCGAAAATTGTTGATTGCTCGTGATGTTCTACTCTATGGAAAAACAACATTTGCGTCAGCGGATTTTCCAAAATACGAAGTCGATTATCGCCGTAATCCTGCATGTAATTTTTCACCTTTGATAAAATGGGGGCAAGTTGGTGCAAAAGTGATGGATGATATGCAAGCCATGATTGATATTTCAATCGAGCATGGTGGTAGTTCTCCTCACATGATTGTGACGAGCTCTAAAGTCTTTAATGCTATGCGACAAGATCCAGAGTTCAAAGAAAAATTTATTGCCCCATTTGCCGGTATTAGTGTTCCGCTCACACCTTCTTTTGATCATAAAGACAAACCTCAATTTCGTGGAACTGTCGACAATATTGAAATCTGGACTTATGACGTTCAGCATAATATGGATGGTGCTGCAGGTCGTTTTATTCCTGAAGATTTCTTCGGAATGATCAATGATGCAAATGGATGGATTGCTCATTGCGCAATCCAAAATCTTGAGGCATTCGGTCAAGCACTTGAATTCTTCTTAACACAAGATCAGAAAAAGAATCCATCAAGCATTGAGCTTCTTGCTGAATCATCACCTCTTGCCGTGCCAAACAACAAAAATGGCTTGGTGGGTGGTCGTGGATTTGTTTAAGGGGAATTACATGCCAAAGTACATTGCAAAACAATCCATTGGTCACTTTCGACCAGGTGATGAAATCAAAGGGCTTGAAGCTAAACAACTTCAGGCCCTTTTAGCATCTGGGGCTATTGAAGAAGAGCAAGCCATTGAACAGCCTAAAGAGAGTAACTTTGCATCCCAAATGGCTGCGCTTGCTGCAGAAAATGCAGAGTTGAAAGCAAATGAACTTTCGCTTACAGAAGCTAAAAATAAAGCAGAAGCTGAAGTAGCTGAGTTAAAAGCTAAAGTTGCCGAGTTTGAAAAATCTCAAACTGCAGATAACAAACCTGCTGCGAAGCCAAAGGAATCAGCTAAATAGGTGATATATGTCTGAGTATGCAAGTCGTGAAGATCTCGTCTTGCGCTTTGGTGAGTTAGAGATCAATCGATTAGAAAAAGCTTTAACAACTAACGAGTCTGTTAAATCAGCAATTCAAGATGCTTCAAATATTGCCGATGGATATATCGGTTTGAAGTACCCAATCCCATTACCTGAAGTTCCTGAAAATCTCAAAATTTATATCTGTGATATTGCCCGTTACTTGCTTTGGAAGACTAAGGCAAGTGAGGAGGTACGCCAACGCTATGAAGATGCAATTTCGTTTTTAGAGCGAGTATCAGTAGGTCGAGGAATTCTGACAATCAAAATCATCAATGAATCTGGTGAAGAAGAGACGGCTATTGCAGATACATCACCGAAAACTATGCCAATTGGTACAACGTATAAAGGGGGAGTTTTCTCAGACAGTATTTTAAATAACATGCCGAGTATTTGATATGACTGACTTTATACAGATGCATGGTCAAAATAAGTTGCAGGAGTTTATGCGACGAGTTGTTGATCGTGTAGAGGATCCATCGGGACTTTGGCAGGATATCTCAGATATTCTCGAATTTAATGTGCAACAAAGAATTCGCACAGGAATTGGCACTGATGATAAGCCTTGGAAAAAGTCATGGCGAGCTAAAGTCCAAGGTGGGGAAACTCTACGTGATACTGGTCGATTGCATAATTCAATTATCGCAAAGGTTCAGGGTAATACGATTAGTGTTGGGACAAATGTTAAATATGCACCTATTTTGCATTTTGGGGGGACGATTAAACCAAAATCAGGTAAGTATTTAACATTTAAAACACCAACAGGTGGTTGGGTAAAGGTTAAGGCCGTTTATATTCCGCCTCGTCCATTTATGGGAATTTCTGTTGATGATTCACAAGAAATTCTCTTTGAAATTGAAGAATATTTATACAAGGTTTTAACTGATGCAAAACATTGATAACTATTTTGCGCTTGAAGAGGATATTTTGAAGCGTATTAAAACTGAACTGCCTGATATTGATGAAGTTGTTACGCCGTTCAATGTGGATGATCTTTTTGAATGTCTTATTGGTGATGTGGGTATAGGTATTATCTATGTTGGTGACCGCATCTCTGATACATCAGGAGATGGCAAAGCCAATGCAATTTATCAACAGTGGTTGATTGCGCTTGGTGTTTCTGATGCATCAGCTCAACTTAGTGAAACTATGTCGATTCGCCAATTAGCTGACCCATATATCAGAAAAATTCTTACGGCAATGCAAGGTTACCAACCGCAGATTGTCGGATACAAACGATTTCTGCGTGTGGATGCTGGAGTGCCTATAGGTAAGACAACTGCAGGACGGGCATTTTTCCCATTCTTATTTGAAGCACAGATGATTAAATCATGGTGACTATGAAAACATATAAAGCTTTACAGCCTGTAGGCCGCTTTGTAAAAGGTGACACTATTGGTGGTCTTTCAGATGACCAAATTAAACGATTAGAAGCAGATAAGATCATTGAAGAAGTGAAACCATCTGCACAAACAAAACCAGCTAAAGAGGTCAAAACAGATGGCTAAAAAATATATTTCGCTTCAGGGTAAATTTTATCTATCTGAGATTGCGAATGGTGTTGCTGGGGGTATGCGTCATCTTGGTAACGTTCCTGAATTCGAACTTGAAATCACAACAGATCAGGTTGAACATCAAGAAAGCACATCAGGACAACGGACCACCGATTTTGTATTAACCAAGACAACAGGTGTTAATTTCAAAGGGCAACTTGAAGAAGTAGATGAAGCAAATCTGCAATATATCTTGTCAGGTATGAAATCGGAGGTTGCCAGTGTTACAGTTACAGACCAAGGACTTGGAACAATTAAAGTAGGCCAAGAAATTAAACTTGATGGCTACAACTTAACTCAAGTATCTTTTAAAACGGGATCTACGACGATCGCAGCTGATAAATATACGCTTGATGCAGTATTTGGTACGATTACATTTAATGAGTTAATTGCGGACCCAGTAACCGCCAGCTTCACTAGTGGTAAAGTAAGTCACACAACGATCGCGAGTGAATTCAATAAAGAATACGAGTTGTTCTTTAAAGGAATTAATACTGCAACAGGTGAAAATATTGCTGTACGTTTGTGGCGTACTAAAAAATCACCTGAAACAACTTTCCCATTGATCCATGAAGAGTTAGGTCAATACGAAATCTCAGGTCAAGCACTTTCAGACACTGAAAAAGGCTTAGATCCTACACTTGGTTTATATGGCCATGTTGTGACAATTCCAGCAGCGTAATTAAGACAACAGGCACAGGGGCGCATAAGCGTCTTTTTTTGTGCCTGCGTTTAGGATTAAAAATGAATGAGTTCTTCTTAGCTTCAAACAGATCAGTATTTAATGACGAAATTGAAATTCGACAAGTTTTAATGAAAGATTTTGATCAGTGGTCCGAATTTGCTGAGCCAATTAGAATTATGTTTAATAATAATTTTAGTGATGAAGTATTTGCTGATGTTTTTAAAAAACTTAAATTTCAAGTAATCATGGTTGCTTCATTAGTAACAAATGTCTCAGACTTAGATCCTAAATTATTGGAAAATGACGGTGAATTACTTGAGCTATTTAAGAATCTAGTCGAAGTAAATCAAGCATATTTCAACCAAGAAAATAATAAGAAAATCGATTCTAAAGAGAAGTACACCTGGTTTGATTCATTTCAGTTCTTAATAAGTAAAGGGCATAGACATTTAGATATTTTAAATTATAGCTTTGGAACTTTTAAAGAGTTCCTCAAGGCAGCACAACGAAATGAAAGAAATAGCTTGCTAAGCATGGGAAATAATATGCGTGTTGCTTATCACGCTGACAAAAATGGATTTAGTAAGTATATAGATAGTATGAATAAATTCTGAATTTCACATTGCACAACTTTAAGGCAATATATATTCTGTTCAAATAATAAGGGGAATATCATGAAAAAATTATTTTTAGCTTTTATATTTTTTGCTTCAAGTGGTGTGTTTGCTGAAACAGAAGTTACATCTATCAGAACATCTTCTGGTGTTATAGAAGTTGGTAGTTCTGTTGATGATGTAAAAAGTAAATTAGGAAATCCTGAATCAGAACATCGTTTCTATTTAAGGATTTACCATCAAATCCCACGATCAGGCACTAAATTGAGTTATGTGATAGATAATAAAAAATATACTATTATGATAGTCCGTGATGTGGTCTATAAAATTGTTTTGGAGCAATAAGTGTGAGGTATGTTGCAGGCGCTCTTATTATTATTGTTCTATTGATTGGTTATTTAATAAATAAGAATAATAAAGAAGATATGGCAAGACTGAAAATGGCAGAAATTGAGCAAAATACAAGGCTTATGCAAAATAAAATTGATGAAATTCAAGCTCAAAAAGAATATGAAGCAAGAATCAAGGCTAAAGAACTCGAAAAGTCTGTAAAAGCTAAACAAACCGCTTATTTTAATCAAGTTGAAAATCCCACTTCGAATGAGGACTACAATCAAACTAGTGCTGATGAAGATAATGACTCAAACACAAATAATTATAGTGAACAAGAATGGAAAGATATTTGTAGATCAGCATCACTAACTGCAAGAGCCGTTATGCATAATAGACAAATTGGACTTTCTATGAGCTCTCAATTTGATAATTTATTGCCTAATGCTGAACCTGCAATCAAGAGTTCAATAGAAAATATGATTAAATTAGCATATGGCAAACCTAGATATAGTAGCCCTGATGGTATGAAAAGAGCTGAAACTGAATTTGAAAACGAATATCACTTGATATGTTTACGCTCATATAAATAACAAAATATTCAAGATATTCATAAATGAGACCACCTTCGGGTGGTTTTTTATTGCCTGCTAAAAAGTTGAGGAATATATGGCTTTAGGATCAATGGATTTTCGCTTAAACCTGTTAGCCAATACTACTGGCTTACAGCAGGGAATGAATGGTGCTAAGTTCGCTGTAAATGCATTAGTTGCTGCAATGGCTGCTGTGGGAGTTGGCCTAAGTGTACAAGGAATAGCTCAGGCTGCCGATTCATATACAAGCTTATCAGCACGTATAAATATTGCCACTAAAGATAGTGGTAACTTTAACCAAGCAATGGCTGGTGTCCATCAAGTTGCTTTAGCTACCAATTCAAATCTGACCACAACAGCTGATTTATTCACTCGTTTAAACACTGTGGGTAAAGATATGGGGATGACGCAACAACAAGCGTTAGAACTAACAAAGACGGTTACCCAGGCGATTAAGATTGGTGGTGGCACAGCAGAGGCTGCAGATGGTGCAGTCACTCAATTTATTCAAGCAATGCAAGGTGGTGTTCTTCGAGGTGAAGAATTTAACAGCATCATGGAAGGTGGTTATGGATTAGCTGAAGCTTTAGCTAGAGGCTTAGGTGTAACTACAGGTGAGCTTCGCAAGATGGCTGAAGCTGGCGAGCTTTCTTCTGAACGTATAGTAAAGGCGCTTCAAAGTCAATCCGTATCAGTGCAAGCAACATATGATAAATTCCCAACAACGATTAGTAATGCTTTACAACGAATATCTACAAGTTGGGAGATTCTAATTGGTCAAATGGATCAGGCAAATGGTGCTTCATCTACCGTGGCCCAGTGGCTTGTAATACTTGCTGATAATATTCAAGATCTAGATGTTGTGCTTTATGACATTGGGGAGGGATTTGTTTGGGTTGGTGATCAACTTAAGAAAATTGACCCTGCAACAATTGAGGCACTAAAAACTGCATTGCTTTCAGCTTATGAAGCATTAAAAAACATAGGAAGTGTTTTAGGCAGCACTTTTGAAGTCACCTTTGATTTACTTAATACGGCACTTTCAAGTGTGTTTGATTTCGAAAGTGGTGTTGATGGTTTAACTGATAAAACCAACGGTCTTACAAAACTATTTCAAGCATTAAATGTCGTAATTGGCTTTATTAGTGATGGATTTAGTGGGCTAAAAATTGGTATTAGTTTATTGGCTGGTGCTGTATATGATGTGGCTGCTGCATTTACCTATTGGAAATCTAAACTTCTTTTTGGTGAATACAAAAATGCAGCTTTAAAAGAATATGAAGAATTATCTCAAAAAGCCCAAGGCTATTATCAAAAAGCTTCAGAAGGAGCACTAGAATTTAAATCCAAAGGAATTGAAGCTCTTGAGTCAATTTCTAAAACTCAAAAACAAAAAGATGCTGAAGCTGTTGCTTCTTCAAAAGTGAAACTTGATCAAATTCTAGCTGACCAATTAACTGAAACGACAGGTAAAAAAGCAAGTGAGGATGAAAAACTAAAAGCTGTTCAACAATATGCTGAAGCAGCCATTCAAGCTAACAAAGGTGTAATGGATGGTGTATTGCAAGCTGATTTAATTAGTAAAGGTTACATGGTGACTTTAGAGGCATCAGGTAAGGTTGTAGTTACATCAATGCTCGAGGCAAAAAAGGCAACTGAAGATAATGTAAAAGCTATCGAGTTAGCCAAGAAACAATCAATTAAAGCAGAGGAGGATTATCAAACTTTTGTTAAGAGTAGTGCTGCCGAAAGAATTAGCTTAACAAAGCAATTTGAAGAAGCTAGAAAAACTGGGGATTTAAATGCTTTAAAATCTGCGCAAGATGCATTGGCAGCTATAAACACAAAGGAAGAAGAATTAAATATAGCTCGAAAATCGCGATCAGCCGAGGTTGCATCAGGTTTGAAATCTTCCGCTGATGTTGCAAGGAAAGCAGCTACTGCTCTAGATCTAGATTTAGATATTCTATTGAGTAGAATTTCAGAAAAGTTTAAAGCTGGGGAAGTAAATGTTGTTAACTTCTCAAAAAATCTCACAGCTTTGGGTGTTCAGGGCAAGCAAGCTGGCGAAGTCACATATCAAGCGTGGGTAAAATGGTTAGAAACAGCAAAGTCACAAACTGAAATTGATTATGCAAAATCAAAACTTCAAGAATTTGGTGTACAAGGAAAGCTATCTACTGAACAGGTCGCAATGGGAATGCAAGCCATCCGACAAGTTGTTCAGAAATTACCAGGTGATCTTAATCCTGTTGAGCAAGCATTTGAACGTCTGGGGATTAAAACTAAAGAGCAGTTAAAGCTTGCAGCCCAATCAGCTTTGGCAGATTTTAATACCATTCAAAGTAGTGGCCAAGCCACGGCTGAAAGTTTAAGACAAGCTTATGAAAGAACTATTCAAGCAGCGATTGCTTCCGGTGATCAAGCTGTAATTGCTAATACTCAAGCAAAAGCTGCATCACTTGGTTTATCTGTTCAAATTGATGATACAGGAAAGGCAGTTGTACAGTCTTATGATGAAATGAATAAAGCTGCTTCGTCTCATGCTTCAACTGTTTCAAGCGGTGTAACAAGTGCCTATCGTGAAATGGGTGCGGTTGCAAGAGAAGAGGCTCAAAATTCAATTGATGCATGGAATGAGGCTTTAAGTGCAAAATCTGAGGCAGAAGCCAAAACGAAAGAAGAAAAATCCAAAAAATCCAATGCTGTTTCAAGTACATCCTATACGAAGAGTTATGTCCGGGATGAGCTTAAAAAAATGGGTTATGACGATGCTCAAGCTGAGTCAATAGCTCAAAATATTTTTGGTACCGCACTCGCAAAAGATCAAGACGGTTTGCAAAAGAATCGAAGCCTTGGTGGACTAACAGATATCTCAAGCATGTTGTATCAAGAGCTAAGAAAAAAAGGATTAGCAGGCTATGACGGTTCAAGATATATCGAACAGACACTTCAAAAATATAGTGATGGTAATGCTCAATCCTCAATTCAATCTTTAGCTCCTAAGGTGTACTCAAACAATGATGCTACGAAAGCATTGATGGATAGTAGTGGTGCGAATGCTTCAGGTAAAACCGTTCAATACAACATCAACTTTAATGGTAAATCATTGAGCTTATCTGGTGATGCAAGTCAAGAAGCAATGTTTAATGATCTTTTGAAGCAACTTGAAACCATTAATAAGAGTAGCTAATACATGAAATTAATACGAAAAGCGACAAATCAAACCGTTCTTTTAGAGAACGGTTTTTTATGGTCTGACGAATTTGATTGGAATCCTATTGAGCAAAAACAAGATAGAGCTATTGATGGCGCTTTGATTGTTCAAGAGGGTAAGAAAAAGGCGGGTCGTCTGATAACTTTAATCCCTTCAGAGGCAAGTATGGGTTGGGTGAAACGCCGTGAACTTAGCAAGATTATGGACTGGTCAGCACTTCAAGAGCATTTATATCTTGAGTTTGATTATCAACATGATAAGCGAAAATTCAAAGTTATATTCAATCATGAAGCAGGGGCAATTGAAGCCAAGCCAGTAAAGGGGATTCCTGCAGTATCTGAAGATGATTATTACAACGTCACAATGCGATTTTTGGAGCTAAACGATGATTGAACCCAAAGACATTGTAATTTATAAGTCGGAACGTTTAACCGATACAGATAACGGGGGCGGTAAATACTCTGGCCAAGTCATTATAGATGGTCAGAGTAATAACCTCTTCAATGATGTCTCAGAATTGGACCGTACCCTGGGTGACGTATCGATGCGCAAAGTTTTTCCTGCTGTATCGACAAATGATACGGATCTATTAATGGGCTCTACAGTTTTTATTTCTGAAACACCCAAGGATCCTGCAGTATCTGCTTTGCTATTCAGCACAGGAAGTTATACGGATGAGCGAAAATCAGCGCAAAACAGAGTTGAGTCATATCTAGCTAAAGGTGGGCAAATCGCAGGTACACCACTTGATACGCTTTGGCAGGGCATGAAACAGATTCAAGTCTGTATGTTTACCACTGAAACTGAAAGTAATGTCGGTGATGCGATTGTATTGGTTTCAAATGAGGGCAAAGTAAATAGTCATGAGCAATATGTTCGTATTTTAAAAGTTGAAACTCGTATTTCAAAGATTGTCATCGAGTTAAAAGAAATCGAATATAAGATTGCGACTTATAGTATTAGTGATCCGCTTGAAACTGACTTTGTAGGCTTGTCTGCAAAAAGTTGGTACGCTGGTGAAAAGTCAACAACGATTATCCGTGAAACACTGGTTGCGGACACTGGTAAATACTATTCTTCGACCAAAGCCACTGAAAAAATTCAAGTGGGTGAGTTTACAGTCAATGTTCAAGATGTTTTCACTCAGATTATCCCAAGTGCTCAAAGCGAAACGGCAATAATTGATGTAAATGCTGCAGGTGAAAAAGTTGCATTGGTTTCTGGTAATGATGGGGTAGTTACAGCGAGTTATCCAACCTATGTTGCTGAAGCTCAAAATCTTTATTTGGGCTCAAGCATCATGCCATCAAGTGTAAGCTTCACTTTATTTAATCTTCAAGTAAGTGATATAGCTGGCTTACTCAAAACAACCTCAGGTACACAAGTCGGGACAATTGATTATCAAAAAGGCTTAATTCAATGGACCAGTGCAGCAGGTACAGGATCATTGAATTTAAATGTATCTTTTAAACCTGCTTCCGCACCAACTCAAAATACACAGAGCCAGTCTATCAAGGTCACTCAAGCCAATCTGGGTTCAAACTGGACGGGTGTATTAGTTCCCCCGCCTGCACCGGGTAGCGTTTCTGTATCTTTCATGGTGAAAGGTAAGTTCTATGAACTTAAAGATGATGGATCTGGACAGCTTAAGGCAGGTGCAACGTCTATTGGATCTGGCTCAATTAATTATGAAACAGGATCATGGTTACTGACTACGGGTGAACTCGCGGATGTGGGGAGTAATATCCTGGTGTTGTGGTGTACACCGATTTCAACTTTTGTACGCTCAAACTTAACCCTTGAGAGCCCAAGTTTTGAGCTTCAACTCGGTGAGGCTGTTGCTGCAAATAGTGTAATGGTGAAATGGAAACTTGAGGGTGTTGAAAAAGTTGCGACCAGTAATGCGCAAGGCAAGTTTACAGGCGATGCCAACGGACAGATTAATTATGCTACTGGCGTGGGAAGATTCATTCCAAATCAGTTACCACAAAAAGGTACAGTGTTTACCATCAATTACAACAGTGGTTTCCCTCTAAATCAAAGCTTAATCACTTCGCCATCAACGGGTCAGGAGTTAAGTTTTAATGTAGGAACGGGCAATGCGCTTCAAGCAGGCAGTATTGAGTTAAAAATGGAGCTACAGGATCAACTTAATCAGCATTGGGGAGAATTGGTTTTAACCGATTCAAAAATTAATGACACAACGGGAAATTTGAATGACAAGTTAGGCAACACCCACGGGACCATCAACTATATAACTGGTGCTGTACTAATTAAGCCATTTTTAGAAGTATTGATATATCAAAAAACCTATCAAGTCTTTGAGTCATGGAGCAAATAATGGGCTACTATTCTCCACAAACAGAATCTATTCAGTCGGAAAAAAAGCTCTTAAAATCATATTATCCGACCAATATTATGATTAAGTATCGAGATTCACCAGAATTAAATCCTAACGAAAAACAAATTATTGCTGATAAGCTGAAAGTTGATTTAACGCCTCAGTATAGCGAACAGGTATTGACCAATTCAGTGCGTTTTAAACTGGGTGAAGATGTTTATGTGGATCGAAATGGCGTGATGTTCAGAAACATAAACAGCAAAACAAATATTGGTATCAGTTCGGGATCGGTGAATTATGGAACGGGTGAGATTGAAATTGATTCGTGGACGCCATCTAGCAGCAATACTATTTCATTACAATCATTGACCACGACTACTGATGCAATCGAATTAAACCATATCAGTTTTAGAATTCCTGTCATTCCCATTCGTCCATCGTCAGTAACAGTGGTATTAAGTACGGTTGAATTTGGTGCTTTAACCATCCAGTTTGATGAACTGGGCAAAGTGGATACAGCAAAAGCGCATGGTTCAGTGAATTATGAAACTGGTTTTGTAGATATTGATTTTTATACCAAAACCGAAATTACTGAAGCAAATAGACCAGAAATTGAAGCAAAAGACTGGTATGACGTACTTTTAGAATATGAAGAGCTGAACAAAAAGTACATTAATGTGCCTGTGTGGGTTGTTCCTGACTCGGTTAAATATAATGCCGTGGCTTATACTTATATTCCGCTTGATGCTTCGATTTTGGGGCTATCTGCTACACGCTTACCGCCGAATGGCCGTGTTCCTATCTTCCGTGTTGGTGATATTGGTATTGTCAGTGCAGCCAAATCTATGGTGATGCCTGATCATATTGCAGGCAAAACCTATCTTTTAGTTGATAAGCGTATTTCCTGGTGTGAGCTTCAAGACAGTAAAGGCGTGAAAGTTCCCTTCGATATGTATGTTGTTGACTACGATTACGGAGAGGTCACGTTAAATGGGGATTTCGCCATCAATGCTTTGATTCCACCGTTAAGCATTGAATATCGTTATCAGGATATGGGGTTAATTCGTGATGTTCAAATCAGTGGACAGGTCACGTTTACCAAACCTTTAACACACAATTATGAAGCTGAAAATACAATTGTGGGATCTGCATTGGTTGTAGGTGATATGTATGCACGATATTCAAATATGTTCTCACAAGGTACGTGGAGCAATGTATGGGTTGATGAGCCGACAGGCGCACCTATTTCAGCACGTTATAACGATGCGCTTTATCCAATAGTGATGACCAATAAGGGTGCAATTCAAGAACGTTGGGCTCTCGTTTTCACAGATAATACAAACTTTAGAATTATTGGCCAGTATTCAGGTCAAATCGGAACAGGCAACATCAACAGCGACAATGCACCGATTAACCCGGTTACAGGTGTACCTTACTTCAAGATTAAAAAAGAAGGATGGGGAACTGGTTGGGCGAATGGTAATGTAATCTTTTTTGATACCCATGCAGCAATGCATCCAGTTTGGGTAATTCGTACGGTAAAACAGTCTGAACCCACTGAGCTTACAGATCAATTTCAAATCATGCTACGTGGTGATATAGACCGAATTTTATAAATCCTATTAATTAATAATAACCGCCTAAAGCGGTTTTTTTATGAGTAAAAGAAATGTCGAATACAGATATTAAGTGGTTTAGTTTTGGAAATACAAACGCCCCTCAGCTCTCAAATTCATGGGGATGTATGATCGATGTGCTCGATGCTTGTCTGGTCACAGGCATGGGCTCTCAATTGGTTTCAACACTGGTTGTAAAAGATGGAGTAGCAACGGCAACTTTTGGTACAAGTCATAACCTACAACAATTCCAAGTCGTTGAGATTTCCAATGCGGAACAAGCCATATTTAATGGCGAACATAAGGTTTTAGGTGTGACCTCTAATACGATTGAATTTGTCATTAATTCACCCGATACGATTGCTACAGGTACGATCTCTTGCAAATTAGCATCTTTGGGATGGACTAAGGCATTTTCAGGCACACAAAAGGCGGTCTATAGCGCAAAAGATAGAACAGCAAATCCTTTTTTTCTAAGGGTAGATAATAGTTTAGATCCTGCTTATAACACCAATTATGCAAAATTTGCCAAGGTTGGGATCTTAGATTCGTGCAGTGGGATTGATGATTTAACTGGCAATCAAGCCCCATTTGATCCAACAAAACCCAGTCGAAACTGGATAGGTGACGCAAATAATAATGGATGGTTTAAATGGCGATATGCTTCATCGGATCAAGCTACAACTTCACAGTACGTTTATGAATCAACAAGCCCAACAAATGGTACTCGACCATGGGTATTGATTGGTACAAAAGACAGCTTTTATATAATCAATAGCTCAACAATAAACACTATTCTAGAAACCCCTTATGGTTTTGGTGTAGTGCAACATAAGGGGCTTTCAAAACCATTTTTAAGCGCAGTAAACCAATGGAATGGTAGTGGTGATTATATGATTACTGGAACTTCACTCTCTAATACCGGCAGAGTAGAAGTTGCAGCAATGACAGGATATTCAAGGGCTATGATTAACACCAGATTTAGCCGATTAATTAGTGGTTTTGGTAATGTTATTTCGGGTGCTGCATCAAATTTAATTAAATCAGATCCAACTGAAGGTTATATCTTATCACCTTTGTATTTTGCAGATCCTGACGGTTACATTATTGATGCTTTACCATTGGTACAAGCCTGTGTGAATGATGCGACTGCTACTGCGAATTACACGATTTTTACTGAACCAAATAAAGCATATATCGGATGTCGATTTCGTTCAGATACAAACAGTGTTTTGGGGATGTTATTTTTCACCATTTACGATGGAGGTTAAGGCATGAAAATTCTGTTTGGAGAAAGTGATTTTAGTCAAGTTGGTTCAAGACCTGCTTTTAAAATCTTGAATGGAAAGTATTTACCCAAAGCATTGGCACATAAAGCAAACATTTTAATTAAAGGGATAACCACGAAATTAAACGTTCCAATTGCTTGTCCAGTACGTGCTTATAATCGAATTACGGGTGAGTTGTTAAGTCGAGCACATTCTAAAAATGACGGTTCGTATTTACTCTTTGGTCAGAGTGATTCTAAAAGTTATGTCTTGGCTGTAGATCCAGCAGGTGAATATAACATTGCAGTACAGGATAAGGTGAGCTGATGATTATCCCATCTATAGCAGCGAGTCTTGCACAATTGCAAGCATTGGCAACTTACATCGATCAAGGTAGCGCAAATGCTACCTTTGTTTTTTTTAGTAGTGCAAAACCTGAGTCTTTAGATATTGCTGCAGATAATACAACTCGTTTGGTTATTCTAACTTTGCCTAAGCCTTGCTTTAAAAAAATGAATACTGACAGCATTGAGCTTCATCAAACTGATGCCTCCTTAGTCGTTAAAAATGGCACAGCGATATGGGCACGTTTATTCAACGGTGCAGGGAAAGCTGTTGCTGATTTTGAAGTGGGTACGGATATTAGCTTGAATAATCCGGGATTAATTCAAGGTAGTACACTGATGCTGAACTCGATTGTGTTTAAGCCGAACGTTTAAGAGGTGAGCATGTGTCTAACTATACGCCTCCCAAGATTCACCATGTTGACCTAAAGTTTAAAGATCTTGCGACAGGATCCACAGCATTAAATTTCGGGGCTGAGAATGCAGAAACAGCAACACTAGAAGCCGTTATAAGCACAGCTTTCGTTTCCAAAATGCAAGCTCATATTTATGACTATAATGCGCTTTCTTCGGTCATAGCAACACGGATAGAGAGCTATATTACAGGCGTAGTGGGTGATGCTTCAACGATTGATAGTAATGTAAACACTGCATTCAAAGCTGCAATAAATGCGGTCATCATTGATCGCTTTTGTAGTCTAGAAAGCACCATACAAACCAATTTTAAATCTGAATCGAATGCACGTTTTGATATTAATTTTAATCGAGGCGTATTTGGTGAGAGTCTATATCCATTTCAGTGTCCGGCAAGAGTATTAAGTGATTCAATTGGTTTAGCTTGGTCAGATCCTTATATTCGCACGCAGCAAAATGGGCTTCAGTTTGAATCCGGTATAACTCAAAGTATTCAGCCGTTTAATTGCTTTGAAAAAGGCTTGAATCTACATAGAGCTGTACGCGCTGTATATGAACAGACATTAACTCTCAGAGGAATAACGGGCTTTGTTTGGCAAGAAAATAAATTAGCTTTCATTACTCAGAATTTAGTTTTTGAAGAATCTAAAAAACTCAAGATTCATGCAATTTTTGATTGGGTCGAATTGGTTCGGAAGAACAAAATTATTCAATACTCACATGAAGTCGCTCATGTGTTTGAAAAGCGTTATCAATTCATTGCTGATCAAGGCTTAGAGTTCATAACAACAGACGCTATTCCCTGGGAAAAAGCGAAATCAATTCATTACCGAAAACATGCAATTCAGCCTTGGTCAAAGCCTGAAGAAATTACACCAGAGGGCTGGAATAAGAAAAATATAAGGCTCAATTTCTGCTGCACCACTGATGAAGTTGATCGCCTTAACGCTCATTTAAATTTTGAACCTGATAAATGTCTACCTGATCCTCAGAAACCGCAAATTCCTGAAATCAGCAATAAGAATTGGTGGTACATCGTGAATGAATTATCTGTAACACGGTTAGATAATGGCGAAAATATCAACGTACTGGATGGGAATTATAGTAGCGATCGCAGTCGATGGTGTTGGTCGTATAGCTTGACCGTTTCAAATAGTGAAATCAGTAAACTTGAACCAGTCAATGCTCAACCTGTGATTTTAAAAATTATGGTGAATGGTCATGAACATCACATGTTACTTGAAAACCGCAGCAGATCTCAAAAATTTGGCTATATAACTTATACCTTATCTGGGCGTAGTCAATCTGCATTACTCGATGCGCCATACGCCCCCACAAGAACCTATTTACAGGAGAATGAAAGAACCTCAGTACAGTTAGCGCAAGCTGAGTTAGATCGTGTGAATAATCAAGCAGAACTGAATTGGAAACTGGTTGATGCACTGGGTTGGATTGTTCCAATCAACAGTTTAAGTTATTCCAATCAAACGCCTATTGCCGTCGTTAAAATGTTGGCAGAAAGTGCAGGAGGTTTTGTATACAGTGAGAAAGCCGGTAATAAGCTCACAATTAAACCGAAGTACAAAAAAACCTTTTGGGATAACGTGATTTTGAATGATTACGATCGCTTAATTCCCGAAAGTATAGTCACTGATTTATCGACTGACTATGAGCTCTATCCAGACTATAACGGTATTACATTGAGTAATGATCGAAATGGAAATACTGGGCAAGTTAAACGTTCAGGCACTGCAGCAGATATATTGCTTGAAACAGTGAATAACCCATTGTTTACAGTGGATAGTATGGGGGCGTTTGGGAAAGCTGAGTTAGCTAAAGCGGGCATGGTTGAAACACACAGTATTGCGATGCCTAATAGTGCTGAAATCGGTGAATGTTCGCCAGGTGAATTGATTGGTTTTAATGGAAGTTGGTGGGGCATTGTTGATGCTATTTCTGTCTCATTTACTCATGCCGTTACCAATCAAGCAATTAAGGTTGAACGGGTGAATCGAGATGAGTAATGCATTAAAACGTTTACTAAATTTGCTACCTAAATCACCTGAATTTATTGGGACCATCACCCATGTGGATCATCCCAAATATAAGGTTTTAGTGATCGATGGGAGTGGTTTGGTTCTGTGTACGAGCAATACACGCTATGCAATCGGCACAAAGGTTTTTATCTCAAATAATGAAATCAAAAGATCTGCACCGCAGGGCACTGTGGTTCAGATAGAAGTATGAAATTAACCAAATACAAGCACCCGACCGGGTGCTTTTTTATTGCCAAAAATTAGGGGAAATACATTGAACGATCCGATTTCAATTAAAGGCTTACCATGGCTTTTTAAAATTATGGCTGCGGTAATTGGGGCTATTTTTGCTCTTACATTATCGGGGGATATCGACACACAAGGGCGTATCAAAATCACCATGGGTGTCATTATGAAGTTCACATTTAGTGTGGCCATTAGCTTATATGGTGGATCTGCTTTTATTGAATATTACGACTTAACGCATTACACGCACATGGCACAGGGATTTGTCATGTTAATTTTTGCCATTTTTGGAATGCTTTGTATTGGTATTGCTTACCAGTCAGTGCAGCTACTTAAAGGCAAATCTTTTAATGAAATCATCACAGAAATTAAGCAGGCATTTGGAGCGATATTTAAATGAATTTTGAAAAAGCATTTGAGCGTTTAATTGGTCATGAAGGTGGTTATTCTACAGATCAAAATGATCCTGGTAATTGGACGGGTGGAAAAGTTGGAAAGGGGATTTTTAAAGGCACTAAATACGGTATTGCTGCCAATACATACCCAAATTTAGACATTAAAAATCTTACCATTGAACAAGCCAAAGAAATCTATAAAAAAGATTGGTGGGATAAATTAGGGGCTGATCAGCTTCACCCGGCAATTGTTTTTCAATTGTGGGACTTCGCTGTAAATGCAGGGAAAAGCCGAGCAGTTAAAGAATTGCAACAAGCAGTTGGTGTTCCAGATGATGGAATTATTGGACCTAAAACAATTGATGCAGTAAAAGCCATGCCAGTAAATGATGTTTTGATTTTATTAGCATCTGAGCGCTTACGTTTTTACACATCACTTCCAACATGGTCAAAATTTGGGAAAGGGTGGACAAATCGAGTTGCAGAGAATTTAAAATATGCAGCTGAAGATAATTAGTCTATTGGTTTGCGTATCTCTATCAGGTTGCAATGCCCAAACGATTAATACAAATGTGAGTGTGGGTATTTGCGTGAAAGCCCTTTAGAGGGCTTTTTACAACTTAATTATAATTAAATTTTATGGGGATCTATCAGAATTGACTTTCGCATGGGATTCCATCTCCATCACCATCCATTTTTGTTCCTGGGCAATTATTTATAAAAAATACTGCCTCCTCATATGATTTCATTTCACTACAGTATACTCGTCCATCACAACGATATTGTGGAACTGAATTAGTTATAGTAGATGAGGTTCTTTCAACAAGTTCAACGGGTTGTCTTTTTAAGGTCTCTCTTTTATATATTCCTGATAAAAAGGGTATTAAAACAGCTAGAAATACGGAGAATATAAATACACCAATAAAAATTTCAAGTAAATTAAAACTCTTTTCTTGTGGTTTTCTCTTATTATATTGTGACCGAGTTTGACGTTTACTATAGCTTGGACTTTGTTTCTCTTCGATCTTAAAATCTAAACGTATAATATTTTCTGCTTTTATTCTTCCGTTTTCACTAACGATACGAAATTTTAATCTTTCTCCAATTTTAGGAGGGAATTGCTTGTGTGGAAAATCACTAATATGAAAAAATAAATCTTTCTCATGATCTTCAAGTTGGATGAAACCATAACCTTTATTCTCATTATAGGTTGTAATTTTTCCTTCTTTAAACATAAGATTCTGCAACATTGATTTTTAAGTAAATATTAGGAACAAAGATAACATCTTTAAATGATAAATTAAATGTTTGATTTTTTAACAAATATTATAAATTTTTTAAGTAAAACTTAAATTAATTTAATTAAGTAGGTACTTGTTGATTCGAGACTTTTATCTACCTTAATTATTCCTTGCCCATAACTCCAATTAAGACCAGAAAAATACCAGCCATGAATGCACCAATACCAACAGTGACATACTCGAAAAATGCATCACTGCATATCGAGCAGTGGCAGAAAAAGCTGATGGACATGCAGCTGATGCGGAAAGATTGAGGGAAGCATGGCCCTCGGAGTGAGGGCTTCTATTTAATAAGGATTAATCAAGAGAAGTAGCATTAAGTAAATTAATTTCATAAAGTAGGTTTAGGAAGAGGAGTCTTTGGAATTAATTTTGAAGGTGAAGCTGACCCTAGCCCACAAGCCTTATTACCAGAATGTCCCCATTTTGTTACTTTCCCCCTTTCAATTAAAAATTTTGCTTCACAATAACTATCTTTTCTAGAATTATATACATCATAAGATATAATTTTTGAACCATTTGAAAGGGTATAGTTACCATTTGGTACGCCCCATTGACTAATAAGTTCTTGCTCAGAAAGACCTACTTTTTTATTCATTCTATCACTTATTTCCTCCCATCGTTTACTACCAAGTTGTTCGCCATTCGGTAATACATAGTTACTACATCCTGATAGAACTACGATTAATGAAGTGATAAAACATATTTTTTTCATAATTAGCTCTCATTTTTGTATCTAAATTCTTTGATTGTTAATAATACAACAGCAGTAATTAAAAGTTAAAATTAATTGCTGTACTTCTATTTACTATTTCGAACCGCTCTAGAAAAACTACGGTTGTCTATGTAGTTAATGGTCCGTGCAAAAAAACCAGTCTTAAAGTTGACACTCCATGCCTTATATTTGTAGCCTATAGGTTTCCATGGGGATAATGAACTTGACCAGTATTTACCATCAGGTGGTGTATTAGGAAAAATATTAGTATCTAAAGTAGGTCTAGTTGACCCATCAGCACATATTTTTGGAACCTTTTGCCCATAAGGTAATTTTTTCATTTCAAGTTCATGATCTTGTCCATATTGTCTCCGCTCTTGTTCTGGTAATTGTATTTGTCCTATTTTCCTCCAGCCAGTACTACAATTACGAATTGTTATTAATTCTTTTATTTTGGGAACACGCCAGTTATTTTTACTTTCAAATCCACCATTTTTATTCATTTGATCAAGATAATCTTGTGCATCCTCCCATTTGTTAAATTCCAAAGGATCACCCTTACAAGTTGAGCCTGTCCATGATTGCCCAATTGAACAGCGCATCCATATCAAACCTGTTTCAGGATCACGCCATTGTCCAGATTGCATTAATTGTTCATCAGTTTCTGCATAAACACCCATAGAATTTGCTGAAAAAAGAAGTAGAAAACATGCTGGAATTAAGTCTTTACTCCGCTTAAGAATAATCTTAGATTGGTTAAATAAGTTCATTTTCTTTTAATACCCAAGGAATAATTCTCTTAAAATTACATTTATCTCTATCCAAAGTAAACGTTGAGAAGATATAAAACCCTATCGAAGTTTAATTACATTTCTCTGTGATAATAAGTTATTTTTTCTTAAAATTAGCCCTTAAGTAGCTATTCAAGAAAATATTTTGAATTCAGCAATACCAACAGTGACATACTCGAAAAATGAATCACTGAATATCGAACAGTGGCAGAAAAAGCTGATGGACACGCGGCTGCTGCAGAAAGATTGATGGAGGCGTGGCCTTCAGATTAAGGGATATGTCTTCTTCATTTTATGTTCTGTATTTGGTTAAGTGCATTATCTATTGCAGTTATTTTTATATCTTCACCATATGCTAACCCTTCTGCTCGGAGGAAAGTTACGTCAATCAGTCCAATAAATTTAAAAAATTCCTTTAAATACTTTTCTTGAAAATCAAGGGCTGAGAATGAAGAGTCTTCTGAATATATGCCCCCGCGAGTAGAAGCAATAAGAACTTTTTTATCTTTCACTAATCCTTCAGGACCATTTTCAGTATATCGAAACGTTTTTCCAGCTACAGCAATTCGATCCAACCAAGCTTTAAGTTGTGAGGGAATAGTGAGGTTATACATTGGCGCACCAATAACAATAATATCTGCGTCTAGAAATTCTTTAAGATATTTATCATTAATACTAACAAGGTTTTTTATATTTTCACTATATGGCTCAATACCTTGCCAAGCAAGAAACTCTGAATTTGTTAAATGTTCTAACGATGTTAGGGTAAGATCATGAGAAATAATCTTAATTTCTGGGTAGATAGCTTGATATTTCTGAACAACAGCAGCTGTTAGTTTTTTACTTACTGAATGCTTAACAAGAATACTAGTATCAATATGGAGTAATTTCATTTTAATATCTCACGGTATAAAAAAGTGACTTAAGATAAATATGATACTATTATTATTCATTCTTACAAGAAGGCACAAAAAAGGTACTAGGTAAAATGAATGTAACTACCCCCCAAGTTTCAGATTGCGGAACAGACTGTAAGGCTGTAAGTGAAGTGCTTGCAAGAATTGGTGAAAAATGGAGTGTTATCATTGTCATAAAACTGGCTATACGTGCACATCGTTTTTCAGAACTTAAGCGTATAATTAATGGAATCTCGCAACGAATGTTGACATTATGTTTAAGGGGTTTAGAGAGAGATGGGATTGTCAAGCGTACTGTTTATCCAGTAATTCCACCTCATGTTGAATATGAATTGACCCCTTTGGGTAGGTCATTAACAGAACCTGTTAATGCATTAGGCATGTGGGCTCTACAGCATAAAAATGATATCAGGATTGCTAGAACAGAATACGACTTGCTTCAAGAATCTGAAAAAAACATTATTCTTTAAAATATTTTTCTACATTATATTTTTATAAATAACAGTATATTTTAAGAGATTAAAAATTAATTTATGAAAATATTGCGCCTTGCCCTAAACTTTTAAAATTAGAGTCAGGGCAGGGCAAAGAAATCACGCTTTGGATCATTTATACGGTTGCTAAATAGAATGAATGTAGTGCTTTGAATGATGTGAAGAATAAGGCTCTTAGTTGAGCACTATTTATTATCTATAACACCTACGCTAGTGGGTTGGAAAAAAACTAACTCTGGATCATTATCATCAATATTATCTATTTGACCACTCGCAATAAATCCAGAAGTCATTAACAATCGCTGCATTGGTATGTTAGAAAGATTAGTTGTGGTAAAAAGTTTCGGATGTTGGCATTTTGACTTCAACGAGTTCAGTAATGCACGTCCTGCGCCACATCTACGATATTTTTTTCCGACCATAAGCATTTCAATAAAACCGCATTCAAAGAAATTGTAATTCAGCACTCCATAGCCCATTACCTCTCCATATTCTTCAGCGAGGAAGCAGGCACCTTTCATACACCAATTGTAGATTTGTATTACTCGCTGTGGATCGTTTGAGGCAACACTGTCGATAGCGATTAAGTTTTTAATGTCATTTTCAGTAGCTAGACGAATAAGCATATGTTCATTAATATTAGTAATTATTCAATACACTATATCAAAATATATATACCAAATTAACATTCCAGAAGTTATAATAAATTCTAGATAATTTATTGTTCACATCAATAGTTAAATGAAAGCAGGGGACCAAACTCTTAAACTTGAGACAAAATAGGGTAAAGAAATAATTTTTTGGATCATTGATACTATCTAAAAATACTAAAGTGAGAGTTAAACTTTTTGTTTTATATAAACTTTAAATCATTATTAAACAAGGTGAAAAAGGTATGGGGGTAGGTTCTGTACTTTTTCATCATATCTTCATAGTGGTGGAAGCAATTGACTAGTTATTGAAAGTAGGAGCTCAAAAGAGAGTTCTTCATTCGATTGGATAAAAAAAATTAGAGTAAGCGTGGATCTCGTACTAAGGGCTGTTTTATTCTTCGCAATCCAATTTAGATTTTGCCCATCGAGTATTAGTACAGCTAGGACACTTTTCATTTAAGTTATTCAAGTGTTGAGTTTTCCCACAAAGCATACAAGAATAAAAACGATCAGCTATAAGATGCTTTGCGATTTGATATTCATCTGGAAAAATAGGCAAGCCCCATTGAATATTTTGTTTATTAAAAGGAATTACACTTAGGCATCCATCTGTTTCTAATAATGCAATTTTTACTTGACCAAGATGTTCAATCTTGTTTTGACGCAGTTCAGCAAAAAACTCATCATATGAATATTTTTCCTGCTTAATATCCTCAATGATCAACAGGCCATTTTTAACAATGTACATAGGCTGTCCCTCTAAAACTATTTCAATAGCTTTAGACTTCATCATTAAGTATGTAGTTAATCGATATAAAAAAAGAATGACTGCAAATACAATCAAAGCATACACTATAGGGACGTCTTGATTAAACATGGGGTCGCCGGCTGCAGAGCCTAAGCTTAAAATGATGGCAATTTCAAATATAGAAAGTTGACGAATACCACGTTTACCCGAAAATCTTAAAACTAATATGATTAGGATGTACATCAGAATACAACGAATCATAATTTCGATTGCAAAGATTAATGTAGTGTCATGAAGTAGTATTTTTATAAAGTCCATTTTAGTTCTAATTAATTAATATTCATAAAATTTTGATGATAGGGCAATATGCCCTATCATCGTGTGAAGGAAATTACATGTTATCCCATGCATCTTTAACAGCATGTTTAGCTTGTTCCCATTTCAAACGAGATTCAGCTTTCAGTTCTTCCCATTTAACTTTCAAGTCACTTTCAGAATCTTCGAAATTTGAATTTTCACCACGTTCGTTACGTGCATGTTGTCCAAGCTCATAAGCAGAACGAAAATCTCGATCGTAATCTACGTCAGGAATATCCTTTTGTATTTCACTATAATAAGGTCGATTTGGATAATCTGTACGCCAATCATGTTTGATTGGATTTTCATTTTGATGGTCATTAATAGACATGATAATCTCCAATTTACTCAAACAAAAGAACTCTAAAGATAAAATTCTTTTTTTTGAGTGAATAAATAGTGTGAACTTACATTAAAGCAATAGATATGATTTATTTGTTCTGCTGATGTTTTTGGTCATTTTGACCGTGTTGATCATTTTGCTTATTACCTTGACGCTTTTCATCGTTCTCTTGCTGTTGCTGACCAGGTTGCTTGTCCTGTTGGTTAGGTTGACGTTTTTTGTCATTTTGGTGCTGCTGTGGGTCATTTTGTTGATTTTGATTAGTCATTTTATTTACTCCTTTTAAATGAGAATAAATCTACATAGGTTAATAAGTAGATATATTATTATTAGCATAAATTTATTTTTTTTCTTTTATTAGATGTTACATTTTATTATTTAAGTAATTATGTGTTCTTTTTTTTTAAATAAGTGTTGATAGGTATAGATATAATATTAAATTATAATTACATAAAGTTACATTAATATTAATTAATTTTATAAATTATTTAATATTAATTAGTGTCTTAAGGAGCGCAAAGTGATAATTTTATTATAACGAATATTGAAGTTTTATTTATAAAAAATATTCACAAAAATTTTAATTAGTGTGAATTATTTTGCTGAAATAAAGTTTTAAATGATATTTTATTTATTAATTTAAACGTTATTTTATTTTTTTAAATTAAATTACATATATTAACTATAGGGTGCATAGATTTTAACAAATTAAAGTTAATAATCGGTTATTGTATTGGTTGTATGAATCAATAGAGAATTATAATGCCAACTGTAGAAAAAGAAAGAATTCTGAAATTAGTCAAAAATGACAATCAAAAGTACTTAGAAATAACTAAGTTTTTTTTAGATTTTTCTATTCCTAAATCTGCTAAAGAACTTAAATCATTTCACTTTTTAAAAAATGAGATTTCCAATCTGAATGAGAATGATCATGAATTCCCTAGTCATACTGACCAATTAGAGCAATGGTTAACTAAACAAAATAAAGTTCAGTGTCAATGTTATGGCGAATACATTGAGAGGCGTAGTAATGGCGGAATGAGGGAATATTTCGTTACAACAAGCAAGGCTTATGAGTTTTTATATAAAATTGCACCAACTAAACGTGTAGATGGTGCATGGTTATACAGTTTTACTCAATATTGGGATGATCCTGACTTTCGAGATTTTATTCAAATATATCTTGAAGAATTAGGTTTAGGTAAAGAGAACAACAATCATGTCAAATTGTTTGATAATTTATTATTTTCATTAGGATTACACCAATTCTCAATGAATCTAACAGATGAATATTATCATCAATCGGCGATTCAATTAGCCTTAGCTTATGCATCCTCAGATTTTATACCCGAAATAGCTGGATTTAATTTAGGGTATGAACAGCTTCCACTTCATTTGCTCATTACAAATTATGAACTTAAAGAGCTAGGAATAGATTCAAATTATTTTAATCAACATATCACTAGAGATAATTTTGAAAACGGGCATGCTCATTTATCTACTAATGCGATTAAGAAAATAGCCAATAGATATAAAGATCAAGCAGAGTTCCTAAGTAAAGTAAAAAAGGGATTTCTATTGAATAATAAAGGAGTCAGCTCTGTTCAGATCATCAAGAGTTTGGATTCTAAGCGAACAGTTCTAGAAATATTTAAAAAGAAAGCGGTAGTTGGGAAGTATATGCACAGCAATAAGTGTATATTTAAAAATAAGGCTACGAATGAATGGCTGTCAGAAGAAGATCAAATTGAAGACTTTATTTGCGAACTAATTAATATAGGATGGATAAAGCTAAATGAAGATCCTGAAAATAGTAAATTTTGGAAGCTAATTAATGATGATAATGGAAAAATGTTTGGTGTTTTTTCTGTTGCTGAAAAGAAGTTTATTTACGATTGGATCGCTGGAACCAAAATGATACATCACAATAAACCAGTAGATGCTGGATTGATCAGTAATTTCCTTGAATTAAAAAGCTTTCGCTATTTAATTGATAATGAATTACAGGAATTACAAAAGCAGGTACATCAATCTGTAAATACGGCTCATAAAGTGAGTAAACTCATACCATATTTAGCTCCGCATATACATCATCAGGAAATTGGCTTATGGAGTACAAAAAGATTTGTTGAGTTTTTATTTCCCTTTTTATCAAATAGATGAATTAATTAAACTTTGATAAAGGAAACAGCTTAGAAAGGCTTGAATCGCAACCGATTTTTTAGATTTTTTTAGTTTGATAAGAAATGCATCCAAATATATTAATAATATAATGTATTAATACAAAGTATAGCCCGCAGGGTGAGGGCTATTAAAGTATTTTTGGTATTAAGTGAGAAATCTCCATTAGGACCAGATATTGATGTATACAATCAGCCCAAAAGTTGCTGATACTAATAGAACGTAAATCACTTTTACCTCAAAGTAAAATAAAGCTATTAAAGCGCAAATTACCATAAAAAATGATTTAAATTCGAAAGAATGGCCAAATCCATTTGGCCATAAAACATGATAACTAAAGAAAAGCGCGAGATTTAATATTACTCCTACCACTGCAGCAGTAATTGCTGTTAAAGGAGCTGTATATTTTAATTCGTTGTGTGTAGACTCGATAATGGGAGCCCCAGCTAGAATAAAAATGAAAGAGAATAGAAACGTAAACCAGGTAACAATTACAGCACCAAAAGCTCCTGCCAAAAATACATTATCACTTCCTAATAATGCTTGATTAAAGCCACCTAAAAATCCAACATAGGCAACAACCATAATTAGAGGGCCTGGTGTACTTTCACCAAGTGCTAGTCCATCTATCATTTGTGTTGGGCTTAACCAACCATAATAGTTTACAGCACCTTGATATACGTAAGGTAATACAGCATAAGCACCACCGAACGTTAACAGAGCAGCCTTAGTAAAGAACCAAGCCATTTGTGTATAAGAGTGATCCCATCCAAG
>Ga0256908_1000204_pt1 | contig 29382 bp, 26 predicted proteins | sample MC6MC0761MT_FD_186331 | JGI IMG/M metagenome (GOLD analysis project Ga0256908, IMG submission 186331) | Metatranscriptome of enriched soil aggregate microbial communities from Iowa State University, Ames, United States - MC6-MC0761-MT... | ecosystem: Environmental > Terrestrial > Soil >... | reverse complement strand
TGGCCCCGACCTGATGCGCTACAAGGGCATCCTGTACATGAAGGGCATCAACCGCCGCATGTTGTTCCAGGGTGTGCACATGATGATGGGCGCCGAACCCGGCAAGCCGTGGACCGCGGCCGAAAAACCGTCCACCAAGATGGTGTTCATTGGACGTAAGCTGCCCCAGGAGATTTTCACCCGGGGCTTGGAGCAGTGCCTGGCGGGGTAATCCCCCTTCCTGACGTGACGCAATGCGACGAAGGCAGTACTGTGAGGTACGAATAGCGTAAGCAACCAGCAACACGACCGGGAAAGGACGCCCGCGCCAGGATCGATTCATAGTGGAGTGTTTTCATGGCTACCAAGGCAGCAACCAAAAAATCAAGCAAGTCGACGAGCGATACGGCGATTGATCTGCCCAGCGAGAAGGAATTGCTGGCCATGCCCGAGTCCGACTATATGAACGAACGCCAATTGGCTTTCTTCAAGGAACGGCTCAAACAACTCGAACAGGACATCCTGGCCAACGCCGGCGAGACCACTGAGCACCTGCGCGAAACGCAGTTCGTGCCCGATCCCGCCGACCGCGCCACCATCGAGGAAGAACACGCCCTGGAGCTGCGCACCCGTGACCGCGAGCGCAAGCTGCTGAAAAAGGTGCAACAGTCCATCGCCCGCATCGACAGCGGCGAATACGGCTGGTGTGAAGAAACCGGCGAACCGATTGGCGTACCCCGCCTGTTGGCCCGCCCCACGGCCACCCTGTCGCTTGAAGCGCAGGAACGCCGTGAAATGCGCCAAAAGCTGTACGGCGACTGATCCGTCCCGTTATTCACGCCATGCCCTGAAAGGCTATGCTGGTTTCCAGCATGGCCTTTTTTACTTGCGGTCTCCCGCAAGCTTGATTTCCCCGAATCTGCCCCCAGCTAGTCCTTTCAAAGGAAGGAACGCATGGAACAATTTCACGCCACCACCATCGTGTGTGTGCGCCGCGGCAACCGCGTCGCACTCGGCGGCGATGGCCAGGTCACCCTGGGCAACATCGTCGTCAAGGGCACGGCCCGCAAAATCCGCCGCCTGTACCACGACAAGATCCTGGCCGGTTTCGCCGGCGCCACCGCCGACGCATTCACGTTGCAGGAACGCTTCGAAGCCAAACTTGAAAAGCATCAGGGCAACCTGATGCGCGCGGCCGTCGAACTCACCCGCGACTGGCGCACCGACCGCGTCCTGCGCCGTCTGGAAGCCATGCTGATCGTGGCCGACACCGAGCACACGCTGGTGCTCACCGGCAACGGCGACGTCCTGGAACCCGAACACGGCCTGGCCGCCATCGGCTCCGGCGGCGCGTATGCCCAGTCAGCCGCGCTGGCGCTGTTGCGCAACACTGAGCTGTCGCCCGAGGTCGTCGTCAAGCAATCGCTGGAAATCGCCGGCGACCTCTGCATCTACACCAATCAGAACCACGTCATCGAAACGCTGGGCGACTGACGCCCGCCACGCGGCGCGCGGGGCTCGCCCCTGGCGCCGCGGCCGCTTCCCCAGCCCGCTCTAGCTTCAAGGATTCGCCCTCATGTCCGCATCCAACATGACGCCCGGAGAGATCGTCTCCGAACTCGACAAATACATCGTCGGCCAGAACCGCGCCAAGCGCGCGGTGGCGGTCGCTCTGCGCAACCGCTGGCGCCGCCAGCAGGTCGCCGAACCCCTGCGCCACGAAATCCACCCCAAGAACATCCTGATGATCGGCCCCACCGGCGTGGGCAAAACCGAAATCGCCCGCCGCCTGGCCAAGCTGGCCAACGCGCCCTTCATCAAGATCGAAGCCACCAAGTTCACGGAAGTGGGCTATGTGGGCCGCGACGTCGACACCATCATCCGCGACCTGACCGAATACTCGATCAAGCAAACGCGTGAACTGGAAATGCGCCGCGTGCGCACCCAGGCCGAAGACGCCGCCGAAGACCGCATCCTGGACGCCCTGGTCCCGCCTGCCCGCGGCGCCTCTGGCGAACCGGAACGCGGCGAAGACAACAGCGCCCGCCAGACCTTCCGCAAGCGCCTGCGCGAAGGCAAGATCGACGATCTGGAAATTGAGATCGAAATCGCCCAGGCCGCGCCGCAAATGGACGTCATGACGCCCCCCGGCATGGAAGAAATGGCCGAGCAGCTGCGCGGCATGTTCGCCGGCATGGCTCGCGATAAGAAGAAATCCAAGAAGATGAAGGTGCGTGAAGCCTTCAAACTGATCGTCGACGAAGAAGCCGCCAAACGCGTCAACGAAGAAGACCTGCGCACCGTCGCCATCAACAACGTCGAACAGAACGGCATCGTCTTCCTGGACGAAATCGACAAGATCGCGGCCCGCCAGGAATCGGGCGGCGCCGACGTGTCGCGCCAAGGCGTGCAGCGCGACCTGCTGCCGCTGGTTGAAGGCACGACCGTCAACACGCGCTACGGCATGGTCCGCACTGACCACATCCTGTTCATTGCGTCGGGCGCCTTCCACCTGGCCCGCCCGTCGGACCTGATCCCGGAACTGCAGGGCCGCTTCCCGATCCGCGTCGAACTCGAATCGCTGACCGCCGAAGACTTCGTGCGCATCCTGTCCGACACGGACGCCTCGCTGACCAAGCAGTACACCGCCTTGATGGCCACCGAAGACGTGCAGCTGGAATTCACGGATGAAGGCGTGCGCCGTCTGGCCGAACTGGCCTACGACGTCAATGAAACCACCGAGAACATCGGCGCCCGCCGCCTGTACACGGTGATGGAAAAGCTGTTGGACGAACTGTCGTTTGACGCGACCTCCAGCCAGGACAAGCACGTGAAGATCGACGCCGCTTACGTCAATTCGCAATTGGCCGAAGCCGCCAGCAGCCAGGATCTGGCCCGCTACGTGCTGTAAGCCGGGATGGACACGGGGCGTGTGTGACGACACGCTCACGCGCTTATGCGCTTATCCTTGCATCGGCAAAAAGCCGCTTACCGCTTGATCGCGGTACGCGGCTTTTTCATGGGTGCGGTGTCTATTCTTGAGCTTCAGTTCGTGATCGCCGTCACGACGTACTTGCCATCCTTGCGCGTCGCCGTGAAGCGTACCTTGTCGCCCGCCTTGATCTTGGCCAGCAAGGCCGGATCGGCGTCATACACCAGCGTCATGGCCGGCAAGTCCAGCGCCTTGATCTCATCGTGCTTGATGGTCACCTTGCCCGCAGCCGGGTCCACGCGCCGCACTTCCCCGCTGGCGTCGGCCTGCTGCGCAAACGCCAGCGGCGTCGCCAGCGACACTACGGCCATCGCGGTCGCGACAGCCATGGGCATTGCATATTTGCGGTCAAAAGCCATTCAGGCATCCTCCATTGACAGCGAAAGCCAAAGGGCCGGAACACACGGCCCTTTGCGCTTTCCACAATGCTAGGATACCGCCGTTATGAAACAGTTCCTGCGGTAGATCGCAACAATCCTGACGGTTGATTGCGAACCGGCCCCACTCTCCTGGGCGCCCGCTTACCGCTGGACGCAACCCCCCACATTTATCCAATTCAGGACGTTTCCCATGGCCAACCGCTTATCTGTCATTGCCACTCGCACGGGGGACGACGGCACCACCGGGCTGGGGGACGGATCACGCACTCTTAAGGACGCGCCGCGCATCGCCGCGTTGGGTGATGTAGATGAGCTGAACAGCGTCATTGGCGTGCTGCTGGCGGAACCGCTGCCGCCCGAGATCTCGATTGATCTGATGGCGATCCAGCATGACCTTTTCGACATGGGTGCAGAGCTCTGCATCCCGGGACACACGGCTGTCAGCGACGAACAGGTCGCCCGCCTGGATGCGCGGCTGGCGCATTACAACGGGGCGCTGACACCATTGCGTGAGTTCATCCTGCCCGGCGGCACACGGGCCGCAGCACAGGCGCACGTGGCGCGGACGGTTTGCCGAAGAGCCGAACGGGCCGTGGTGGCGTTAGCGGGAGTCGAAACGGTGAACCCGCCGGTGCGGCAATATTTGAACCGGCTGTCGGATCTGATGTTTGTGTTGGCGAGATGTATCAATAGTGCAGCGGGCACGGGAGATGTGTTCTGGGCGAGCCCAAATGCGCGTAAGGCCACGTAACTGGTGAGATGAATTGCAAGGGGTTCTAAAGCGAGCGTATTGCAGCAAGCCTTGTAACGTGCATATTTCACACCACAGTTTGTTTCATTTTCTAGGTCGTGCTAAAGCACTTGCGGCATAATCACGGGTTAATCAGCGGGTTTGCGTGCACGCTCAACGCTCAAGGACTATATAAGAATGAGTATTATTGTTACCGGCGGAGCAGGTTTTATCGGCTCCAATTTTGTACTGGACTGGTTCCTGGAAAGCAGCGAACCCATCCTGACATTGGATAAGCTCACATACGCGGGCAATCCCGAAAACTTGGCGTCGCTGAATGGCAATGCGGCCCATCAGCTCGTGCAGGGCGACATCGGCGACTTTGACCTCGTCAGCCGTCTGCTTGCCGAGCACAAGCCGCGCGCCGTCCTCAACTTCGCCGCCGAGTCGCATGTGGACCGTTCAATCCACGGCCCGGGCGAATTCATCCAGACCAACATCGTCGGCACCTTCCACCTGCTGGAAGCCGTGCGCGCTTATTGGAGCGCCCTGCCAGACGACGAACGCGCCGCGTTCCGTTTCCTGCATGTCTCCACAGACGAAGTCTATGGTTCTTTGGAAAAGGACGACCCCGCCTTCAGCGAGACCAACCGCTACGAGCCGAATAGCCCGTACTCGGCCAGCAAAGCCGCCAGTGACCACTTGGTGCGTGCGTATCACCATACCTACGGATTGCCGGTGTTGACGACCAATTGCTCGAATAATTACGGGCCGTATCACTTTCCCGAGAAGCTGATTCCGCTAGTCATTCACAACGCGCTGGCCGGGAAGCAGCTCCCGATCTATGGCAATGGCCAACAGATTCGGGACTGGCTTTACGTCAAGGATCACTGCAGCGCAATCCGACGTGTCCTGGAAGACGGTCAACTGGGGGAAACCTACAACGTGGGTGGCTGGAACGAAAAAGCCAACCTAGAAGTCGTCCATACGGTGTGCGCGTTGCTGGACGAGCTGAGCCCACGCGCCGACGGTCAACCCTATAAGAACCAGATCGCGTTTGTCAAAGATCGTCCGGGCCATGACCAACGTTATGCCATCGATGCCAGTCGGCTCGAGCGCGAATTGGGATGGAAGCCCGTAGAGACGTTCGAGACTGGTATTCGCAAGACCGTCCAATGGTATCTGGACAATCAGGAATGGGTCGCCAATATCACTAGTGGCGCGTATCGAGATTGGGTAAACACGCAATACGTCCCTTGAACTTTTCGACAGGACGCAGCAGCTTCTGCCGCGTTTCCAGTCGCATCTCCGTCCCCGATGTCAACCGTGGATAAGTAGAGTTTTCGTTTTGCCAACTAGCCAACATCTATCCACGCGGGACAATCTGCGCGTTGCCATCCTTCTATGCACCTACGAAGGAGAGGCCTATTTGGCCGAACAATTAGACTCGTACGTCCGCCAGACACATCAAAATTGGACGCTCTGGGCATCTGACGATAGCTCCTCAGACGCTACTCGGCAAATACTGGAAGACTATCAGGAGCGCTGGGAGCCTGGCCGGCTGAACATCCGGTCGGGGCCCCGTAAGGGCTTCGTCGCGAACTTCATGTCTCTGCTCTGCAATCCGGAGTTGGATGCAGACTATTACGCGTTTTCTGATCAAGATGATGTCTGGCATGCGGACAAGCTGCAGCGAGCCGTCGAGTGGTTCAAGCAGATACCCGAGGGCTTGCCCGGTCTCTACTGTACGCGTACTGAACTCATTGATGACAGCGGTCGATCGCTTGGTTGGTCTCCGCTTTTCAAGCGGCCGCCTGGCTTTGCTAACGCCTTGGTGCAAAACGTCGCGGGTGGCAACACCATGATGATCAACAATGCCGCACGCGACCTGCTCTTGCAAGCCGGCGATGATCTTGACGTCATCGCGCATGACTGGTGGGCCTACCTCGTCATCAGCGCCTGTGGTGGCCGCGTCTACTATGACAGTCGACCTTCCCTCAAGTATCGTCAACATGGCGGAAATCTCATCGGCGCAAATGCAGGGCTGGGGGCACGATTGCATCGAATCAGGATGCTGTTCCGCGGTCACCTGCAAGCTTGGACCGATCAGCACATCGCCGCCCTTGCTCCGCTGCTGCCCAAATTGACCCCCGACAATCGTCGGACCTACGAACGCTTCATCGACGCCCGCCAACGCAGCCTCTTACCACGTCTATTAGGCCTCAAAAGCTCCGGCATATACCGCCAGACGACGCTTGGAAATTTGGGATTGCTGATGGCGGCGATATCCAATCGAATTTAAAGACAGCAATGAAAATCCTCCTCCTAGGCAAAGACGGTCAAGTCGGCCATGAACTGCAACGTACCCTGCTACCACACGGCGACTTACAGGCGTATGGACGGCAACAGGCCAACTTCGAAGACCTGAACGGACTAGGCCACCTGCTCACTGAACAAGCGCCCGATATCATTGTCAATGCTGCCGCTTACACAGCCGTAGACAAGGCTGAAACCAACGAGGATCTCGCACAGCGGATCAATGCCGACGCGGTCAAAGTCATTGCCCAGTACGCCAAGGAAAAGAACGCATTATTTGTACATTACTCGACCGATTATGTGTTCGATGGCAAAAAAGACGCCCCGTACGAGGTGGATGATCAGACCAATCCACAAAGTATCTACGGCAAAACCAAACTCGCAGGCGAGACCGCCATCATCGCCAGCGGTTGCAATGCCTTGATATTGCGCACGAGTTGGGTGTTCTCCACCCATGGCGGCAACTTCATCAAGACCATTCTGCGTTTGGCCAAAGAACGCGACGCACTAAGTATCGTCGCCGATCAGCAAGGCGCCCCCACTTCCGCGGAGCTCATCGCGGATGTCACGTCTGTAGCCATCGCGGGATTTCTACAAGGTTTATTGACCGGTGGCGTTTATCATCTGACTGCCGCTGGCGCAACCACATGGCACGGCCTGGCATCGCACGTTGTGCGCCGAGCTTGCCAAAACGGCATGAAGCTGAAAATTGATGCCAACAGTATCAAGCCCATCGCGACTGAAGAGTATCCAGTTCCAGCAACGCGGCCCAAGAACTCGAAATTGAATACGAGCGCACTAACATCAGCGTTGAAACTGCAACTGCCGCACTGGACGGCCCACGTCAACCGCACTGTAGATCAACTTACGTCTTTGGAACTCTCAGCATGAAACGCAAAGGTATCATTCTGGCCGGCGGATCCGGCACAAGGCTACATCCAGCCACTCTGGCGATCAGCAAACAGCTGCTGCCGGTGTTCGATAAGCCAATGATCTACTACCCGCTAAGTACCTTGATGCTCTCGGGCATTCAGGACATCCTGATCATTTCAACGCCCCAGGACACCCCCCGCTTTCAGCAATTGCTCGGCGATGGTTCGCAGTGGGGCCTCAATCTCCAATACGCTATTCAGCCTTCGCCAGACGGTTTGGCCCAAGCGTTCTTGATCGGCGAGCAGTTTCTGGGCAACGATCTTTCAGCGCTGGTACTTGGCGACAATATTTTCTATGGCCATGACTTTCATCAGCTCCTGGCCAATGCACATGCCCGCGTGGAGGGCGCCAGCGTATTCGCGTATCACGTCCACGATCCAGAACGCTACGGCGTCGCAGAATTCGACAACAATGGCACGGTCTTGTCGCTGGAAGAAAAACCCACCAAACCGAAATCCAACTATGCGGTCACGGGTTTGTATTTCTACGACAAGGACGTCGTTGAAATCGCCAAACAGATCAAGCCATCCGCACGCGGCGAACTCGAGATCACCGACTTGAACCGCGTCTATCTCGAGCGGGGAAAGCTTGGTGTTGAAATCATGGGACGCGGTTATGCGTGGCTCGACACCGGCACCCACGAATCGCTGCTTGAAGCCGGTCAATTCATTTCGACCTTGGAAAACCGCCAAGGATTGAAAGTTGCTTGTCCGGAAGAAATCGCATACCGCAACCAGTGGATCACCCCAGAGCAACTGGAGACCTTGGCGGCGCCGCTGGCCAAAAACGGCTACGGCAAGTATCTACAGCGTCTGCTTGTCGAAAAGGTGTATTGATGAAAGCATCTCCTCTTGCAATCCCCGAGGTCCTCCTGTTCGAACCCAAGGTTTTTGGAGACGATCGCGGGTTCTTCTTTGAAAGCTTCAATCACCGGGTATTTGAAGACGCCATACAACGCGAAGTGCAGTTTGTACAGGACAACCACTCGCGCTCCAACAAAGGCGTATTGAGAGGTTTGCACTATCAAATCCAGCAGCCGCAGGGCAAATTGGTACGTGTGGTCCAAGGCGAAGTCTTCGACGTAGCCGTAGACCTGCGTAAGTCCTCTCCCCATTTTGGTAAATGGGTTGGAGCATTGCTTAGTGCAGAGAACAAGCACCAGCTATGGGTTCCTGAAGGATTTGGCCATGGCTTCGTCGTGCTGTCCGACACCGCCGAATTTCTCTACAAAACGACTGACTACTACGCGCCCGCGCACGAGCGTTGCATTGCCTGGAACGATTCAAAGTTGGCGATCAATTGGGGCATTACTGGAGAACCCACGGTTTCTGCAAAAGATGCGTTGGGGAAGCCATTCCAGGAAGCCGACCACTTTGAATGAGGCGGCGCTGAAGGCTGCCAACGACTGACCCTTGACCGCAGGACTTAACCGCCTCCCAATCGACCGCATATGGTTTTCTCATATCATTCATGAAAAGCAATACCAAACCGAACGATGCCGCCTCGTTCCACGCTCTTTCCGGTCATCGGGGTGCCGCTGGGACCGACGCCGACGGCTACACGCCAGACTCGTCGAAGCTCATCGCATTCTATCTACCCCAATATCACCGGGTTGAAGAGAATTCACTCTGGTGGGGGCCGGGCTTTACGGAATGGACGAACGTGGCGGGCGGGAAGCCGAATTTCGAGGGGCATTATCAGCCACACATACCTCGCGATCTGGGCTTCTACGACCTGGAGCGCGTCGAAACAATGCGTGAACAAAGCGCACTGGCGCGCGAGTACGGCGTTCACGGGTTCTGCTTTTATTACTATTGGTTCAGCGGACGGCGCATCCTTGAACGCCCGCTCAATAACTTTCTCGCGTCCGACATCGACATGTCGTTCTGCCTGTGTTGGGCCAATGAAAACTGGACTCGGACGTGGGACGGTGACACCAAAAGCGTATTGCTCGAACAAAAGTACGCCGAAGGGGATGAAGAGCGCTTTATCCGAGACATCTATCCATTTCTTGCTGACCCACGCTACATACGCGTGGACGGCAAACCATTGCTGGTCGTTTACCGCATCAAAGAATTGCCAGATCCCGCGCTATCGATCCGCAAATGGCGTCGAGAGGCTGAACGGCTGGGGTTGCCCGGTCTACACGTGTCGGTGGTGGATTTCTACGACATTAGTGATCCACGAGAAGTCGGCGCCGATGCGATGGTCGAATTCCCCCCGCACAAATTCAATGGCCCGCAGAATCGCCCAGAGTCAACGCCCGCCATGTCCAACCCCAATTTCCAAGGTGGCTTGATCGACTATCCGCGGGTGATCGCCCAAAGTATGTTGCGCACACAGCCCCCATTCACGCTTTATCGGGGGATCATCCCCAGTTGGGACAACACCGCACGTAGACAGGACACGGGCACCATCATTGTCAACGCTACGCCAGCATTTTTCGGCACCTGGCTCAAGTACCTGCGCACTTACACCCGAGCGACTCGCCCCGATGCTTCCGATCCATTTATCTTTGTGAACGCATGGAACGAATGGGGCGAAGGTTGCCACCTTGAGCCAGACCTCAAGTGGGGCTTGGGCTATCTGGACGAAGTCGCCCGCACTTCGTATGTATCCGCACGAGCCCCTATCTCGCTTGAACAAGCAAGGGACTCCGCGTTCCAGCAGGTGGCCAAGCTGGCTTCCCAAGACGGCACCAAGATTACGGCGGACCTCAGCAAGCACAAGCCCATGAATTCCCGGGTTCAGCGCGTCGCTCACGCCTTACGCAAGGTGCCTGTGTTGCATACGATTGCGCGCAAGCTGTATCGCGCGGCCCACGCACTTTTGCATTGATATGTCTCGCACTGCTGCCGTTGTTGCCCATTTCGATCCGGACAACCTGCTCGATTCGACATTTCGTGCAGTCCTGGACGATCTTGAAGCGAGGTGCGATGCCGTCATTCTTGTCACGACCAGTGAGCTCGCGCGAGAGTACATTCCGACGAGCCCAAAGATCAGAACGATTGTTCGGCCAAACATCGGCTACGACTTCTACAGCTATCGTGTGGGTATTGCCGCCCTCTTGGAGCAAGGGGGTAGCGATCGCCTGTTGCTGCTCAATTCAAGCTACCTGATTACCGACCTTACACAGTATCGGCAAGCAGTGACAAACATGCTGCACCGGCTGGACCAAGCCGATGTCGTTGCCGTTACTCAGTCCAGCCAATGGCAATGGCACCTGCAATCCTATCTACTCGCGCTAAGCGGCGAGGTGCTTCTCAGTCCATGGTTCCAGGGTTGGCTTTCCACGTTATCGCCACGCAACTCCAAGATCGAGACAATCCTGTCTGGTGAGCTGGAATTGTCAGCTGCTTTCATGGCCAATCGGGCGAAGGTAGAGCCTCTTTTTCGTCCGACGACTCTGGAGCGCTGGCGGGCAATGGCAGTCTGGGGATACAAGCGCCTTACCCTCAGGACTCTGCCCCATCTAATGCGCCCGTCGTTCTGGCGTACGCTTGGACAGTTCAATCCCACGCATTTCCAAGCGAGAGCTCTGGCGCGGCAGGCGGGGCTGATCAAAACCGAACTCGTCAGAAACAACCCTCATCGGTTGAGCTTGGCATGGTTGCCCAAGGTGTGTTCGCCGCACGAGTTGGAAGCCATTCAACAGTTGGTTGAGCGCTCCCGCGTCCATTACCGATCCAAACGTGGCAACCTGACGACGTTGGAAACCACGACAGACCCATTGCCGTGGCAGCGTATCATCCACTCGGGCCCAGTTGGCCAATCCGGTGTTCGGGTTGCCGTGGTCGTGCATATCTTCTATCCCGAATTGGCGAAAGAAATCTATGCCCTGATCCGGAATATCGTCGAACCTTTCGACTTGATCATCACGACGCCACACGAAGGAGCAGTAGCCAGCCTCATAGACCTATTCTCAGATCTCGCCGCCAGCGTAACGGTTTCGCTTTCGGAGAATCGAGGCCGCGACGTCGGGCCGTTTCTGGCAGTCCATCGTAGCGGATTGCTTGAAAACTACGATGCTGTCTTAAAGCTGCACTCCAAGAAAAGTACCTACAGTGATCGGGGGCAAGATTGGCAACAAAGTCTGTTTTCTCAACTTTGTCGCGATTCTCGAACCGTAAACCAAAGCATCGCCTTGCTCCGTACTGGGCGAGTTGGCATGGTTGGGCCGCATGACTACTATCTGAGCCACCCACACTACTGGGGGGCCAATCAGACGGTCGTTCATAGGTTGGCACAGAGTCTGACCACCGTTCGGCTGCAGGACAAAGACGTACCGCTGGGTTTCTTTGCCGGAACCATGTTCTGGTTCGCTCCGAAAGCCATCGCCGCTCTGCACGAGGTTCCGGTGGCGCTACTGGATTTTGAGCCTGAGAACGGCAAGCAAGATGGTACTCTGGCCCACGCGCTGGAACGACTGTTCGGCCTGCTGCCTCGATTCGGCGGCTACAACGTAACCAGCCTGGCGCTGGCGGGACGAGATTTCAATGAGGTCACTACGCTTGGCAATACTGTTCCAGTGCTGATGAAGCCGCCGGAACTTGCGGTCAAGAGAGATTGATCCCACGTAACGGAGCTGCCTTGGCAACACATATCCGGCGCTCTTGTTTTTCAACGATTAATTATTGATAGACCCTTCTTCATGTCCAAACAAACCGCGGCTGGCGCCGTGCAAGACATTACGTCAGCCCTCAAACGCTATTCTCTGATCGGTACATTGGGCTGGCAGGATGTGCGCCAGCGCTACCGCCGCTCGTCGTTAGGCGCATTCTGGCTCACCATCAGCATGGGAGTCATGATCGCGACGATCGGGATCGTCTTCGGGCAGATCTTCAAATCACCCATGGATGAGTTCCTACCATTTCTTTCGGCGGGTCTAATCCTGTGGGGCTTCATTTCGACCGTCATTACCGAAGGGTGTAGCGGATTCATTGCTGGAGAGGCTGTCATCAAGCAACTGCCGATCCCCTTGACCGTGCATGTTTTCCGCGTGCTGTGGCGCAATCTCATCATCCTTGCGCACAACGTCGTGATCTTTCCGTTGGTGCTGATCGCCGTCCAAAAGGCGCCGACGTGGGACGTGCTCATGGCTATCCCTGGGTTACTGCTTTTGCTGCTGAATCTAAGTTGGATTGCCATCTTTCTCGGCGTGATCTGTACACGCTACCGCGACATCCCGCAGATAATTTCAAGCTTTCTGCAAGTCGTGTTCTACCTCACCCCAATCATGTGGCTTCCTAGCCTACTGCCTTCGCGTGTGGGCACCTACATGCTGGACCTGAACCCTTTCTATCATTTCATTCAGATCGTACGCGCGCCATTGCTGGATCAAGAACCATCATTGGAAAACTGGCTGGTGTCGATTGGCATCGCCATCATCGGCTGGCTCCTGACCCTCGCGCTGTTCGGCCGATACCGTCGTCGTATCGCCTATTGGCTTTAAGGCACTTCGCCCCTACAAGATAGACAGACTATGGCTTCCATCATTTTCGACAAAGTTTGCGTCGATTTTCCAATCTATAACGCGAGCGCACGATCACTCAAAAAAAGGCTCTTCCAAGTAGCAACTGGCGGCCAGATCAGCGCCGACGCGAGTGGGCGAGTCACCATACGTGCAATAGAAGACCTTACGCTGACCATCAAGGATGGGGAGCGCGTCGGCCTGCTCGGGCACAACGGGGCTGGCAAGAGTACGCTCTTGCGGTTGCTGAGTGGCGTGTATGAACCGTCTATCGGCCGAGCCGAAATCATGGGTGAGATCGGCTCGCTGATCGACGTCAGCTTTGGGATTGATCCAGAGGCCAGCGGACGCGAAAATATTTACCTGCGAGGCGCCCTGCTCGGACTCACACGATCAGAGATAAAATCAAAGCTAGACGAGATAATTGATTTCTCCGAGCTTGGGGACTTCATCGATATGCCTGTCCGAACCTATTCCTCGGGTATGCATTTACGCTTGGCTTTCTCGGTTTCAACCATCATTCGCCCTGAAATTCTGTTGATGGACGAGTGGCTATCGGTTGGCGATGAAGGCTTTCGCGTTCGAGCAGAAGCGCGGATGAACGAGCTGGTTGAGTCTACGCATATCCTGATCATCGCAAGCCATTCACGCGAACTAATTTTGGAAACTTGCAACCGTGTCATCTGGCTTGAACACGGCAAGATAAAAATGGACGGCCCTCCGGACATCGTGACCCAGGCATATTTCGGTCACTGAAATTAATTTCAGCTCAAATAAGTCTGCCATATTGTCCCGGTTTTGAAAAACTCCAATATCTACACATCATCACGCGTGGATTTTCGTTTGAGGGGTATCGCCCCTCGCAAGGCAGACAAATGTCCCAAGAAGCCTTAAAAAAGCTCTACCAAACCCATGTCGGAAAGGTATCCGACAAATGGGAAATCTATTTAGAAGAGTATGGGCGCATCCTCGAAAAGTATCATGACGAACCTGTGCGCCTTCTCGAAATTGGAATTCAAAATGGCGGGTCGCTGGAGATTTGGAGCAGCTACTTCGGCAACGCGAAAAAAATAATCGGCTGCGACATCAATACTGATTGCCTCAAATTATCTTACTCGAACCCATGCATTACGGTGATAGTGGGAGACGCAAATGCGCCGGCAACACACGCCTCTATTATCAGTGAATCTACCGAGTTCGACGTCATCATTGAAGACGGATCCCATCTCTCCGGCGATATCATAAAGTCGTTTTGTCTGTACTTTCCTTCTATTGTGCAAGGCGGGACTTTCATAGCCGAGGATCTTCACTGTAGCTATTGGTCTGCTTTCGATGGCGGCCTTTACCATCCGTACTCATCCATCTCCTTCTTCAAGCTTTTGGCTGATGCCATCAATTTCGAGCATTGGGGGACAGATGCCCCGGATCGCAAAAGCGTTCTCGCTGGCATCTTGGCTCATTACGGCTGTGACATCTCCGCGGAAGCACTGGCCGAAGTGCGATCAGTGGAGTTCATAAATTCAATCTGCGTTGTACGCAAGCATCCGGCTGCCAGCAACTCTCTCGGCCGCCGTATTGTCGCGGGACAGCAGGAACAGATTGTCCAAGGCCACACCGCCCTGCATGGCACGGAGTTTCGGAAGCATGATGTGCCTGTGCAATCGGACAACCCATGGGCAACTCGCCTATTGCCTCCGGCCGAGACCATATTGCAAACTGAACTGGCGCTGCAGGCCTCGGAAGATACGATCGAGCAACAAGCGGAAACGCTCGCACGTCGCGACGACGAAATTGAACGTCTTCAAGAAACGCTGGCTACGGCTCAAGCAAGAATCGCCACTGCGGAAACTGCAATTGCGGCATTGGAACAGTCGAAAAGTTGGAGATACACCGCGCCGATGCGTTGGTTGATCGACAAAGCCAAGCAATTTTCAAGATAGATTATGGGTATGGAGCGCGTCCCCACAGCACGAGCTGCCAATCTTAAGCCATTCCTCCGTATATTCAGGTCATCAGCACAGAAATAATGTCAAAGAACTCTGATCCCTCGACGCCCATCATTCCTCAATTCCAAGCTGCTGCCAGTGACTCCAGCGCGACGAAACACACGGAAGACAATACCCCTGCATTTGCCGAGGGTACGGCTACGGAAAACGCGTGGTACCGCCGCGAGCTTGAGGCTGCATACCTGCGTTGCGCGGAACTTCACGAGCAGCTGCTAGAGTCCCGCAACCAATCACCCATCGCCATGGCAGCACCTGCACCCGGCATATCGGCGATCGCTGTGCAAATGGCACGTCGCGTGTACCATCGCGCGCGTGCTCATAAGAAACTTAGACGGGACATCAAATTAATCGTTCAGTCGCCGTTGTTCGATCCTAAAGCGTATGCCGCCATGTACCTGCCGGGAGCTAGTGCCCACGCCGCTGCAACGCATTACGCCCAACACTGGCGCGAAGGGTTACAGCCGGGAAAGGACTTCGACTCGGCCCAATATCTTGCGGATCATCCGGACGTGGCTGCCGCAAATTTGAACCCTCTAGTTCATTTTGAATTGGCTGGCCGGCGTGAACGCAGAAAAATATCCAGACTGGGCGAAGTAGCATCTCCGGTCGTGACTGTATCGTTCGAACAGGTATTGGATGCTCGTTTGGCCCACTTGGGACCGTTACGGATCAAAGATGACCCTTCTCGTGGGCTGCGCATCAACGTAGTTACCGACAGCATCGGGCCTGCCTCTTTGTTTGGAGGCGTCGCGACCGCGCTGGTTTTCGCGGCGACTTTGGCGCAGCAAAAAGGAGCTCAGCTTCGACTGATCACCCGAAATGGTGAGGGTAGCTCAGAGGTGGTAAACCGCCTTCTTAAACTCAATCAGGTCGAGTTTTCGGGTGAACTGACCATGATCGAGTCCGCACCCACCAGCGGTTACTACGTACCCGTACGCCACTCCGACGATGTTTTCATCACAACGTCCTGGTGGACGACGTGCGGCCTGCGTAAGTCGATCGCTGCAGAGCAGATCATCTATCTACTGCAAGAGGATGAGCGGATGTTCTATGGCTATGGCGACGAGCGCCTTCGGTGCGAGGAAGTCATTAGCGATGACGGTATCGTATGTGTACTGAATACGAGATTACTGGAACGACACCTAACCCAAGGCCCTAATTCGATACCTGGTCTGGCGGGCAGGTCCACCCATTTTGAACCAGCGTTTCCAAGCATGAATCCGGCCCTTGAGCCAAAGATCAATGCAAAGCGGCGCTTCTTCTTCTACGGACGCCCTAACAATCTTCGCAATCTCTATCTGCGAGGGCTTGAAGTCATTACACAGGCGCTGCTCAGGGGCATCCTCGATCCGCAAGACTGGGAATTCCATTTTGCCGGCAAGGATCTTCCCAACGGAACGCTACCCGGAAATCCCGACATCTACTTTCACCAGCAGATGGAATGGTCGGAATATTCCGCGTTGCTACAGACCATTGACATAGGCCTGACATTGATGGACACCCCACACCCAAGTTATCCCCCCCTAGATCTGGCCTGCTCGGGTGCAATTGCGGTTACCAATTCATCGGGCATCAAGACTGACCTTTCCGGATATTCGAAAAATATAATCTGCACGGCCCCTACCGTCGAGGCACTGTTGGGGGGTATCGTTCAAGCAATGAATATCGATCACGATCAGCGACGTGAAAACATGCGAACCGCGAACATTCAACGCAATTGGAATAGCTCGCTCGCACACCCTATCGAATTTCTGTCCAAACGAATTCGCGCACTCCATGTTTAGTCTGCTACAAGTCAAACCCTACGCCTATCGCGACCCTTGGGATCTTTCCCTGGCTGATCGAGTACGCATGTTTTATGCGAAGAGTACACGTGCGATATATATCTACGAAGGACGCGACAACAGTACGTTTCGTTATCGCGTCTTCAATATGGTTGAATGCGTCAACGCATCGACTGAAAGCGACATATCAGCCACCTGGTTCTATAAGGATGAGCTGGATGACGCCATGCGTTTGATTCCCGACTGCAGCACGCTGGTCATCTGTCGTACACGTCATTCTCCAAAAATGGTTCAGCTCGTCAGATTGGCCAACATGCACGGCGTGCGCGTCTTGTTTGACGTTGATGATCTTGTGTTCGACACACAGAAGCTGCCCGTACTTATTGACACTATTGGCGAATACCGCGAAGACGACTCGCTGAACTATTGGTATGCATATGTGTCGCGTCAAGCAGAGATGCTGCGGCTTTGTGATGGCGCTATCGTGACCAATCAATACCTCGCTGATCGCCTGCAAGACACATTCCCAGACAAGATCCCCAGAATCATTCCGAACTTTCTCAATCAAATCCAACAAGTCTATTCTGAAGAGATATTTCACACCAAAGAGCAATCCAGATTTTGCTCGCTCAAGCCGGTATCCATAGGATACTTCAGCGGTTCTCCCAGCCATCGCCGCGACTTCGCTCTGGCGGCACCGGCGATTGCGGAGATTTTCAAGTGCAACGACAACGTACGGCTGACTCTTGTCGGATACATTCAGCCCGGCGAACATCTCGAGACATTTCGCGGTAGGATAGATTATCATCCTATGCAAGATTATGTGAATCTACAACGGCTGATCGGAAGCGTTGACATCAATATCGTCCCGTTGTTGAATAACGAATTTACAAACTGCAAATCCGAACTCAAGTACTTTGAGGCTGCGATCGTTGGCACAGCTACTGTAGCCACGCCCACTTATACATACGCTCGTGCAATTGCAGACGATAAAACCGGCCACCTTGCCAACGCAGGTCAATGGACGGAAAAAATCCGCAAGATGATTGCGATGATAGGTTCCGACCGATACATCGACCTCGCACGAACCGCATTTAGAGAAGTAAAACAGAATTATGGCTGGAACGTGCACGCCAAAGAAATAATAAGCGCACTGACCGATAAATAACGCATTTTGAGCAATGCGAAAAGATCGCCAACATTTGCATCGGATGCGGCGATCCTCGTTCTCCAGATGCGAGGCACCCGATATTGCCCGACAGAATCACTAGTCAATTATTTTGCGTTCTCGATGCGATACCGTTCTGCATCCCAGTCAAGCAGGCCTGCAATATCGGCCACAGTCAGGGTACATGTCTGAGCTTCGGCCGACAGACGCACGATAACGTCGTGATAGCATCGTAACTGCTCGTGTGCGGCCTGATTGAATTTTTGCCCGACAAATATTCCGACACCCTGGATGAAAATCGGATATTCCCTGCCCTCCTCAATCGAAGGTCCGAACCCGCTAGCTGGTGGACGATCGTATACCAATGCCCTAGGCCCTAGAAACACGACGTGATCCGGGTACAGGGCCCACGACTGAGTAAGCCTGCGATAGGAGTCCTCGTCAAAGACAAGTCGCTCCAATTCGCTGTCCCGCAGTCTTCTATAACCGTTTCCTAGCTCCTGCAAGCCACTTTGAGCTACGGCGACGGGGCAGGCCCTGGTTTCCCTGACTGGCGACCGCAACCTCGAAGTCAACAGTTCCAGCAACGCGCTAACTTCTTCCGTGGTCTCCCCACCTACCACGACACCATGATTTCGAAGAAATACAACGCTGATATTGCGAGACTCGCCCAAACGCTGAGCAACGGCCGTAGCCAAGGGCGCTCCGGGTTTGTAATAGTCAACCAGAACCCATTCTCGAAAATCCCCCAGACGTTCCTGAAGTCGCGTTTCGCAGTCGACGCTGACCAGATGTACCAATGCTTCGATGGCATGAACATGCGCGACAATTCGCTGGGGCATCAAGGCGTGCAACATCGTTTCAATGGACGGTCGCAAGCTGGAATTCCGCGCCAAGCGTGGCGCCGTATCGAACTCGTTTTGCGCAATGGCGGCCCTGAGCTCAGTCAGATCTGCTGGTACAAAGATATCTTTCGTGCTAGCGTCGGCCAGCCAGGTCCCAGACGCCTTTACCCATAATTCGTCGTCGTATTTGTAGGAAACATTTCCTCCCGCTCCTTGTACCAGCAGTGGGTCTTTCCCTATCGCGCTGCAAAACGCCAAAATAGCCGCATGAAGGTCGGAACGAGTTGTATACATGATCAAATCTTCCCAAGTTGAGCTATCAGGCGCCGCAGATCTGCGAATTCTCCAAATGCCGCATCTGGTGCACCCGTAGATGTGCCAACGGGCGTTCCAGAATGCACTTTCTGTAAAGTGACGGCGTTGATTGTCTCGCGCCCACCCTGAATATCATTGACTGGATTATCACCAATCATCCACACTATCTCACCCTTAGGGCGCATTTTTTCCAAAGCTATTTTGAAAGGGGCGACATGCGGCTTGTCGTAGCCGGCCTCTTCACTCGTGACTATATAGTCGAAATAATGATCCAGGCCAAAATAAACGACCTTTCTAAATTGAATCTGAGCAGTCAAGTCCGTAACGATAGCCGTAGGTATGCCTAGCAGGCGTATATCGTCCAGCAAGTCCTTGACCTCGTCGAACAGGATCGCGTTGCTGAGAAATGTCCGCCAATATGTCTGCTCAAAATCCAAGGCGAGCAACACCTGGGAGCCAAGACCCATTATCTCCAGCATACGCTGAAGATATAGAAGACGACTGTGTGAAGAAGCCGTATGCTTGAGGCGGAGTTTAATTTCCTCTCGAGCCTGCTTGAAAGCTACGTCAAACTCCTCCGGACGAATGGAAAATGTCGATACGACTTTTTCTCGTACAGCCTGCTGTGCCGCTGAGTGAGCGGGGTCGTACGGGTACAGTGTGTTATCCGTATCGAACAAAATTGCATCGGGAAGACGAGAAAATCGCTCCCGATTGTAGATTTTTATCATATAAAGCGCTTGGTCAATGCCTGTTGAATGTGGGCGAGCGTAATCAATTGCATGATGCCCGCCACACCGTCTACCCACTCCGCAGACGTATCGAGGAATTCAAATATATCAGGGCAAATAATTTTGGCCGCAAGTTCAATGTCTTTGCCAGTCGTTTCTCCCTCAATAGTCAGCACGACCTCGTCACCAACTGAACTCGTTACCATGTCAACATGCAACCCACAGATGCCGATCAGAGCGCGGGCTAATGAAATTTCACTCAGGCCCATTCTGGAACGCGCGACCAATTTCAAACGCAACTGTTGCCCATCCGACGCATCAGCCAGCATATTGGGGTGAATGGGCTTTAGGGAAAACAGCAAGTCCGCATGCGCTGCCTGCGGACGGATGAATCGTTGCGAATCCGGCTCGCGACGCTCGAAAGAAGCAAGCACCCGCTCACGCGTGTGCCCGCGAACTTCGACGTCGCGCTTCAACTTCAAATATCGACGCAACTCCTCGTCGATATCCAAGTAAACGCTAAGGTTGTAGCAACTGCGCAGTATTGGCAGGTACAAGGCATGCAGTCCGCTCGCAAATATAAAGTCATTGCTGCGTATTTCGAACGGCTTGCTCATTCGCCCCGATTTGTGATCGTAGTGCCGCGACTGGATTGACTTCCCGTCTGTCAAGGCGACAAGATCATTTGCAAACGCCTCGATATCGTTTGCCATTGGGTTCAGATGCGTCATGACCTGCCACATCGGCCTTTGGCGGTCCCATAGGTGATAATCATCACCGGACAGGGTTGCGACGGAATGGCCGCCAAAGAGCCCTTTCATGGCGTCAGAGTATGTATCTTTACCTGCGCCGGAATCACCGGCGATGCCAAGTACAAACGGTCGGCGGCTAAAACGGAAGAAATCGTTCCGACTGACGCCTTCCCGCCAAACCCTCACAGCCAACACGACTCCTGTGGCAATAAGAGCGGTATGCACTATCGAGATTCCTCGCGGCAATAGTGCAAATACGGGAGTCCCAAACAAGGACTCAATGACATCCTTGGCGTTTATGTCGGCCAGTAAGCTGGTCACGGCATACAGGCAGGAGAAGAGGCAAACCAGTGCATAAGCAACTCGATCACTGCTTGCCTGGTACATGATGAGAAATGGCAATACCCACACGTACCAACCCGGCGCCGCCGGCGTCATGAGCACCGTCATCAGAAATGCAATGCACAGCATTGCACATAACAAATCGAAGTTGAAACGCCGTACTCGCCAAGCCGCATAAAGCGTAATCAGATAGACCAACGGCACTACGTAGACGGTGACATCTCCGCCCATGGGTATTGCCAGCCTATAGATCTTTGTAACTTCCGGATTGGATAAGATCATGGCCAGGCCGTCGCTAGAAACCAGCATGAACGGCAAGAGAAATAGGCAAATGCCCAAGCCGAACGATTTCAGAAAATCCGGCAAGAATTTACGATGCGGCTGATTGTGAAGAAAATAGACGAGAAGGAACGGGAAGGCAGCTGCCATGCTCAGCTTGGCTGAAATAGCTGCTGCCAACGCCACACCAGCAGCCCAGTTCAACCTCTGACGCATGCAATAGAGAGTCAAGGCCAGAAGAGCAACCGGCACCAGATCGTTATAGCCAAGCCAATAGGTCGCCACCAGCGTGATCGGCGAAAGCCAATAGACCAATAACAGCATCCGATCACGGCCGGGGATGAGGCGTCGCAGTATTAACAACAGTGAGACATCAACGATCGTCAACGTCAACATGTACGCCGTGCTCACGTCGATATTGACAAGTTTGGCCAAAAGCGTCAGCGGCAAAAAAACCAACCACATAACGTAGCCATACGGAAATGCCTCGGCACCGCCTGCTGCGGAGAGCCAGAGTTGCCAAGGATCCAAATTCCATTGTGAGATGCTAGTGGACAGGAATGGCGCATACCATTCAGTCACCGGTCGCGGTGCCACCAAGGCCACCGCGGCAAGCCTCAATACCAATCCAAACAGAAAAAGTGGATGGAGAAAAAACGTCTTCATTGTTTGGCGAATGCGGTTTTCCAGAGATCTGGACGTTTGGTGCAAACGGCTTGGGCAGCAATGCCTCTTTCCGTTAATAGCGCAGCATAAGCCGGGATCTCGGTCTCAGCATCGCGTCCTTGCAACTCTGGTGAAACGATGCAGAGCCGGAACCCGGCGTCCTGCAGTTTTTTTGCATCGTCGCCAGTGAGCGGAAACTTTGTAAAGCAATCCACCCAGACCCAATCGACCTTCCCCGCCAAACTGAGCGCCGTATCGACGGATTCAAATTCAGAAACACGAACCGCACAGCGTCGCTCGCCCGCCTTTGCCCACTTCACCAAGAAGGGAAACGACTGATCGAGAAAAAAGAAATCGTCGATCCCATGGTCCCGCATTACAGAGATAAGTCGCGCTTCAAGCCCCTCTTCTTTGACATTGAGAATCAAGGTCTTGTGCTGATAAGCAGCAATCCACTCCAGAAAATCCGCACCGGGCACGAGTGCGTCATGGTGAATTATGAGTTGGTCTCCGCGGCAACGAATATCGACCTCGACACCATACTCAGTTGAAGTCGAATTCAACTCTTGCAAAGCATTGCGACGATGCGCGATTAAAATCATAGCTTTCTCGATTTTTTAAGCTGCAAACTGAAGGCAACAGTTCGCTTAATGAACTTCATTTTTGCCGCCCAATTGATATTCCAATGAGATACCCCATGAGCTCGCTCACCGAATTTCACTGGAAATCGATGTACTGGCATGCCGTGAACTTTGGCGGTATAAAACGCGAACAAGTCCAATGAAAAATCGTGGGGAGGCTTCTGCCAAGTCGCGAAAAAACTACGGTGAAACATATTGGGTTGTGCATTTATGTCCCACAGGCGAGTCCGCAGCAGCATCGTTTCAAATATGCTCATCCCAACGGTAAAGGCCACGTCGGCAATGGGCCGGCCATAGCGGCTTCCCTTCACAAATATATCTTGGCCGTGGAGCTCAAATAAGGCTAGACCACGCAATACATCGCACGGATCCGTCTGCATATCGGCATGCGTCCAGGCTAAGATTTCACCCTGAGCGGCGTGCAGCCCTTGCAGAATTCCGTACCCATATCCCTGGTTCTTCTCCACTCTTACACTACGGCAACCAGGATACGAAGGCAGCAATGACTCCAAGACCCTTGCACTGTCATCCGTTGATCCGTTGTCCACCAATATCACTTCAATATCGGAGCGCAAAGTCAACACCTTACAACGTTCCAACAGCAGCGGCATATTGGCCGCCTCGTTATAGCAAGGAATTACGAGAGAAAGCTTCATTTGAATTTGCCGCGAAACGGAGTACGAAACACAAAGAACTTCATGCCAATGAAGTTCAGCGCCGCCGAAACGCCCGTAGCGATGACAAAGGCAACTTGGACGGCGTGCGGGTTGGGAGTCATATGCGCAAGTGTGACACTGTTGATAATCACGTTCGCGCCCAAGGTCATTGAATAGAGCAGGATGAACCTCCACCAACTGCCTTTTGAAGACTCAACGTGGTTGAATGTCCAAAATTGATTTGCGATGTATGCAAATACAGTACCGGCGACAAACGCTATGCCTTTGGCAGCACCTAAGGGCAGTGGGCTCCAAACGAGAAGCGCGCGGTAGGTCAAAAAGTCAACCACCACAGTCAAACATCCCACTAACAAAAATACTGGCAGCTCTTTTTTGATCATGAATTTGGGCCTGGCAGCGCAGGCACCATGTTTTTATATTTCTCTTCAAGGGCCGCCAACTGAGCCCGAGCAACCCGGCGATCATCCACCAGCCGATATGGATGAGAGCTCCATTTGTGGAAACACGACTGCCAATATTCGAAGGTACGCAAATCGTTCGGGGTACCCCAGGATAGCAAGCTATCCACCACGAACATGCGGCAGTTCAGCCCTAGGTCGATCGCATCATTGATTGCCGAATCCAGATAGAATTCGCCGTTTATTCGGCCATTCCTTGCTTGCAGGCGTGCAACCACTGCCTGAAGATCCTCGGCTCTCCGAAATGTAAAATTCCCGATGACGATGGGATCCTTATCGGGTGACTCCAGGGGCTGTTTCACGGATATTGCCCGAATACATCCATCCAATTCGTCAATCCATCCGAACATCTGAGGATGGCGGACGGCATTTGCGTGCCCTCTTGCCGCCCAGACAACCACATCGGTCCGGGGATCTGACATGCACTGCTCTAGCGCACGAGCGTCATAAAGCACACCGTTATCGCACGCAGCGATAGTGATGGGTCCTTGGACATCTGCCACAGCCTCCAAAAGCGCGTCCACACCGATCTGGGCAGTGCAGGCCTGTCCTTCAGTAATCCCTTCCAACATGCAGATTATTCCGTCAGGGTATTCCGCCAACAATTCTCTTGCGATCCCTGTGTGGCCTGGCATATCCCGTCGCAGCACGAATACCTGATGCACAGACGGTGGCAGGTCATTTGCTGCCTGCAGAACCATCGCCTTTCCGGACACTGGTATAAGCGGCTTGGTTTCTACATAGCCCTCGTCGGCAAATCGCTTGCCCATTCCAGCCATAGGCATCACAACACTGCCAATTGGGATCATAGGCTCGGGAGCCGGCGCAACTAGCGTGCGAAAAGCAGCCGACCAATTCTTATATTCCGCGACATCTTGCGGGGTACCCCATTGCATGAAATGCTGAAGCGGATAAACGGCAATCTGCAATGAGCGATCCAGCAATGGCTTATAAGCCAAACTCACATAAAACTCTCCATTTACGTCGAGCTTCGCATCCATCGTTTCCTTGAATGCCTGCTTCATCAGCGCCCCACTGCGGAAATAATACGTTCCGCTGGACGCGTACTCATTCATGCGGTCTTGCGTGTAGGGCTGTTTCTCCTGGATGTCCAAAACCCAGCCATTTCTTTCACGCATATAGGCGTAGTTGGTGCTACCGAGCGTATGGGGATGGAACCCTTTATATGCAGGAATTATCCCAGCGCAGCCTGTCTCATTCGCGAACTGGAGGAAGTTATGCCAATCCCAGTAGCAGGTGAAATCACAATAATTCACAACCACTGGCAAGCCGTCGTCTATCAGTTCTGCAACTTGCCGAACCGCATGTATAGGGCCCAACTTATGGGAAGGAATTCCGACGATGCGACCTGTGGGGCAATAAGCCTTGAGTGTCGCCTCCATCGCATATTCCGAGTTGTCGAGGTGTTCCTGGTTGCAGATGAATAGGAAATCCGTCTCGCCAGGGAACATGTCAATGACATGAGCGACTATTGGCTTTCCATCGATCGGGATCAGAGGTTTGGGGAGCGAATAGCCTGCACGACGAAATCGTTCACCGAAACCGGACATGGGGATCACAATCTGCACGAAACACTCACTCTGGACTTTGGAGGAAGGGAGGCGGGGCACTGAAGGCTTTGACGCAGCGCGCCGCGAAGCACCGAAGCGCACAATTTTAGTGGAGAAGTGCTTGGACCGCCACGCGCCTTTCGCCTCCGGCATATCGAAGAAAGACCGATGCCGCAAGCCCCGCCGCCAGGCCCACGCCAACGTGGTGGCAAAGTCTTAAGGCGGGGCCTTCTTGATTTTTTCTTCTGAATCCTCAGCGTCCCAGCCACGCCAGGGCGGGGGGCGCGCCTTCAGACGCGGCGGTACGACCCACGACCACAGGAGCTTGGATCAGAATCTCGGCGGAGGCGATCTGCTCCATTGAAATTGGTACCGCGGCGTTCAGCATGAGAAAGGCACCGGCGGCAGACATGCGAGTCGAGCCAATCAATTCCCTGGAAGTTCCGTCCTTCAATATCAGAAGCACGCGGCCTGATACGACCTCCATTTCAGGAACCATTGGCTTAACCGCAAGGCCAATCGCTTGAACACTACGACCCGGAAGGTCAGGCACGGGAAGCTGAAGTTTGACACTACCCATTGCGTCCTGCGCGGCCGGAAAATTGAGAGGAGTCGCCCATGAAGGACCAGAGCTCAATACGGTGCATCCTCGCTCAAAATACCATCCTAGAGGATTAATCGGAACGCAAACCGGCGCACCGCTTTGGATCAAGGGACCCATCGATTTCCAATACGACACGTTGAGCGCTGGAAATACTGGTTGCTGATTCAGACGCCCTGCCTGATCAACCCACCCCACCACAGCAAACCACCCAGTAAACAAGATGACCGCGAACCGGCTGCGGTTTGCGGTCAGTATAGTCGCGTCGGCTTGCAGAATATTCATAGACAAACCGGCGATGATCAGTATTGCACCGGAAACCGCGACAATCACATGCCGATATATACCTGGTCCAGGTAACTGATTCATGCTGGACGTCCAGCTGTCACTGAGCGCCACGGCGTTGATCAACATGTTAAACACAATTGCCAAACCGCCTATAACTATCAACGAATTTGAGGGCCTTTTTCTAAAAATTACGACCAAGATCAAGATTATTGCCAGCAAAGCGCCCATCATAATAAGGCCGTAAGCCCCGATAGGAATGAGTGGCCCTGCCAAATAATTGCTTAAATAACCGAGCGCATATTTCAGACCAGCAAACACCCGCTCACCGAGACTTGTGGCGACTGCGGCAGCAAACGTGCCCTGTTGCCTGCTGAGTAGCATTTGAAATGCTTGGGCACCACACATCACTACGGTCAGTCCGGCCAGCCATTGAAACCGACGGTTGCGGCTGATTAACGCGGCAATCAACAGTCCTGGGACGGTGGCCAACACTGCGGGCTTGGACACCACCAATATCGGCGCAAACCACGCCCACCACGGCACCCGCTGATCCTTTGGCGACGCGATAGCCCATGCCGACAGAATTGCTAAGAAAAAGGCAGCAAAGTAGGAAAAGTTTATGAACGTTCGAGTTTCAAAGTCCGACAGTATCAAAACTACCAAAGATGTCGCCAATCTCAGGCCGTCACTTTGCACCACACGACGGAACGGGCGGAGGCAAAAGCTTCCTACCAAAGCACCTGTAAAAAGTACAGCCGCCCAGGAATAGGCGAATGGAATACTTGACGCCGGCAGTGCGAGTATTTGGAAAAATTGGGCGATGATGCGTTGCGGCAATGGCACGTAGCCAGCATCCGTAGCAAAAATACGCACAAACATCGACTCCGAGCCAGCATTAACGTAGTAATTCGTCGCCATTTCCGCCCACATCTCCCCGCCTAGCAGGAGGGCGGGTTGCATGGCGATCAAATACACTACATATAGCGCGATGCACAATCCGAAGTAAAACTTCGGGATCCGATCCGGCAACATATCCAGATCTGAGTTACCGTCCCCAACGATAAAGTTGCGGGTGCGAACGAGGCACTGCGAAAAGCTTGTGTGCATGTGAAGGACAGCTGCTATTAAGAAGCATCTTTGTAAGACGAGATGAGACCACCGGCTCACTATGCCTGGGCGGGCGGGACTTCGGCACTACGAACGGGCCGAATTATAAGGGGGTTGTCGCCCCAATAAACGACAACCGCCCCCATGACGACTCCGCACCAACGCTTGGGAAACAGTAGTGACAGACAGTGTAGGAAGGATCTACGCGTGCTACGATCCGCCGCTGGGTACTTACCACACACTTGCGAAGATGACAACTCTCGACAACTTCAAGGCTCTACTGCGCTCGCGCAAGAAGGCCGCAGCAACAGGCCAAACGTCGCTTGACGCCCAACAGCGTCGAGAACGTCATTTGCACCTCAGCAACAGGCTTGAGAACTTCATTTGGCTGCTCAACCACCCTCCTGTAGCCTTGGCCCCGAAGCTTTCGAAGCACCCAGGCGTCGACGCACCAGACGACAGGGCGCTCGTGATTCGGGTCATGAAGGCATATCGCTCTGCAATGCGCCAGTTTTCGTCATCTGGAGGCGGTTGGGACGACTGGCATTTCAACCTGAAAAAACCCATCCACGACGCTTTGGTCGGTGACGACGTAGAAGCCGCGTCCAAAATACTTCGAGATCCCGCTTCCAGTACTTTCTTTTTTGGGTTCGATGCGGTCGCAAGCTCCCCCGCAGGAGAGCCCGAACCGCACCAATTGGTGATTGCCCGGTTGAATCAGTCTGCTAAATGGCAAGATCTGTATGCAATATGGCTTTGCGATGCTCTTGTCAGTCTTGCAGAGGCAGTTGGAGCCAGACGCGTCAGCTATCCAGAAATCGACATGGACGCTAACTTGACCAGCGAAGCGCCTTCAATCGATATCGACGGCATTCTGAATGACATTGACGAGGCGCTGGGAATACAGCTCGCTTTTCCGAATCCATTTCCCGACGAATTGGGCCTCCCGTCTAAACGGGGAGTGATCGGCTTTCGTGCCCTGCAAGCAGTCTACCAAGGGTGGCGTATTGCACAGTTGGCCAACAAAAATAAAGATTTTCGAGTATTGGAAATCGGTGCAGGGCTGGGCAGAACAGCCGACTTTGCCAGCCAGCTTGGAATTAAACACTATTCAATCGTCGATATACCGCTGACAAGCGCCGCTCAAGGCTATTTCTTGGGGCGTGTACACGGCGCCGAGAATGTTGCATTGGGAGGTGAAAATTCGCCGGCAAAATTCAAAATTTTGCCAAGTGTTGAATTTTCCCAGCACAACGAAAAGTATGACTTGGTTGTCAACATCGACTCCTGGACTGAAATGCCCAGAAGCGTTTCCGAGATGTACTGGGCATTTTGTCGGCAAGCGACCCGCACGGTACTGTCGATCAATCACGAATACAACCCACACACGGTGCGCGACTTGTATAGCAAGTACACCGATGTGCAGGCCACTCGACATCCTTATCCAATGAGGAGAGGATATGTCGAGGAAATTATATGTTGGTAATACGCCCTACCCGAAATGGATAAGGGTAATGGCTTCACCAGCATGGTGCCCTATAAAACTCTGGGTTCCTTCAGAAATACCATTTTGACTCGACCGCAGCTCAATTCACCCCAGCCGCATGCGCCTGCTCATCCGCATGGTAAGAAGAGCGCACCATCGCCCCCACCGCCGCATGCGAGAACCCCATTGCATACGCCTCACGTTCAAACATCGCGAACGTATCCGGGTGCACATACCGCAACACCGGCAGATGGTGCTCCGACGGCTGCAAATACTGGCCGATCGTCAGCATATCCACGTTGTGTTCGCGCATATCCCGCATGACTTGCAGGATTTCCTCATCCGTTTCACCCAGGCCCAGCATCAGCCCTGACTTGGTGGCGACTTCGGGATGCAGCTTCTTGAACTCGGCCAGCAGCTTCAGGGAGTGCATGTAGTCCGAACCCGGGCGTGCCTGCTTGTACAGACGCGGCACGGTTTCCAGGTTGTGGTTCATGACGTCCGGGGGGCCGGCGTTCAGGATGGTCAGTGCGCGGTCCAGGCGGCCGCGGAAGTCGGGCACCAGCACTTCAATACGGGTCGTGGGCGACAGTTCGCGGATGTGCGTGATGCAGTCCACGAAGTGGCCGGCGCCGCCGTCGCGCAGGTCGTCGCGGTCCACCGAGGTGATGACCACATACGACAGCTTCAGCGCGGCGATGGTGCGCGCGAGGTTTTCGGGTTCTTTGGTGTCCAGCGGGTCGGGGCGGCCATGGCCCACATCACAGAACGGGCAGCGGCGGGTGCACTTGTCGCCCATGATCATGAACGTGGCGGTGCCCTTGCCGAAGCATTCGCCGATGTTCGGGCAGGACGCTTCTTCGCA
>Ga0256908_1000201_pt1 | contig 29750 bp, 21 predicted proteins | sample MC6MC0761MT_FD_186331 | JGI IMG/M metagenome (GOLD analysis project Ga0256908, IMG submission 186331) | Metatranscriptome of enriched soil aggregate microbial communities from Iowa State University, Ames, United States - MC6-MC0761-MT... | ecosystem: Environmental > Terrestrial > Soil >... | reverse complement strand
CCATGATTAACTTATGGAAAAATGTGGGGTGGTTCGATGGATTTTTTGCAAAATGGTTTAGCGTCTGGCTATTTTCATGGATGATCGCCTTTCCCACAGTATTAATTTTTTTACCTCTGGTTCGCCGTTTCACAGGATTATTTGTGGATCTTAATCCACCACCTTCTGCTTAATTCGATCAAGACTTTGAACATGTCATAGGGTGATGACGGGTCTATAAACATTTCAAAGTGAATATGCAACTCGGTAAAGTATTGCTCCCAGATTTTGTAATCAGAAACTGCATAACAAAAACCAAACTATTATTGTCCTATTCATGGTATTCAGCGTATTAAGATAGCTATAGGCCGATGTATATAAAACCGATAAGCTAAATAAAATGAAATTGTAGAAGTTGAAATAACGTCCTGAGCTGATGGACAAATTTAGGATAACAACATGACCAATACCAACTATACCGAGATTTCTAACTCTGACGATTGTGAAAAATACGTGAATCAGTTTATTCAAGATTTTCCAATTCGTTCAGCAGAAATAGGCAAAGGCACCGTCATTAAACGTGCATTACCAAGCCGTCAAAAACGCATGATTGGCGCATGGTGCTTTTTAGATCACGCTGGCCCAGTGGTATTTCCTCAGGGAGATGGATTGGATGTCGGACCGCATCCACATATTGGATTACAGACTTTCACTTGGATGATCGAAGGGACGATGATGCATACAGACAGCATCGGCTCTAAACAATTGATTCGTCCTAAACAAGTGAATCTGATGACTGCGGGTTATGGAATTTCCCATACAGAAGTTGCTCCCGATACTGAAACCAGAATGCATGCTGCACAGCTTTGGATTGCATTGCCTGATGATAAGATCAATATGGCACCGCAGTTTGATCATTATCCAGAATTACCAGTTGTCGAGCAGGATCATATTGAATTTACAGTTTTAGTCGGTGAATTCATGAATATCAAATCTCCTGTCAAAGTGCATACAGAATTAGTGGGGATCGATTTTTTTGCAAAAGAATCAACCAAGACACGTATTCCACTGAATCCTCATTTTGAATATGGATTTATGGCATTAGAAGGTGAAGCAACCGTCAATGGTCATGATTTAAATAGTGACAATATGGTAGTGATTGAACTTGGAATTTCTCAGATTGAGGTTGAACTACCAAAAGGCTCGCGTTTACTGTTGATAGGTGGTGAACCTTTTGAGTCGCCTATTTTACTGTGGTGGAATCTTGTGGGCAGAACACAGGAAGAACTAAAAACAGCAACAGAACAATGGGCAAATCAGGATGCCCGTTTTGGAACGATCCCTGATTATGATGGTCCACGTTTAGAAGCACCAGCATTCCCAGACAAGATGCGAGCATCGAAGTGATGTGCTGCATTGTGCATTGTAATATGGATTCAAACTAAATAATTTGCGTTAAAGGTGTATTTGACCAGCCTTTAGCGCAAGTGTTGCGTTTACAAATTTTATTTAAACTGGCATTCACTAAAAATTTAAAGATTAAAGGAAAATAAAATGGCAATTATTGCAAATGCAAAGGTAAAAACCTATCCAGAACCATGGTCAGGTGAGGTGGTGAGTGGAAAACATCAACTGATTACCGACAAACCAGAATCATTCGGTGGGCAAGACAAGGGCTTAGCGCCTTATGATTTTATTTGTTCAGGTTTAATTTCTTGTACCATGATTACTTTGCGTATGTATGCTCAACACAAAGGGCTTGATTTGGGTGAGTTTACAGTTGAAGCTGATTTTAATGCCAATAAAGAGGGGAAAGAATGGGTCGAGCGTCGCTTGTCTTTTGCGACTCCGTTGTCTGAAGCGGTGCATCAAAAAGTGTTAGACATTTGCCAAAAAACCCCAGTGACCAAGACTTTATTGCGTAGTGTGGAAATCAATACCACGATTATCTAAAAAACGGCTATGTAAAAGATATTTTGTATAAAAACAAAATATCTTTTTTTCTATCAGTAAGATTATGCAATTTTTTATTGATTATTTACAGGTGTTTACATAAATCTTGTTATAAAATTTATTTTGATTCAACGCTTTAAACTCTAAGTCGTCAAAGGAATAAAAAGCTGCCCCCGTTTCACCATCATGGCTCAACGTAATGTCATCAAATTTTTTCACTAATGTGCTGTTTGAGGTTTTTCCTATAAAGTAATCAGCGCCCCGAATGGCGATAGTTTTTCCTGTGCAATCCACAATAAGTTGTTTAATAACAGATTGATATGTTACACCTTGCTCATCTTTTATAGGATGGGCATATTTTTCATAGATAACAGCTTGCTTAAACGAATCACGAATTTTTTGATGTGCATTTACATCAATAAAGGACTCTCCCTTATTCTCAAGAGCTCCCAGTAACATAAGCTTGGGTTGATATGCATATAGATTTGAACAAATAAAGAAGAAAATTAATGGGGTAAGTGACTTCATTTTTATTCTCAGAATAACCAATATTGAAGCTAGAGTATAAACAAAGTTGATAAAAAAATGATTTAAATACAGTAATAGAATTGTTGAAAAGTTGAGATCAATTTATAGTCGAAGAATAAAAACTGAGGCAATACAATGATTACATTACATCACCTTGATCAATCTCGTTCACTCCGTATTATTTGGGCTTTAGAGGAGCTAGGGCTTGAATATCAGATTAAGTACTATAAACGCTTACCTACTTTTGCTGCACCCCCTGAGTTAAAAGCAGTTCATCCGCTTGGAAAGTCACCTGTATTGACCGATGGTGACCTGACCATTGCAGAGTCTGCTGTGATTTTAGATTATCTTCAGGCGACCTATGATACAAAAAATCAGTTTAAGCCTCAGAATCCTAAAGACTTAATGCAATATAACTACTGGATGCATTATGCCGAAGGTTCTTTAATGCCTTATCTTGTTATGACATTGGTGATGACCAATATGCCAAAACATGTTCCTTTTTTAATTCGTCCTATTGCAAAGAAAATTTCAGAAGGTGTCCGTGGTGGCTTTAGCAATCCTCGTTTAAAAGAACATGCAGCCTTTTTGGAAGATTATTTTAGTCAACATGACTATGCCGCAGGTGAGTTTTCTTTTGCCGACATTCAAATGAGTTTCCCCGTGATTGCCATGCAACAACGAACTAAAAATAAAACCCCTCGACTGGCTGCCTATGCTGAACGAATTCAGCAGCGTCCTGCTTTTCAACGCGCTAAACTAAAGAGTGATGATTAAATTTTGTATATCAAGGGGATGGGTGAATGCATTTAATTTTTTTACCAGGTGCATCGGGAAGTACAGCGTTTTGGCAACCTGTTATACAGCAGCTTTCAGCCGATCATCAAAAAACAGTGATGGCCTATCCAAGTTTTGCTGGGCATCCAGAGCATCCGCATATTCATAGTTTTGACGATTTGCAGAGTTATATTCTCGACCAAATTCAACAACCCAGCATTGTAATTGCTCAATCTATGGGAGGTGTTTTTGCAGTTCAAGCTGCATTACAAAAACCTGAATTGATCAACGCTTTGGTTTTGGTTGCAAGCTCTGGTGGAATTGATTTAAGTCCTTTTCAGGTTGCCAATTGGCGGGGGGATTACCAGCAAACATTTGCAGTACCCAATTGGTTTGTCGAGCATCAATCCCATCTAGATGATTTATTATATAAAATAGAGTGCCCAGTCCTGTTGCTGTGGGGGGATGCAGATCCCATTAGCCCTGTGGGTGTGGGTAAATATTTACATGAAAAAATCCACCATTCTAGATTGCATGTCATTGAACAAGGTCAACATGATTTGGCCAATGTACACGCCCATCAAGTGGCTAGATTAATTCAAGATTTTATTTCTGATATAAAGTAAAAGATTTAAGCTGATGCGGCACATGTCTTTTTCATTTGTGTTTACCATAATGATAATTGTGCTTCATCTTGCTGATCTGTCAGTTGATACAAACCGACTCCGATTAAACGGAATTGAAAATGCTCAGGAATTTGCATTTCGCTTAATAATATTTGAATGACTTGAACCATTTCTTGCTGTGATTGAAGTGCGGTTTTAAAACTTTTACTGTGCTGTAAAACTTGAAAATTCTTGAGTTTTAACTTCACGGTGACACCACGAGCCTGCATGTGTTTTTTTTCTAAACTGAGCCAAACACGTTCAATTAAATTGTCCCAATAGATTGAACACTGTTCAAGGCTGAGATCATCATCAAATGTGGTTTCTTTAGAAATTTGCTGACGTTGTCGTTCGGCTTGTACTGGACGATCATCAATACCTTGGGCATATAAAAATAACTGTCTGCCATATTTGCCAAAATGATGGATCAGTATATTTTCTTCAATTTTTTGCAAATCACCCAAAGTCTCTAAGTTTAAGCTTTTCAGTTTTTCCTGAGTGACCTTACCAACACCGGGAATTTTTTTCAGGGGTAAATCATGGATAAAATGTTGAACTTGGGTCGGTTTAATGATGCAAATGCCATTGGGTTTATTCCAATCCGAGGCAATTTTGGCAAGAAATTTATTCGGTGCCACACCTGCTGAAGCCGTAAGCCCTGTTTGTTGAAAAATATCGGCTCGAATTCGTTCCGCCACTTCAGTTGCACTGGGAATATTTTGTAAATTTTCAGTGACATCTAAATAAGCTTCATCTAAAGATAAAGGTTCGATCAGCGCAGTGTATTTCTGAAAAATTTCATGAATTTTTATAGAAACATCGCGATATTTTTCAAAGTTCGGTTCAATCACATAGACTTGAGGGCAGAGCTTTTTTGCCTGTGACATCGACATGGCGGAGCGTAATCCAAACTGACGCGCTGGGTAGGATGCGGCAGCAATCACAGCCCGAGGATGATGTGAGGAAATCACCACAGGTAAGTGCTTTAGTTCAGGACGGTCGAGTAGCTCTACAGATGCATAGAATGCATCCATGTCAATATGGATGATTTTTCTCATGAATTACACAGTGTTGAAACGCTGTGTGATTATTCTAACCGATCTTGATTTGTTTCTATTGATGAATTTAAATTTTGTAAAGAATATGCGACAGCTTATGTCATGAAAGATCTTGATTGCGCTTAATTCAACTTATTTTTCTGTAAAAACTGCTGCCATTGTTCTGCATCACCATAAAATACATTTAAATCGACATTTTTTTCGATGCCTTGAATTTTGCCTTGGTTGCTCTGTTGCCAAAATGTCCATGCACGTTGGTCTTTTAAATCAGGCTTATCTTTATATTCACGAATCCAAATCGGTGTATCTTTAAACTCACCTGTGAGTACCATGTTGTAAAAGATTTTAGAGGTATAAAAAATCGGTTGTTTACCGTAATGCTTTTGCAATTGATCATGCATACTTTTGATGTGTTTGATTAATTGTTCTTTGGTATAGGTGTTTATACAACTGCTGTCATATTCCAAGTCCATCACAGGGGGCAAGGCATTGCTTTTATTTGGCACCGTTTTAATAAAATTCTGGGCTTGAATGTCACCATCACGACATAAACGAAAGAAGTGATAAGCCCCCACGCGCATACCACGTTCACGTGCTTCTAACCAATACTGCTGAAATTTATCATCTTGATAATCGCCACCTTCAGTGGCTTTGAGATAGACAAACTGATAGTGCTGCGGAGAGATTTTTTTCCAATCAATATCACCTTGATGATGTGAAACATCGAAACCTTTAATCGGATAGGCTTCAGCTAAGGCAGTATTATTATGAACAAAAAACAAAGTCCCGAATATGACGCAGCAGAAAAGTGCGATCGCTAAAACTGAGCTATTGCGAGTGATTTTTTGCTGTTTGTGTTTTTTCGCAGCGTATTTTGACATGGTTTTTTTAAATATCCAGATGGATCAGTTTAACGTGCTTTGGTTCTAAAAAACGATGGCTGAATAAAAATTGCAACACTTAAATTTGCGCATCTTTGGGAATTTGAAAGAATATCAACGCCGTAATGATGTTAATCGCACCTAAGCAAATCAGAGTATAGTGAAATGCTTGTGTTATATGTGCTTCACTAAAATAGCCTGTAAATGCATTGAGTAAAGTACCTGCCAAAGCAATCCCAATACTCATTGATAACATCATAATCATCGATAAAAAGCTATTCCCACTACTGGCGTCCTGTTGTGGGAGATCTTTAAGCGTAAGGGTATTCATGGTCACAAACTGTAATGAGTTGAGTACACCAAAAATAAAGAAATGCACTACACCTAACCATGTCGGAGTATCTGCTGTATGTAAGGCAAAACTGGCAATACATGCACCGATCAATAAGGTATTAACCAGTAGAAATGGACGATAACCAGTACGTTGTAGAATCGGGCGAATGATGGGTTTAGAAAATAATGAACCAAGTACAATTGGGGTCATCATTACCCCAGTCATAAAAGGTTCCATTTTAAAGGCGACTTGAAGCATCAGTGGCAAAATAAAAGGAACCGCATTTCCACCAAAGCGCGCAAAGAAATTACCGAGTACACCGATGGTATAGATTTTATTTTTAAACAGTCGACTACGAAACAATGCATTTTTATGGGTATGGGCATGATAGGCATAGACCAATGCTGAGATTATCCCTGCGAAAAGTAAGCCTAAGCTCAGGCTTCTGGAGATTTCATTGCTAGCAATATTTTCAATCCCTAAAGCCATTCCCACCATTGCGATTGCCAATAGGATAAAGCCACTGAAATCAAAGGATTTTACCGATGCTTCAGTCACATTGGGCATGGCTTTAAAGGTGACAAAAGTGCCTAAAATACCGATGGGTAAATTAATCAGAAAAATCCAGTGCCAAGACGCATATTCGACCAACCAACCGCCTAAGATCGGGCCCATTAATGGACCGAGTAAGCCTGCTAAGCTCATCAAACTCATTGCAGAAAGAAACTGCTCACGAGGGATGATTTTTAACATGGCGAGTCGCCCGACTGGAACCAGTAATGCGCCACCGATACCTTGAATAACTCGAAATACAATAAGCAGATTGAAGTCATTGGACAGTGCACAGCCCAATGAGGCAGCGGTAAAAATCACGATCGCTGCAAAAAAGATATTTCGTACCCCAAAGCGATCTGCCAACCAACCACTTAAAGGAATACATGCAGCAACTGCCAAGACATAGCTAATCACGATGCCATGCATTTTTAATGGATTTTCTTGCAGGCTTTCTGCCATCGCAGGCAAAGCGGTATTGATAATCGTGGTATCTAAGCCTTGCATGAAAAAGCCGATCGAAACTAAAAAAACCAATAAATAGAATTTAGGTTGGAGTTTACTGTGCGATGGCGTAGTCGTCATAGAACTTAAATAATCCCATTTTGTGAATATTTTAAAACAATCATCTGACTAAATCTGTATGAAATCGTTGCTTTATATTGAATCAGGCGCAATACCCAATTGAATGTTCAAGAAATTGCCATAAAACTGTAATCTGCTTGTCATGGAACTTACACCCGTGATGAATACATTAAGCCAAATTAAACAAAAAATGGGCTGTTTATGAACATAAAAGTTTCAGCATTGTGTTTAGCAATGCTTTCTGTGGGTTTAGTGGCATGTAATGATGATCATAAAACAACAGCGCCAACGGTTGAAGAAAGCACACCTGAAAGCATTAATTTAAGCTTACTGGGGCGTTATGAAACGGGTATTTTTGCTGAAAGTGCAGCAGAGATTCCCGCATATGATGCAACAACAAAACGGGTATTTGTGGTCAATGCCAAAAAGGGTTTGGTTGATGTGTTAGATGTGTCTAAACCAGAAACGCCTGTGCATATTGGTGAGCTTTCGGCTCGTGAAGCTTTAGCTGATTCTGAAGTAAATTCAGTTGCGATTAGAAATGGCATTGTGGCACTTGCTGTTCAAGCCAAACAAAAAACAGATAAAGGTATTGTGGCTTTTTTTAATGCCAAAGATTTGAAATTGATTAGTCAAGTCGAAGTTGGTGCTTTACCTGATATGCTGACATTTAGTCCAGATGGTAAAACTGTTTTGGTGGCAAATGAGGCGGAACCGAATGATGACTATAGTATCGATCCTGAAGGTTCAATCAGCATTATTGATATTAGCAATATTCAACGACCAACCGCTAGCCTTGCCGATTTTAAAGCGTTTAATGATAAAAAAGCTGATTTGATTAAATCGGGTGTACGCATTTTTGGTCCTAAAGCGACGGTGGCTCAAGATCTAGAGCCTGAATACATCACCATCAGCAATGATGGGAAAACCGCTTGGGTGACCTTACAAGAAAATAATGCCATTGCCAAAATTGATATCGTTGCTAAAAAAGTGACTGATATTTTTCCATTAGGTTATAAAGATCATGGGCTTGCTCACAATGCACTAGATGTCAGTGATAAAGATGGAAAAATTAACATCCAAACTTGGCCAGGTTTGGTGGGGATGTATCAACCTGATTCAATTGCCCATTATCAAGCCAATGGGGCGAGTTATTTAGTCACCGCCAATGAAGGTGATTCACGTGAATGGCTAAAAGACTCAAAAGCGTACTATGCAGGAGATCAAAGCCAAGGTTTTGTTGAAGCAATTCGAATGAAACACCTGTTTAATGTCAAAGGTTTCAATAACAAAGGTGATTATCCAGCACACTTAGTCAATCTTGCAACAGGTGTAAAAGGTGCCAAACTAGATGCAACGGTTTTTGCCTATTGTGGTGCAACAGAGACTGATCCAAGCATGTGCCGTGATGATACACAATTAGGACGTTTAAACATTGCTTGGAATATGGGTTATCAAACCAACACGGATGGCTCACCAAAATTGGATGCCAATGGATTATTGACCTATAGCAAACTTTATAGCTATGGCGCGCGTTCTTTCAGTATTTGGGATGCACAAGGCAAATTAGTTTGGGATTCAGGCAGTGAATTTGAGCGTAAAGTTGCTGAGCTATTTCCAAATTATTTTAATAGTGATCATGAAGCGGCGGCTTTTGATGACCGAAGTGACAATAAAGGGCCTGAGCCTGAAGGTTTAGCGCTGGGAACAATTGGTAAAAAAACCTTTGCCTTTATCGGCTTAGAGCGCCAAAGTGGGATTATGGTTTATGATATTAGTAATCCACAAAAGCCTGTGTTTATACAGTATTTTAATAATCGTACCTTTAAACAGGATCAGGTTTATAAAGATGCCAAAGGTCAGCCAATCTTAAACAAGGATGGCAAACAGATTCTGATTGAGAAAAGTGATTTAGGTCCTGAAGGACTGACGTTTGTCTCTGCCAAAGATTCACCAAATGCAAAGCCTATGTTGATTGTAGGCAATGAAGTCAGTGGCAGTACAGCAATTTATCAGATTAACTTAAAATAGCGGTTTAATGTATCCTGTTGCGAGTGAAAGAGTGCTTTGGCACTCTTTTTTATTGAGGCTATCCCTCATTTTTATGAGGGATAGTTGTAGATGTGATACATGAAGTAGATGAATTATTCACCTTATATACATCGGAAATTTTCAATAAAATTGTATTACTGATCTAAGCCTAACCATTGTCTTTGATGATAAGCGCTATCCCAGAACAACCATTCTAATTCAGCGCCTTTGGTATAGGCTTTATGCATTTTCTCAAGGGTATCTGCATCGCAATGTTCTGCAATACGGTCAATCGTTGCTAAAACATTTTTAACTGCTTGGTTAAACTCTTCACCTGAATAAGTATCGATCCATGCTTGATATGGATTATTGGCAATAGATTTACTCACAATATCTTTACCAACTTCTGCATAAATCCAGAAGCAAGGCAGTAACGAAGCCAAAACCACAGGATAGCTTTCAGACCAAGCCGTCGCAGTTAAAAAAGTCGTGTAGTGATGGCAGGCAAGGGTAAGGGGGGTATTCTCAAAGTCAGCTTTGCTAATCCCAAAATCTTTCATAAATCCATCGTGTAGGCTACGTTCAACCACAATCGCTTCTTTCGCACCTTGGGTAAATTGGATGATATCGTCAGCATCAAATGCTTTTGCACCACAGACAGCCAATGCACGACCATATGCCACCAGATAATGCGCATCCTGAATCACATAATGACAAAAAGCTTCCTTGTTTAATGAGCCTGTCGCAAGTTCTTGGTTAAATGGAAGCTCTAAAGTTTTGTTATATAAAGCAAGATTACGTTGCCAAACGTCTTGAGAAAAAGACATGCCGTTTTCCTATGCAGTGATTCAAGTTATAAAATGATTTCAGTTTGCAAGACTATAGCAACTCTAAATTGCTTTAGGTATTTGAATGCAGAAAATTCGATTGTATTTGCATAAAAATATGACAAAGAACTTTGGATAAATGTGAAAAAGTCGTCATAATGTGCGCATTAAAAACGCGATTTTTATTTCAGTTTTCTGATTCAAAAACTATTCTCCGTAGGTCGAATTCCCATGATGAAACATTTTGGTTTCTCAATATTTTTTACGATCGTGTGTTTGGCAATCTCTGCATATTGGGGCTTTACCCATGGTCCAAATGCAGGCGTGCAAGCCATGCTCTCTGCACTGACCATTACGGCAATTCTTGCTGTTATGGAAGTGTCTCTGTCTTTTGACAATGCTGTTGTAAATGCATCTGTACTGCGTAATTGGGATCATTTCTGGAAAATGATCTTTTTAACCGTTGGTATTTTGATTGCTGTGTTTGGTATGCGACTGGTATTTCCGGTTGTGATTGTTGCAGTCACAGCGGATATGGGCATGTTTGATGTTGTGAAAATGGCATTAAATGATCCAATTCAATACTCAGAAAAATTATTGGCACATCATGCTGAAATCGCCGCTTTTGGTGGTTCATTCTTGTTGTTGGTATTTTTAAACTTTTTCTTGGATGAAGGTAAAGATACCCATTGGTTTAAATGGATTGAAAAGCGTTTAGCCAACTTAGCCAATGTACCCGCAATGTCGGTATTCCTTGCTCTAGTTGCATTACTGATTATGGCTGCAAATGTAGATGAAGCGAAACGCCTTGTGGTCACAATGGCAGGTATTTGGGGCATCGTGATTTATATCGGTGTACAAGTACTCAGTCATCTACTAGGTGGCGAGCCAGAAGTAGATGAAGACGGCAATGCTGTGGGTCATGATGCCAATGGTGCACCTACAGGTGTCATCAAAGCTGGTATTGGTGGCTTTATTTACCTAGAAGTATTAGATGCATCCTTTAGTTTTGACGGCGTAATCGGTGCATTTGCGATTACCTCTGATGTTGTCATTATTATGCTCGGTCTAGCTATTGGTGCGATGTTTGTTCGTTCAATGACAATCTACTTGGTCGATAAAGGTACACTTGATGCCTATATCTACCTTGAGCATGGTGCGCATTATGCTATTGGCGCTTTGGCATTTATCATGATTGCAAGTGGTACAGGTTTACATGTACCTGAAGTAGTCACTGGTTTGATTGGGGTTGCATTTATTGTTTGGGCAGTCATTGCATCAATTCAATATAACAAGCGAATTGAACAACAGAGTTAATCCTTTTTTAAGAAAAGAGATTACAATACAAGAGCACTTTAACAGTGCTCTTTTTTATGCTCAATGTTTCCACAAAGTTGCCACAATATGCGATGATGTGTTTGATAATTAGCTCGCCAGTTTTGATAAGCCAGTAGATATGATGAATCCTTTAGAACGCCGCTCGACCTTTGCATTAAGTAGTATTTTTGCTTTACGCATGTTGGGGTTGTTCATGATTATCCCTGTATTTGCGGTGGTTGGTCAGTCTTATCAGTATGCGACACCTGCTTTGATCGGTTTAGCGGTCGGTGTCTATGGCCTCAGCCAAGCACTTCTGCAAATTCCTTTTAGCTTATGGGCAGATCGTTTTAGCCGTAAACCTTTGATTATTTTTGGCTTACTGCTGTTTGCTTTGGGTGGTGCTGTTGCGGCAATGTCTGAAACCATTTATGGGGTCATTATTGGCCGCGCGATTGCTGGAGCTGGCGCTGTATCTGCGGTTGTTATGGCTTTGCTGGCTGATGTCACCCGTGAAGAGAATCGAACCAAAGCCATGGCTGTGATGGGCATGAGTATCGGTTTGTCTTTTGTTGTGGCTTTTAGTTTAGGACCTTGGCTCACCAGTTTAGTGGGGATTTCAGGGCTATTCTGGGTAACAACAATTATGGGGTTATTGGCAATTCTCATGTTGTTTATGGTGCCTAAAACCACCCGTCATCATAAAAACTTTAAACAAGGTTATCTGCATCAGCTCAAACAAGTCTTAAAAATGGGCGATCTGAATCGTCTGCATGTTTCAGTTTTTGCGTTGCACTTATTGCTTACCGCAATGTTTGTTTATGTGCCTTCTCAATTGATCAATTTTGCTGGGATCCCTTTGGCGCAACATGGCATTGTTTACTTGCCTTTGTTGGTCATCAGTCTGTTCTTTGCATTTCCGAGCATTATTCTGGCTGAAAAATACCGTAAAATGCGCAGCATTTTTCTAACGGCAATTGCGGGAATTATAGCAGGATTAGTCATTCTGATTTTTGGTTATGAATCCAAATATGTCTTGTTGTTAGGCCTTGGATTGTTCTTTATTGCCTTTAATGTCATGGAAGCATTACTCCCATCATGGCTGTCTAAAGCAGCGCCGATTCAATCCAAAGCAACAGCGATGGGCGTCAATGCAAGTGCTCAATTTTTAGGGGCTTTTTTTGGTGGGACACTTGGTGGGCAATTAATTTTGCTCAATAATACAACAATGGGTTGGAGTGTCTTATCAGCTATTGCTATACTTTGGTTGCTCATTAGTTTTGGGCTAGCTCAACCACGATATTTAACATCAATCGTATTACGATTGCCTGAGGATAAACAAACCGATAATTGGACTTCTCAGTTGTTGTCAATTCGTGGTATTGAGGAAGTTGTGGTTATGTCTGACCAGCAAGTTGCGTATATAAAAGTTGATAAACAGCAAATTGATGATGCTGCGCGACAACATTTAACGCAGTTGTTTGGGAAAGAGGTAGCCATTTAAACATAACTCTTATAAAGTAAAACATAGAATCGAATAGGAAGATAACATCTAATGCGTGGTGTAAATAAAGTTATTTTAGTTGGTACTTTAGGTCGTGATCCTGAGACTAAAACTTTCCCAAATGGGGGTTCTCTCACTCAATTTTCAATTGCGACAAGTGAATCTTGGACAGACAAAAATTCCGGTGAAAGAAAAGAACAAACGGAATGGCATCGTATTGTATTGCACAACCGTTTAGGTGAGATTGCACAGCAGTATTTACGTAAAGGTTCAAAAGTTTATATTGAAGGTTCTTTACGTACCCGTCAGTGGACGGATCAAAATGGTCAAGAGCGCTATACCACTGAAATTCGTGGCGAACAAATGCAGATGCTTGACAACAACCGTCAACAAGGTGAAGGCGCTGCTGCTGACAATGGTGGTTATAACCAACCACGTTTCAATAACAACCAGCAAGGTGGTTTTAACAACAACCAAGGTGGTGGCGGTTATGCGAATCAAGGTAATCAAGGTGGTGGTTACGGCAATGCCAATCCACAAGGTGGCTATGGCAATGGCGGAAACAACGTAAATCAAGGTTTTCAATCGCCTAAACCTGCAGCTACACCATCAGCACCTACTGCTGCCCCTGCGGATTTAGATGATGACTTACCGTTTTGAGACACCCTAGAGACTATGTTTTGTAAAGTTTATTAAATTATTCTTTATTAGCAGTTAGTTACAAATAAAATTTACAGATACTAGAAATGGTTCTGTAAATTTTTTTACTTATATCTTATGATATTTAATACTTAGATATTTTGTTAAATTTAACTATGATGTCTGTTAAAAGATTTGTAATGAGTAGTGGTGAGAGATTTGCTATTCTTCTTGATAAGAATGGTCATCCATTGCCATACCCTAATCTATATTCTGTTATTTATTTAAGAAACATAGGACAGTCAATTAACACTATTGTTGCTGTACTTGAAGACCTGAAATTGTTGTATCAATTATTGGATAAGTTAGAGATTGATCTAGAGCAAAGAGTTCAAAATAAAAAATTTCTTACTTTAAATGAGGTTGAAGCAGTTGTTAACTTGACAAGTTTTCAACGGAAATATTTATTAAATCAGAAGACACAGAAGAAAATCTTAAGTTTTCCAGATAAAGTACGGACTGAAAAAATTCGAGCTAAATTTATACTTACTGATGATCATGTTTCAAAAGAACTTGTATATCGTAGAATAACGAACTTCGCTGAGTATATTGGATGGTTGGAAAATTACTTTAATCCCCATGTTCAAACAAGAACTAAAACCACATTCAAGGCGCACAGACCTAAAAAAAATGGTGATGTATCTAATCTATATAAATCTTTCGATAAAAAGCAGTTAGATCAAATTCTTGCCCTAGTCCACCCTGAACAGGAAAGTCCTCTATGGGTATCTAAATTTCACAATTATCGAAATGAACTAATTGTTTTTTTATTGTTGTACTTGGGTTGTAGAAAGGGCGAATTACTAAATATAAAGCTGACAGATAGGGAAGAAAAGAATGGTAATTTATACATAAATATTGTACGCAATCGTGATGATCAAACAGACATAAGATTACACCAACCTTTAGTTAAAACACGAAGTAGAGCTATTGTTATAAACCAAAAATTAAGAGAAAAATTAGAATCTTATGTTTTATATTATAGATCAGAAATACCTAATGCTGAGCTGACTGATTTTTTGATTATTTCTGATGATGGGCGACCTCTGTCAATTAATGGATTAGACAAAGTTTTTTCAAAAATTTCTGAAAAATTACGTTTCAATGTTCATGCTCATGCTTTTCGACATACTTGGAATGATAAGTATACAGATAATGTAGCAAAGCTAATTGCAAGTGGAAAAATGACTGAAAGCGAGGCAGAAAATCATCGTGCTTATTTACAAGGGTGGATAATAGGCTCACAAAGTGCGAGACGATATTCAAAAAGGTCTGAGAATCTTAAGGCTCTAAGAGCTGGTTTAGACATACAAGATAGTTTTGAGGAGTAAATAAGATGAGTTTATTGACAAACCCGGCTTCTATTGGCATACCCCAAAAATCACTTATTTCCTTCAAAGGCTATGAGTTTGAACTTAATGATAACTTTTGGACTTTAGATATTAATGTAACACTAAACATGATTACCTTGAGGTCGTTAAGGCAAGATGTCTTAATAGATGTTTTACTTACACTTTCTCATTTTGCTAGATATAGTTCGAGTTTTCATACAGCAAATATGAAAAAGTACATAGACAAATATATAGAAATAGTAGGAGAAGATAATTTTTCTATTCAGGGGGTTTTAAATTTTAAGAATCATTTTAATAATAAAAAAGAAGAATATAAGTTAGGTATGCTAAGAGTTTTTTTAAAAAAGCTCTATGATCTAGGTTACACGGCTATTGATGATAAAATTTATGATTTAATAGATTCATGGCGTTTGAGTGGGAATGAAAAAGGTGCAGCAGTTCTTTCCCTTGACCCTGATGAAGGCCCATTTAGCCCATTTGAATTTCAGGCAATTATTACTAGAACTAATGAGTATTTAGCAGAAAATAAAATTTCTTATTATGAAGCCGCATTGATACGTGTGTTTTGTGCAACAGGTAGACGACCAATCCAAATTTGTGGATTAAAACGTAAAGACTTGTATGTGACTGATAAGTATAATTTTAAAGATAAAAAAGAAGTGCATATACTTAATATTCCAAGGGCTAAAATTAGAGGTGGAACTGAATTTCGATTGGCTTTTAATGAGTTTGGAATTCGTGACAGTATCGCTCAAATTTTATTTGAGCATATTCGGATTCTAGAACAAACATTGAGTAATGCAATTAAACGAGAATTATTAAAACAGGAAGTTGATGAACTACCATTATTTTATGATCTTGAAAAACTAACAGAGTTAGATTGGGATAATGAAAAGGAAATTTCTCAAATTTTATCAAAAGAAATTATTCATTTGCCTACGGTTCAACTCACCCAAAAATTGAAAGATGCAGTAAAAAAACTTGGTATACGTTCAAGAGAAACTGGAAAGCCTATATCTGTTACTGCATATAGGTTCCGCTACACGCTTGGTACAAATGCTGCTAGACAAAAAGCAGGTGTGAATGTTATTGCAAAATTGTTAGATCATCATGATACCCAGAATGCGCATTGCTATGTACAAAGTGTGCCAGAAATTGCACAGCAAATATCATCCATCATGGATGAGAGTTTACGCAAATATGCAGATGCTTTTCAGGGAAAAGTTGTAAAGGATGAGATGGAGGCTCAATCACAAATTAAAGATGCTAATAGAATTTCTTGTGTAGAGCAGGATTGTGACGTTGGCTCATGTGGTACGCATCAATACTGTAACGATTATGCGCCAATCGCATGTTATCTGTGTAGCAAGTTTATGCCTTGGGCAAATGCACCGCATCATCTGGTTCTAGAGCAATTAATTAAAGAACGGGATGATCTAATTACGATGGGATGTAGCCTTGAGGTCGCTGCTGTGAATGATCGAACAATTATTGCCGTTCAGCAAGTAATTGATGCTTGTAAGGAGTTTAATCATGGATAATTTAATATATTTTCCATCTGATAAAATCCAGTCTCCTTACTCCGAAATTAAGCGGTTTATTGATTTTGTTAAACAGTTACCAGAATTAAATGAGGATATTAGATTTGATGAGAATTATTGGAAAGGCGAAGTAAACTTTGTCAAAACAGGTATTTCATCCAAAGATAGATCACCTGAAAATCTTTTGCATCATTCAATTATAGAATTTGCCAAGGCGTATGTTAAGTATCAAAGGACTAATAGTAAGTTAAAAACGCAAGATACAATTCTTTCAATTCGGGCAATAGAACAAATATGCTTAGACCGATATGGTGAAGTTGATTTAACTAAATTGGTTATTGCAGATTTTGACTTAGCTGCTGAGAACGCAAAGATAAACTATAAAGCAAGTTCTGCATATCATGTAGGTAGACAATTAAAAATTCTATTGGACTTTATTCGGAAATTAAAAATAGTTGCTTTACCAGAATGGAAAAATCCGATTAAAAAGCCTTCTGATAAATCAATTGTATTAGATACAGAGTCCGAGGAACATAGAGCATCTAAACTTCCAGATGAGGATGCGATTTTTGCATTAGCTGATATTTTCTCACGGAAAGATTCTGAGTTGTCAGATAGAGATATTTTTGTCACCAGTGCTGTTGGGTTGCTTCTATCTGCACCAGAACGAGCGTCAGAACTGTTTTTCTTAAAGCATAATTGTATCCACGAGGAAGAAGTCCAAGCGCTTTCTAAGAGCAGTTTAGGGCTTGTGGCAGATGGTTCTAATCTTGAAAAAGTATTCGGTATTAGATGGTATGCACAAAAAAATTATGGGTATGACATTAAATATATTCCGAGTGCCATGATTCCAACGGCCAAACGGGCAATTGCACGTTTGAAAAAAATGTCAGAAAAGCCTAGACATTTAGCATATTTGCTTGAGACAAGCGATAAATTTCCAAGACATGAGCTTTGTCCTAAAGTGCCTGATGATCAGTTCTTAAAGCGTTCTGATGTACTATTAGCAATGGGATTGGATATATCTTCTTATGAAAACTTGAATAACGCCGGTATAAAGTTTTTAAAAACAAGAGGTATTCCTATTAGTGATTACGAAGTCTGCCTAAATGATTTAAATATTATTCTGAGAAATAGATTACCTAAAGGTTTTCCTTATATACCTTTTAAAACAGGTAATGGTATTCAGGTTAAATGGTCAGAAGCCTTATTTTGTTGTTTCGCAAACCAATTCCATAGTGATAAAGCGACTATTTTCTCAGAATTATGGATACCACATATTGATACTTTAAATGAAGACTTATCGCCAACTAAAAAGAAGTTAAGGGGAAAAGATGAGTTATCAAATGTGCAATCTATTTTTCAAAGGTGGGGATCTAATAATTATAGTATTACGTCTCACCAATTCAGGCATTTGTTGAATACGATAGCGAATACTAATGGAATGGATAGCATATTGCTTGCTAAATGGTCAGGGCGAGCTGATATGAAGCAAAATCGAGTATATGACCATACTACGGTTGAAGATCGTAATTATGGCTTAATTGAGATGCAGAAAAATGAGGTTGGTACAGTAAATACTGATAGTACATTTACATTCCAGATCGCTACACCTCGAAATCTACAGGAGTTAAATACTAGAACAACATTGTCCATGCATACAACTGAGTTTGGGCTTTGTACACATTCATATATTGATGAACCCTGCCTAAAGTATAGAAACTGTCTTAATTGTACAGAGCATGTTTGTATTAAGGGGGATGAAGAAAAGAAGAAACGGCTTCAAGATCGACTTAGAAAAGAAAAAATCTTATGGGCAAAGGATAAGGATGCTGTTAGTAAAAATGTTACTGGTGCAACGGTATGGTTGGAGACGAGAGAGCTTACGATCAAACGTTGTGAACAGATGATTGTATTACTGGATGATCCAAACATTCCCGGTGGCACACCTTTGAGCCTTCCCCGTTCTGAAGATGTTACACATCTTGATTTAGCGTATCAAAAAGCAGGTCGTAAGCGTATTCCTACTATTGAGAATACTCAACGTAAAAAGATCGAGGATGAGCCACTTTTGCTTGACTCTATATTACTTATGGATTCATGGATTTGATATGGCACAGCATTTAACCGACCAAGACATTCAAAATATAGTCGAGCTTCTTGATTATTGGCCTGTAGATCAGAAATTGACTTGGGAACTCCTATGTAAAGCTATTGAGCTACAGTTAGAGTTTGTGCCTGCGCCAACTCGTCAAACTTTACAGAAATATGTACGAATTAAGAATGCTTATGATCAATGCAAAAAACCAAAAGCTACACGGGTTAAGTGCAATCCAAAACAGAAATTACCTGCTAGTTTAAAAATTGCTCAAACTAGAATTGAGGCTTTGGAAGTCAAGAATGCCAGATTGGAAAAAGAAAATGCTATGCTGTTAGAGCAGTTTGTAGTGTGGCAATACAATGCCCATAAATATGGACTAAGTATTGCTAAATTGAATGAGCCGATGAGCAAAAAAAGTTCAGATTAATATATGTTTTAAAACATATCTAATTGATTTTATTTTGATTTAATGGATGGATATTATGTAATTTTAATATTTAGTATTCCTTGTCATTTAGTAACTGTGAAATCTAATATCAAATGCTTTAATAAATCTATTGTGACATGTCTAGACTCATAATAATTTTTAAAAGTTGCAGTACTGAGGTTAAGTACTTCTAAGTTTCTTTTATCGCTAATTAATAATTTATTAATCCCGCCTACTGTATTGTGAAGATCTCCTTCTAACAGAAATCCTAGCATACATCCGAGGGGATACTTATTCTTAATAAATCTATCCATTCCTTCATTTATATATGACCTCTTTAAGCTAGAATCCTTCTCTTTAATTCTTTTTGCTTCGAAGTAATAGAGGTGTTCATCTGACTTATTAAATGTAGCCATCTTGAAATCTATTCTAGACAGACTATTGGCAAATCCTTTGATTTTGTTAACATTCGTAGAAGTAAGATGGTGTTCTCTTGAAACGAAAATTCGCCACTTACGTCTTGAAGGATTTAGATCAATTCTTTCACATAGTTCCTGAGAAATATCATTTTCATCCCAGTCGAGTTGTATAGCTTTTAGAGCTAAAGAGTCTTCATAAGCTTCATTCATCAATCTGAAGCATTTAATTTCGAAAGCCTTTTCATATGCTATTTTACTAGGAATTGACATCTTAATCCCCATTAAGAATTTCAAAAATTAGATCATGAGCATCATTAAATGCCATAGAGTGTGTCCAAAATTTTTTCTGGTTAGGTCGTATAATGTAAATATCATCATTATTTTTAAAATTTAAATTCTTTTTAAAATATATATTCGTAGAGCTTTTCTCCCAAAGATATTTATCTAAACGACTCAATTCATCATCTAATTTCTGTGGAGATATTGAAACGTCTTTAGTAGTTTGCTCATGAGATATTTTAATCATAATTAAAGGGGAGAATTTGTTAATATTATAAATAGTAATATTAACAAAAATACCTTGGCCTTCAATAAATTCATTTAATTCATCACTGATAATTTGCGCATATTCTTTAATTTGATCAAAATTAGTTACTTCTAGAGCAATTGATTTTTCTTTTTTATGAAATAAATCAATATCATAGTCAACAATATGGTTGATTGATGCAATTTCAGACTCTATGAGTTCTAAACTCTCATAGATAGTTTTATCGATAATTTCTTCAATAAATAATTTAAGTTCATATTCTTTATGTGGATTAACAAGGAAATCCTGATTTTTTACTCTCTGAACAATCTCTTTGCCCGCATAAACCAGTTTCTCGTATTGACAAGAATCTAATTTGATAGGAATTGTTAAATATTCATTCATCATTATCTGCTCTCTCTCGATGCCATATGATGAATTTGTCAAAAATAAATAGTAAGTACTAAATTTTGAATTAAAATATGCTAGTAATACATATAAAGAATCTATGTTAGTATTCTTGGTATAAAATCCATATACACCATCTCTAAAAGCACAATTTCCATCAATAAAGGAAGCACAGACTCTATTTCTTTCTAGTCCTTTTTTGACTACAATATGTGGGTTTATATAAGCATTAATATCACCTAATCTCCTAAAGTGAGTGATTTTTTTTAGATCATTAATACTATTTAGATTGTAATGATTAATATAATAATTAATAGCTTTCTCCGATTTAACGGAGTTTTTAATTTCACCTAAAGAAGTTGTAGGCGTATAGTATTGTGCAATAGTATCTGCATCTAGATATTTAAGTGAGCTAAGTAATTCAGATTCTTTGGCTGCGTCACTTTTGCTTGTAAGTAATTGAAAACCAACACCATTTTTTATTTGATGTTCTTTCGTAAAACTTTCTATATTATTGAATCGATATCTTTTTAGTCTTTCGACTAGTTCCCAATCATTCATTTTACCCCACATTGCAATTTTCCAAATTCTGGAATTCGGGTTTTTGCACTCTTCTCTTGGTAAATACTTCAGATCGGATGAGTCTATACTTAGACCTTCAATAATATTAGATTTTATATATGTTTTAGGTGCATAATATACGATTTTATCGCTTGGTTCTTTATGATGTTTTTGGTAAAAAATGATACTTATAGGGCCGGTTGCGTTACCAAACAATTGGCCTCCGAAATTCTTTTTAGCATTTCTAAGAATGGAAAAGTTAAATATTTTTTCAACATAACATTCATTAAACAACCAATTTCTGAAGTTTAAATAACCCGTATTTGTGTTTGTTAATATTTTGGTATTAAATATTAATGCTATTTCGCCATTTGGAGAAAGAGAAATTGCTTTGTGCAAAAATGGTAAAACCATTTCTTTTGCAAAATTAAACTTAATACAGTATTTGCTCAAAATATTAGACAATTCGGATGTTCCAAAGGGCGGATTACCAACTATCAGATCAAAACTTAATTTCTGGATTTCAATATTATCTTCAATAGTATCTCTACAAAATAAGTTATTACCTTGCTTCTTTATTGTTAAGTCATTAGGGTTGTTAATAAGATTTGGTAATCTATGATCTTTATTTTGCCAAATTGTTTTTGGATTGAGCTTATCCAGTAAGGCTAAGTATAAGCTAAAAGCTGCTACTTTAATTGCTTGGGGGTGAATTTCAACACCAAAGATATTATCTGTTAATAACTCCTTTAGCTTGTTAAAGTCTGTCAGTTTTTCATTATGTTTATTTTCATATCGTTTAACTAAACGTTTAAAACTTTCAACTAAAAAAATTCCTGATCCGCATGTTGGATCTAAAACTTTTATATTGTAATTAGTTTGACCATTATTAACAGGGAGTTTCTGATTTAATATAAACTCTACTAATGATGGTGGAGTATAGTAAGTTCCAGTTATCTTTTTTAGAGATGGATCAGTTTTAAATAAAAAGCTTTCATAAATCTCACTCAGTAGTTCTATCTGAATAATACTGAAATCGAAGACACGCCAATCATCCAAAAGATTCATTTGGGATGTATTTCGATTACCACTAATAAAACATTGTTTAATTATTTTTAATTGTTTTATCGTAATTTTTTCTTCGTTACTAACAGAAAAAACATTTCCATTAAAATGATCTTCTAACTTTTTGAATAGCTTATAAGTAGCTTCAACATCATCTAAAATGTCGAAATATGATGAAGCTCCTTCTTTTATCTCTGAATATAAGTTGCTATCTGTAGCCTTTCTATCCTCAAGATAAAGTAAGAAAAGAGATCTTAAAATTATTTTATGAATAAAATTAATTTCAAGATTCTCTTTTTTTAATTGTTCTGTCGTGTTTATAAGACTTTCAACAAGATATTTGTCAACTTTATGTTGAAGATTGATTTTATCTCTAATAAATTTTGCTTTTTCTAAAGTCCAAATAACTCCTGTATCAATAGCTATTTTTGAAAATAATGTATTAAGTTCTTGGAGTTGTTTTTTGTCATCATAGCTATAAGAGTTAATTTCAAGGCTCTTTAATTCCTTTTCATAATCTATGTCTTCTTTTTTTTGTATTACTGGTGTTTTTGTACAATTATATATTCGAATTTCAGTGTTAGAATAAGCGTAAAGAAATAAAACTTTATTGTAATTCCATATTTTTCTATGGATATTGCTAATTATTTGGAGTGTTTCTGAGTCAAAAGCCAAAACTTGCTTAATGAAAATAGCGGGAAAAGCATTCTTTGTTTCATCATCGATATTAATATAAACACTATCTATACCAAACTCAGAAACCTCATTTAAAATATGAGCTTCACTCTCCGATAACATTTTTTTATCAGAATTTAAACTAATCGAGTGTTGTAAACTAAGCTCTTCTAAAATATTCATTGGTATAAAAAATCATTAAATAAGTAAATCCAAAATTGATATATCTTTGTGAAATATAACAAAAAATTGTGATAGTTTCTAGCATTAATTAAATTAATGTTGAATTTATAGATATGTAGAATTTTGAAAAATATTTTTTAAGTTATTGATAATATAGAGTAAATATTTATTGTAAAACCTATCTATCAACTTTGCTAGTTGTTTTCTATATGAATTAGAAAAATGAGATTATTCATAATTAATTTTAGGTTTTCAAATCAATTGACTGGACGCCTTGTTGAATCTATCATTCCTTTGCTGACCTAAATTGTCAGTCGGTTTTGACAGGCCGTGGCGTATAGCGTACCTGATTCATGCTTTTTCAAGTGTGGGTTTATGTGCGAAACCCTCGTGTTCCCCCTTTGCGGTAGAACGGGAGGGGGACGCTTCGTGCGTGCTGGTTCTATATGCCCAGTCTGTCAACCCCCTCTTTGTTCTACCACCATCATTTGACAGTGATTTGGTAGAACCTTTATTCGCATATAGGAATTTATCATGTCTCATTCATTTTTTCTCATCTGTGCCTCGCCACATGCTCAGCCTCGTTATTTCAGACAATGGGGAATACAGAGCTAATTATTAATAAGCTGTATTAAAAGCAACCTTTTCAAATAGAACAATTCATAAGGTGGATGGCTAAGTCACGCCTATAAAAAATACCTATTTTTATGTCCCCCTTGTGATTGTGAGTTATTGCATTAAACATGTGTGGGAATAACTATGACTGAATTAACGAAACCAAAAATCATTCCAATCGAAAACTACCCAAAGAAATCCAAGCTATTTTTAAAGTGTGTAGTCTTACCGATTGTAATCTTTTTAATTGTTGCCAAGATTTTTTCTTTTGGCGCTTTCGCCTATGTCTTCTTTGGCTTTGACCTATTCTGGTTTGTGATCATTTACTACCTATATCAATACGGAAATACCTACTTTGACGGGATGACCGAGCAGCTCAAACGTCAGGGTGAAACCTTTAATTATCAAAATCGTGGAGTCTGGATTAATAGCCAAGACAAGACCATCATTCTTTTTGATCAGCCTGATCAACGTTTAGTTAAATATCCATTTGATTACATTACCTCTGTAGGTCATTACAACTTGGTCGAAGATCGCTTCAGAACCACGACTACCGTGATCAGTAACCCGATGATGGGTACACATGTTAATCAGCGTGAACATCGAACACCAATGAAGCGTGAGTTCCAAGTCAATATTGGAACACGAGATCAATTTAAACCTAACTATAGCCTTAAGGTGCTGTTCCCTTGGCGTAGTCCAAAAATGGCAAGTGAAATCCGTGAGTTACTATCGGCTGATCATTATCAATAACAACAATATATAGGATAAGAATCAGATGAAAAAATTAATGCTCAGTATTGTTATGACTACTAGTATGGTCGTAATTAGTTCAACAGTATGTGCTGAAACCAAAAAAGTGAACCTGTCAGCAGGGTTAAACTATGTTCTGTCTCAAATAGCAACAAAGGGAGATAACAACCAAAGTAACCATAATATGGGGATGCTTTACTACCTAGGTAAAAATGGCGTACCCATAGATCATAAAAAAGCTGCTGAATGGTTCTCCAAGTCAGCCGCTAATGGTTATGCCCCATCCCAGTACGCATTATCGGCCATGTATTTAAATGGAGATGGTGTGCCACAGGATGCAGAAAAAGGTATAGCCTTATTGCAAAGTGCTGCACGGCAGGGACAACCTGAAGCAGTCAAGTTATACAATACATTGCAGGCTAAAGCACAACAGCTCAATACCACTCAAACGTCATCAGTACAAACAGCCACAACGGCTATTAAATACTATAATACATCCACGCTTGAGCCTAAAAACTTTAAGCAAGTGGTACTTCCTAACCTAAATACGGATACCATTGCCCGAAGTTTTTATAAAGTGACATCATCCAGAGAAAGAAAAAAAGATGATTATTGGGGAAGTGGCAAATATTACTATGTTAATAAGCCTAGTGACTTGGATGATCTTACAGATGCTGTAATCAGTATCGCCCCTATTTTTACATACCAAAATATGCAGGGCGAAACCCGTTATTTAGTCCCTGTAGAAGTGACTTTAGCAATCGGAGGCAGGATAGAAACCTCACATACTACACGAGGTACTTTGGAATTATATCTCTTTAAAAAGTTGGGCAATGGACAATTCCAAATGGTTTCAAAAACAGCCCAAGGGGGAATTGAAAGTATCGAGGGATATGGTCGAACCTCATGGAACGCCCAAGAGTTTAAGAGGAATTTACAAGCTTTTGGAAACAATACACTAGGAAGCTACACCATTGATGGTTATTACGGTAATGGTTATGGGGAAAGCGTATGGTCACTGCTTCTGTTAAATGAAGAAAGCTATATTGTTGAACAAATGTTTGACGAGGGAAAAGTTTCAGAACAACCAGAGTACGGCTATTCTTCAGCAATCAAAGTTAACAAAAACGGTCAGCAATTTTATCCATTCCAAATTCATTATAAGGGAACGGATTTGAACGATAATGATCGGACGGTTACAGTAAATAAAATTGTACTTTATCAGTATGACAGTAAGAGTAAATTATATTCGAAGCAGAAATAATACTCCTAAGCTTGAATAACTATCTTGATGATTATCCTCCTATTTCTAGGCGCTAGGAATTGGAGGAAGTTATGAGAACGAGGAGACTCCAGTGAATATTCAACTAATTAGAAATTATGATGATCGTACTGACTTTTTTATTTGTTTGGAAAGTATCTTTCAGGTAGAGAAAGTAGGCATTAAGGCTAGAAATATGTTCAACTAACTATTCACTTTTTTCATATAACGTTCTTATTTTGATTACTAAAAAAACTTTAAAACCTCATATTTTCAAATGCTTTTTTTAAAAATATGTTAAATTCCGCATCAATACATTTTTAAATTTAAGTGATAAAAGCACTTTATAATTTGGAGCTTGGTCTGAATGTCAGCTTTAACAAATTTACTTCAATCAATTGAAACAATTAGCCTTACAAATAGAGATAAAGGTACTTCATTTGAAAATTTGATGATTCAATATTTCTTAAATGAACCTAAATATGCCGAAATTTATACAGAAGTTTTGTCTTATTCTGATTGGGTAGAAAAGTACGGTGAAAAGTTAAAAGTTACTGATAAACGTGACTATGGAATAGATCTTGTTGCGGTAACGATTGAGGGTGAGTTCCATCCCATCCAATGTAAAAATTACAACACTACAAAAATTCAGAAGAAAGATATTGATAGCTTTTTAGGTGGTTCTGGTAAATCCTATTTTACATATCGCTATATCGTAGCTTCTACGGATGATTGGACTGATAATGCCAAATCGTCTTTAGTGGATGCACATCCCCCTGTTGCGACTATTTCATTATTAGATTTAGAAGGAAGTTTAATTGACTGGTCACAATTTAATTTTGACCCAAATGTGAAGCCGATTTTTCGTGATAAAAAACAATTACGCAAACATCAACGTCCTGCACTTCAAGCTGTTAAACAGGGCTTAGCGACTGCTGATCGTGGCAAGCTCATTATGGCGTGTGGCACAGGTAAGACTTTTACCTCCTTACGTATTGCGGAAGAATTAGCGGGGCGCGGTAAAAATGTCTTATTTCTTGTTCCTAGCCTAGCGTTATTAAGCCAAACACTTGATGAATGGACACAGGATACTATGATTGGTATTCGTAGCTTTGCAGTTTGTTCTGATAGTGATGTGGGTAAGAAAAAAGATGATGATAATATTGTAGTCGGGATTAGTGATTTAAAATTCCCAGCTACAACCAATCCTCAAAGTTTAGTTAAAGCATTTAAGGCAAGAGATTTATTTAAACCGAATGAAGCGAATGAGGACATGAATGTCGTGTTCTCAACCTATCATTCCATTGATGTGATTGCAGAAGCTCAAAAAGCAGGATTCCCTGAATTTGATTTAATCATTTGTGATGAAGCTCACCGTACCACAGGGGCAACCTTTGAAGGCGACGATGAATCCAAATTTGTAAGAATTCATAACAATGATTATGTACAAGGAAAAAAACGTCTCTATATGACTGCGACCCCTCGTATTTATGGGGAAGATGCACTAAAAGATGAAGAAGAAAACAAAGTTAAACTTTACCCTATGAATCGAGTAGAGATTTTTGGTGAAGATTTATATGTAATCACATTCTCACAAGCAGTAAAAATGGATATTTTATGTGACTATAAGGTAATTGTACTTGCTGTTGAAGAAAGCCATATTAATCGACAATTACAAGGCTTATTAAAAGACGAAAATAACTCTCTAAAAGTTGATGATGCTGCAAAAATTGTTGGTTGCTGGAAAGCTCTCGCTAAACAAGGTTTATATAATCCTGATGGTACAATTGCAAAACCAATGGAACGCGCGGTTGCTTTCTGTCAGGTGATTGAAAAAGAGTATAAAGGTAAAAAGCATAAAGTCAGTTCAATACAAATTCGAGATATGTTTGGACCTGTCATAGAAGCTTATAAAGAAGCAGAAATGGATCATTTATATCAAACAGAAGAAGATCCATATATTGATCCATCTTTGAAACTTAACTGTGAAGTGAAACATGTTGATGGTGGAATGAATGCAACAGAGAAGAAAGAAAAAATCACTTGGTTAAAAGAACAATCCCCTGAAAATACCTGTCGTATCTTGTCGAATGTGCGCTGTTTATCAGAAGGTGTGGATGTCCCATCACTTGATGCGGTTCTTTTTCTTACACCCCGTAACTCACAAGTCGATGTGGTGCAATCTGTTGGGCGTGTTATGCGCAAAGCGCCAGGTAAGCAACTTGGTTATGTCATATTACCAGTAGTGATTCCTGCGGGTGTAGAGCCTGAACAGGCATTAAATTCTAATGAAGCCTACCGTGTGGTATGGCAAGTGCTAAACGCTCTACGTGCGCATGATGACCGCTTTGATGCGATGATCAACAAGTTAGAGTTTAATGGCAAAGATGTATCTCGCATGGAAGTTATTGCGGTTGCTGATAAGGTTGTTAAAAAGACTAAAAAAGCCAAACCAAAACAAAGTGAAGGTGAAACAAATACTACAGGTTTAAGTGCAGGTAAAAAACAAAGGGCCAAAGCACAAGCCAAAGGTGGTTCATCTATTGGTACATCAGAAACCCCGCTACCAGTTCAAGAGGAAATGGTATTTGAAGTTGGCGAGATTGAACGTGCTTTATATGCCAAGATCGTAAAAAAATGTGGTAATCGTCATCACTGGGAAGATTGGGCAGGTGATGTAGCGAAAATTGCTAAAACTCATATTGACCGCATTCAAGCCATTCTTGAAAACCCGGCAAATACGAATGAAATTACGGCATTTAATGAATTTGCTCATGAATTACGTGATGATTTAAACAATAGTGTATCTGATGCTGAAATTATTGAAATGTTGGCGCAACATTTAATTACTAAGCCAGTATTTGATGCATTATTTAAGGATCATAGCTTTGCTGAACATAACCCAATGAGTTTAGCAATGCAAAAGGTGCTAGATGCGCTGAATGAGCATCATTTGGATAAAGAAACAGATACGCTTAACTCATTCTATGAATCAGTCAGAATGCGAGCAGAAGGAATTAATACTGCCGAAGGTAAACAAAGCATTATTTTAACGCTGTATGATTCATTCTTTAAAAACGCTTTTCCACGTATGACTGAAAAACTAGGGATTGTTTATACCCCTGTAGAGGTGGTGGACTTTATTATCCATAGCGTAAATGATGTATTGAAAAGCGAATTTGGTAAAACATTTGCTGATGACAATGTTCATGTACTTGATCCATTTACGGGTACAGGGACATTTATCAACCGTTTGCTTCAATCAGGTTTAATCCCTGCGGATCGTTTGACCTACAAATACAAAAAAGAAATCCATGCAAATGAGATTGTTCTGCTCGCTTATTACATTGCATCGATCAATATTGAAACCGTATACCATGATCAGATGAAAACGGTTAATGCCGACCTAGAATATGCACCATTTGAAGGTATTTGTTTAACTGACACGTTTGAAATGTACGAGAAAGATGACCTCCTAAGTAAAGTACTTATTGATAATAGTGCAAGACGTAAACGTCAAAAAGAACTTGATATCCACGTAATTATTGGTAACCCTCCGTACTCGGCAGGCCAAAAATCAGAAAATGATAACAATGCTAATGTTAAATATCCTAATCTAGATAAACGTATTGCAGAGACTTATGCAATAGAATCCAAAGCCGTACTTCAAAAAAACCTATATGATTCATATATCCGTGCTATTCGTTGGGCTAGTGACCGTATTAAAAATTGTGGTGTAATTGGGTTTGTAACTAATGGTGGATATCTAGAGTCTAATTCCGCAGACGGTTTGAGAAAGTGCTTAGCAGATGAATTTAGTTCTCTTTATATTTTCCATTTAAGGGGTAATGCTAGAACATCTGGCGAGCAAAGACGCAAAGAAAAAGATAATGTCTTTGGGCAAGGTACTCGTACTCCAATTGCAATTTCAATATTAGTGAAAAATCCAAACTCTGTAAAACAGGGTGAAATTTATTTTCATGATATAGGAGACTATCTAACTCAAGAAGAAAAATTAAAGAAGATTTCAAACTTAGAAAGCATTCACGGAATCCATGAAATAGATGGTTGGCAGGAAATAATTCCAGATATATATAATGATTGGTTAAATCAACGTGATGATTCAATTAGTGATTTTCTGCCGCTTGCAAAAGAAGAAAATAATATATTTTT
>Ga0256908_1000184_pt1 | contig 31856 bp, 19 predicted proteins | sample MC6MC0761MT_FD_186331 | JGI IMG/M metagenome (GOLD analysis project Ga0256908, IMG submission 186331) | Metatranscriptome of enriched soil aggregate microbial communities from Iowa State University, Ames, United States - MC6-MC0761-MT... | ecosystem: Environmental > Terrestrial > Soil >... | reverse complement strand
TCCTTTTGCCTCATTAATTTCACATCTTCGATCAGTACATCAATATTGCGGTAAATCTTATAATTGGAATCAGTACCAAACTCTAAAGCATATGTTTGCGGAGGAAGATAGTACTTCTGAAACAAGGCTGTGGATAATATAAACTGATTCCCTTTAAAATCATTCAATTTGTATTCCTTTTTGATGTAATCCAGGTCTTCCGAAAAATCTTCAGACAATAAGAATGCATATGGAATATTCTTTGCATCCAGCACTTTTAGTTTTTCATAAAATTGCTCATTACAGAGATGGCAGTTGCCCGGTACAAAAGGGATTAATACTCTTACATGTTCCTGCTCCTGTTTATCCTCCTTTGTATGCTGCGCCCTGCATTGTGCATTACTGATCAGAATGGCTATGTAAAAAATAATGTATTGAAAGTATCTGATTATATTCATTTATGTTCTATTATAGGTTTTAAATAAAAGGAATATGACATGCTCATATTCCTTTTATGATTGAAAGCAGCAAATATTAATTGGACTAATTGCTGATATTATCAAACTCAATCTCCAGGGTAGTTGGCGTTCCCTTAAGATCCTCAATATTAGTTCCGTCATTGTCACCAGGATCCATCATACAATTAATAATGGTACCATAACCGACCATTTCATAATCGTTGTAAATCTTAACCCTTTGTCCGGGTTGGGGATACTTTCCGTAGCCTTCAAATTCCATACAGCGGGGAGCATGCAGATTATGACAGGTTATTATATTTGTTGCGCTCCCGTTGTACGTACCAGCCTGATTAGTTGACGGCTGCCACCTGATCCAGGAAGCATTTGCGGCAGTGGTCATTCCTAAAATGGGAAAAACTAAAAAGATTAATTTGCTCATAAATATAAGATTTAAGTTAATGAAAGCCCAAACCTAACACATATAGCCAAATATTCATAATCGTTATTTTTATATTCATTGTATAGGTATAAACTGAAATTGTAGTAGAAATTATATCAGTCAATTAAAATCTGCACATACAGAAGTTAATCTTTGGTTAATAAAAACACTATAAATAAAAAAGGCTACCCAAACGGATAGCCTTTTTATCTATACTTTAGACAATACATACGGCACTACTACAGAGCAGACAATTTCTTGCCCCGAGAATAGACCTGAATATAAAGAAAAAGAGACTCTCCGAAAGGATAGTCTCTTTTTCTTTATATTCAGTAAAACTATATTACCAAACGTGGCATAATACTTCACCACCTACGTTATTGTTACGAGCTTCTTTATCAGTCATTACACCTTTAGAAGTAGAAACGATAGCAATACCCAAACCATTCTTTACTCTTTTGATTTCAGAAGGTTTAGCATACTGACGTAAACCTGGGCGGCTGATTCTTTCTAATGAACGGATAACCGGCTCTTTAGATTGACCATCATATTTCAATGCAATCTTAATTAAACCTTGTTTGTTATCGTCTTCGAATTTATATTTTAAGATATAACCTTTATCATATAAAATCTCAGTGATTCTTTTCTTCAGATTAGATGCTGGGATTTCAACGATACGGTGTTTAGCCATCTGAGCGTTACGAATGCGCGTTAAAAAATCGGCTATAGGATCTGTTACCATTTTTAAACTTTAATTTTAAGTTGAGTAATTGACACTAGTTACCATATTGCTATGGACATAGGCCTAATAATTTCAAACCATCAGAAACCGAAACCGGCAGTGATAGTCGACTAAATGCTTACCAGGAAGCTTTAGTTACGCCTGGTATCAAACCATTCAATGCCATTTCGCGGAAGATAACACGGCCAATACCAAATTGACGCATGTAACCTTTAGGACGACCTGTTAATTGACAACGATTTTTAAGACGAACAGGAGAAGCGTTTTTAGGTAATTTGTCCAATGCTTCGTAATCACCTGCAGCTTTTAAAGCGGCACGTTTCTCAGCAAATTGAGCTACCATTTTCTCACGCTTGCGCTGACGCGCTTTTACGGATTCTCTAGCCATGATTAGTTGTTATCTTTTTTAATATTTTTGAACGGTAAGCCTAATTCTTTCAGTAATTCGTAAGCTTCTTCGTTAGTTTTAGCTGTAGTTACGAAAGTAATATCCATACCAGAAATACGATTTACTTTATCGATATCGATCTCCGGATAAATGATTTGCTCTGTAACACCAAAAGTGTAGTTACCACGACCATCAAAAGATTTGTCATTGATACCTTTGAAGTCACGTACACGTGGCAAAGAGATAGAGATCAAACGATCCATAAATTCAAACATATTAGCACCACGTAATGTTACGCGAGCACCGATAGGCATGTTTTTACGTAATTTGAAGTTAGAGATGTCCTTTTTAGATAATGTAGGAACCGCTTTCTGACCAGCGATCATTGTCATTTCTTTCACAGCATCATCAACTAATTTCTTGTCAGATGTAGAACCTTTTACACCTTGGTTAAGACAGATCTTAACCAGTTTAGGTACTTGCATCACGGTTTTATAACCGAATTTCTTCATCAAAGCCGATTTAACTTCATCAGCATACTTTTTCTGAAGACGCGGAGTGTATGTAGTACTCATTATTAAATTGCTTGACTAGTTTTTTTAGAAATACGAACCGTTTTACCATCGTTACGTTCGCGCGTTACACGTACAGGAGCCTTAGCTTTCGCATCCCACAGCTGTACATTTGAAATATTGATTGGCGCTTCCTCTTTTACAATGCCACCTTGTGGATTTTTTGCACTTGGTTTGATGTGTTTGGTAACGATGTTAACACCTTCTACCAATACACGCCCTTTAAGCGGATATACTGCCAATACCTGACGGGGAGTAGTGCGGCTTTTGTCATCGCCTGCGATTACTGCAACCTGATCGCCTTTCTTGATATTGAATTTTGGTTTGAATCTAGTTTTCATTTTAAACGAATTCTATAGTGCCGCTTGAGTCAACGGGCGGCAAAGGTACAAAATATTTTTTACAAAACCTCAGGAGCTAAGGAAACAATTTTCATGTATCCTTTATCACGCAGCTCTCTGGCCACTGGCCCGAAGATACGAGTACCACGAGGGTCGCCAGCATTGTTTAATAATACTACTGCGTTTTCATCGAAGCTGATGTAAGAACCATCTTTACGACGTAACTTGTTCTTTGTTCTTACGATAACGGCCTTAGTAACAGTACCTTTTTTAATACCACCAGCTGGGATAGCATCTTTTACTGTAACCACAATCTGATCGCCTACATAAGCATATTGCTGACCTGAGTTGCCTAATACACGGATACAAAGTACTTCTTTTGCACCACTATTGTCTGCTACTTTTAGCCTTGATTCTTGCTGTATCATTTTATAAAAATGTTTAGCTGTTCGCTTTAATTGTTAATTGTTTAATCCTTACACAAGCAATAGCTGCTCCGGACTGTTTAAAATCTTTTCAGCGCTGCAACACGATGGAATGCAGATGAATAAAGATCGCGTGATAAACTATTTAGCCTTTTCGATGATTTCTACTAATCTCCAGCATTTTGTCTTGCTCAGAGGGCGAGTTTCCATGATACGTACGGTGTCACCAATACCACATTGGTTAGTTTCGTCGTGCGCGTGGAATTTAGTAGTTTTTTTCAAAAACTTACCGTAAATAGGGTGTTTTACCTTACGCTCTACTGCAACAGTGATTGTTTTATCCATTTTGTTGCTAGTAACTAAGCCTATACGGCTTTTTCTAGTTTTTCTTTCTACTGTCATGATGACTAAAATATTTTTAGTTTCCTAATTGTCTTTTGCGTTGCTCTGTAATCAGTTGTGCGATCTGACGACGTACTGAACGAATGATCATCGGATTTTCTACTGGGTTAACAGAGTGGCTGAATTTTAATTTATTAAGACGATCAGTCTCAGCACCAATCTTATCTAACAACGCCTCATCGCTTAATGAACGATAGTCTTCTACTTTTTTAGACTTTGCCATTTTAAATACTTTTTTAATGGTTAGAACTATGCTTTACAGCAAGATTCATGATGTTAATTATGCTTCAACGTAATCGTGACGAACAACGAACTTAGTTTTGATAGGCAGTTTTTGAGCGGCTAATTCCATTGCTTCTTTAGCCAGTTCCATTGGTACACCTTCAACTTCGAACATGATGCATCCTGGTTTTACTACAGCTGCCCAGTATTCCAAGCTACCTTTACCTTTACCCATACGTACCTCTGCTGGTTTTGCAGTGATTGGTTTATCAGGGAAGATACGGATCCAAACAGTTCCTTCACGCTTCATATGACGTGTCATAGCCTGACGAGCAGCTTCGATCTGACGGTTAGTAATCCATTTTGGCTCTAAAGCTTTCAGACCGAAAGAACCGAATGCTACAGTAGCACCACGTTGTGCATTACCTCTGATACGGCCTTTATGCTGTTTACGACGCTTAACTCTTTTTGGTTGTAACATTATATTATATTTTATTCAGATTGTACAGGATGATATCTTTATTGACTACCAGCGCCTGAACCTCCTGAGCATACAAAATTATTTTTATAAGGCAGCGTGGTATAGCACCACGCTACAGGATAATTAGTCTTTATTTTGACGAGGAGCTCTGTCACCACCACGGTTGTTGTTACCGCCACGGTTATTGCCACCGCGATTGTTACCACCACCTGGTCTGCGATCGCCACGACCTTCACTACGCTCACCGCCACGACGGTCTGTAGAGCCGGAAGTGATGTTCGGATTCAACTCTCTCTTACCTAAAACTTCACCTTTACAAATCCAAACTTTCAGACCGATTTTACCGTAAACAGTCATCGCATATACGTTAGCATAATCGATATCCATACGGTAAGTATGTAATGGTGTACGACCTTGTTTCATTTCTTCTGAACGCGCGATCTCAGCACCACCTAAGCGACCACTCGCTTTGATTTTGATACCTTCTGCACCCATGCGCATTGCAGTAGCGATAGCCATTTTGATAGCTCTTTTGAAGCTTACACGGCCTTCGATTTGACGAGCGATAGTTTCACCTACGATCTGAGCATCCAGTTCAGGACGACGGATCTCCATAATGTTGATTTGAACATCAGCATTAGCGGTTAATTTTTTCAGCTCTTCTTTAATTCTATCTACTTCCTGACCGCCTTTACCAATGATGATACCTGGTTTAGACGTGTGAATAGTAATGATTAATTTACCAAGTGTACGTTCGATAACGATACGAGAAACACCACCTTTGTTGATGCGGGCATTCAGATAAGTACGGATTTTGTGGTCCTGTACCAGGTTCTTGCCATATTGTTTCTGATCGCTATACCACATAGAATCCCATCCACGGATGATTCCTAAACGATTACCTATTGGATTTGCTTTTTGACCCATTATTCAGTTGTTATGGATTTGAAATATTTTAAATTAGTTTGCTTTGCTATCAACAATGATTGTTACGTGGTTGCTGCGCTTGCGGATGCGATATGCACGGCCTTGCGGAGCTGGTAACATACGTTTTACCATACGACCACCATCTACAAAAATCGTTTTTACGATCAGGTTAGCATCTGCTACATCCTGACCCTGGTTTTTTTGTTTCCAGTTGTCAATAGCACTTAATAATAATTTCTCCAATGCTACTGAAGGATGCTTTGTGCTGAACTTTAAAATGCTTAAAGCCTTTTCTACTTCCATACCGCGCACCAGGTCCGCTAACAAACGCATTTTGCGCGGAGAAGTAGGATAATTTCTTAAACGAGCTGTTGCTTCCATATACCTTAAATCCTTGAAGGACTCTATTTAAAAAGGTTACTAAAAAAATTAAATACTGTACGTAAGGTTTAACTTACTTTTTCTTGTCACTGTGACCTTTGAAGTTACGTGTTGGCGCAAACTCACCTAATTTATGACCTACCATGTATTCAGTTACATAAACAGGGATGAATTTGTTGCCATTGTGAACTGCAAATGTGTGACCTACAAAATCAGGAGAGATTGTAGAGCGACGGCTCCAAGTTTTGATTACAGTTCTTTTAGCGCCTGCTTCGTTTTGAGCCAATACTTTTTGCTCAAGGTTATGGTCAATGTAAGGACCTTTTTTAATTGAACGACCCATTGTTGCGTTTTTTGTGATGATTTGGCAGGTTTACTTTGCAGCAAACCTGCCCATTTTATCTATTAAGAATTAATTATTATTTTTTCTTAGCACGTTGAATAATCAGTGCATTTGAAGGTTTAGTCTTGCTACGTGTTTTCTCACCTTTAGCATACTTACCAGTACGGCTACGTGGGTGACCACCAGAAGATTTACCTTCACCACCACCCATCGGGTGATCTACAGGGTTCATCGCAACACCTCTTACACGTGGACGTAAACCTCTCCAACGGTTACGACCTGCTTTACCCATAGATTCCAGTTGGTGATCGCTGTTAGAAACAACACCTACTGTTGCATAACATGCGCTTAATACTTTACGCAGCTCACCAGAAGGCATTTTTAATACAGCATATTTATCTTCTTTCGCGCTCAGCTGTGCATAAGTACCAGCAGAACGAGCGATAGAACCACCTTTACCAGGTTGCATTTCAATGTTGTGAATTACAGTACCTAATGGCATGTTTTTCATCAACAGCGCATTACCTACTTCAGGAGCAACGCTGTCACCACTGATTACAGTAGCACCAACCTGCAGACCCTGAGGAGCAATGATGTAACGTTTTTCACCATCAGCATACGCTAATAAAGCGATGAATGCAGTACGGTTCGGATCATATTCGATGGTTTTAACTGTAGCAGGAATATCTTTCTTGTTACGTTTGAAATCAACGATACGATAGTGTTGTTTATGACCACCGCCAATGTTGCGCATAGTCATACGACCTTTAGAGTTACGGCCAGAAGAACTGTTCTTTCTGTCTAATAAGCTCTTTTCTGGTTTGTCAGTAGTAATCTCTGCAAACGCATTTCCTACTCTGAAACGAGTACCGGGAGTGGTCGGTTTGTATTTACGTAAAGCCATTTTTCTAAATAGAATTTAGTAATTTGATTATCTGGCGGCTAGCCAATAGCGTCAAATTATTATAATTAATGATTTAATTATTGTATTTCAATTATTACAGAGAGAACAGGTCAATTGTTTCTCCACCTAAAAGCGTAACTACTGCTTTCTTGTATGCTGGCTTACGGCCTTGTACATATCCGGCTTTAGTGAAACGGCTTTTATTTTTAGCAGGAACTACCATAGTGTTCACTTCTTCAACTTTTACATTGTAGAAATTCTCTACTGCTTCCTTAATTTCCAATTTGTTGGAACGCTTGTCCACTACGAAAGTGTAACGGTTTTGTTTTTCCATTTGGCCATTTACCTTTTCGGTAATCACCGGGCGAACCAATACTTCTGAAAGTCTCATTGTTATTAAATTTATTTTTTTAGCTATTGCTAATCAAAAATTATTGTTTCTTTCGTCAACGTGAATCTTAAGCTTCAACTTCAACTGCGTCAGTAAATACTTTAGCAGCGCTTTCTGTTAATACCAGTGTTTTTGCATTCAGGATATCATAAGTGTTGATATCGCTTAATACGCTAGCTTTAACTTTAGGCAGATTGCGTACGCTTAAGTAGAAGTTTGCATCGTAATCAGCATTTACTAATAACAATTTCTGATCTGCAACTTTCAGACTGTTTAATACAGCTAACATTTGTTTTGTGTTAGGAGCATCAACTTTAATATCTTCGATTACTACGATTTTGTTATCTTTTGCTTTATACGTCAGTGCAGACATCTTAGCCAGATCTTTCACTTTACGGTTCAGTTTGAAATCGTAAGAGTGAGGAGCCGGACCATTCACTGTACCACCACCTTTATATAATGGGTTACGGATGTTACCTTTACGGGAACCACCAGTACCTTTTTGACGGTGTAATTTGCGGCTAGAACCTTTTACTTCCGCGCGGGTCTTTGTTTTGTGAGTACCTAAACGACGAGCTGCTAAATATTGCTTAACTGCTAAATAGATAACGTGATCGTTAGGCTCAATGTTGAAGATATCTTCTGGCAATTCCACCGTGCGACCGGTCTTTTCACCTTTGCTATTTAATACTTCGATTTGCATGATTATTTCTGAATTAAAACGATGGAACCATTGTGACCCGGAACTGAACCAGCAACTACGATATAGTTTTGTTCAGGAAACACTTTCATTACTTTAAGAGCTTTAACCTTTACGCGGTCACCACCCATTTGGCCAGCCATTCTCATATTTTTAAATACGCGGCTAGGATAAGAAGATCCACCAATAGAACCTGGTGCACGCTGACGATCGTGCTGACCGTGAGATGCCTCACCTACCCCGGCAAATCCGTGACGTTTAACAACACCTTGGAAACCTTTACCTTTTGTAGTACCGATTACACTAACTTTTTCGCCTTCAGCGAAAATGTCACATGTAATAGTTTCACCAACTTGTTTATCGATAGAGCAGTTGCGAATTTCTTTCACTACAGATTTCGCTTCTGTATTTGCTTTTGCGAAGTGATTAAGAAGAGCTTTCGGCGTGTTTTTCTCTTTACGTGTACCGTAAGCTATTTGAAGCGACTCGTAACCGTCTGTTTCTACGGTTTTCTTTTGCGTAACAACACAAGGGCCAGCTTCAATAATGGTGCAGGCAACCTGCTTTCCATTAGCCTCGAACACACTTGTCATGCCGATTTTTTTGCCAATAATACCTTTCATTTGTTAGAGATAATTATTATTTCGTTATTACAAGGGACAACAATCCCGTTTTGTTTTATGTTTATTTAATAGCTCAATGGAAATTCAGAACAGTGTCTGACACCCTTAGTCAAGCGCCCGTTTCAGTTGTTATTGCTCCAGTATTATTATATCTGTCGCACTGATAGGGATTAACCGTTTATTCAGTTATGTATAAAGAACAAAGCTTTCGCTATTAAATTTTTTGATTTTTGCTTGAAACTACAGCAGGTTAGGCTTTGATTTCAACTTCAACTCCACTCGGAAGATCCAGTTTAGACAGTGCATCAACAGTCTTGCTGCTAGATGTATAGATGTCTAATAAGCGCTTGTGAGTACATAATTGAAATTGCTCTCTTGCTTTTTTATTTACGTGCGGTGAACGCAGAACCGTAAATATTTTCTTATCCGTTGGCAAAGGAATAGGGCCAGTTACGACTGCTCCTGTACCTCTTACCGTCTTAACGATTTTTTCTGCTGACTTATCAACCAAATTATGGTCGTAAGATTTCAATTTAATGCGAATGCGTTGTGACATAATTCAAAAAACTTCCTTTAATAATTGGGAGTGCAAAGGTATAACTAAATTTTTAATATCCAAACTTTTTTTTAATATTTTATTTTTTCAGCATGTTATCATACTGTAACCTCCTGCACATTAAGGCCGCAAATGTACTTAAAATCATGCATCCTAGTTGAATTTATTATTTTTCACATCTCTAAATGATTACATGCCAAATAATTAGCTGTAAAATAAAACATATTTAATTAATAATAATGTTTTTAAAGTTTCACTTTTTTTCCCTTTTTATTTACGTTTGTAGGCTCCCTATGTTAACAAGTTATAAACAAAGTGCTATGGTTTAATCTTAAAAAGTAATCAAATTCTATCATTATGATGAAGTTTACTGCGAAAGTAAAGTTGGCTCTTCTGGCCGCCATGATGTGCATCACACAAGGCTTTGCCCAGACATACACCTTTACTAATGCCGGCGCAACCGGTACCAATGGCCCCACTCAGGCCCAGGTAACCACAGCCTATGCTGCTACTCCCCAGGCAGGCATGGTTACCGTGACTGGTGGCATTCAGAACTGGAGTGTGCCCGTCTCCGGTCTCTATAAAATAGAAGTATACGGAGCAAAAGGCTACGGGCCCAACGCGGGCCGGGGTGCCTATATGAGTGGCGAGTTTAACCTTATTGCAGCGGATCAGCTCAAAATCCTGGTTGGTCAGCAAGGCGGATGCTGCGTAGCCAGCGGCACACAGCAATTTGGCGGCGGCGGCGGTTCTTTCGTTGTCAAAACAAGTGGCAACGTACCCATGATCATTGCCGGTGGCGGTGGCGGAGCCAATGGCAATGCAGCCCTGGTCCCTACAGCCGACGCATCTACCAGTACCGCAGGTAATGTAGGTGCCGGTAGCGGTAATGGCGCAGGCGGTACCAATGGCGGTGGCGGCAGCGGCATCAACAATGCCGGTGGTGGCGGTGGCTTCTCTGGCGATGGAGGAGCTACAGTCGGTGATCCCGGCGGATATGCCTTCCTGAACGGTGGTATGGGCGGTACTGCTCCTACTACATCCGGCGGATGGGGCGGTTTCGGTGGCGGTGGCGGTGCCAACTCCTGGGATAACCGACGCGGTGGCGGCGGCGGCGGCTACAGCGGCGGCGGCGGTGCGGGTTCTTCTACTGGAGCTGCTGAAGTCGGTGGCGGTGGCGGTTCTTACAACTCCGGCAACAACCAGGTGAATACAGCTGGTCTGGGAACCGGACATGGATCTGTAATCATCACATTATTGAATCCCGTATCCAGCATACCTAACAATACCGGTGTGATCGGCTTCCCCAGCCTGGTGAATGGCGCTTGTCCCGGCGGACAAATGATTACGGCACGCATTATGAACTTCGGTAATAATTTCGTGGATTCCGTAAAAGTGGCCTGGTCTGTAAACGGTGTATTGCAGACGAATAACTGGTACCAGGTAGACCTTGATACCATTACCACTCCAACCAGCCAGCTTAACGTAAACTTAGGTACCTACAACTTTGGTCCGGGTACTTACCTGGTTAAGGCATGGACTTCTCTGCCCAATAATCAGAATGATACAGCTCACGGTAATGATACGTTCCAGATCAGTTTAACCACTAAACTGTCCGGTACCTATACCATCAACAGTGGCGCGGCTACTGGCGGTACAAACTTTGCCAGTTTTAATGCTTTCGCTACAGCCCTCAACACACTTGGGGTCTGCGGCCCGGTAGTGGCTAATGTAGTAGCGGGTTCAGGCCCTTATAATGAAACGGTTGCTTTTGGTAATATTGATGGCACCAGTGCGATCAACAGAGTACGTATTAACGGTAATGGTGAATCAATTCAGTTCAACCCTACCAGTACTATAAACTATAGGATCGTTACCCTGGATGGAACAAAGTATTTCACAATCAACAATCTTAAAATCAAATCGCTGAATAATACCTATGGCTGGGGTGTGCATATAACCGGCAATGCAACAAGAGACAGTATCGTGAACTGTGAGATCAATCTCTCTGCCATCACCGGTACCTCTTCTGTAAATGCCAATGGTATTGTTATATCTGGATCATCAACCTCTGCAACCACAGCCAGTAATGTAACACACCTGTATATTGGTAATAACAATGTTATCGCAGGTGCTAATGCTGGTTCCGGCGGTGCATATTACGGGATCACGTTCAGTGGTGTAAGCTCTACTGCTCCTAACGATAGTATCTCCATTGTAGGCAATGAAGTGTCCAACTTCTATTACTATGGTATACGATATACTTACGTAAATGGTGGTAGTTTAAACTATAATAATATACACCGTAGCAATAAAACTGCGATCGGAACAACTGCTTATGGTATATACTCTTACTACTGTATTGGTATCCGCACTATCGGAAACAAAATCCATGATATGGCAGCACCGGGGGTGACCTCTACCAGTACATTCTATGCAATGTATAACTACCATTATAACAATACAGCAGCGACACCTATTATTATTGCAAACAATATCCTGTATAACCTGGGTAACTATGGTGGCTCACAATACCTGCTTCAGGCAACCGGTCCGGCGACTAAGGTATACCACAATACAGTAGATGTAAGCGCGGCACAGGGTACTTCTACAAGTGCCATTTATGCGATCTATCTTACTACTAATACCGGCTCCGAAGTAAAAAACAACATTGTAAACTTTACCGGTGGTAATAATGGTACCAAATACGGCATCTATGTAAGCTCTGCCAGCACGCCTGCAAACCTGCAGAAGAACAATGTGTACTTCAATACAACGCAGTCCGGTACGCAGACACCATATTATTACGGTGCGGCATATGCAAGCCTTGCAGCATTCCAGGCGGCACAGCCTACTATGGAGGTGGGCTCCCCTTCTGCAGATCCGATGTTTACCAATGCTGCTGCGGGTGATCTGAGTCCGGCTTCTTCCGCGATCATCAACAACGGAACGAATGTATTTACCGATGTACCTACCGATATCAACGGCTTGCCGAGAAGTACGGTGCCTACAATCGGTGCATTTGAGTTTATCCCATCCGGCAATAATGATGCGAAAGCGGTTGCTTACTTAAGTCCTGCTTCCAACTTCTGTGCCAATACTACATTACCTGTTCAGGTAATTGTAGGCAATGGCGGGGCAAATGTGCTCAATACCATGCAGGTAAACTGGAAGGTAAATGGTACAACCATGACTCCGTTCAGCTATACCGGACCGCTGACTTCACCTGGCGCTCCTACAGGCCAGAGCATTGATACGATTACTTTAGGCAATGTAACCTTACCTGCAGGTCAGAATAATATTGTCGTTTGGACCTCTAACCCGAATAACACTACTGACCCTAATCATGCCAATGATACTATTTCCTGGTCCGGATTATCATCCCTCAGTGCCGGTACTTATACGATCAACAGTGCGGCGCCTACTGCGGGTACAAACTTCAACAGTTTCGGTGCTTTCGCAACCGCATTGAATGCGGGTATCTGCGGACCGGTTGTGGCTAATGTAGTATCCGGTTCCGGACCGTATAATGAGACGGTAGAGTTCCCTAATATTCCGGGATCAAGTGCAGTCAATACAGTGCGTGTGAATGGTAACGGAGAAACAATACAGTTTAACGCTACTGGCCTGGGTAATCATGTGATCGTTGGTCTGAATGGTACGAAATACTTCACGCTGAACAATCTCAAGATCAAAACCCTGAATAATACTTATGGCTGGGGTGTATTTGTGACCGGCGATGCAAGCCGTGACAGTATTATCAATTGTGAAGTAGACCTGTCTACTATTACGGGTACCAGCTCTGTTAATGCCAGTGGTATTGCCGTTTCCGGATCCAATACTTCTCCGACAACTTCCTGTAATGTTACACACCTGTACATAAAGAACAACAAAGTGATCGCAGGTAGTACAGGAACCGGTGGTGCATACTATGCTATTACCTTTAGCGGAGTAAGCTCTACGGCTCCAAATGACAGCATATACATTATAGGTAATGAAGTAACGAACTTCTATTACTACGGTATCAGGGCTTCATACAACAGGGGTGGAGAGATCAGTTATAATAATATCCATCGTTCCAGCAAAGCCAATACCAATACTTCGGCATATGGTATTTATTACTACTATGGTCAGGGTATTAAATGTATCGGCAATAAGGTGCATGATATGGCCATGCCTGGTGTGAATAATACCAATACCCTGTATGGTATATATAATTATCACTACAATAACCCTGCCACCACTCCGAACCTGATCGCTAATAACATCCTGTATAACCTGGGCACTTATTCCGGAACGCAATACTTAATGTATATATACGGGCCTGCACAGAATGTATATCATAATACAATAGATGCCAGCGCTATTCAGTCTAATGGTGGTGGTACTATGTACGGAATTTACTTTGGCTATAACACGGGATGTAATTTCAGAAACAACATCATCAGCATCACAGGTGGCAGTACCGGCATTAAATACGGTTTCTATGGCTCCTCCACTACTTATGCTGCCGATTTACAGAAAAACAATGTGTACATAAACTCAACCCAAACCGGAGCACAGTATCCATATTATTATGGTACTGCTTATGCAACCCTGGCAGCATTCCAGGCCGCCTATCCGGCGCAGGAAGTAGGTTCACCAAGTGTGGCTCCTCAGTTTATCTCCTCAACTACAGGAGATCTGTCTCCATTGAATATTGCTGTAATGACTGCAGGTAATAACGTACAGGCCGATGTGCCTACCGATATCAATGGTGCAGCACGCTCTGCTACTCCGACGATCGGTGCATTCGAATTCTCTATATCGGGTACGAACAATGCAAGAGCCCTGAGCCTGATTAATCCTTCCGGTAATTACTGTTCCGGCACACAACCGGTTGAAGTCATGATCGGTAATGTGGGTACCAATAATATCAATACGCTTCAGATCAACTGGAGTATAAACGGAGTATTACAAACACCTGTTGCCTATAACAGCCAGCTGGTGCCGGTAGGCGCGACACCCGGACAAAGCTTCGATACAGTATTATTAGGTAACGCAACCTTTAACGCGGGTACTAACCAGGTAAAGGCATGGACCTCGGCACCAAACGGATTACCAGACAGCCAACCGGCTAATGATACGACCACAACGCATACCAGTCCGGCAACATTTACCGTTACCGCGAGCAAGGCTACGATCTGTGCCAATGACACGTCCATCCTGTCTTTGTCTCCGGGTTATGGTTATGCCGATAATGCTTTAGAATGGCAATCTTCTACCGATGGTATTAACTGGACTTCAATTGCCAACTCTGATACGGTAAATTACCTGGTGACCAACATTGGTACCAATACCCAGTACAGGGTGCGTATCCTTACGGGGGGCAATAACTGTACGTCTCCTACTACAACAATCAATGTGACCTATGTAGCTCCCCCTACGGTAGTGGGCGACGAGAGTTGTGCGCCGGGAGCGCTGATGCTGACTGCATCTACAGGCCCTGCCAATTTCATCAGATGGTATAACAGTACGACAACCAACACTGTCCTGCTGACCAATGACACACTCAACCTTCCTTATGTTGGTGTGACTGCAACCTACTATGCAGTGGCCGTTACCCCGACAGGATGTGCCAGTGTAAAAACACCGGTTAATGCAGTGATACATATTTTACCGCCAGTTAACTTCGGACCGGATTTTGATACCTGTACCGCCAATTCAGCTGTATTCACGATTGACCCTGGAGTACAGCATCCTGGTGCCACTTACCTGTGGGATGATAACAGTACGGCCAGTACCCGTAATGTACACCTTTCCGGCACCTATTTTGTTACGGTAACAGATACCAACGGTTGTTTCAATTCTGATACGATCAATGTATCTATCAGTCCTAGACCAGTGGTAGACCTGGACGCAGATGGGACAGGATTCTGTATCGGGGCTACTAAAGTACTGGATGCAGGTCCTGGTGGTGAAAACGGCGGTAACTATTACTGGACTACCGGCGCTACTACCCGCACCATCACCATATCTACACCGGGCACTTATATAGTATATGTAACCAGCAATGCCGGATGTCTGACTGTCGATACCGTAACTGTAACACAGGACGGATATGCGCCTACAGCGACTGGTATCCTCGCCCTGGCCAATGGCCCTACCGGCTTTACGTTCTCTGCGGTGAATGCCCAGAATGTAACTGCATATGAGTGGGACTTCGGTGACGGTAGCCCTGTAAGCACACAGCCTAGCCCGACGCATAACTATACTGCCGGTGGTTATTATACCATCAGATTAAAACTGTTCAGTACTTGTGCAGATATTTCGGACAGCTCTACGGTATATATATTAGGTACCGGAACCAGGGATGTCAATCTTGCTAAAGATGCGATTAAGGTATACCCGAATCCAACTAACGGACAAAGCGTATTCCTTGAAGTGACTGACCCAGTTAAGATCAATGAAATAGTTGTGTACAACACACTGGGCCAGGAAGTATATCGCACACTGGTAAGCACTTCGGACAATAAGTACAGACTGGACCTGCCGGCGTTTTTAAGCTCAGGAATGTACCAGTTAAATATCAATACCAACAAAGGGAATACTGTTCGTAAACTCGAACTGCTGAAGTAATTTATGACCAGTACCTATACAAAGAAAGCCCCCGGATCCGGGGGCTTTCTTTGTATAGGTACTGGTCATAAATTACTTCAGCAGTTCGAGTTTACGAACAGTATTCCCTTTGTTGGTATTGATATTTAACTGGTACATTCCTGAGCTTAAAAACGCCGGCAGGTCCAGTCTGTACTTATTGTCCGAAGTGCTTACCAGTGTGCGATATACTTCCTGGCCCAGTGTGTTGTACACAACTATTTCATTGATCTTAACTGGGTCAGTCACTTCAAGGAATACGCTTTGTCCGTTAGTTGGATTCGGGTATACCTTAATCGCATCTTTAGCAAGATTGACATCCCTGGTTCCGGTACCTAATATATATACCGTAGAGCTGTCCGAAATATCTGCACAAGTACTGAACAGTTTTAATCTGATGGTATAATAACCACCGGCAGTATAGTTATGCGTCGGGCTAGGCTGTGTGCTTACAGGGCTACCGTCACCGAAGTCCCACTCATATGCAGTTACATTCTGGGCATTCACCGCAGAGAACGTAAAGCCGGTAGGGCCATTGGCCAGGGCGAGGATACCAGTCGCTGTAGGCGCATATCCGTCCTGTGTTACAGTTACGGTATCGACAGTCAGACATCCGGCATTGCTGGTTACATATACTATATAAGTGCCCGGTGTAGATATGGTGATGGTGCGGGTAGTAGCGCCGGTAGTCCAGTAATAGTTACCGCCGTTTTCACCACCAGGACCTGCATCCAGTACTTTAGTAGCCCCGATACAGAATCCTGTCCCATCTGCGTCCAGGTCTACCACTGGTCTAGGACTGATAGATACATTGATCGTATCAGAATTGAAACAACCGTTGGTATCTGTTACCGTAACAAAATAGGTGCCGGAAAGGTGTACATTACGGGTACTGGCCGTACTGTTATCATCCCACAGGTAAGTGGCACCAGGATGCTGTACTCCAGGGTCAATCGTGAATACAGCTGAATTGGCGGTACAGGTATCAAAATCCGGTCCGAAGTTAACTGGCGGTAAAATATGTATCACTGCATTAACCGGTGTTTTTACACTGGCACATCCTGTCGGGGTAACGGCCACTGCATAGTAGGTTGCAGTCACACCAACATAAGGAAGGTTGAGTGTGTCATTGGTCAGCAGGACAGTGTTGGTTGTCGTACTGTTATACCATCTGATGAAATTGGCAGGGCCTGTAGATGCAGTCAGCATCAGCGCTCCCGGCGCACAACTCTCGTCGCCCACTACCGTAGGGGGAGCTACATAGGTCACATTGATTGTTGTAGTAGGAGACGTACAGTTATTGCCCCCCGTAAGGATACGCACCCTGTACTGGGTATTGGTACCAATGTTGGTCACCAGGTAATTTACCGTATCAGAGTTGGCAATTGAAGTCCAGTTAATACCATCGGTAGAAGATTGCCATTCTAAAGCATTATCGGCATAACCATAACCCGGAGACAAAGACAGGATGGACGTGTCATTGGCACAGATCGTAGCCTTGCTCGCGGTAACGGTAAATGTTGCCGGACTGGTATGCGTTGTGGTCGTATCATTAGCCGGTTGGCTGTCTGGTAATCCGTTTGGTGCCGAGGTCCATGCCTTTACCTGGTTAGTACCCGCGTTAAAGGTTGCGTTACCTAATAATACTGTATCGAAGCTTTGTCCGGGTGTCGCGCCTACCGGCACCAGCTGGCTGTTATAGGCAACAGGTGTTTGTAATACTCCGTTTATACTCCAGTTGATCTGAAGCGTATTGATATTATTGGTACCCACATTACCGATCATGACTTCAACCGGTTGTGTGCCGGAACAGTAATTACCGGAAGGATTAATCAGGCTCAGGGCTCTTGCATTGTTCGTACCCGATATAGAGAATTCGAATGCACCGATCGTCGGAGTAGCAGAGCGTGCTGCACCATTGATATCGGTAGGCACATCGGCCTGTACGTTATTACCTGCAGTCATTACAGCAATATTCAATGGAGACAGATCTCCTGTAGTTGAGGAGATAAACTGAGGAGCCACACTTGGTGAACCTACTTCCTGCGCCGGATAGGCGGCCTGGAATGCTGCCAGGGTTGCATAAGCAGTACCATAATAATATGGATACTGTGCTCCGGTTTGGGTTGAGTTTATGTACACATTGTTTTTCTGTAAATCGGCAGCATAAGTAGTGGAGGAGCCATAGAAACCGTATTTAATGCCGGTACTGCCACCTGTGATGCTGATGATGTTGTTTCTGAAATTACATCCCGTGTTATAGCCAAAGTAAATTCCGTACATAGTACCACCACCATTAGACTGAATAGCGCTGGCATCTATTGTATTATGATATACATTCTGTGCAGGCCCGTATATATACATTAAGTATTGCGTTCCGGAATAAGTGCCCAGGTTATACAGGATGTTATTAGCGATCAGGTTCGGAGTGGTGGCAGGGTTATTGTAGTGATAATTATATATACCATACAGGGTATTGGTATTATTCACACCAGGCATGGCCATATCATGCACCTTATTGCCGATACATTTAATACCCTGACCATAGTAGTAATAAATACCATATGCCGAAGTATTGGTATTGGCTTTGCTGGAACGATGGATATTATTATAACTGATCTCTCCACCCCTGTTGTATGAAGCCCTGATACCGTAGTAATAGAAGTTCGTTACTTCATTACCTATAATGTATATGCTGTCATTTGGAGCCGTAGAGCTTACTCCGCTAAAGGTAATAGCATAGTATGCACCACCGGTTCCTGTACTACCTGCGATCACTTTGTTGTTCTTTATGTACAGGTGTGTAACATTACAGGAAGTTGTCGGAGAAGTATTGGATCCGGAAACGGCAATACCACTGGCATTAACAGAGCTGGTACCCGTAATAGTAGACAGGTCTACTTCACAATTGATAATACTGTCACGGCTTGCATCGCCGGTCACAAATACACCCCAGCCATAAGTATTATTCAGGGTTTTGATCTTGAGATTGTTCAGCGTGAAGTATTTCGTACCATTCAGACCAACGATCACATGATTACCCAGGCCAGTAGCGTTAAACTGTATTGTTTCTCCGTTACCATTCACACGCACTGTATTGACTGCACTTGATCCCGGAATATTAGGGAACTCTACCGTCTCATTATACGGTCCGGAACCGGATACTACATTAGCCACAACCGGTCCGCAGATACCCGCATTCAATGCGGTTGCGAAAGCACCGAAACTGTTGAAGTTTGTACCCGCAGTAGGCGCCGCACTGTTGATCGTATAAGTACCGGCACTGAGGGATGATAATCCGGACCAGGAAATAGTATCATTGGCATGATTAGGGTCAGTAGTGTTATTCGGGTTAGAGGTCCAAACGACAATATTATTCTGACCTGCAGGTAAGGTTACATTGCCTAAAGTAATCGTATCAATGCTCTGGCCTGTAGGAGCGCCAGGTGAAGTCAGCGGTCCGGTATAGCTGAACGGAGTCATGGTTGTACCATTTACCTTCCAGTTTACCTGCATGGTATTGAGCACATTTGCCCCGCCATTGCCTACAATTACCTGAACAGGTAATGTAGTATTGGCACAGAAGTTGGAAGCAGGACTTAAGTAAGCAACCGCTTTCGCATCATTATTGCCGGATGGGATAAACTCAAATGCACCGATTGTAGGCACCGTACTTCTCGGCAAGCCGTTGATATCGGTAGGTACATCGGTAAATACATTCGTTCCGTTGTTGATGATCGCGGAAGAAGCCGGACTCAGATCACCCGCAGCAGCATTGGTAAACATCGGATCTGCAGAAGGGGAGCCCACCTCCATAGTAGGCTGTGCCGCCTGGAATGCTGCAAGGCTTGCATATGCCGCACCGTAATAATATGGTGTCTGCGTACCGGACTGCGTTGTATTGAAGTACACATTGTTCTTCTGCAGGTTTGCAGGCGTGCTGGCAGAGCTTACATAGATGCCGTATTTGGTACCATTATTACCACCGGTAAAGTTTACAATGTTGTTTTTTACTTCGGAGCCGGTATTAGTAGTAAGATAGATCGCATAAATGGCACTTGTAGAAGTACCCTGTGCCGCGCTTACATCTACTGTATTGTGGTATACCTTAGTCGCCGGACCGGTTGCCTGAAGCAGGTATTGTGAGCCACCATAGTTACCCAGGTTATACAGGATATTGTTTGCAATAATAATAGGTGTCGCTGCTGTATTGTTATAATGGTAGTTATACATTGCATAGAATGTACTGGTAGAGGTCACCCCCGGTGCTGCCATATCATGGATTTTGTTTCCGATAGTGCGGATACCAATACAGTAGTAAGAGTATATACCATAAGCAGTTGTTCCGATCGCAGTTTTATTGCTACGGTGTATATTATTATAGTTTAAACTACCACCATTTACGTAAGTATATCGTATACCATAGTAATAGAAGTTGGACACTTCATTGCCTACAATGGAGATACTATCGTTAGGAGCAGTAGAGCTTACACCACTGAACGTGATCCCGTAATATGCACCGCCGGAACCAGCATTAGCACCTGCGATAACATTGTTATTACCAATATACAGGTGTGTTACATTACTGGCTGTGGTTGCAGAGGTTGATGATCCAGATATAACAATACCATTGGCATTTACAGAAGAGGTACCGGTGATGGCAGAGAGATTGATCTCACAGTTCACGATACTGTCTCTTGTTGCATTGCCGGTTATATGCACACCCCAGCCATAGGTATTATTCAGCGATTTGATTTTAAGATTGTTGATTGTGAAATACTTTGTTCCATCCAGGGTAACGATCCTATAGTTTATAGTACTGGTAGGGTTGAACTGAATTGATTCACCATTACCGTTAATACGTACTCTGTTGATCGCACTGGTGCCATCAATATTACCAAAAGCAACCGTTTCATTATAAGGGCCTGAACCCGCTACTACATTAGCCACTACCGGGCCGCAGACCCCAAGTGTGTTGAGGGCTGTAGCGAAAGCATTAAAACTGGCAAAGTTTGTACCGCCAGTAGCCGCGCCACTGTTGATGGTATAGGTACCGGACAGTTTAGTGGTTAAACTGATCTGGAACGTATCATTACCGTGAGCTGTATCATTCTGATTATTGGGCAGAGAAGTCCATGCCTTAACCAGGTAAGTACCCGGACCAAAGTTGTAGGTACCTAAGTTTACGTTAAGCTGGCTGGTTGGAGTGGTAATGGTATCAAGGTCTACCTGGTACCAGTTATTCGTCTGCAATACACCGTTTACAGACCAGGCCACTTTTACGGAATCCACGAAATTATTACCGAAGTTCATAATGCGTGCCGTAATCATTTGTCCGCCGGGACAAGCGCCATTCACCAGGCTGGGGAAGCCGATCACACCGGTATTGTTAGGTATGCTGGATACGGGATTCAATAATGTGATGATTACAGATCCATGTCCGGTTCCCAGACCAGCTGTATTCACCTGGTTGTTGCCGGAGTTGTAAGAACCGCCACCGCCACCGACTTCAGCAGCTCCAGTAGAAGAACCCGCACCGCCGCCGCCGCTGTAGCCGCCGCCGCCGCCACCGCGTCGGTTATCCCAGGAGTTGGCACCGCCACCGCCACCGAAACCGCCCCATCCGCCGGATGTAGTAGGAGCAGTACCGCCCATACCACCGTTCAGGAAGGCATATCCGCCGGGATCACCGACTGTAGCTCCTCCATCGCCAGAGAAGCCACCGCCACCACCGGCATTGTTGATGCCGCTGCCGCCACCGCCATTGGTACCGCCTGCGCCATTACCGCTACCGGCACCTACATTACCTGCGGTACTGGTAGATGCGTCGGCTGTAGGGACCAGGGCTGCATTGCCATTGGCTCCGCCACCGCCACCGGCAATGATCATGGGTACGTTGCCACTTGTTTTGACAACGAAAGAACCGCCGCCGCCGCCAAATTGCTGTGTGCCGCTGGCTACGCAGCATCCGCCTTGCTGACCAACCAGGATTTTGAGCTGATCCGCTGCAATAAGGTTAAACTCGCCACTCATATAGGCACCCCGGCCCGCGTTGGGCCCGTAGCCTTTTGCTCCGTATACTTCTATTTTATAGAGACCGGAGACGGGCACACTCCAGTTCTGAATGCCACCAGTCACGGTAACCATGCCTGCCTGGGGAGTAGCAGCATAGGCTGTGGTTACCTGGGCCTGAGTGGGGCCATTGGTACCGGTTGCGCCGGCATTAGTAAAGGTGTATGTCTGGGCAAAGCCTTGTGTGATGCACATCATGGCGGCCAGAAGAGCCAACTTTACTTTCGCAGTAAACTTCATCATAATGATAGAATTTGATTACTTTTTAAGATTAAACCATAGCACTTTGTTTATAACTTGTTAACATAGGGAGCCTACAAACGTAAATAAAAAGGGAAAAAAAGTGAAACTTTAAAAACATTATTATTAATTAAATATGTTTTATTTTACAGCTAATTATTTGGCATGTAATCATTTAGAGATGTGAAAAATAATAAATTCAACTAGGATGCATGATTTTAAGTACATTTGCGGCCTTAATGTGCAGGAGGTTACAGTATGATAACATGCTGAAAAAATAAAATATTAAAAAAAAGTTTGGATATTAAAAATTTAGTTATACCTTTGCACTCCCAATTATTAAAGGAAGTTTTTTGAATTATGTCACAACGCATTCGCATTAAATTGAAATCTTACGACCATAATTTGGTTGATAAGTCAGCAGAAAAAATCGTTAAGACGGTAAGAGGTACAGGAGCAGTCGTAACTGGCCCTATTCCTTTGCCAACGGATAAGAAAATATTTACGGTTCTGCGTTCACCGCACGTAAATAAAAAAGCAAGAGAGCAATTTCAATTATGTACTCACAAGCGCTTATTAGACATCTATACATCTAGCAGCAAGACTGTTGATGCACTGTCTAAACTGGATCTTCCGAGTGGAGTTGAAGTTGAAATCAAAGCCTAACCTGCTGTAGTTTCAAGCAAAAATCAAAAAATTTAATAGCGAAAGCTTTGTTCTTTATACATAACTGAATAAACGGTTAATCCCTATCAGTGCGACAGATATAATAATACTGGAGCAATAACAACTGAAACGGGCGCTTGACTAAGGGTGTCAGACACTGTTCTGAATTTCCATTGAGCTATTAAATAAACATAAAACAAAACGGGATTGTTGTCCCTTGTAATAACGAAATAATAATTATCTCTAACAAATGAAAGGTATTATTGGCAAAAAAATCGGCATGACAAGTGTGTTCGAGGCTAATGGAAAGCAGGTTGCCTGCACCATTATTGAAGCTGGCCCTTGTGTTGTTACGCAAAAGAAAACCGTAGAAACAGACGGTTACGAGTCGCTTCAAATAGCTTACGGTACACGTAAAGAGAAAAACACGCCGAAAGCTCTTCTTAATCACTTCGCAAAAGCAAATACAGAAGCGAAATCTGTAGTGAAAGAAATTCGCAACTGCTCTATCGATAAACAAGTTGGTGAAACTATTACATGTGACATTTTCGCTGAAGGCGAAAAAGTTAGTGTAATCGGTACTACAAAAGGTAAAGGTTTCCAAGGTGTTGTTAAACGTCACGGATTTGCCGGGGTAGGTGAGGCATCTCACGGTCAGCACGATCGTCAGCGTGCACCAGGTTCTATTGGTGGATCTTCTTATCCTAGCCGCGTATTTAAAAATATGAGAATGGCTGGCCAAATGGGTGGTGACCGCGTAAAGGTTAAAGCTCTTAAAGTAATGAAAGTGTTTCCTGAACAAAACTATATCGTAGTTGCTGGTTCAGTTCCGGGTCACAATGGTTCCATCGTTTTAATTCAGAAATAATCATGCAAATCGAAGTATTAAATAGCAAAGGTGAAAAGACCGGTCGCACGGTGGAATTGCCAGAAGATATCTTCAACATTGAGCCTAACGATCACGTTATCTATTTAGCAGTTAAGCAATATTTAGCAGCTCGTCGTTTAGGTACTCACAAAACAAAGACCCGCGCGGAAGTAAAAGGTTCTAGCCGCAAATTACACCGTCAAAAAGGTACTGGTGGTTCCCGTAAAGGTAACATCCGTAACCCATTATATAAAGGTGGTGGTACAGTGAATGGTCCGGCTCCTCACTCTTACGATTTCAAACTGAACCGTAAAGTGAAAGATCTGGCTAAGATGTCTGCACTGACGTATAAAGCAAAAGATAACAAAATCGTAGTAATCGAAGATATTAAAGTTGATGCTCCTAACACAAAACAAATGTTAGCTGTATTAAACAGTCTGAAAGTTGCAGATCAGAAATTGTTATTAGTAAATGCTGATTACGATGCAAACTTCTACTTAAGCGTACGCAATCTGCCTAAAGTTAAAGCTAGCGTATTAAGCGATATCAACACTTATGATATCCTGAATGCAAAAACACTGGTATTAACAGAAAGCGCTGCTAAAGTATTTACTGACGCAGTTGAAGTTGAAGCTTAAGATTCACGTTGACGAAAGAAACAATAATTTTTGATTAGCAATAGCTAAAAAAATAAATTTAATAACAATGAGACTTTCAGAAGTATTGGTTCGCCCGGTGATTACCGAAAAGGTAAATGGCCAAATGGAAAAACAAAACCGTTACACTTTCGTAGTGGACAAGCGTTCCAACAAATTGGAAATTAAGGAAGCAGTAGAGAATTTCTACAATGTAAAAGTTGAAGAAGTGAACACTATGGTAGTTCCTGCTAAAAATAAAAGCCGTTTCACTAAAGCCGGATATGTACAAGGCCGTAAGCCAGCATACAAGAAAGCAGTAGTTACGCTTTTAGGTGGAGAAACAATTGACCTGTTCTCTCTGTAATAATTGAAATACAATAATTAAATCATTAATTATAATAATTTGACGCTATTGGCTAGCCGCCAGATAATCAAATTACTAAATTCTATTTAGAAAAATGGCTTTACGTAAATACAAACCGACCACTCCCGGTACTCGTTTCAGAGTAGGAAATGCGTTTGCAGAGATTACTACTGACAAACCAGAAAAGAGCTTATTAGACAGAAAGAACAGTTCTTCTGGCCGTAACTCTAAAGGTCGTATGACTATGCGCAACATTGGCGGTGGTCATAAACAACACTATCGTATCGTTGATTTCAAACGTAACAAGAAAGATATTCCTGCTACAGTTAAAACCATCGAATATGATCCGAACCGTACTGCATTCATCGCTTTATTAGCGTATGCTGATGGTGAAAAACGTTACATCATTGCTCCTCAGGGTCTGCAGGTTGGTGCTACTGTAATCAGTGGTGACAGCGTTGCTCCTGAAGTAGGTAATGCGCTGTTGATGAAAAACATGCCATTAGGTACTGTAATTCACAACATTGAAATGCAACCTGGTAAAGGTGGTTCTATCGCTCGTTCTGCTGGTACTTATGCACAGCTGAGCGCGAAAGAAGATAAATATGCTGTATTAAAAATGCCTTCTGGTGAGCTGCGTAAAGTATTAAGCGCATGTTATGCAACAGTAGGTGTTGTTTCTAACAGCGATCACCAACTGGAATCTATGGGTAAAGCAGGTCGTAACCGTTGGAGAGGTTTACGTCCACGTGTAAGAGGTGTTGCGATGAACCCTGTAGATCACCCGATGGGTGGTGGTGAAGGTAAATCTTCTGGTGGTCACCCACGTAGCCGTACTGGTAAGTATGCTAAAGGTGAGAAAACACGTAGCAAGACTAAACCTTCAAATGCACTGATTATTCAACGTGCTAAGAAAAAATAATAATTAATTCTTAATAGATAAAATGGGCAGGTTTGCTGCAAAGTAAACCTGCCAAATCATCACAAAAAACGCAACAATGGGTCGTTCAATTAAAAAAGGTCCTTACATTGACCATAACCTTGAGCAAAAAGTATTGGCTCAAAACGAAGCAGGCGCTAAAAGAACTGTAATCAAAACTTGGAGCCGTCGCTCTACAATCTCTCCTGATTTTGTAGGTCACACATTTGCAGTTCACAATGGCAACAAATTCATCCCTGTTTATGTAACTGAATACATGGTAGGTCATAAATTAGGTGAGTTTGCGCCAACACGTAACTTCAAAGGTCACAGTGACAAGAAAAAGTAAGTTAAACCTTACGTACAGTATTTAATTTTTTTAGTAACCTTTTTAAATAGAGTCCTTCAAGGATTTAAGGTATATGGAAGCAACAGCTCGTTTAAGAAATTATCCTACTTCTCCGCGCAAAATGCGTTTGTTAGCGGACCTGGTGCGCGGTATGGAAGTAGAAAAGGCTTTAAGCATTTTAAAGTTCAGCACAAAGCATCCTTCAGTAGCATTGGAGAAATTATTATTAAGTGCTATTGACAACTGGAAACAAAAAAACCAGGGTCAGGATGTAGCAGATGCTAACCTGATCGTAAAAACGATTTTTGTAGATGGTGGTCGTATGGTAAAACGTATGTTACCAGCTCCGCAAGGCCGTGCATATCGCATCCGCAAGCGCAGCAACCACGTAACAATCATTGTTGATAGCAAAGCAAACTAATTTAAAATATTTCAAATCCATAACAACTGAATAATGGGTCAAAAAGCAAATCCAATAGGTAATCGTTTAGGAATCATCCGTGGATGGGATTCTATGTGGTATAGCGATCAGAAACAATATGGCAAGAACCTGGTACAGGACCACAAAATCCGTACTTATCTGAATGCCCGCATCAACAAAGGTGGTGTTTCTCGTATCGTTATCGAACGTACACTTGGTAAATTAATCATTACTATTCACACGTCTAAACCAGGTATCATCATTGGTAAAGGCGGTCAGGAAGTAGATAGAATTAAAGAAGAGCTGAAAAAATTAACCGCTAATGCTGATGTTCAAATCAACATTATGGAGATCCGTCGTCCTGAACTGGATGCTCAGATCGTAGGTGAAACTATCGCTCGTCAAATCGAAGGCCGTGTAAGCTTCAAAAGAGCTATCAAAATGGCTATCGCTACTGCAATGCGCATGGGTGCAGAAGGTATCAAAATCAAAGCGAGTGGTCGCTTAGGTGGTGCTGAGATCGCGCGTTCAGAAGAAATGAAACAAGGTCGTACACCATTACATACTTACCGTATGGATATCGATTATGCTAACGTATATGCGATGACTGTTTACGGTAAAATCGGTCTGAAAGTTTGGATTTGTAAAGGTGAAGTTTTAGGTAAGAGAGAGTTGAATCCGAACATCACTTCCGGCTCTACAGACCGTCGTGGCGGTGAGCGTAGTGAAGGTCGTGGCGATCGCAGACCAGGTGGTGGTAACAATCGCGGTGGCAATAACCGTGGCGGTAACAACAACCGTGGTGGTGACAGAGCTCCTCGTCAAAATAAAGACTAATTATCCTGTAGCGTGGTGCTATACCACGCTGCCTTATAAAAATAATTTTGTATGCTCAGGAGGTTCAGGCGCTGGTAGTCAATAAAGATATCATCCTGTACAATCTGAATAAAATATAATATAATGTTACAACCAAAAAGAGTTAAGCGTCGTAAACAGCATAAAGGCCGTATCAGAGGTAATGCACAACGTGGTGCTACTGTAGCATTCGGTTCTTTCGGTCTGAAAGCTTTAGAGCCAAAATGGATTACTAACCGTCAGATCGAAGCTGCTCGTCAGGCTATGACACGTCATATGAAGCGTGAAGGAACTGTTTGGATCCGTATCTTCCCTGATAAACCAATCACTGCAAAACCAGCAGAGGTACGTATGGGTAAAGGTAAAGGTAGCTTGGAATACTGGGCAGCTGTAGTAAAACCAGGATGCATCATGTTCGAAGTTGAAGGTGTACCAATGGAACTGGCTAAAGAAGCAATGGAATTAGCCGCTCAAAAACTGCCTATCAAAACTAAGTTCGTTGTTCGTCACGATTACGTTGAAGCATAATTAACATCATGAATCTTGCTGTAAAGCATAGTTCTAACCATTAAAAAAGTATTTAAAATGGCAAAGTCTAAAAAAGTAGAAGACTATCGTTCATTAAGCGATGAGGCGTTGTTAGATAAGATTGGTGCTGAGACTGATCGTCTTAATAAATTAAAATTCAGCCACTCTGTTAACCCAGTAGAAAATCCGATGATCATTCGTTCAGTACGTCGTCAGATCGCACAACTGATTACAGAGCAACGCAAAAGACAATTAGGAAACTAAAAATATTTTAGTCATCATGACAGTAGAAAGAAAAACTAGAAAAAGCCGTATAGGCTTAGTTACTAGCAACAAAATGGATAAAACAATCACTGTTGCAGTAGAGCGTAAGGTAAAACACCCTATTTACGGTAAGTTTTTGAAAAAAACTACTAAATTCCACGCGCACGACGAAACTAACCAATGTGGTATTGGTGACACCGTACGTATCATGGAAACTCGCCCTCTGAGCAAGACAAAATGCTGGAGATTAGTAGAAATCATCGAAAAGGCTAAATAGTTTATCACGCGATCTTTATTCATCTGCATTCCATCGTGTTGCAGCGCTGAAAAGATTTTAAACAGTCCGGAGCAGCTATTGCTTGTGTAAGGATTAAACAATTAACAATTAAAGCGAACAGCTAAACATTTTTATAAAATGATACAGCAAGAATCAAGGCTAAAAGTAGCAGACAATAGTGGTGCAAAAGAAGTACTTTGTATCCGTGTATTAGGCAACTCAGGTCAGCAATATGCTTATGTAGGCGATCAGATTGTGGTTACAGTAAAAGATGCTATCCCAGCTGGTGGTATTAAAAAAGGTACTGTTACTAAGGCCGTTATCGTAAGAACAAAGAACAAGTTACGTCGTAAAGATGGTTCTTACATCAGCTTCGATGAAAACGCAGTAGTATTATTAAACAATGCTGGCGACCCTCGTGGTACTCGTATCTTCGGGCCAGTGGCCAGAGAGCTGCGTGATAAAGGATACATGAAAATTGTTTCCTTAGCTCCTGAGGTTTTGTAAAAAATATTTTGTACCTTTGCCGCCCGTTGACTCAAGCGGCACTATAGAATTCGTTTAAAATGAAAACTAGATTCAAACCAAAATTCAATATCAAGAAAGGCGATCAGGTTGCAGTAATCGCAGGCGATGACAAAAGCCGCACTACTCCCCGTCAGGTATTGGCAGTATATCCGCTTAAAGGGCGTGTATTGGTAGAAGGTGTTAACATCGTTACCAAACACATCAAACCAAGTGCAAAAAATCCACAAGGTGGCATTGTAAAAGAGGAAGCGCCAATCAATATTTCAAATGTACAGCTGTGGGATGCGAAAGCTAAGGCTCCTGTACGTGTAACGCGCGAACGTAACGATGGTAAAACGGTTCGTATTTCTAAAAAAACTAGTCAAGCAATTTAATAATGAGTACTACATACACTCCGCGTCTTCAGAAAAAGTATGCTGATGAAGTTAAATCGGCTTTGATGAAGAAATTCGGTTATAAAACCGTGATGCAAGTACCTAAACTGGTTAAGATCTGTCTTAACCAAGGTGTAAAAGGTTCTACATCTGACAAGAAATTAGTTGATGATGCTGTGAAAGAAATGACAATGATCGCTGGTCAGAAAGCGGTTCCTACATTATCTAAAAAGGACATCTCTAACTTCAAATTACGTAAAAACATGCCTATCGGTGCTCGCGTAACATTACGTGGTGCTAATATGTTTGAATTTATGGATCGTTTGATCTCTATCTCTTTGCCACGTGTACGTGACTTCAAAGGTATCAATGACAAATCTTTTGATGGTCGTGGTAACTACACTTTTGGTGTTACAGAGCAAATCATTTATCCGGAGATCGATATCGATAAAGTAAATCGTATTTCTGGTATGGATATTACTTTCGTAACTACAGCTAAAACTAACGAAGAAGCTTACGAATTACTGAAAGAATTAGGCTTACCGTTCAAAAATATTAAAAAAGATAACAACTAATCATGGCTAGAGAATCCGTAAAAGCGCGTCAGCGCAAGCGTGAGAAAATGGTAGCTCAATTTGCTGAGAAACGTGCCGCTTTAAAAGCTGCAGGTGATTACGAAGCATTGGACAAATTACCTAAAAACGCTTCTCCTGTTCGTCTTAAAAATCGTTGTCAATTAACAGGTCGTCCTAAAGGTTACATGCGTCAATTTGGTATTGGCCGTGTTATCTTCCGCGAAATGGCATTGAATGGTTTGATACCAGGCGTAACTAAAGCTTCCTGGTAAGCATTTAGTCGACTATCACTGCCGGTTTCGGTTTCTGATGGTTTGAAATTATTAGGCCTATGTCCATAGCAATATGGTAACTAGTGTCAATTACTCAACTTAAAATTAAAGTTTAAAAATGGTAACAGATCCTATAGCCGATTTTTTAACGCGCATTCGTAACGCTCAGATGGCTAAACACCGTATCGTTGAAATCCCAGCATCTAATCTGAAGAAAAGAATCACTGAGATTTTATATGATAAAGGTTATATCTTAAAATATAAATTCGAAGACGATAACAAACAAGGTTTAATTAAGATTGCATTGAAATATGATGGTCAATCTAAAGAGCCGGTTATCCGTTCATTAGAAAGAATCAGCCGCCCAGGTTTACGTCAGTATGCTAAACCTTCTGAAATCAAAAGAGTAAAGAATGGTTTGGGTATTGCTATCGTTTCTACTTCTAAAGGTGTAATGACTGATAAAGAAGCTCGTAACAATAACGTAGGTGGTGAAGTATTATGCCACGTTTGGTAATATAGTTTTACTGAATATAAAGAAAAAGAGACTATCCTTTCGGAGAGTCTCTTTTTCTTTATATTCAGGTCTATTCTCGGGGCAAGAAATTGTCTGCTCTGTAGTAGTGCCGTATGTATTGTCTAAAGTATAGATAAAAAGGCTATCCGTTTGGGTAGCCTTTTTTATTTATAGTGTTTTTATTAACCAAAGATTAACTTCTGTATGTGCAGATTTTAATTGACTGATATAATTTCTACTACAATTTCAGTTTATACCTATACAATGAATATAAAAATAACGATTATGAATATTTGGCTATATGTGTTAGGTTTGGGCTTTCATTAACTTAAATCTTATATTTATGAGCAAATTAATCTTTTTAGTTTTTCCCATTTTAGGAATGACCACTGCCGCAAATGCTTCCTGGATCAGGTGGCAGCCGTCAACTAATCAGGCTGGTACGTACAACGGGAGCGCAACAAATATAATAACCTGTCATAATCTGCATGCTCCCCGCTGTATGGAATTTGAAGGCTACGGAAAGTATCCCCAACCCGGACAAAGGGTTAAGATTTACAACGATTATGAAATGGTCGGTTATGGTACCATTATTAATTGTATGATGGATCCTGGTGACAATGACGGAACTAATATTGAGGATCTTAAGGGAACGCCAACTACCCTGGAGATTGAGTTTGATAATATCAGCAATTAGTCCAATTAATATTTGCTGCTTTCAATCATAAAAGGAATATGAGCATGTCATATTCCTTTTATTTAAAACCTATAATAGAACATAAATGAATATAATCAGATACTTTCAATACATTATTTTTTACATAGCCATTCTGATCAGTAATGCACAATGCAGGGCGCAGCATACAAAGGAGGATAAACAGGAGCAGGAACATGTAAGAGTATTAATCCCTTTTGTACCGGGCAACTGCCATCTCTGTAATGAGCAATTTTATGAAAAACTAAAAGTGCTGGATGCAAAGAATATTCCATATGCATTCTTATTGTCTGAAGATTTTTCGGAAGACCTGGATTACATCAAAAAGGAATACAAATTGAATGATTTTAAAGGGAATCAGTTTATATTATCCACAGCCTTGTTTCAGAAGTACTATCTTCCTCCGCAAACATATGCTTTAGAGTTTGGTACTGATTCCAATTATAAGATTTACCGCAATATTGATGTACTGATCGAAGATGTGAAATTAATGAGGCAAAAGGA
>Ga0256908_1000181_pt1 | contig 32789 bp, 28 predicted proteins | sample MC6MC0761MT_FD_186331 | JGI IMG/M metagenome (GOLD analysis project Ga0256908, IMG submission 186331) | Metatranscriptome of enriched soil aggregate microbial communities from Iowa State University, Ames, United States - MC6-MC0761-MT... | ecosystem: Environmental > Terrestrial > Soil >... | reverse complement strand
CCGTGCGATACTCACGTAAACTGTGCCAACGAAGGTTGTCATTTGCTGTTTATTCAGTGCGATGAATGCCACGAAGCAATGCACGGCTGTTGTTCTAACGAGTGTTTGGATATCATTCAGTTACCAATTGAAGAGCAAAAAGTAATAAGAAAAGGACTTCAAAAAGGAAATTTGATCTTTAAAAAAGGAAAATCCGACGCTTTGAAGTTCAAAAAAGAACGTAATGTTTTCGAAGAAGTTATTCCGGTAAAAGTTGCAACCGTAACCGAAATCCGCAAGAAAAAACACGAACGTAAAATTTTGGTAGGTTATGGTGCACATTATTTCACAAAAGCATCAATAGCACAATTCACCATAACAAACAACAAAATAAAAGTAGGCGATGAGGTGCTGATTGCCGGTCCATCAACAGGAGAAGAACGCTTTATTTTAGAAGCTTTCAAAGTAAACGGTAGAGATGCCGAAACTGCAAAAACCGATGATAAAATTACATTTGCCGTTCCGTTCCGCATTCGTTTGTCTGATAAATTGTATCTTATTAAAAAAGAGAATTAATCAAATTCATAAAAATATTTTAAAGCAAGTTGGTAAATTACTAACTTGCTTTTTTGTTTTGATACTATATGTTTACCGAAGAGAATAATAAATACTGGACAGATTTTTCAGCAACGATTAATGCCGATTTTGAGGAAAGGAAATATTGGCATTCTGCAAAAGCAATTTATAATTATAAAGGATACAATCTTGTTTTCGATGATTACATACATTATACAGGAGGTAGAGCAACTGCGGGTTCTTATGTTACAAGGGTTTATTGCAAATTTGTTTGTAGTAAGGAAATTTATTTAAAACTTGAAAAGAACAGTATGTTAAGTAAGTTTCTTAATCTTTTTTCTAAAAATAAAGTTGCCAGCTTAAATAAAATTTTACAATCAAATTATATTGTTTTTTCTAATGAAGATAATATTGATAAAATCTTATCGAAAACAATATCTGACAAATTGGTAAGTACGAAGATTGAAAATCTTTTTATTGATACAAAAGATGGAATTTGGGGCGACAATTTACAACAGAATATGTACGAATTAGCAACTTTTAAAGATGTTAGTAAAACAGATCAAAACGATTTACAAAAGATAAAAATAGTGTTTGAAGAAATTATAGACCAATTAGAAAATTATTATCATATAAAACCGATCTCTTAAAAATGAAAAAAATCTACTACCTAAAAACCTGCGATACCTGCAAACGTATTTTAAAGCAAATTAAAAATATTGATGATTTTCAAATACAAGATATAAAAGAAGAATCAATAACCGTAAAACAGGTCGAAGAAATGTATGCTTTAACGGGGAGTTATGAGACTTTTTTTAGCAAACGAGCAAAGCTTTATAAAGAAATGGGCTTAAAAGACGAAAATCTTACCGAAGCCGATTTTAAACGATACATTTTAGAGCATTATACCTTTTTGGCTCGTCCGGTAATTATTTACAACGATCAGATATTTGTAGGAAACAGTCCTAAAACTATCGAAGCAATGTTGCAAAAAGTCAATAATTAACACCAAGAATAATCAGTAGCATTTTTATGGTATTTTAAGGATACAAACTTGATTTTCTATTTTAAAACAGTAGTTTTAACATGAATTTTAGAAAAATCAAGTTGTATGAAAAAATTATTTGCAGAGTTCTTCGGAACTTTCTGGTTGGTATTTGGTGGCTGTGGCGCAGCAGTTTTTGCAGCCGGAGTACCAGAAATTGGTATTGGTTTGGCGGGTGTTTCGCTGGCATTTGGATTAACCGTTTTAACAATGGCGTACGCGGTGGGACACATCTCGGGCGGTCATTTTAATCCGGCGGTTTCTTTCGGTTTGTTTGCTGGCGGCAGATTTCCGGCTAAAGATCTGTTTCCGTATATTGTTTCGCAAGTATTGGGTGCATCGGCTGCAGCAGGTTGTTTGTATTTAATTTTAAACGGAGCCGGAGCTTTTAGCACTGAAGGAGCCGGAGCATTTGCTACCAATTTCTATGAAATGGAAGGTTACGCAGGCAGAAGTTACAGTATGGCTGCTGCGTTTTTAGCGGAGTTTTTGTTAACAGCCTTTTTCCTAATCATTATTTTAGGAGCTACCGATAAATGGGCAAATGGTAAATTCGCAGGTATTGCCATTGGTTTGGCATTAACGTTGATCCATTTAATCTCAATTCCAATCACAAATACATCGGTAAATCCGGCACGTTCTACCTCACAGGCACTTTTTGTACAGGGCGAAGCGTTGTCGCAACTTTGGTTGTTTTGGGCGGCACCAATTGCAGGAGCAATCGTTGGTGGATTAATCTATAAATTTCTGCTTCAAAAAAGCGAAGAATAAAAATAAAAAACAATTAAACAAAAAGCTGTCTTTTTTAAGGCAGCTTTTTGTTTTACAAATAATTAACAAGGTATGTTACAATTTACTAAATTTGCACCTTTATTATAATTCGGTATGATTTATTCAATGACAGGTTTCGGTAAAGCGTTGGTGCAGTTACCATTAAAAAAAATAACGGTAGAAATTAAATCGTTAAATTCAAAAAATTTAGATTTAAGCGTACGTTTACCACAACCTTATAAAGAAAAAGAGTTGGAAATTCGCAATGTAATTGCCCAGCAGTTAGAACGCGGTAAAGTGGAATGCTCTGTATTTATCGAAGTTACCGGCGAAGAAACATCGGCAACCTTAAATGCTCCGATCGTTAAGGCGTATATCGCACAGATGAAAAACATTATTCCCGATGCCGATGCAACCGAATTAATGAAAATGGCGGTTCGTATGCCCGATGCTTTAAAGGTAGAGCGTTGCGAATTAGATGAACAGGAATGGAACGAAATTGTAAAAGTTTTAAACCAGGCACTTGTAAACATCAATGAATTCCGCAGACAGGAAGGCGAGAAATTGGGGAACGATTTTGTTAACCGAGTTTCAAGTATTCGCAGCTCTATGAAGGAAATTGAAGGTTACGAAGAAGATCGAATTAAAACGGTAAAAGATCGTTTACTGCAAAATTTAAAGGAATTAGAAGTTAATATCGATGAAAGCCGATACGCACAAGAAGTTGTTTATTACATTGAAAAATTAGATATCAACGAAGAAAAAGTGCGTTTAACCAATCATTTAGATTATTTCATTGAAACAATGCATGCCAACGAACACGCAGGTCGTAAATTAGGTTTTATTGCACAGGAAATGGGTCGCGAGATCAATACCATGGGATCAAAATCTAATCATGCCGAAATGCAGAAGTTGGTCGTGAAAATGAAAGATGAATTAGAAAAGATTAAAGAACAGGTTTTAAATATATTATAATTGAATAAATTCTAGGATATCTTTTTGTAATGCTGAACGGGTCACTGAGCGCAGTCGAAGGCAGCATCTCACAAGTTTAAGAAAAGGATGAGAAACCGCATCAAGTGCGGTTTGACAAAAAGGAAAGTAAATTTATTCAATCTTTAATAAATCAATTACAACATAAATGACAGCACAACAAGGAAAATTGATTGTTTTTTCGGCACCGTCGGGTTCAGGTAAAACAACAATTGTAAAGCATTTACTAACACAACAGCAATTGTGTTTAGATTTTTCTATATCGGCAACCTCACGTTATATGCGTGGTGATGAAGTAAATGGTAAAGATTACTATTTTATTTCTCCGGCAGATTTTCAGAAAAAAATCGCAGAAAATGCTTTTGTTGAGTTTGAAGAAGTTTATAAAGACAATTATTACGGTACGCTTAAAACCGAAATTGAACGTATTTGGGCAGAAGGAAAACATGTAATTTTTGATATAGATGTTGTGGGCGGTTTAAACATCAAACAGCAATATCCAGATCAAACATTGGCAATATTTGTTAGTCCGCCGTCTGTTGAAGAATTAGAGCGTCGTTTGCGTTTTCGTCAGACAGAAAGTGATGAAAAGATTGCGATGCGATTAGAAAAGGCAGAACGTGAAATATCGCGCGCACCAGAATTCGATGTTATTTTAGAAAATCACGATTTAGAAACAGCTAAAAAAGAAGCCTGCAACTTGGTTTCAAACTTTTTAAATAAGTAAACTATGAAGGTAGGTTTGTATTTCGGCACATTCAATCCTATACACGTTGGGCATTTAATTATTGCCAACCATATTGTTGAAAACAGCGATTTAGATCAGCTTTGGATGGTTGTTACACCGCACAATCCGCTGAAAAAGAAATCGGGTTTGCTGGCAGATTATCATCGTTTGCAAATGGTACATCTGGCTACGGAAGATTACGATAAAATTATTCCGAGCGATATAGAATTTAAACTGCCGCAACCAAATTATACTGTAAACACGCTGGCGCATCTGCAGGAAAAATTCCCTCAACATGAATTTTCACTGATTATGGGCGAGGATAATTTAAAATCACTCAAAAAATGGAAAAATTACGAGTTTATTCTGAACGATTATCATTTGTATGTGTATCCACGAATTTCAACCGATGAGGTTCCTGAAGAATTCCTAAATCATCCGAACATTCATAAAGTAGATGCTCCGATTATAGAATTGTCTTCAACATTCATACGTAACAGCATCAAAGAGCAAAAAAATATCAAACCAATGTTAGATGCCAAAGTTTGGGAATACATCAATCATAATTTGTTCTATAAGAAATAATTAAAAAGATTATCTTTAATAAAAATAAGAAATGGTCTTTTTTTAAAACAAAAAAGCGACAACAATAACGAAGTCGCTTTTTAAATTTATTAAAAAATCAAATTAAAAATCATAAGTACAACGCAAAGCAAAATGTGTTTATTGTTCAAAAACATAAATAATTTAAGCTTAACAAAATAATAAATTGAAAAAAGTTTAAAAAGTCTATTTTTGCAAATCAAAAAAATAAGAATGATTAACAATCCAAAGTTTGCAGTAATTGGCGGAGGTAGTTGGGCAACGGCTATTGCTAAAATGCTGTGCCACAATTTGTCTGAAATTGCCTGGTATATGCGCAACGATACTGCAATTGAAGAATTAAAAGTTAATAAGCACAATCCCAATTATTTAAGTTCGGTAGAGTTTGATACCGATCAGCTTTTGCTGACAACCGATATCAATGAAGCAATTAGTTATGCAGATTATGTTGTTTTTGCCATACCGTCGGCTTTTTTGGGAAGTGAACTGGAAAAATTAACCGTTTCTTTAGAAGGTAAAATCATTGTATCTGCCATTAAAGGAATCATTCCCGAAACAGGTTTGATTGTTGGTCAGCATTTTATGGAAACCTACAACATACCTATCGAAAATATTGCGGTTCTTGCAGGGCCATGTCACGCGGAAGAAGTGGCTTTAGAAAGACTTTCTTACCTGACAATTGCCGGTGGCGATATAGAAAAAGCAGAAGTTATTGTAAAAAGTTTGCGCAGTCATTACATTAAAGCAAAAACGTCAGATGATGTTATGGGAACCGAATACGCTGCCATGCTAAAAAATATCTATGCAATTGCTGCGGGTATGGCGCATGGTTTGGGTTATGGCGATAATTTTCAGGCGTTGTTAATGAGTAATGCCATTCGCGAAATGAAGAAATTCATTAAGAAAGTACACAAATTAAAACGTAACATAAACGATTCTGCTTATTTAGGCGATTTGCTGGTTACCGGATATTCACTTTTCTCACGCAACCGTATGTTTGGTAATATGATTGGTAAAGGATACACTGTAATTTCTACAAAAATGGAAATGAATATGGTTGCCGAAGGATATTATGCAGCAAAAAGTGCTTACCTGATGAATTTGGAACTAAAAGCAAAAACGCCGATCATTGATGCCGTTTACGACATACTGTACAACAATAAAGAACCTAAAAAAGTATTTAAAAAACTAACAGATAAATTAGATTAATACGCTATGAAAAATGATCATTTAATAAATCACCCGTGGCTAATTGGCGGTTTTGCAATTGCAGTTGTAATAATGCTTTTGCTAGATTTAGGTGTTTTCAACAAGAAAAGTCATACCATTTCAAACAAAGAAGCACTTTCTTGGTCAATAGTCTGGATTGCCCTTTCTATGGTTTTCAGTGGCGTTGTTTATTGGGTTTTAGATAAACCTTACGGAATTACCGATAATTTTGCAAAGTACCAAGCGGCTTATTGGATTGAAAAAGCCTTATCTGTCGATAACTTGTTCGTGTTTATCCTGGTATTTAAGTTTTTCAAGATACCGAAAGAATATCAGCACAAAGTACTTTTTTGGGGAATTTTAGGAGCCTTGTTTTTTAGAGCGATCTTTATTTTCGCAGGTGTCGAATTAATAAAACTGACCTATATAACCTTACCGTTTTTAGGAATTGATCCCGATACAGGCGAACCACGCCAGTTAAACGTTATCTTGTTTATTTTTGGTATCTTCCTGATTATTGCCGGATTCAAATCATGGGCTTCAGATAGCGAAGAGGAAGAAGGTGCTGATATGTCTAAAAACATCGGAGTTCGATTGGTACATAAGTTTTTTAAAGTAACCAAAGATTTTCATGGCGATAAATTTTTTACAGTAGAAAACGGCGTAAAAATGGTAACACCTTTGTTTGTTGCGTTGGCTGTTATAGAAATTACCGATTTGGTTTTCGCGGTTGACAGTATTCCTGCAATTTTCGCAATTGCACCAGACGATCCGTTTATTCTTTATACATCAAACATATTTGCCATTTTAGGATTGCGTTCGCTTTACTTTTTACTGGCAAATTCAATGGATATGTTCTCTAAACTACATTATGGTTTGGCAATTATCTTGGCATTCATCGGTATAAAAATGATTATTATGCCTTACTACCATTTCGATTCTTCTATATCGTTAGCCATCATAGGTTCGGTATTGGCAATCTCGGTTATTTGGTCGTTACTGTCAAACAGAAAACATAAAGAAGCATAAATAATAAAAAAAGCCAGATTTTAAAATCTGGCTTTTTTATTTTAATAAAACTTATATCATGGTATTCATACGAATACTTGCTTTAACCATTGCTAACGCGGTTATTTGCGATAAATGGATGTCTTTAGGCTGGTGATGCTGATTTTGACTTACCAATTTAATAAAATCCTTTCCTTCTTCTGATTTTTGTAGATATTTTACAGTGATATATTCTTCCCATTCATTTAATTGAATACTCAATAAATACATTTCGCCAAAGAAAATATTTTCAGGTATTGTTTCTTTATATAGAATAATATCTCCACTTTTGAGCAATGGGTACATACTGTCTCCAATTACTTTTACTGCTCCATCACATTTAGGTAAATTCGGTATTTTTATAGTATCTGTAATATTCTGCGGGTTTTCATTGCTAAAAAGTTCCTTTAAACCCGCAACAGCTTCTAAATTGTAAAGAGGTATATCTTGGTTTCCCCATACTGAATCTGTCGTTTTTCTATCTTTATTGATAAGACTAATATTGTAATTGTCTTGTTTTAGCATTTCTCCGTTTCCAGTTACCAACCATTCTATATTATATTGGGGATAATTTTCAACAAGACTTAAAAACCATTTAGCCTGAACGTCACTATTGTTTGTAATAGCGCGTGACAATACACCTTTGCTTGCACCAATTACTTTTTCAAGCTGTGTTATTTTAATGTTTTCATTTTCAGATACTTTTGTAAACGCTTTTAGAATATTATTCATGACTATAGAAAATTATCTATATTAAAATTTAAATGTTGAAAATTATCTTCTATATTTGTTCTTTAATTAGACAAATGTATAATAAAAAACGTTTTGATATGACAATAGCACAAATAAAAAAGAACATGAAGCATGGAGATTATAATATTCTTCAAAAGCTGTTAAAACTTTCAACTGAAAGTGCCGCAAGGCAAAAATTTTTACGGGGGGATAAAGATGCCGTGGAAGGTATGATCAAGATTCTAGAAAACAGATCCATTTTTTGTGATCTGCATGATGATGAAGATTGCTCATGCCACGACGATCTTAAAGAAGCTATAAGCCAAAAAGCAGATAAAAATCACTCACATGATTGGAATGAAATTACAGGAAAGCCAACGGAATTTCCGCCAACACATCATTCACATAACGTCAGAGATATTGAGGGATTAGATGATGTATTACATACAATTGATGATATCCGGAACCTATCAAATCAAAAACTTGATAGAGATGGATCTAATGCAACAGGTTCTTTAGCATCAACAATTAATAATAACCACAATCATGTAAACAAAGCGATTTTAGACACGGTTACTTCATCAAAAGTAAACGATTGGGATAATGCTGCTAGTAAGGCACATAATGCGGTTACGTTAGGATCAAACGCAACTGGGTTAACAATTACCAATCAGGTATTACAATTTAGTAGCGGTTACCAATTACCTACCACGATTAAAGTTAGTGAGTGGGATGAAGCTTATTTAAAAAGACATACACATGGTAATAAGGCTGTGTTAGATAATCTTACCCAATCGGTAATAGATCAGTCACACACTCACTCTAATAAATCTGTGATAGATGGTATTACAATACAAATGGTAAATAACTGGAATGGATCATTTGCAAATAGTCATAACCATAATAATAAATCAACATTAGATGGGATCTCGTCTGCCGATGTTACAAATTGGGATGCCGCACATGCAAATAACCATACGCATGCAAACAAAGTTATTTTAGATGCAATTACGGCAGCTTACACTGTTGCAGAAAGAAACAAACTGGCTACCGTTCAGCCAAATGCGCAAGCAAATGTGAAAGCCGATTGGAATGCAACATCAGGAGATGCAGAGATATTAAACAAACCGACCAGTTTTACTCCTGCTTCACACAATCATGCAATTAGCGATGTTGCAGGGTTACAGTCTGAATTAAACTCTAAATTAGAGGCAAATGATTTAGATGGATTTGTGTATAATGTGACTTACAACAGCACGAATCATCAAATTACATTTTATTCTCAAAATAAAGCTAATGTTATAATTGATTTACCTATTGAACAATTGATTACGGGTGTTGAATTAGTAGGGAATGATTTGATATTTACCTTTGAAGATGGAAGTGTAGTTTCTGTCCCTTTAAATACCCTGCTAGTCGGGGTAGTTAAGTCTGTTAATGGAACAGTTCCTAACAGCAATGGAGAAATTGTTGTTAATTTAAGTGATATACCTAATTTAGGCAGCGAATTAGCCAATAAATTAGATGTTCGAATGAATGGCTTGGTAAATAATCTTACACAAGCCGAAAAAAATTCAATTTATTCTAAATTAAGTATAGTAAATAATATTATTCAAACGCTTGGAATAAGTGGTAATACGATAACATTAAGTAATAGTGGTGGATCTGTAACTATACCACACACAGATTGGGTAAATATTCCCAATAAGCCTACCTCATTCACCCCATCAACTCACAATCATCCATCATCACAGATAAATGTGCTTACGGGGTATGCAATAGGTACTAATGCAGCTATATCGTCAACGGATACTTTAAATACAGCTTTAGGTAAAATACAGGCTCAAATTAATGCGAAAACACCAAACTTAGGGACTGTAACAAGTGTTCAGACTGGGACAGGATTGACCGGTGGTACTATAACAAATGCAGGAACAATATCATTAAACTCATCTACAACCGCATCGTTATTACTAGCAGATAGTGCGCTACAATCAGGAGATCATATTTCGGAGTTGGTGAATGACGCGGGTTATATTACAACTTCAAGCTTGCCAACTTTAGGTAATGGGGCATTATCTATGACTATGCCGACAGGTTTGAATGTTACAGGTAGCTTTACTGCTAACCAAAGCGCAAATAGTTCTTTTGATTTGGCTTATGCAAATGGTTATCAAGGTTATACAATCGCGGAGTATAATAAATTAGCAGGGATACAAATAAATGCTAATAATTACGTTTTACCAACAGCAAGTAATACAGTATCTGGGGGTATTAAAGTGGGTGCAAATCTAAGTATAGACACGAATGGAGTTCTTAACTCTAGTTATATAAATACAACATATTCCGCAGGTAATGGATTAACTCTTTCAGGTTCTGTTTTTAGTTTGCCAATAACACAAACAGGAACAGGAAATGCAGTAACTGCAGTAATCCAAACAGCAAATGGTGTAAGTGTTACTAAAGGAGCGACATTTCTAACTGGGTTTACAGAAACAGACCCTACAGTACCTAGCCATGTAAAGGCTATAACAGCAGCTAATGTTTTGGATTGGAATAGTAAACAATCTGCCTTAACAAATGGATTGCATACAATATTAAATACTAATAAAGTAGACATTGCTTTCGATATTAATACACCTGTAAAAGATAAAGGTGGTAATGATAGATTATTATTTGGAAACACACAAGCTTTAGATACAGTTGTTAAAATGGGTGCTACAGCAGGAGATTTTTCTGTAAGAACTAAAGCTGATGGAATAATGTTCAGAATTAATGGTTCAAGTAATGTTCCTTATTTTCCATTAATTCCAAACGCACAAACAAATCATGGAAATATAGCTTTTTTTGATGCAGGCAATGGATTATGGAAACACCAAATAAGTACATCAGATTTAATAACTACAAGTAATATTAGCGGTTATATTCCGTCTGCTCAAAATTTATCATTAAGTGGTTCAACAGGAGGTATCAATATAGATCAAGGAGGCACAAGTGTTAGATTAGGTTCAATTGTGGCTACAAATAGACCGGATGTGGGAACTCAAATATATTCAGGAGCAGGATTAGAAGTTTTCACAAATACTACAGGTAGCACAGGTTATCCATCTATTACAGGTGGTGGTTTCTTTTATAGTAGAGGTGGTGCAACTGATTACAGAGGTTCTATGATGTTTTTTACATCAGCAGGTAATAATGATAAAATCCATATTCAAACAGGAGCAACAGCAACTACTTTTAATACAGCTAAAATAATAGCTACAGAAGAATGGATAGCAACACAAAATTTTGTTCAAAATATTACAGGTGGTTATTTAGAAAAAGCATCATTAAATTTAAGCCCTTTAGCATCTTGGGACACATTAGCAGAAAATAGAATAGTCTATTCAAGTTCAGGTGCAAATAGTCCATTTTCACAATTTGGTATAGGAATGAACTTTTATGGTACAGATAATAACTATAGAGGTCAATTGTTTTTTAATACAGCAGGTTCTAATACAAACATTAATTCATTACAATATCGTTCAGGAGATACAACAGGATGGAGTACTGTTAGAACACTTTGGGATAGTAATAATTTCAACCCAAATAATTATGTTCTAAAGTCAGGAGATACAATGACAGGTGCGTTGAATTGGGCAACAGGTACAGGCGCAATAACTTACGCAGGTTTAAATAGATTAAGATTAACTAACACAGCTACATTACTTATTGGGAATGGTTCGGGATTTAATCAAACTTCTGGTATATTCTTTAAACCTACAAATGATGCAGTAGCAACAAATACTTGGCAGTTAGGTAATTCGGGAAATTTAGAATTACCCACATCGGGAGAGGGTTATATTGCAAGAACCTCGGGAACTATTAGAACTTTCAATAAAGTATATCAAGGTTGGAGTAATACAACAGCACAAACAGGTGTATTGTCTTTCAAATTTCCGCAAATAAGTACAGCATCAACAATGTTTGATGTTAGTATAAAAATTTATGGTTATCAAACAATATATCTTGGAGAATTAAGAATTAGTTTTTATAGACAAGGGACTAATAATATTAATGCTACTGCGGGTTTAAGAGCTATTTTAACAAAATCAACAGCATTTCCAACAGAAATTGTAAATGTTGGTATTGATGCAAATGGAATGATTTGTATAAATCTTGGAGAAACAACAACAGCTTGGTCAGGATATGTATCTTTTGAAGTTGAAAGAGTTGAAACTAAATTTTCAGGTTATAATAATGATTGGGGAACAGGTTGGGCTCACGCTTGGGAAACAGATATTTCAACATACATACAAGTAAGACCTGTTCCTGTAGATGTTTTAAAAAGTGGTGATGGTAATTATTTCCCTGTTAATTTTAATAATAGCATTAATTCAAATACATGGGTAGGAAATTTACTATCTGTACCTACAGGAACATATTCAGCTACAGTAAGTGCTTCATCAACTAATTTACCATTTGGTACTATAACAGGCGGTTTATTAAGTTTTGGTCAGGTAGGAGCAGTATCTACAAGAATTTTAGGAGCAAGAGATAACTCTGATAACTTATGGTTTCAAAGTGGAGATGGTACAGGAGCATGGCGACAATTAGCAAGTAGGGAATGGGCAAATAATACTTTTGCATTAGCAGGTAGTATTGGAAATTATCTACCATTATCAGGTGGTACAATGACAGGAAATATAAATTTTTCTACTCAAACTAATCAATTACAGTGGTATGGAACTACAAGAATGTGGGGAAGTACTACAAGTACTGTTATAATGGGTTCAGCAACCAATGGTACAATTATTTTTAGACCTCAAGGAACAACTACAGGTCAAGTAACAATTCAATCTGATGGTAGAATAGATACACCTAATCATGGTAATTCAAGTCAATGGAGATATGAAGATTATGGTTTAGGTAAGTATGTAAGTCTTGGTAACATTGGTGCAATTGGATTAGATACAACAGCTAATACAACAGGATTATTTATTGCAGGGGGAATTGATACAAATATTGTTGGGACTTCAAGTGTTAAATTACTGAATTTTGGTAACTCAAGCGTATCTACAATCCAAGGTCAAATTGTAATGTCGCATGGAACTGCTATTAATAGATTAGCATTTAGAGGTCAGCAAGCAAATGCTTTTAGTGAGATATTACATTCTGATAATTATACAAGTTTTATACCTGCACAAGTAAACATTACTCAAGGAACAGGAATTACAGTATCAGGAACTTATCCAAACTTAACAATTGCTAATTCGGCTCCGAATATAATTCAAACATTATCTCAATCTGGTAATACTGTAACATTGTCAAATAGTGGAGGTTCTTTTACTTTACCTACAACAACATATACAGCTGGTAATGGCTTAAGTTTAACAGGAACGACTTTTGGACAAACTATTACTACGAGTGGTACAGGTAGTTTTGTTACTGGTATTACTCAAACAACTAATGGCTTCCAAGTTAATTTAGGAACACCTCCTAATACAGTTTATACCGCCGGTACCGGAATATCTATTGCAAGTAATGTAATAACAAACTCAGCTCCTAATGCTACCCATACCGGCGATGTAACAGGATCAACGGCTTTAACTATTGCTACATCTGCTGTAACACATGCTAAATATCAAAATATAGCAACGCAAACATTTTTAGGTAGAGTTTCATCAGGAACCGGAAATGTCGAAGCTTTAACTGTGGCACAGATGAAATCTGCTTTAGGAATACCAACTGTTAACAACGGTACTTTGAACTTGTCAGTAGGTGCAGGTCTAACAGGCTCAGCTACATTTACAGCTAATCAAGCAGGAGTGAGCGGATTCACAGTTGGAATTGATTCAGGTTATGTTTTACCGACTACAGCACAGTGGAACAATAAGCAGAATGCTTTAATAGCAGGCACAGGGATATCAATTATTGGTAATACAATTAGTGCTACAGGAAGTGGAGGAAGTGGAATAACAAAGATATTTACTGATAACTCACAGCAACCTGGTCCAACAGCATCACAAGTGCCAGTTAAATTTACATCACATGAAGCTTATGGTGTCCCAGAAGCGGATAGTAAAGATGATGAGTATGGAAATTTAACTATGAAAGTGGAAACCGGTGATGTGGTTAGATGGCACGGTTCTTTTGATGCAACATTTACAGTTACGCCGGCTGTAGGAAGTACTTATAATTTAGATATAGATGAATTAAGAAGGCATATTTATAATGTTGTATTTATAGGTGGTGTTGGTGCAAGTACGGTGAGATTTGGAAAAGGAATATATGAGGGCGATCAAATTAACATTACGGTTCCAAGAGGTCAGCAAATAAATTTGAACCCTCAAGGCGTTGGTATAATATCATCATTTGGTAGAGAAGTACAAACGCATGCTAATTTAATATGGTCAACAAAAGAGCAACAATGGGTATTAGTTAGTTATGATTAATGTTTGAAAGTTATGAAAAAAGCAAGCAAAAAAATAATTGAATTTATAGCAAATTTCGAAGCCTTTAGAAGCAAACCTTATTTAGATGTTGCCGGAATACCAACTATTGGCTATGGTGCAACCTATTATGAAAATGGCGTAAAAATTACAATGAGCGATGTGCCAATTACAAATGAACGAGCATTACAGCTAAAAGCATTTCATATTCAGATTGCCGAAAAAGCAGTGTTGCAATTTGTGAAGTCTACGGTCAATCAAAATCAGTTTGATGCTTTGATAAGTTTTACTTATAATTTGGGAGCAACAGCATTAAAAAACTCCACGCTTCTAAAAAAAGTAAATGTAAATCCTAACGATAAAAGCATTGAAGCCGAATTTAAAAAGTGGGTGAATATTCGGAATCCAAAAACCGGGAGATTAGAAAAAAGCAACGGTTTAATTCGCCGAAGGAACGAAGAAGCTGCTATTTATTTTAATTAGACCTTAAAAGAAAACGGAACTCATGCAGTTCCGTTTTTTATAAATATATTTATAGAAATAAATCTATATTTTTAAGTTGATAAAATAGAAAAATAACTATATTTGTAAAATAAATTCTAAACATTTTTAAAATGAATACCATCATACAAGACATTGCATTAGTAGTAATTCCAACAGCAATAACCTGGTTTTTGGCTCGAAGAAAAAACAATGCAGATGTAAAAACCACCGAAATAGAAAACGAAGTAAAAGCAGCCGAATTCTACAAATTACTGTTAGATGATGCCATGAAAAGACTCGAAGTTGCTATAAACACCATTAACTCACAGGATAAAAGAATCCAAATACTTTTGGTTGAGGTAGAAAATTTAACCGAAGAATTAAAAAAGTACAAACAACTAAACGGTAAAATTTCAGAACGAAATCAAATAGTAACTAACGGAAACAAAGTGATAGAAAAATAACTCAATTTAAATTAAGTATAAAATGAAACAAACACTAATCATATTACTATGTGCATTTACAGTTGGGTGTAAATGCAAAAAAAATAACCAGCAGATTTTCGAAACCAGAACCGAAACTATAATACAAAAAGATACCGTTTTTCGTATTCGGGCAGATAGCTCACAATACATAGGCAATTTAACTGTAAAAGATGCTAAAATCTATTTAGAAGAAATAAAACGTATCGCAGGAAAAACCACACCCTTACAAAAACCACGCGTACAGTTACAAAACAATCAATTACTGGTAGATTGTTATTTAGACGAGCAAAAGCTGTATGCAAAATGGAAAGAAAAGCACAGTACCAACCAAAAAACAATTATTAAAGAAGTAGCGGTTGCAAAATCTTTAACCTTTTGGCAAAAGTTATTAATGTACACAGGTGGTATTTCTTTAGTAATTATCACGGGTTGGTTGGTTAATAGATTATACTTAAAGAAAATTTATTAAAAAGTTTATATTATGTAATTAAAAATATCGCCTTATTAGGCGATATTTTTAATTATCGTCTATTTACACGATAAAAGTTTCTTTGTGAAAGTTTTATCGTTAAAAATTTTATATCATCTGTAATTACATCTCTATTCAGATGTCTCATCCGAAAAATATTTATAAATAAACTACGAAAAGTAATAAACCGCTCTTTTATAGAGCGGTTTATTTTAAAAAGGGATATTGTTTTTTACTCTGCGTATACTCTCATTTACAAGTTCTGTAAATGTATAATTATCTTTAAAGCCACCTGTTGGAATTCTAACTAAATCACCTCCATCTTTAGCTTCGTAGGGATTCATTATATATACTTTGGGGTCTTCATTGGTTTCATTTAGGAAAATAACGCTATATTGTGCATCATAGACCTTGAAAGCAAAAAAAGGTTTGTCCATTTTTTGTCCTGTTCTTTCCAAATGATCTTTAGCCATATTTTGTAATTCATCTAAACCTTCACCTAAATCATCAAAGGCAAAATTATTAAAATCTCCAGCAAGAAATAAATATTCTCTAAAAGCTTTAGGAAATTCTTTTCCTTGATTGTATTTTTTTTTAGTTTTTCTATTTCTTCTATTGAAAGAGGGCTGTTTTTAAAACCATCTAATTTTGGATTTTGACTTACTTTTAATAAATATTTTATAATCATAATTACTTAATTTTTAATTTTTTCTTTAAACCAGCAGTTCCTTTAATTGTTTCATCAGAGAACACAATGATTTTTACTTTTTTTCCTTTTGATTTTAAATATTCTTCTAACATTACAAACTCTCGGCGGCAACTTCCACAGGTTTTGAAAATATTTTTGGTTTCAATCACAAATTCATCTGCAGTATCAAGGTGTTTTAGTATAAGATTAAAAAAAACCGCTTATTGTGAAGCGGTTTTTTAATATTATTCTTCTATTTTTTCCCAAGATTGAGGGCCAACAATTTCTACTAATTGATTGGTTTTCTCATCAAAACGAGCATAAAAAAATACATCTCCATCATAAGGTTGATTTGATATTGAAACCAAATATGATATTATGTGAAACTTTCCTATCTTTCCATCAATGGTTCCACACTCTCTTAAACCTAAGTAATTAATAGAATCTTGATTAAAGTTTCTATTACTCTTATTTAAAAAGGTTTCTAATTTTTGTTCTAATTCTTTGTTGATCATAATTTTATTTTTTAGGTATTGGAATATTTAGTTGTTCCATTCGAAAGACTATACCATCAAAATATTGGAAAGCATGTCCAAAAGGTGGTGTAGAAATTTCTTGTTTATTTAAGTTATATTTTTTTATATTTTTCATCAATTGATCATACACATATTTCTCTCGTTTATAAAGACGTATCCAATTTTCATTAGTATAATCCTTAAATTCTGTTCCAGCCAAAGGAGCATCTTTTACATATTTTTTAAATCCTATTTTATACATCTCTTCCGCATGAAAATGTTCATGAACTAATATGTATTCTGTTACATCATCAGTATATTTTATGGTATTTGTATTGGCATTAAACTGTGCTAATATACCAGGTTTATCAAACCCATCTACTCTTTCTAGTTTTGTTTCAAATTTTTTCATTAGCAGCTTTGCCCAATCATCTATATCTGCTTTAGATAAAATTTTCCCTCCATATATACCAACTCCTTCAACATTATCCAACACATCATCTAAATGCTTTTTTTCTTTACTTAATAAAGAACGTATCCATTCTATAAAACCTTTAAAACCTTTTTCGCAAGCTTTTACAAATTGTTTTATTAAACTTTGAAAAAGTACTACAAGATCGGTTATGCCAAATGATAATGTTGATAATGCTTCTTTTCCTATAATTTTAAGAAATTGTACACTTTTTTGAGTAAGGGTTTGGGCTGCTTTTATTGCATTACCTGCACCACCTGTAAATATAGCTAATAACGCTCCAATAATAACTTCAAAAACGATATTACCAGCATAATAGGCAATTTGATATTTAGAAATGGCATCTTTTATATTTTCAATATCTTTAGTAAAGCTAAATAATTCTTGAATTGTTTTATCATTAAAGTTTTTAAAATTAGTAATTAACTTAACTAAGCCGTTAAAAATATTTGGTACTTCTGCAAACAGCATGTTTAAAACTTGTTCTAACGATTCTATATGCTTTTTATATTTGGCATATTCTTCGTAATTAGGTACTTTAACAAGCCCAACTAAAAAAGCTATTATTTGTAAAAGAAACTCTAATGTACTTATAAGCCCATTAACAAGCCCGCAAATAAAAGCATTAGCTAGTTTCCAAGTTTCATCAATAATTCCTTTTAATTCTTGTTTTATGGTAGTTATGGCTTGGTTTAAATAAATATTAAAATTTTGAAGTTTACTGATAATAGTTTTAAAACCCGTTGGTAAAAAATCTGCGGTTTCAATTTCTTTTAATAAACTAAGCCCTCCTTGTATTAAAGTTTGCAATACAGAAAAGCCCCCTTCTACTGTAAGTTGTAATGTTTGCGATGTACCTATTAATGGTTTGTAACTTTCTTCATTGTATTTATCTGCAAGGTATCTCTCTTCTCCAATTTGGGCTTTACCCACAGCATTAGCAACATATTCTATAGCTTCAGTTAATACTCGGTTCACACCACCTAAAGCATCACTTAATTCACCTACTGGTGATTTATGCCATGCTGCTAATTTTAGCGCTCGGTATATTTCTATTTCGGTTAAAGAGTTTTTAAGGGGTTTACTATCTACTATTGTTTTAATATACTTTGCTTGAGTTTCTAGGCTATTAACATCCATTGAGACTCTTTCCTCCTTTTTGTGATAAAAGCTTGTTGTCGATTCAGGAAATTTTTTTATGATATTATCATAAAATGCAGAACCAATATTAAGCAAACAAATTTTACCACTAAAGTTAAAGAAACCATCATTTTTTGGTTCTTCATAATACATTCTTAATAAGTCTGTAGGAATAGATTCTTGGTCTTTCTTAAAAGCATCATATACCTCTGTTCCGTTATTGAACTGTATAATATGATTACTATAAGCCATCCCTTCATTTCCTTTATCGTCAATGCCTGTTGAATTAAAATCAGAAATGGGCTTATCGGTTACAATATTTTGCCCGGGTTTTATCCCGTTTTCTGCATAAAAAGGACTTACATATTTTTCTTTTGTTTTTATGCTTTCAAATACAGTAAATGTGTTTGCTGCTTGTTTAAACAAATCTACTTCATCAAAAAAGCTTCGTGTTTTTTGATTTAATATATTATCCATAATTTTTTATGATTTTAGGTTAAAAAGGTGCGGATAAACCGCACCTTAAATATTAAATTTCTGGCGGTGTAGCTGGTACACCTAATGTGTGTTCTTTTAATTTAAAGTTACTGTCGCAGTCTTCACCGTCGCAATCGCAAGGTAGGGCAGAGGTTACCTCTAAACCTATACTTTGTGCCTGTAAAATGGTAAGTGTGGTTGGTACGCGGGTAATCCATGGTTCACCTTCTTCGGTAGCAACAGCTCCTAAAACTTCATCAATAACACTTACAAAAAGTTCATCGTTAATTACAGGTGCTTCGCTTCCGTTCCAGATTTGCCCGGTTTGTAAAAACCATGCAACAGCTGTTTCAAATCCTGGGCGTACGGTAGCTACTACACGTGCCATACCCGATTGCATAAAGCTGCGGAACAAAGCATCGTCTGATTCATTATACTGATATAGATTGTTCCATTGCGTACGGTTTGCCCAATAATATGGATAAAAGGTGTACGACATAATATCCCATTCAAACGCCTGCTCTAAGAATTTTACCAAACTTGCATACTTATCCAGGTTTTCTTGCATAAGTACCTTGTATTTGTCTGCTGTATTACCTTCGTAAAGAGTAATGCCACCCATAACTTTATCATTCAATAAATAAGAAATACAGTTTTTACGCAATGCAATATTTTCAATTTGGCGGTAAAACAATGGGTTGGTTTTATCTTTTTCACCATTCGTTGCAGCAACTTTTGTATTGTATTTCTCTAAAGCGTCTTCATAAGCAGTAATAATAACGTTAAATGTTTCTTGTTGCCATTGTTTATATGCTTCATCAGTACGCTTACATTTTATAGATACTGAAATTGAACCTGAAAAATAATTTGCAAATGTTGCAGAAATTGGTATAATACCTACAAATGAATCTATTTGACTATATGAGTTCACAGATGAATTCGTTGAGCGTACTAAAGGTAGTTTACTTGTGTCACTAAGTTGTTTATTACCAACATTTATAATAACTCCTTTGGCTTCTCTCGGATCATTATCATCAATGGCAGAAAAGATAACTTTAGCTTTTTCGGTTTTATAACCTTCAGGTATTTCTATTTCTTCTTTGAATGATCCATAGTTAATGTGTCTAACTTCCCTTGTAGGATCTAAATCTGCAATTAAAGATTTGCCAACAAATATTTCATGTGCAGGTAATGGAGTTATAGCAACATTATATTTAGCAGCCCAAAAATTTGCTATAGTTTCACTTAAATTTCCAGCACTACTCATATTTTGAATTTTAGTAGTCCGTGGATCTTCAGGCATTACAATACTGGTGCTGTTTTTGGTGCCCAGTTTGTGTATGCGTGCCGGTTCGGGTACCATAAACTCAAACATCATGCGTTTACCATAATTTACCATTTGGTTGCTGTACAGCTTATCTACCCAACGGTACACACCTACTACATGGTTCTCCCCTTCACGGTTATCAAAGCCATGACGGTTGGTTTCTTCGTATTCTTCAATAACGGTTTGTATGCGTTCTTCTAATACATTGGTTACAATACGGTTTACTGCACGTTCGGTAAGCTCTTTTGCTTTCTGAATGGACTGACGACTACTATCTTCCTGTGAATTGTTGGTAGCATAAGAAGCGCCAGCAGTTACATCATATTTAGTCCCATCATAAGTCGCATTTACATTTGCTGCAAAATTTTTATCTTCACGAGCAATTTTAGATAATTCACTCTGCATTTCGTAGCGAGATGTAGATGCGGTATCTTTAATTTTTTCATGTTCTGATGAGGTGGAACTTGTTGTAGTATTTTCTTTATGGCGGAAACTACGTGACGATTTTTCACGATATTCACGTGCCATAATGTTTTCGATATGCGATACTTCGCCTTCTTCATAACACTTCACCGTTTGTACTACCTTTTTATAATCGGCAACACCTAATTGCTTTATACCAAAGCCCGACGGAACATAAGGTTCTAAAAGTTTGTCTTCGTTAACTTTTGTAGAACCTTCGGTAGAAATAGGACCCCCAATACCTGTGTTTGGAACCAGAACAGCATCTGAAATCTTGAATTGACTTCCGTCGGATAAAACAAAATCAATTTTATAGGCAGTTGCAGTTGTAGAAGGTAAGCGATCTATTTTATCAAAACGATCTACCGATAAAAAATTACCTGTTCGTTTAAACTTGTCTGCCATGATTTGCGATTCAAATACTTCCCCGTTAATTGTACGTGTAAAACGGATACTTTCTATCTCATCATCTAAATTCGGAATGTTGAAATTTAACGACACGTTTTCCTGAAAATCATTTGTTTTTGATATCAGTTTAAAGCTTAAAGGTTGGCTGTTAATTTCTTCGGTTACCGGCATAAAAAATGATCCGATCTTTACGAAAGGTTGTCCTACCGATGTGTTTTCAATAACCTGTTGGTTTAAGTCATGAATTTTATCAGAAACCGCTTTTGCCCACTGCGTATAATCAGGGAAACTACTTAACAGGTTATCTGCGCCGCTGTATGTTACTTCACTACTATTTTTTGTTACCTGTGAGAAATCATAATCTAATGAATAAAGCAAAAGATGAATTTCATGATCGGTAAAAGTGTTTTTTAAATAGGTAATGTTCATGCTTGGCTGCATGTTAAACGCAAATTTTGGTAAATCAGCATTTTGGATAGAATCGGGTTGTAGATAAGGATTGTCTGATGTGTATTTCATTATCTTATCGCCCAATCTTTCAGAAGAATTTAACAAGGCATTTTTAACTTGTATCTGATGCTCTGTTATTAAATGTTTGGTATCTGCTACATAGCTGTTAAAAGCATCGTCGTATGCGGTTTTATACTGTTTTTCAAATGTTGTTTGTAAATTCTCAACCTTCGGCAACATTTTCTTTAAATCGGCTGCCATTGTTTCTGCCTGAACTGCTTTTAACTTTTTACTATCGGCAGATGTAATGGGGCTCTTCTGGATAGAAGGAGCTACACTTATTGGCGACTGCCATGTGGCGTAATGAAAATCTTCATTAAACAATTCTTGTGGCAATACTGGTTTAGATTTTAATATCTTTTTAAAATCTTCAATAGTGTTTACAGCACTTTTAAGTGCGTGGTTTGCTCGTAAAATTTTAATCAGCGCATCGCTTAAAGACGCATGGTTTGTATGAAAAATAGCATAGATAACATTTAGCCAGATATTTAATTCTTCTGTATTGCTTAAAGGCACTAAAGGTGTTCCTTCAAACATAGTAAACTGCATATCTACAGATAGTTTGCTTTTGTTTTCAAGAATTTTTACAAGTGGTTGTAACGGATGATTTTTAATATTATCACTATTTAATAAATCAAACGTAGTTGTTTGGCTAAAAAAGTCTAGAAGTGCACTTTTTTTAGAAGTATGAACTGGTCTTTCATATACATGGCTAAAAAGATCTGAAGCTAACTCTTCTGTTAACTCAAATGTTTTTAATGCTTTTTCTTGTTCATCAATAAGTTGCGTGCCACGGTAGGCAATCATTTCTAGTACAGTTGTTTTACTTTGTGTGCTCATCGTTTTTAAAGTTTAAAGATTAATATTAGAAACATATCTATGTATTTAAATAAAAACAGTCCCTATTTAGAGGCCTCATTGTAAATGGTTTGAGTTTATTTTATATATTTGTGAAATATTTCCATTTTTATGATACAAATATATAGATATAAATCTATACAAAATAATTTATGATGAAAAAAATCTCAATTCAAAAAGAAAGGGTCATGCAGTTTCTTGAATATAAAGGAATTACCAAGAATAAATTTTATGTTGAAACAGGAATATCTAATGGTACTTTGGATAAAGTAAGTGGGTTGTCTTTAGAAACAGTAGAGAAATTTTACAATGTTTATCCAGAAATAAATCCAGACTGGTTAATTACAGGTAAAGGAGAGATGATTAAGAGTGAAAAAAATCTAAATATTATATCTAATAACAGAAAAACCAAAGATGGAAAGGTAGAGGAGCAGGAAATTCCTTTGTACGATTTTGAAGCTACTGCGGGTTTAAAAGATCTTTTTAATAGTGATTCGCCCCGAAAAGTACTTGATACTATTAAAATACCGAATATTCCTAAATGTGACGGGGCAATATCTGTTACTGGTGACAGTATGTATCCTTTGTTAAAGAGTGGAGATATTGTATTGTACAAACAGGTGGCTATTGAAGATGTTTTTTTTGGAGAAATGTATCTGTTAAGTATCCAGTTAAATGAATGGGAAGAATACATTACGGTAAAATATGTGCAAAAATCTGATAAAGGAGATGAGTATGTAAAATTGGTAAGTCAAAATGGGCATCATCAACCAAAAGATGTTCTCACTAAAAGTATTACTGCTATAGCTTTAATTAAAGCAAGTATTCGTATTAATACAATGATGTAAAATAAAAAAGCCAGATTTTAAAATCTGGCTTTTTTATTTTAATAAAACTCCTCGTAAATCAGTTGCGGGAATATCGCTTAATGCTTTGTCGTTTATTGTGTTGGTTTTAAAAACAAAGGTTCTGTCGAACATTTTGTTGTTTAAAAAGTACGAAACAGCAAATTCGTTATTCAGTTGTAAAACATTGTTTTCTAACATTTCAAGTTTAGTAATACTTTTTGGAGCCACTTCATTAAAAGCATGACGAAATGTTCCGGTTGCACGCTGCTCGTTGTTTATAGTTCCGTAAGCACGCGATACTGCCATGACCATTTCTAAAGTTTCATCGGTATTATTTACAAGATAAACAAACCAGCTGTTTTCCTGAAAATCATCGTTCCATTGCTGTATAGCTGCCAAAAAAACATTTTCCGATTTAGGAAAATCGATATCCTTTTTCATTCTAAAAATTTAAAGAACAAAGGTACCTCAAAACTTTTTAATTGCTTTTTAAGATAAATTATCAAAAAATTATATTAAAGTTTGTGAAATGTTATTTTAATTCGTACATTCGGTGATATATTTTTAGTATTTAAAGAAATAAATTGGTTTTTGGTTAGATTAAAATGATTAGCAAAAATTTGCTATGAAGAAGAAATCGCTCCATTTTTTGGAGCGATTTTTTTTAAATTCTTTTTATAATGAAAATAAGTTCTGTTTTATTATTTTTACACATTAAAGTACAGAACGTTAAGTTTTTTAAATTATTTATACGAAATTCTGTGTTTTTTAGTTATTGTAAAAAATCAATCTATTGAAAACTGTTTCCTTTAAATATATTCCTGTCTTATTTATTCTTTTGGTAGCAATTGCTTGCTCTACCGAAAAAGCAGGTTTTGCCAATAAAAGATATCACGCTACTACCACCAAATACAACGTGCTTTACAACGGTACAGTTGCGTATGACCGTGGAGTAATGGAACTTAAAAAGAAATATGTCGATGATTTTTCGAATCTGATTACAGTTGAACCTGCTCAAAAAGATGAAAAAGCACTGATTATTACAGGTGCTGCAGAAAAAAATCCGCATTTTCAGCGAGCAGAAGATAAAGCCGTAAAAGCTGCCCAAAAACACTCTATAAATGTTGCGGGTAAAGAACACAATCCGCAGATGGACGAAGCTTATATGCTTTTGGGTAAAGCGCGTTACCAGGATTTGCGATTTGTGCCTGCAGTTGAAGCGTTTAATTACATCATTTTAAAATATCCCGACAGTGATTTATTTTATGATGCTTTGGTTTGGAAAGAGAAAACCAATTTAAAATTAGAATATTACGGGTTAGCAATCCAGAATATAAAAAAGATTTTTAGAGATAGCGAAGCTGCCTTGAAAAATCAGACAAAAGCTGATGCTTATGCAACTTTAGCGCAAGGCTATATTCATTTAGAACATTTAGATTCTGCTAAAATTCCTTTACAACAAGCAATTGATCTTACAAGCGATACCGACGAAAAAGCTAGATACACCTATATTTTAGGGCAATTGAACAGTAAAACCGGTCAGAAAAGTGATGCGGTTAAAAATTTCCAAGATGTAATAGATTATAACCGCAGAATTTCTCGTGCACTGGTTATTAACGCACATGCCGAAAAATTTGCCAATCAGGATATTGCTACTGTTGATACTACTGCGTTTGTTCGTCAATATTTATCGTTGTTGAACGATCGCGAAAACCGTGCGTATTCCGATATCATCTTTCATCAGTTGGGTGTAATGCACGAGGCTTACGATTTAAAAGACAAAGCCATTAAAGATTACAACATGTCTTTAAAAGTGAGCAAAACAAACGAGTACGTAAAAGTATCCAACTACAACAAGTTGGCGAATATCTACTATCAGAAAAAACAATTCGAAACTGCCGGAAAATACTACGATTCAACAATGGTTTACATGAACCCGATGTCGCGCGAGTATGTTCAGGTAAAACGTAAAAGAAATAATTTGGTTGATATTGTTCGATACGAACAAATCGCTCGAAAAAACGACAGTATCCTTAATTTGGTAGGTAAAGACGATACACAACGTAAACAGGAAATTGAAAAACTGATCGAAAAACTAAAAGCCGACGATGCAAAAGCACAGCAAGTAGCATCGCAACAGGCAAATCCGCAAATGCCGGGAATGGCGCCAAGCACAGGTATGTCGTCAAACTTTTATTTTTACAATACCAATACCGTTCAACAAGGTAAAAACGAATTCAATAAAAAATGGGGTAACAGACAGTTAACCGACAATTGGCGTTGGTCATCGGTTGCGTCGAGCAGCGGACCAACAATTGCAGCAAATGCCCAACAGAATGAAGATCAAACAGCAGCGGGAACTCTAACAGAAGAAGATCCGAACGATCCTACAGTAGCACGATACAATGTAGATTTCTATCTGAAACAAATCCCGACAGATCAAACAGAATTAACCAATCTTAAAACAGAACGCGACAATGCGTATTATCAGTTAGGGTTGTTGTACAGCGATCGATTGGAAGAATATGAAGTTGCAGCCGGTAAATTAGAACACTTGCTTTCTATAAATCCGGAAGTTGGTTTAATTGAACCTGCGAAATATCATTTATATAAAATTTATTTAAAAATCGATCCTGCAAAAGCACAGGCAATGTTGGAAGATTTAAAAACAAACCATCCAAATTCAAGATACACGCAGGTGGCAATGAATCCGAATGCAGTAATTTCTACAGATGGATCTCCTGTTGACGATTATAATAAAATTTACCGCTTGTATGCAAATGGTGCTTTTTATGAAACGTTGCAGGAACTGGATACAAAAATACCAACGGTTATTGGTGACGGAATCATTAGTAAATATGAATTGTTAAAAGCAATGACGATTGGTAAATTACGCGGATTAACCAATTACCGTGAAGCGTTGGAATATGTGGCATTAACGTATCCTACAACAAAAGAAGGAAAAGAAGCAGAACGAATCATTGCGAAAGACCTGCCTAAATTACAAGGATTACAGTTTAAACGCGATTTATCTAAAAACATAAAAATGGTTTATGCAGTTCCGTATCCGTTAACAGAAGAGGGTAGTGCCTTAAAGTTGAAATTGGAACAATATGCAAACGACCGCCGCCATACCGGACTTATTTTTAGTGCCGATATGTATAACGATAACACTATTTTCTTTGTGTTGCACGGTGTTAAATCGGGTAACATTGCAAAATCGGCACAAATGTATCTGGAATTAGAATCGGATTACAACATTAAGCAGAATCCTGTTTTAATAAGTACCGATGATTACGGTGTGGTGCTTATCAAGAAAAATTGGGAAGAGTATATTAAGGATGCCGGAAAATAACAAGTTGCCCAAAAAACCAAGTGTTGCCAGTAAGTGGTTAATTTTTACATCGATTCCTTTTCAAATGGGTGCAACAATCTATGTGTTTTTCAGGATTGGCGGCTGGTTAGATAAAAAGTATTTAATATATGACGATTGGGGAACAAAAAGTGTAACTTTGCTCGGAATTTTTCTGGCAATATATCAAGTCATCAGTCAGGTTAATAAATTAAATAAAAATGGGTAAAGCATTAGCTTTTATAGGTCAGTTGGCAATTTTGGCACTGGTTTCTTTCGGTTTGCACTTTTTGTTACAGTCAATCACCAAACACCTGCCTTTGTGGGATAGCGCTTATATGCAGCTTTGGCAAATTTATGCGTTGCAGTTTCTGCTATCGGCATTATTAATTTTTGCTGTGGTAGGTATTGGGAAAAGCATGCCTCAAAATTTAGGATTTTTGTTTTTAGGGTTCTTAACACTAAAACTGTTAATTAATTATTTTGCGATTAGCAGTGCGTTGAAAACCAGTACAGCAGATGATTTTTTTAAATATAATTTTTTAGCCGTTTTCTTTTTGTTTATGTTTTTTGATGTGTACGTAACGTATCGTGTTTTAAATCAATCACATTCATCAGAAAATAAATAAATAAAAAAAGTTTAAAATACTTCTGTTCGGAAACGATAAATTATGTATTTTTGCACAAAATTTTTGAAACATAAAAAATTTAATCCAGGTATGGTGACTATTAAAAAATCACTTCATTTACTAACAGCTGCTTTATTTGCTTTGATGCCTTTGGTTTCAAATGCAGAAACACCAGTTGTTTCAGCGCATGATTCTTTGCACGCTGCTACTACAGAAACGTCACATGAAACTCATGGTTCACATGATACACATGCTGAGGTTGATCCAAGTTCAAGAGAATTTGTACAAGCTTATACAGAGCATCACTTAATGGACGATCATTACTATTCGTTTTTTGGAAATGCAGAAGAGCACAGACATTATGGTTTTGGATTACCAGTTATTTTAGTTGATAACGGTCTGAAAGTTTTTATGTCTACAGAAGATTTTGTTTACAAAGGAACAGTTGTAGAAAACGGCGGACAACATTATAAATACTACCACGGTAAAATTTATAAAACAGATGCTTCAGGTGATTTAAAATTAGATTCACACGACCATCCAACAGTTGAAAAACCTTTCGATATTTCTATCACTAAAAACGTTGTAGGTTTATTATTAGCTACCGTATTATTGTTTTTAGGATTTACTGCATTAGCAAAAACATACAAAGCATCACCAAACAATTTACCTAAAGGTGTAGGTCGTGTTTTAGAACCGTTGGTAATTTATGTTCGCGATGAAATGGCTCGCCCAAATATCGGTGAGAAAAAATATAAAAAGTATATGCCATATTTATTATCGGTTTTCTTTTTAATCTTCTTATTAAACTTATTAGGTTTAACGCCACTTGGGTTAAACGTTACAGGAAACATATCGGTTACAGTTTGTTTGGCATTGTTTACTTTCTTATATGTAAACTTTAGCGGAAACGCAGATTACTGGAAACACATTTTCTGGATGCCGGGTGTGCCGTGGCCAATGAAAATTGTTTTAGCACCGATTGAGGTTTTAGGTATGTTCACAAAACCATTCTCGTTATTAATTCGTTTGTTCGCAAATATTACAGCAGGTCACTCTGTAGTAATGGGGTTAATCGCAGTAGCGTTTGTAATGAAACAAACTTTAACAACGCCGGGTGCAGTAGGTGTATCGTTCTTGCTAACCTTATTCTTAACAGTGTTAGAATTGTTGGTAGCATTTTTACAGGCATTCATCTTTACAATGTTATCATCGTTGTTTATTGGTTCGGCTGTTGAAGAACACGATCATCATTAATAGAAAAGAAATAAAAGAATATTAAAATTTTGTTTAATTATATATAAATCATTTATCATGACAATTCCAAATTTAGTAGGTGCTGGTTTAATCGTTATCGGAGCAGGTATCGGTTTAGGTAAAATTGGTGGTTCTGCAATGGACGCTATCGCACGTCAGCCAGAAGCTGCTGGAAAAATCCAAACAGCAATGATCATCATTGGTGCATTATTAGAAGGTTTAGCATTCGGTGCTTTAATCTTAGGAGCTTAATTAAAAAAACAATATCTGTAACGGTTGGTTACAGATATTGTTTAATTAAACAAAAAATTACAGTAAAAAATTAAAAGTTACATTTAAGATATAATGGAAAAGTTAATCAACGATTTTAGTTTAGGTTTATTCTTTTGGCAAGCAATCATCTTAGTAGTTATTATTTTCTTATTAGGAAAATTTGCTTGGAAACCTATCGTTAATGCTTTAGAAGCTCGCGAAGAAGGAATTGCAGATGCTTTAGCAGCTGCAGAAAACGCAAAAAGAGAGTTAACAAACTTAAAAGCAGATAACGAAAAATTATTGGCTGAAGCACGTTTAGAGCGCGATGCAATGTTAAAAGAAGCACGCGAAATGAAAGACAAAATGATTGCAGAAGCTAAAGAAGAAGCTCAAACTGCAGGTGCACAAATGATTGCACAAGCACAGGCATCTATCCAAAGCGAGAAAAACGCTGCAATGGCTGATATTAAAAATCAGGTTTCTACATTATCAATCGATATCGCAGAAAAATTATTAAAAGGTCAGTTAGCAGACAAGCAAGCGCAAGAGCAATTGGTTGGATCATTATTAAACGATATTAAATTAAATTAATAGCACGTTATGACGGGAACAAGAGCAGCCTTAAGATACGCTAAAGCAATTCTTGACGTGTCTAACGCAAAAGGAAATGCCGAAGTGGTTGGTACAGATATGAAAACTATATCTGATGCTATTTCACAAAGCAGTGAGTTAAAGTTATTTTTAGAAAATCCGGTAATTAAAGGTGAATCTAAATTAGCTGCCTTAAACGAAATTTTTGCTTCGGCTAACGCAGATACTAAAAACTTATTTTCGGTTTTATTACAAAACAAGCGTTTAGATATTTTAGAAGCAATTACAGCACAATACGCTAAATTGTATGACGAGTTAAAAGGAGTTGAAGTTGCTTATGTAACTACTGCTACACCTTTAACACCGGCATTAGAAGAACAGGTATTGGCAAAAGTAAAAGAGCTTTCTACAAAAGAAGTTACTATTGTAAACGAAGTAAATAAAGACATTATTGGTGGCTTTATCATTCGTTTGGGCGATATGCAGTACAATGCATCAATTGCAAACAAATTAAGTCAATTAAAAAGAGAATTTAATAATTAAAATCACACACGGTTAACGTGATAAAATAGTCAAACGCATGGCAGCAATTAATCCTGCTGAGATTTCAGCAATATTAAAGAAACAATTATCTGGTTTTACAGCAGAAGGATCTGTAGAAGAAGTTGGTACCGTTTTAACAATAGGTGATGGTATTGCACGTGTTCACGGATTGGCAAACGCACAGTATGGTGAGTTGGTTCAGTTTGAGAGCGGTTTAGAGGCAATGGTTCAAAACCTAGAAGAAGATAACGTTGGTGTTGTTTTATTTGGCCCATCTACAGGTGTAAGCGAAGGATCTATCGTTAAAAGAACAGGTCGTATCGCATCTATCAAAGTAGGTGAAGGTATGTTAGGGCGTGTGGTTGACACTTTAGGTAACCCAATCGATGGTAAAGGACCTATCACTGGCGATTTATACGAAATGCCAATCGAGCGTAAAGCTCCTGGAGTTGTATTCCGTCAGCCGGTAACCGAGCCAATGCAGACAGGTATCAAAGCGATCGATGCAATGATCCCGGTTGGTCGTGGTCAACGTGAGTTGGTTATTGGTGACCGTCAAACAGGTAAAACTACTGTTTGTATCGATACCATTTTAAATCAAAAAGAATTTTACGATGCTGGTAAACCAGTATTCTGTATATATGTTGCTGTTGGGCAAAAAGCATCTACAGTAGCAAACATTGCAAAAACATTAGAAGAAAAAGGCGCAATGGCTTATTCTGTAATTGTTGCTGCAAACGCATCAGATCCTGCTCCAATGCAGGTATATGCTCCAATGGCAGGTGCTGCAATTGGTGAGTATTTCCGTGATACAGGTCGTCCTGCATTAATCGTATATGATGATTTATCTAAACAAGCGGTTGCTTACCGTGAAATGTCTTTGATCTTACGTCGTCCACCAGGTCGTGAGGCGTATCCTGGAGACGTTTTCTATCTTCACTCTCGTTTATTAGAGCGTGCTGCAAAAGTAATCGGTGACGATGAAATCGCAAAAAACATGAACGATTTACCAGAATCGTTAAAGCCAATCGTTAAAGGTGGTGGTTCGTTAACTGCTTTACCAATTATCGAAACTCAGGCTGGTGACGTTTCTGCATATATCCCAACAAACGTAATTTCGATTACAGACGGACAGATTTTCTTGGAGTCTGATTTATTTAACGCAGGTGTACGTCCGGCAATTAACGTAGGTATTTCGGTATCTCGTGTTGGAGGTAACGCGCAAATTAAATCAATGAAAAAAGTTGCAGGTACATTAAAATTAGACCAAGCACAATTCCGTGAATTAGAAGCTTTCGCGAAATTTGGTTCTGATTTAGATGCAGTAACTTTAAATGTAATCGAAAAAGGTCGTCGTAACGTTGAAATCTTAAAACAAGCGGTAAACGATCCGTATTCTGTTGAAGATCAGGTTGCAATTATCTATGCAGGTTCTAAAAACTTGTTACGTAACGTTCCTGTAGAAAAAGTAAAAGAGTTCGAAAAAGAATTCTTACAAGTATTAAACTTATCGTACCGCGATACTTTAAATGCGTTAAAAGCAGGTAACTTGTCTGATGATGCTACGGCTACATTAGAAAAAGTTGCAAAAGAAGTATCGTCTAAATACTAATAAAAGTATAGAGTAGTTAGTATTGAGAATCTAGATTTCTAAGTTCTCAATACTAATATCTAATTTCTTTGTCTTAATTCAATTAAAATGGCAAACTTAAAAGAAATACGTAACAGAATAAACTCGGTATCATCAACCATGCAGATTACCTCTGCAATGAAGATGGTTTCTGCAGCAAAATTAAAAAAGGCGCAAGATGCTATTACAGCTATGCGTCCGTATGCAGAGAAGTTAACCGAATTAATTCAAAACATAAGCTCAACATTAGAAGGTGATGCAGCGGGTGTTTACGCAGAACAACGCGAAGTTAATAAAGTGTTGGTTGTTGTAATTACATCAAACCGCGGATTGTGTGGTGCTTTTAATGCAAACGTAATTAAAGCAACTCGTACTTTAATAGATGTTACTTATGCAGGTAAAACGGTTGATGTATTAACAATCGGTAAAAAAGGTTATGATTTGGTTGGAAAAACCGAAACCCTTTTTGCAAACCGCAGTGATTTGTTCGATGCATTGACGTTTGTAAATGTAGAAGCAGTTGCACAACAAATTATGGATGCTTTTATTGAAGGATCTTATGATAAGGTGGAATTGGTTTACAATCAGTTTAAAAATGCAGCTACACAAATTGTACAAACAGAACAGTTTTTGCCTTTAAAACCAATCGAAACGGAATCAAACGCAACGGTAGATTATATTTATGAGCCTTCTAAAGAAGAAATTATTTTAAATTTAATTCCAGCGTCGTTAAAAACGCAGTTGTACAAAGCAGTTTTAGATTCTAACGCGGCTGAGCACGGTGCACGTATGACGGCTATGCACAAAGCAACCGATAATGCGAAAGATTTACGCGATCAGTTGAAATTAACGTATAACAAAGCACGTCAGGCTGCTATTACAAACGAAATTTTAGAGATCGTTGGTGGTGCCGAAGCATTGAACAATTAATACGTTTTTTTAAATCATATTTTAAAAACCTTTATCTTAGTTGATAAAGGTTTTTTTCTTAATTTTTTTTTTAAATATTATTCTGCTTGTTCAAGCTGTACATTCTGTATAACATATTCATCGGCATCGCCGTCTAATCCGTATTTAACGGTACCTTTCATTCGTACGTTACTTCTTTTTATTTCCTTTCCGTTTTTGTCGTAAAGTTTCAAATCTTTGTCCTCGTACTTATCTTGATCTGCCGGTACATCAACATAAACAGCATTGCCTTTACCTTTGCCGTAATCTAATTCAATGTTGTAGATTTTCTCGCCACCTGCAGAAACAGACATCATTACCAGTTGTTT
>Ga0256908_1000177_pt1 | contig 33110 bp, 41 predicted proteins | sample MC6MC0761MT_FD_186331 | JGI IMG/M metagenome (GOLD analysis project Ga0256908, IMG submission 186331) | Metatranscriptome of enriched soil aggregate microbial communities from Iowa State University, Ames, United States - MC6-MC0761-MT... | ecosystem: Environmental > Terrestrial > Soil >... | reverse complement strand
TAAAAAAACAACAAAATGATGAAAATCGCTTAAAAAGTATTTAATTGAGTAAATTTCTCTATTTTTTTTAATGTCATCACTTGCCGAATCGGGTTTTAGTTTGTATTATGGCGGCTCGTTACGGTGAGATGGGTGAGTGGCTGAAACCACATCCCTGCTAAGGATGCATACGGGTAACTGTATCGAGGGTTCGAATCCCTCTCTCACCGCCAACGATTACTTATGACGCGCTCATAGCTCAGCTGGATAGAGCACTTGGCTACGAACTAAGGGGTCGGGAGTTCGAATCTCTCTGAGCGCACCAATAAGTTAATCATGATGTAACGAATGCCTTTTGGCAACACAAGTATTGCGCTCATAGCTCAGCTGGATAGAGCACTTGGCTACGAACTAAGGGGTCGGGAGTTCGAATCTCTCTGAGCGCACCAACTTGAAGAATTAACCGCATACGTTGCGGTTTTTTTGTACCTGAAATTTAGATTGATGATTTTAGTTGGTTGAATATATTGATTCTCTTGGCTATTTTACGAAAAATAAAATAGCTAAATGCAATAAGCCCAATAATAATGCCAGTTATCTCTAAATAGGAAAAAGTGCTAATTTTAAAAAGAAAAAAGATGCTAATTAAACTTACACTAAGCCATAATAAACAGAAAAATAGGATTTCATTAAAGAAGAATATTTGAAAGAGCCTTTTGCGTAATTCCTTATTTTTAATTCGCGTCAGAATTAAAAACCGATGTTTAAAACCGAATGAACTGTTTGGTGAGATTTCAGCTTTGGATAGCAGCATTCGATAAAAATGGACCTCATCAAAAGACGCATTGAGTTTGTTTTTAACAGGCTGTTGTGTCTTTTCATTGTTACTTAACCATTTATCGACCTCAAAACAGGGGAGTAAAGACTCTCCAAAACCATCGATATCTAAATATCGATTTTGGGGTGTATTAAGTTCGAAAGATTTTGGCAGCCAATATTTTGAAGGTGATGGACTTTTGGGATCTCGATGTTTTTGTTCGATGAAATGGATCATATCCACCATTTCATTTCTAGTTTCTATGCTAAATGGATCAATCATCATTCCCATAATATCAGTAATGTTTAACTCGACTGAAAATGTTGGAGTACGTTGTAAATATTGTAAAAATGATTGAGCTAAAATTGCTACTTTTTCATCATTATAGAGTGCTGACCATATGTTGAGTCTGGATTTAAACGTTTCACAGCTTTTTAAGATCGTTGCACGAAAGACGTAATAGGTTAAGTCATCTTCATCTTGAATAGCGGTAATGTCTTCAACTTTAAATAAGGCCAACCAAAATAACGGAATAGAGTATTTAACTTCTTGATAGGTTTCATTTTCATCCATTTGCCCAATAGTTCTATCGAGATCGGATGAAATCAAAAGTGTTGAGTAATGTCCCATTTTTTTCCTTTTATTATCTGAATTTTTATAGAAATATTGATGAAATAATAGTACACGATTGATTGAGTTGGAATTTAAATAAAATGAGTTTTATCCTTTTTTACACGTCTATTCTTGTCGCAGAGCAAGGATTAGAACATCTATTCTAGGGCTAAAAACATTAAAATAATTAAAATAACCGAAGCTTTAGAAAGAAGAACATGAAGAAATATACAGATGGATATTATATTTACCAGCATGTTGATTTTATTTGTCATTTCAACCTGCAACAGTGTGATGGCTGTAATCGCACGTTGACAGGGTTTGTTTATGAACTGCAAATCCAAAGTTTAGAGAATGAATCTGTCATATTCTGTGCTGAATGTATGGAATTGTTAGACGTAGTGAATGTCGAATAATTGCTTGGGGTTGATGAATATTCAATTTTAACTTCGCTGATTTTTTCTCACAAAAAAGTAAGTATTATCCAGCATTATTTTTATAGAAAAGCTTATCTGATAATCATATTTATTTAGAAAAAATTCTCACTGTAAGATGGTTCCAAATCATTTTTTCTGCTTTAGAGCGTAACAATAAAATAATTATTTTGGACGATTTCTTTGAATTGGCAATATATCTACAGTGTGATGCCACAGTTTGCTTCAGCAATGGTGACCACACTCCAAATCTCAATCATCAGTATTATTCTCGCAATATTGGTTGGTTTAATTTGCAGTATTCTCATTACCTATCGGGTACGGGTCTTTGACAAAATTGTCAAAATTTACATTGAATTATCACGCAATACGCCCTTATTGATTCAGTTATTTTTTCTCTATTACGGTTTACCAAAACTGGGGATTAAAATTGATGGATTTACCTGTGGGGTCATTGGTCTAACTTTTCTAGGTGGAAGCTATATGGCTGAAGCCTTTCGTGCAGGTTTACAAGCTGTGGCCAAAGGGCAAATTGATTCAGGTGAAAGTATAGGACTGAATCCACTGCAAGTTTTTCAATATGTGATCTTCCCTCAAGCTCTAGCAATTTCAATTCCTGCAATTGGTGCAAATTGCTTATTTCTGATTAAAGAAAGTTCTGTGGTGAGTGCCATTGCAGTGGTGGAACTATTGTTTGTCACCAAAGACTTAATTGGTATGGATTATAAAACCACAGAAGCATTATTTCTCTTGATCATGTCTTATCTGATTATTTTATTGCCTGTGTCTATTCTCACCAGTTATCTGGAATACCGCAGTCGGAAGGTGAGCCATGGAATTTGATTATCTGTTTCAACCCAGTCATCTTGCACGATTACTGGAAGGGCTGTGGGTTACTGCAAAAATTGCCTTTATATCAGTATTTTTTTCAGCAATTTTTGGCACGATTTTCGGTGTCATTATGACGTCAAAAAATTTACTGATTAAAAGTTTGTGTCGATTGTATTTAGAAGCGATTCGGATTATTCCAATTCTGGTTTTATTATTTGTTTTCTATTTTGGCTTTGCAACATGGTTTAACTGGCAGCTCTCAGCGGTACTGGTATGTATTGTGGTCTTTGTATTATGGGGCACAGCTGAAATGGGCGATCTAGTTCGTGCTGCCATCACATCGATAGATCAACATCAACACGATTCTGCACATGCACTTGGCCTGAGTCCTATGCAAACTTTGAGCTATGTGATTTTCCCGCAGAGTTTAAAAAGAGTCACACCGGGCGCAATCAATTTATTCACGCGTATGATTAAAACCAGCTCCTTGGCTGTGCTGATTGGCGTGGTCGAAGTGATTAAAGTTGGACAGCAAATTATTGAGAATTCGCTGTTAATTGTTCCGAATGCATCTCTTTGGATTTATGGTTTGATCTTTATTTTATATTTCATCATTTGCTATCCCTTATCCCGTTTAGCGACGCATTTAGAAAAAGTTTGGGAGTAATCATGATTTTGTTATCTATACAACATTTACAGAAATCATTTGCAGAAAGTCATATTTTACAAGGCATAGATTTGGACGTAAAACAGGGTGAAGTCGTGGTGATCCTTGGTCCATCGGGATGTGGGAAAAGCACATTGTTACGTTGTATCAATGGCTTGGAAAAAATTCAGGGTGGCACAATCAATTTAGCTGGCTCAGGTGTATTGGGCAAAGATTTAGCGTGGGTGGATGTACGTCAAAAAATTGGCATGGTGTTTCAAAACTATGAACTTTTTGGGCATATGAATGTGATTGATAACATTTTATTAGGCCCTTTAAAAGTTCAAAAACGAACAAGAGCTGAAGCTGAGAAAGTCGCAGACGAATTATTGAAACGTGTCGGTTTATACGATCGTAAGCGAGATTATCCGCGACAGTTATCGGGTGGGCAAAAGCAACGTATCGCAATTGTGCGTTCATTGGTGATGCAGCCTCAAGTGATTCTGCTAGATGAAATCACCGCTGCTTTAGACCCTGAAATGGTCCGTGAAGTATTAGATGTGGTTTTAAAACTTGCACATGAAGGAATGACCATGTTGATCGTGACTCATGAAATGTCTTTTGCCAGAAAAGTCGCAGACCGAATTATTTTTATGGATAAAGGCAAAATTATTGAGCAAGCCACACCTGAACAATTTTTTGAGCATCCACAGACTGAACGGGCAAAAGCCTTTTTAAATATGTTGAATTACTAACAGTAATTTAGACATCAATATTCACCCTAATAGCAACACAGAATGATCTATAAAAATGAGGATGTATGGCTTTATCTTATTTAACTCAACCATTGAATTTTTTTAATATTTCCAACGTTGTTCGAACATTGAGTGTGGCCTTATGTATGGGAATGTTGAGCGCATGTAGTCAGCCAACTGAACCAATTGCATCAGCGGAGCAAAATACCCAGAATGATCAATCTTTAGATCAGATTAAAAAGCAGGGCGTGTTTCGTGTGGCTGTTTTTGCAGATAATCCACCATTTGGTTATGTGGACAGTGCAGGTAAACCACAAGGTTTTGATATCGCTTTAGCAAAAAGAGTGACCAAAGATTTGCTTGGGGATGAAAATAAAGTTGAATTTGTGGTGACTGAGGCTGCTAACCGTGTGGAGTTTTTAAAATCGGGTAAAGCAGATGCGGTATTTGCCAGTTTTTCAGTCACTCCTGAACGTAAACAAGTGGTTGATTTTGCCCAACCGTATTTAAAGGCTGCTTTAGGCATTGTATCGCCTAAAGCCAAGACGATTACCAATATTCAGCAGCTCGAAGGCAAAACCTTGATCGTCAATAAAGGCTCGACATCAGATATTTATTTCACTAAGAATTACCCAAAAATTAATTTATTAAAGTTTGAACAAAATACTGATGCTTTTAATGCACTGAAAGATGGTCGTGGTGATGCAATTTCTCAAGACAGTACTTATGCCTTGGCATGGGCAGCTGAGAATCCAACATTTACGGCGGGAATTCAGCAAATTGGTAATCAAGACTTTATTGCACCTGCAGTGAAAAAGGGCAATACCCAACTTCTAAATTGGCTCAATACTGAAATTTCAAGCTTACAAAGAACAGGTGAAATTCAGAAGATTTATGATCAGACCTTAAAGCCAGTTTACGGTGGAACTGTGGACGCTCAAGTCTTTTTGGATGTGAAACCGAAATAAAAATTGCATCAAAGCGTTTAAATACGAAAAGAAATCATCGTTTAAGTATGAAAATAGATTAGAGGAAAATTAAATGAACATATCAATAAAACAACTGACTCATCTACTTGCAGCCTCTGTGCTTAGCTTAGGGTTGGCGGCGTGTAATAAAAATGCTTCAACAACTGAAAAAACTGCTGAAACTGAAAAAACAAGCTCAAGTATTGAACAAATTAAGAAAAATGGTGTGGTTCGTATCGGGGTGTTTAGTGATAAGCCACCTTTTGGTTACTTGGATTCACAAGGTAAAAACCAAGGATTTGATGTGGAAATTGCTAAGCATGTTGCCAAAGACCTATTAGGAGATGAAAACAAAGTTCAATTTGTTTTAACGGAGGCTGCCAATCGTGTGGAGTACCTTAAAGCCAATAAGGTCGATATTATTTTTGCTAATTTCACCGTGACACCTGAACGCAAGGAAGTTGTAGATTTTGCTCAGCCTTATTTAAAAGTTTCTTTGGGTGTTGTATCGCCTAAAGCCAAGCCAATTACAGATATTGCACAACTTAAAGACCAAACTTTATTGGTCAATAAAGGCACGACAGCAGACTCATTCTTTAGCAAATCACATCCTGAAATTAAATTACAAAAGTACGAGCAGAATACAGAGACCTTTGATGCTTTGAAAGATGGACGTGGTGTGGCTTTGGCACATGATAATTTATTGGTACTTGCTTGGGCAAAAGAGAACCCAAATTATACAGTGGGTATTACCAGCTTGGGTCAGCATGATTTGATTGCACCTGCAGTCAAAAAGGGTGATAAAGAATTATTGGATTGGTTGAATCAAGACTTAGAAAAATTATCTAAAGCAGGGGTTATCCAGCAAGCATATGAAAAGACGTTAAAACCTGTCTACGGTGATAGCATTAATCCAAAAGATTTATTGGTTGAGTAAAACCATTAAAACTTAAGTTTGCTCTTTAAAACGAGTATCCACTTTAACTGGGAAAACATGATTTGCATTTAATTGATCTTTTTCACAAAGGTCTCTTGTGCAAGTAGATGTTTTCCTTTTTTTGTCATTGGCTGCATAAGTGCCAATTCATCACCTGTATTTTTCTCAAGCAAAATAGAATGTGGTTGATCCTCAGCAAATAAAAATTGCTCACCCCATTGACGTAATGCCACGATGATTGGAAACAGTGCATAACCTTGTGCAGTGAGCACATATTCCAAATAGGCTGAACCATTAGATGCTGGTTGGTTCTTTAGAATTTGAGCATCAACAAGTTTAGCCAAACGATCAGATAAAATATTTTTGGCGACATTTAAATTTTTTTGAAAATCACTAAATCGTTTTACCCCATCAAAAGCTTCGCGAATGATCAATAAAGCCCAACGATCTCCAATCAATTGCACTGACCGCGCAACTGGGCAAGCTTCATATTTATCTTGATTCATCAGTTGTCCATATTTCATCTTAAAAATAGACTATAAATCTAGTTGCAATTTAAAACAAGATTGCGTAATTTAATCTGGTTGCAAATTAAAACTAGATTGGTGCAAAATGAACAAAACAGATCATCATCAGCGCAATAAAACAAGAGAGCAACAACAATCCCATCTTTCTCCAATCTTGGTCATGTTGTTGGCGTGTGCTGCTGGATTGAGTGTTGCAAATGTTTATTATGCACAGCCATTGCTGGATCTTATTGCTCAAGATTTTAAATTAGATTATTCGTGGGTGGGGTTAGTTGTTTCATTGACTCAAGTGGGATCAATCATTGCATTAATTTTTATTGTGCCTTTAGGCGATTTAATACCACGAAAATCTTTGATGTTGTTTCAGTCCATCATTTTATGCCTAGCTTTAATCTCGTTGGTTTTTTCAGATCATATTTTCACGTTGTTATTGAGTATGCTGATTGTGGGCATGTTGGGCACAGCGATGACCCAAGGCTTAATTGTTTATGCATCAGTTTTGGCGGCTGCTGATGAACGCGGCAAAATCGTGGGTACAGTCCAAGCAGGTGTGTTGATTGGTATACTTTTATCTCGGGTACTGTCTGGTAGTTTAGCCGATTGGTTTGGATGGCAAGGGGTATATATATTCTCAGTATTATGTATGAGTATGATCAGTGTGTTTTTATGGAAATACTTAGCTGTTATCCGCATCGAAAAAGATCCTACTCAGCAATTCACTTATTCCCAGATAATCTTTTCATTGTTTGAACAATTGTTTAAAAATAGAGTGTTACAGATTAGAGGTGTACTTGCTTTCATCATTTTCGTCAATTTAAATCTGTTTTGGAATGCACTGGTGTTTCCTTTATCTGTTCAGCCTTTTGAATATTCACATAGCTTGATTGGTTTTTTAGGCATCATTGGTGCCATCGGTGCAGTTATGGCAATCCGTGTTGGTGGGTTAGCTGATCGGGGCTATGCTCAGCGTGTTACACAATATGCGTTTCTACTACTGATCGGAGCTTGGGTCATTTTAAACTGCTTATATTTTTCAATTTGGATTTTTATTTTAGCGATTATTTTATTAGATGTAGCTATTCAATCAATCCATGTGATTAATCAAAGTCTGATCTTCCAAGCGGATATTCGACTACATGGGCGATTGGTGGGTGCTTATATGTTATTTTATGCATTGGGTAGTGCAGTGGGCTCATTACTGGCAACAACACTCTATGGTCATTGGGGATGGTATGCCGTGTGTGCTGCTGGAATCCTATTGAGTATAGTTGGCTATTTATTTTGGTTGTTTACTGAAAAATATTTAATTCAATTTCAAATGAAACAGCATGCAAGCAGTGTATAAATACGTAGATTCTAGGTTTTTGTCGATTTAAAGATAAATAGCCCAAATACTAAACACTTGGTGCTTAAGTATTGAAATAATCCTTAACAAAAAAATGAAAAGGCGTATAATGCGTCCCATCAAGACGTCGCGCTCATAGCTCAGCTGGATAGAGCACTTGGCTACGAACTAAGGGGTCGGGAGTTCGAATCTCTCTGAGCGCACCAACTTGATAAAATATTAAAAAAACCGCTTTATTGCGGTTTTTTTGTGCCTAAATGATGGCACAATGAGCAAGATAATAAAAATAAGGCCAATCATTCATGCATAAATATCTCTCATTCTTTATCGTGTTGGTCATCAGTCAAATGATTGGATGTACCGCCATTCTGTGGAATAACAGTGATTCTGGTAGGTTGGCGACGGGTAAAGTGGTTTCAACCCATGCAAATCGAGTAATTGTAGATCAGGATCAAATTGTCGGTTTTGCCTATTTAAAAGAAAATGCTTCCTCAAAAAATAGCCATGATATAAACAATGTAGATATCTCCTTAATCGTGGTTGGGCAAAAATATGCGTATATGATTGATATTGGAAATAAGGAAATTTTAGAAACCATTCGATCTGATTTAGACGCCAAGTATTGGCGAATCAAACCAGTCCGTCCGAGTGACAATTATTTTAGCTTGTCTTTAATGCCGGAAAGCGATGATCAAAAAAATCCACAAGCAGCTCAATTTAGCAGTGATATTGAACTGTATTATGCAAAAAAGAATTTAACTGGACAGGAAGAAAATAAGTTATCTCGACTTGGACTGAGTCAGTACGAGTATGGTCAGGAAAACTCTGAATTTTATCAAAGAAAAATTGGATTGGTTGGGCGTGTTGCGGGCTTAAACGCTGAAATTAAAAATATGAAATTTCAAAACTTTAGTCAAAATTATACGATTGAAATGTATACACAAGGAAAAACCAAATACTCACTACATTCTAAAACATTGTTGCAGAAAATCGCCTTAACCCCCGTCACTTTAGTCGGTGATCTGGTCGCAATCCCGTTATATTTCCTATTTAATATTGGTACAACAATTAAACATCTGGCTGATTAATTGAGTTTTAAAAGTTCAATCAGCACTACTTTACTTTTTGAGCAAAAATTGCATTTGCACCCAGTGCCGGTAACATTTCATGGTAGGGTAAACTGCGTGCTGCTTTGAGTAGGAATGGTGCTTTTTCATCAATTTTGATGGTGGTGGTCATTTTGAGTAAGGTGTTATTGCCTTGGGGTAAAAATTGAATTTGACCTTTGAGATAACGTAGATCACCGCCATTGGCATAGAAATTATTTTCGGTGGCTTTGGGATAGCTAAAACGCATTTTAAAATCAAAAGGAATACTAATAACCCCCAATCCGACACTGACTTTAAAGTCTGCATCTTGTCCTTGTGTGTTGATCGCTGTGGTTTTAATGCTTTTGATTTGTTTTGGAAAAATTTCTTTATAGGATAAGGGTTGTGTCCAACGTTGTAATTGTTGCGGGGTGGCATTTAAGTATTGATAGCTTGTGGTAAAGCGTAAAACCTCTCGACCATGGGTATAAGGTACAGTGACAGGATTAAGTACAATACTGACGGGCTGTTGCGCGTTGGCACTGACCTGTACAATTTTATTGATTTGAGCTGTATTTAATTGTGGGCTAGGCAGTTGCCCTTCAGTTAATCCAGTCACTTTTTTAGCCGTATATTTATTTTTGAGTGCTTCTAAAACAAAGGCACTCGAACCATTTGGAATTGCCAGTTTTACTTCAGGAAATGCATTTAAAATTTTCTTAAACAGGAAACCTTGCGGTTGGTTTAAATCGCCCCATTGTGTCAGGGTCACTAAAGTTTTGTTGTTAGTTAAATTGAACCATTCAAATTTCCCTAATGCATAAGGAATTGGACCATCAATCACCATGGTTGAAATACTATTTTGTCCAATTTGATGTTGCATCACCACATCTTCATTAAAATTTAACACAGGTATCGGTGTCGGGATGGATATACGATATTTTAATTGACTGATCGCTCCTGCCGTTTCGATGACTTTTACTGATTTTAAAGTAGGGAATAACCCAACATATTGTGTGTAATTGCTTAATGTCTTAGCCACTTCTTGGCTACTTACAGGCACAACAATGGCCGCTGTTGAAAATTTAGCAATAGGTTGGGGTTGTTTCGTGAATGTTGGTAGTGACGTTTTGGTTGCTGGATGGGCATAAATTAAAATATTGTCTTGGGCAATTGCTGCAATTTGCTGGGCATTATTGTCAAATGGCTTTAACGCACTGGGAATATTATCGGTCCAAGTGACCAATTTTGCGAAACTGATTTGACTGATACCGACTAAGAGTATTACACCGACATTTAAATAAAATACTTTCATCATAATTCCTTTTGTGCCTTGATAATCGGCAATATCTTGTTCTTATAAAAACCATTTGTATGAAAGACCCTAAAAGGATTCACTTTTAAAAAATAGAGGTGTTCTGTAAAACAAGATGAAAATCCGCATCTCGCAAGAAAAATCTAGTGTAATATCTTGGCATCGTAAAATATTTGTATTGAAGCAACTATGTCAGACACCCAGCCTGCATTATCTGCACGTTATTATCTTAATTTAGAAGAATCTCAAGACGGTTTTAAACTGGCAACTTTTGGTAAAAAGCAAATTAGCCAATTTCTCACGCCTTTGGTCAGCATCGGAATCATGGTTTGGGGGATTTACCTCGGTTTAGAGGGTGTGGGTAAATATTATGTTTGCTTAGGTGCTTTTTTCTTAATTCTGCAAATGCTGATGCGGTATTGGTTTTTACCGATGATGTTTAAACGCCAATTCGTTAAATATCAATTTGGTAAAAGCGAACAAGGTATTGAATTATTTCAAGACTATATGGAATTATTTAGTAGTGGTCGTCCAAAGCAAGTTCATCATTATTCAGATGTAGATAAATTTGCCGAAGGCAAGCTTACCTATATGATCGAATTAAAAAATCGTACTGTAGTGATTGTGCCTAAACGAGCATTTGCTACACTCGCAGATCAAACGATTTTTATCAATACTTTTAAAAAGTAATTTGGAATTATAAAGTTTTTAACGCTGAGCAATAAGAAGGGAACAATATGAGTACACGTCCATCTAAAATTGTATGTGTCGGTCGTAGTTATGCAGCGCATGCAGCAGAATTAGGTAACGCAATTCCAGATCGTCCAGTCTTATTTATCAAGCCGCCCAGTAGTTTGATTTCATTGCAAGACGGTATCTCTTGGAATGAGGCGTGGGGGAATTGCCACCATGAGTGTGAACTGACGTTACGTATCGATAAGCCACTTAAGGGTGAAACCAATTTAGATAAAGTATTGGATGCGATTGGTGCGGTGACTTTAGGCTTAGATTTAACTTTACGTGATCTCCAAGATGACTTAAAGGGCAAAGGCCAGCCTTGGGAACGTTCAAAAGCTTTTGATGGTTCATGTGTACTGGCAGATTGGGTCAGTGTGGATGAAATTAAAGATTGGTCGGCTGTTACTTTTGAATTTGCAGTAAATGATGAGGTTCGTCAAAAGGGCGATACTGCTTTATTGATTTTTGATATTGCTTACTTACTTGCAGACATCTGCCAAGTATTCTCTTTAGAACCAGGGGATGTGGTGATGACGGGGACACCAGCAGGTGTTGCAGCATTGGCTTCTGGTGATCAGTTGAGTATGACTTTACATGGTCAAAGCCAAGATTTTGTTTGGAAAACTTTTGTAAAATAATCACTTAAAATTCAAGCAACCCAGTGTTTATTTATAATCAATACGCATTGGGTTTTTATTTTCTAGAGCTTATAAAACAACAATTCATCGCTAACTATTAGGATATATCTCGCTTTATTTATCAGTTGAAATTTATACCACTGCTATTTTTTAGCTGTTGTTTGAATAGTATTAAAATCGCCAATTGGCTCATCATAATAAAATTACCCATGGATGACTTTGGTAAATTACTACATAACCCAAAGTTAAAGGCAGCCCACGCATTTTTAGATCGGCGTATAGATTGGTCGGGAAGATTATTGATTATCTGTATTTAGATCACTCCACTTCATCTACTCAAAATTTAAAAAGTTGATTTAGCGATGCAACAATTTTCTAAACTGATCTGGGGTACACATCATCCAACGTTTAAACATATTGATAAAAGCAGAAGCATTGGCATAACCTAAATCCAGTGCAATGCTTTCAACCGTTTTTCCCTCATTGAGCATAGACATCGCTTTCATGACTTTAAGGCGTTGTCGCCATTCATTGAGTGACATTGCCAACTCTTTTTGACTCAGTCTTGCCAAGGTACGTTCAGTCATATTAATCCGTTGGGCTAAAGCCTCTAGCGTACTGTGATCAGCAGGGTGGGCATGTAAAAAATCCAAAACTTGTTTTAAGGCAGCATGATTGGTATGGGGTAAATAACTACCGATTAACTCAGCATGTTGTAATTGATCAAGTAATACCTGTAATAGCCGCAAATATTCAGGCTCAGATGCTTGCATTGGGTGCTGTTTGATGTGCTGTAAAATTGCTGAAACCAAGGGTGAGGTTAAAAGAATTCCTGCTTGTTGGGGTAAGGCTCTACATAAGGACTGATGAACATACAAAGTTGCATGGGAAACAGGAGTCCGATTTAAACCACTGTGTTGCGTATTTGGTGGTAACCAAACTCCATATGGAGGGGGCGTAATATAATTAATTTGACCAATATTGACTTCCATTACCCCATTAAAGGCATAAATAAATTCGCCCCAAGCATGCCCATGTTTAGGATAAACAGACAGTGCGGGATCATGTCGAAAAATAAGCCATAATGGTGCAATAATCTCATCATTGGTACTGAGTTGAGTCAGTATATTTTTCTCGCTTGTTTTTGTTATTGTCATGCAAAGATTGCCTGAATAAAAAAGATCTGTTGTCCACTTTGAATTATATCCTATAAAAAAGACAGGTTCATACCATTGTGGTGTCTTTTATCCGCTTTATGCAGTGGATTTGGCTATTGCGAAATTATAATGATTCATCAAAAAGTTATATAACTTCCCATTTCCAATGGGCATTGCTTGGAAAGGGAAGTTGTTTATCTATCTTGATTAAAATTACTTATCATCCAAAATGGTTGAAAGCGGAATCGATAATTTGGCTGCCAAATATTCATCGGATTCGATTAAGGTTGGACCGATATGTTTCATCCAAACATCATCATCATGTACATGTTCAACATCATGACGACGAGGGAGGGTATAAGGTAATGATGTATAGAATGACCAGAAATCAATTTCATCTAAATTTCTGACCAGCACATATTCATTATTGTCAGTACATTTAACCAAATTCTGTTTTTCTAGAAGTTGGATATAAACTGGCCAGCGTCCAATTTCACCGCGACCTAAAATATTGAGTGCTTCTGCATCAGTTACCACTTCGCCCGTTTTTTGTTTTTTATAAAATAATTCTAGAATATCGAGCATCATCAACACAGGATGGCGGGTCTGGATTTTACCTGTATGAAATGCAGTAAGGGCATAGCTGATTTCCACACCCAATAAGACGATATTCCACGATAAAAAGATCCATAATAGGAAAATTGGTACAGCAGCAAAAGCACCATAGACAAGGGTATAGCTGGTGAAATTTGCCATAACAAAACCAAATAGGTTTTTAAGTAGCTCAAATGCAATCGCACCGAAAAGACCTGCAATCGCAGCCGCTCGAACAGGAATACTACGATTTGGAATGGTCCAATATAAAATGAAAAAGCCTAAAGTGGTCAGTGCAAAAGAAATGACTCCAAGTAACGCCGTACCATCAACTTCATAACCAGCAAAGTTATTACTTAAAACATTCATAGAGGCCAATGTTGATGAAATGACAAAGGCACTTCCCAATAAAATCGGACCTAAAGAAATAATGGTCCAATAACGCATAAAGCCAATGATGCCATTACGCGTTTCTTGAACACGCCAAATCCGATTAAAAACCGTTTCGATACTGGTAAGCATCAGTACTGTGGTAATGAATAAAAACAACACACCAATAACAGTTAAATTACTTGAATTCTCAGTAAAGACATTAAAAGCCTTATCGAAAGCAATGCTGGTTTTCGGCAAGAAATTACTGTAAATCATCTGCTGGAGTTGTTGTCTAGCAGGCTCTAAGGCTTTGATTGATGAGATAATAACCAAGAAAACAGTCAACATTGGAACAACAGCAAATAATGTCGTATAAGTGAGTGAACCCGCCTGTTCACGACAACGATCTGCTTCAAAACGACCAATTACAAAAAGAATGAATTGAAACCAAGTTTTTTCATAGAAGGGTAGTTTTTTAAGTAATTCAAGCATATATATCTTTGATCTCAATTATTTTTCAGTATGTCTTACATTTTCATTGTCTAGCTTACCCAAAAAAGCAGAAAAATACCGTATAGTTTTATTTTCTTATGTTGAAATCAAGAAATCTCTATGCAAGCTTATGTTCTCGTACTCTATTACAGTAAATATGGATCTACCAAAGAGATGGCACACTTGATTGCCAACGGTGTAGAAGCGGCGGGTGTGGCAGTAAAAATTCGGACGGTGCCTAACCTTTCCACTGTTGTAAAAGAAGCAGAAGCCAGCATTCCAGAACATGGCGATATTTATTGTACATTGGATGATTTACAAAATTGTTCAGGATTAGCTTTAGGTTCACCAACACGTTTTGGCAATATGGCATCTGAAATGAAATACTTTTGGGATCAAACCACAAGTCTTTGGTTAAATGGTGCATTACACGATAAACCCGCTTGTGTATTTACCGCGTCAGGTTCAATGCATGGTGGGCAGGAAAGTACCTTGTTAACGATGCTACCGCCATTGTTTCATCATGGCATGATGATCATGGGTTTGACCAATGCCAATCCAGCCTTATCCAATACCAAATCAGGCGGTACGCCGTATGGGGTCAGTCATGTCAGTGGACCACGTCATGACCAAAACTTAAGTTCCGATGAAAAAGCTTTATGTGCAGAACAGGGAAAACGTCTAGGTGAAACGGTTAAAAAGTTAAACCCATAATTTTTGATATTTTGTGGGTAGCTGCATAAAAATTGAAAGACTTCTCTTTTATCACGCTTTTAACGGATTAGAAGAGAAGTTCTTTGGCGAGTGATATTTTGAATTTTATTATTTTAAATTAAAGCGATGGTTACATTTTTTACATTGGTAATCAAAAAAGATATTTTGGTCAACAATCACACCTGCTCGTTTACCGAAGCGATTTCCTAGAAATCCACCAGTAATTCCAACACTGATTGCACCTACGAAGGTTCCTACAGTTCCACCGACAATAACACCTAATGGACCTGCAACAGTTCCAATAGCTGCACCAATTGACGCACCAGAGGCAGCGCCGCCTACAGTTCCTGCTGCTGCACCCGCAGAAGTCAATAATACACTGCCTGCTTTGCCTAAAAGTTGTTCATGGTCACGGCGTTCTAAGTCTGTAGAGCCACACTTTGGGCACTTTACTGTTTGTTCATCAGTCATTGATTTTTACTCACTCAACAAAGTCCATTTGTCTTCATTAAGTTATGGTTAAGCTTTATATTCACGTTCACTACTGGCATTTTTGTCATGCTTATCGCTATCGTTACAATCATGTCAGGGATATGACATGATTTTTATTGTAACTGAATACCGTGATCAGTCTTTATATTTTGTGTGAATGTAATAGGTAGAATGATTGATACAAGCTTATAGAAACATCTTGTTATTGCTTGAGCCGCATTAAGCTTTCCTGATTAACGCTACACACCAATCTACCATCTTGCCATATCCGCCCGAAATTAAGCCCTCTAGCTTGGCTAGATAGTGTTGCATTCATATCATAAAGTAGCCACTCATCTACTCTAAAATCTGTATGAAAATAAATGCTATGGTCTAAACTTGCACTACGTACACTGCCGTTCGCATAACTGACACCATGTGGTCTAAGTGAAACCGTCAGCAGGTTATAGTCAGAATAATATGCAGCAATGGCTTGGTGCATCATGAGTGTATCTTGTTGAGTAGGAATAGTTTCAAAGGTTTGAAAATATTCAGCATAATTTGTGTCTAATTTTATCGGTTTAAATGGGTTGAATGGCTGCACTGGATGGATATTGATAAAAAATTGACGCATAAATATTGCGCGTGCAGGTTCAGGAACATCCTCATAAATCATTTGTTTCAGTTGTTGTTCTGGGATCAGTTCATCTGGCGAAGGGTAGTGAGGCGGTTCAATCTGATTTTCTAAACCTGCTTCAATATTGGCAAATGAAACCATGGCTGAAAATATAATATGGCCATTTTGCCAAGCATAGACTTGGCGAGTGGCAAAACTTTTGCCATCTCTTAAATTTTCAACTTTAAACAAAATTGGAATATCTGTGCGACCACTGCGAATAAAATAAGCATGTAATGAATGTGCAGGGCGATTGGTGGTTTTTGATGCGGCAATTAATGCTTGTGCCACCAATTGCCCACCCACAAGGTGTGATCCAAATAATCGTGTGTTTTGCCCTTGAAATAGACCATCATCCAATTGTTGTACGTCGAGTAGATCAACTAATTTTTGAGTGATTGATCTCATTTATTATTTACCTGAGTGATATCTTTATTTGCACAATATAGCTGAGGGTTTGATCAAAATAAAAGACAAAACAAAGACGCTACTGATCAAAAAGCATAAAAAAGAGCGCTTAAAGCACTCTTTTTTAATGAAAAATTTTGAAGTAAGACCAGCTTATTCTTCTACAAAGCTTACCGTACCGTTTGCCAAAGATTCAACACGTGCCAAAGATTCAACACGGTAGCCTTTATCTAATAACAATTGACGGCCTGGTTGGAAAGATTTTTCAATCACAATCCCAATACCCACAACTTCTGCGTCTGCTTGATGAATCAAGTCAGCAAGACCTAAAGCGGCTTGACCATTCGCTAAGAAATCATCAATAACCAAAGCTTTATCGTCTTTGCTAATATGTTTCTTAGAAATCGCAATGGTGCTTTCAATTTGCTTGGTAAAAGAAAATACTTTTGAACGATATAAATCATCTTTAAGGGTTAAAGACTGATATTTACGTGCAAAAATAACGGGTACACCAAGTTCCAAACCAGCCATCACAGCAGGCGCAATGCCTGATGCTTCAATTGTGATGATTTTGGTAATGCCTGCATCTTTAAAAAGACGAGCAAACTCTTGACCGATGAGCTGCATCATCACAGGGTCAATTTGGTGATTTAAGAAAGAATCGACTTTCAGAACTTGATCAGATAGAACGATACCTTCAGCTAAGATTTTCTGTTCTAGTGCGTGCACAGGGAGAATCCTCTAGAGGCAAGGTGCTTTTTAAAGCAAAGGCGTATTTTAAAAAGCACTAAAAAAAATGCAAGCTGAAATTGATCAAAAGGTGAAAAATGTCTTACTTTTTGTAACTGGTCAAGGTTAGGTTATAAGACGTTTTACCATCAACATGTGACATTTTCACGGGTAAATAGTCTAATTGAGGTGCTAACCAGAAAATTGAACTTTTTTCACCATTGTCATGGGTGAGTACAACTTTGACCGTGTTATAGGTTCCCGCAGGGGTTTTAATTGACTCAGTCCCTTGTTTAACAAAGCGGCGCGCATCTAAACCTTTTGCATCTGCAATCAAATAACTTGATTTTAGACCAGCACCTTTTAAATCTTCACGTACTTGTAACTCAGCATTTAATTCATCTAAAGCACCTGCTTTCCATGGGAAAGAACGTGCCTGATCTTTTTTCTTGGTATTAATGGTTTTGTTGTTTGGATTAAAGTTAATGGTCATGGTGTCATTATGTACCAACACTTTACTGGTGCGACTAAAACTACTGGAATTAATTTGACCATTACTAAAGGTAAAACGGCTTGTTTCGCTTGCAGATGCAATTGCCGCTGCTTTTGCAGCAAATACATAAGTCCAGTTATTGCCATTTTGACTCAGTGTACGAGTCGCAGTACCTAAGTTTTTACCATTATAGGCAAACTGGTAACTTGCTTGGAACGGACTCATGGCAAGCGCATTGCTAGAAAATCCAACCAATAACACTGCAGTTGAAATACCAGTTGCTATACTTAATGTTTTAAATAACGTTTTTGCCATCATTAAATGTCCTATACATTTAAAAGTATTTTTGGATATGACACCTATTATGCGGTGTAATTAAAGATAAAATATTCACTTTATTTCTAATCCTGTGAATTTATGTATACATTTTGATTGCTGTGACTTGAAATCTATCTTACCAATTAGAGATTTAATTCTTTTGCTCAATCGGGGTTACTTCTGTTTCTAGATCATCATCTTCGTCCCAGTCTGGGTCTTTATCTTCTCTAAATTTACTAAATAAAGCTGTTAGATTCACATTGCCAATTACAACCAACTCGGTCTCACGTAGTTCAGCATGATTCACATGGACTTTATTTAGTGTATCCATAATCGAACGATTTTTCCCTAACCAGCGATTGAGATCTAAGTGAAGTAATTCATCTTTTACTGTAATGACTTCAAATTTTTCTAAGATCATGCCTAAAGGATCTTTTTTCAATACTTTTTGGTAAAAGAATAAAGCAGCGTTTACGCCCATTTTGTACCAAACATTGGGATAACTGGCTTCGATCACTTGTGTGTTACTGATTTGTTCAAAAACAATCAACTGCATATCTTTGTTGAGTTCCATTTGAACTAATTTAAGATCCACCGAAAGAACCAAATGCATACCATTAACATTGAGTGTGGCATAAAGCTTTAGCCAGTCATCATGCAGGTCAGCATGTAAATCTTCTAAAATTTTGACATTGTCTGTGACAAAACGTTTAAACGTTGCATTTAAAAATACTTGTGATACCGGAAACTCGCGTTCTTCTTCTATAAAACCTTCTGCTTTTTGGTATACTTGTCGAATACGTTTAACAATGTTAGAAAGTAGCGTCGGCATAAGTATTGTCCCAAATCTTCATCATTTTTTAAGGCGATAAACTTGTCGATTATTAAAAAAATACAAGTCTAACGATTGCAGTTTAACAAAAAACATTGCACCATTTTGAGTGTTTTAAAATTACGTTTTTACTTTTACTAAATAAGTCACAAAGTTTGTGAATAATGTAAAGTCAAACTTATTTTAATAAATTTTAAATTTGGCGATTGGGGAATTTTGTCGGATTAATGTCATGATAAAAAAATTATTTGCCAATACAGAGCATTCTGAGTATTGGTGGCAAGACTCATTATTTGTTGGAGCTGTTTCTGCAGCTGTCATTGCACATGTACTTTTTTTATCTGTTCAATTTGGAATGCCCCAAGAAAATAATACCAGCACAAAAGAAATCGCAATCAGTATTCGTCCAAGTGAAGACGAAGTTAAAGATGCAGACTTTTTAGCGCAATCAAATCAGCAGGGTTCAGGAACATTCCGTAAAGAGCATCGTATTTCAAGTGATATGCCAGCGCAAGCAGAAGATAAGAGTTCGGGTGATCAGCAACTCGAAGCTTTAGAACAAATTCAGCAAAAAAGAGAATTGAAATTCGAAGAAAAAGTATTAATGACGGTTCTTAGCTGGCAAAAGCAAGCGGAACAGAATGATCGCAAAAAGGCCATGGAAGAGTTGCAGAGCCAGATGCAAGCTAAAACGGCAATGGTGGCGAGTCTAGAAGCTCAATATTTACAGAAACAACAAAATTTTAGTAAACAACAAAAAATTAAAACCTTAGATGGTATTCAAGCCAAGCAAGATGCATCTGCTGGATATTTAGATAAATTTCGTGAAAAAGTTGAAATGTATGGAAACCGATATTACCCAGATCTTGCCAAACAGCAGCGTCTTTCGGGGGAAGTCCGTTTAATGGTCATTCTCAATAATGAAGGTGGGATTCGTGCTATACGATTGATTGAAAGCTCAGGTCATTCAATCCTCGATGAAGCCGCCAAAAACTCAGTGCGTAAAGGTGCACCTTTTGGACGTTTTGACTCAAAAATGAAAGATATCTCTGAACTGAGGATTGTGCGTACTTGGCGTTTTGACCCAGCTGAATCTGAATTTGAAGTCCACTGATTGAATGGTGTAGAAATGAATGGTTGTGCTTATTTTTTTAGAAAGACTCATTTTAAAAACAATAAAAACTGATCTTTATATTGGTTAGTGATGATGGGTTTGATATTGCTCAACCAAAGCAATGCCTTCAGGAAACTTCATTAACAATGCTAAATCATAAGGACTTTTTGCTGTCCGATTTTTACTGTTTAAATTTGCACCATGTTCAAGTAATAATTTAACCAATTCATAATGATGTTGTGCGTTATAAATCGCAGTCCACAGTGAAATATTTCCTGAACTGTCTTGCAATGCTAAATCTGCACCGTGGTCAATGATTGCTTGGGCGACATGAATATTATTTTTATAGACAGCGATGAAGTGTAGAGCTGTCTGTCCTTTGCTATTTTGTAAGTTGACATCAATTCCAAGTTCAATCAGTTTGAGTGCGATATCATCTTGTTGGTGTTGCAAGGCGTACATCAGTAAAGATGAGCCATCAAGCTGTTGATTGATGTTATCAGGGGTGATTTTTTCTAGTAACGCCTTACATTCACCATGCAAAATAAGTTGGAATAATTCTGACATACCAAAATCCCTTTTATAATTATATTTGGCGGATTAATTTTAGTCGTTTTCTTTAATATGATCTTGTGATTTCACAAATTTCAACACTAAATTTTTTATACCATTGTTGTTTGCCAATTCGTTGAGCAGCTTGATGTTCTGCATCTTTATGCCAAGCATGGATATCTTCAAGAGTATTCCAATAAGAAAGCGCAACTTCAAAGTCATTTTCACAAAGAGACTCAAATTTTTGACAGTTAAACTGGCTTAATGCTTTCTCTCGTAAAAGTTGTGCAGTTTGAAAATACCGTTGATCAAGCGTATTGATCTGTGCCTTAAAGATAACCACGTATTTCATTTTCAGTGTTCGGCCTTTAATGTCTCTATAAAAAAGAAAAATCAGAAACTGATGCGTTAAAGCAAATTGTGATCATGGGCTTGAATCGGTGGGGGAGTTGGTTTTCCTAGAGTTCCCAATAATTCAATTTCAATCATTCGCACCATCGAATCTAAAGGTAAATCATTACTTTGCGTACCAAAGGGTTCTTCTATCTCAGTACTTAAAGCATCTAGCCCTAGAAAAGTATAAGCTAAAATACCCACCAACAAAGGTGTTGCTAAGCCCAGTAATGATCCTAAGCTAAAGGGCAACATAAAGCAGAAAAAATAGACCGTACGATTCAATAAAACTGAATAAGCAAAAGGTAAAGGTGTGGTTGCAATACGGTCACAACCGGTTTGTACCAAACTTAACTCATTCACATGTTCATTTAATTGGGTATAGATAATGTCAGAAATTTCGCCTTCTTTGAGCGCTTGCATCAATTCCCATTGGATCAAACTCAGCGTGTATTGAGGCGCATTTGTTTGTTGATACAATTGTGTCAGTGCCTGTTGACTCATACCACTGGTTTCCACCAACGCATCTGGATTTGCAGTTTGATGTCTTAGGCGATCTCTTAATAAGTTTGCAAATACAATTACATGTTGGATGATCCGTTCACGGCGCCCTTGAGGAAAAATACGGCAATCACGGTCAAAGTGTCGTGCGTTGGCGATCAGCATCCCCCAAAGTTTACGGGCTTCCCACCAACGGTCATAACAGGCAGTATTTTTAAAGCCGAGAAAAATAGAGAGCACCACACCAATCAGGGTAAAGCCAACCAAGGGTAATTCTGGAAAACGATATAAATTGGTATACTCAATGCCACCGACAATTGCAGAAATGAGCATCACAAAACCAAGCGGTGGTAGCACTTTAGGTAAAATCGTACCACGCCAAGAGAGTAATATTTTAAGGGTATCGTTTTGATCGCGGACAATCATACTTTTTAAATCTATATTTTTTAGTGATCTTCACCGCTTCAAAGGTGCTTGTCAATCACATTTGTAGGGAAAGTTTGGGATTTGATGAGTCCGTGTTCAGCAAAGGAGTAGCTTTGCTCAGCAGCAATGATCATATGATCCAATAATTCTATTTCAAGTAGTTGACAGGCTTTTAATATTTCTTGAGTTAAATCGTAATCTTCGCGTGAAGGCTTGGCAAAACCTTTAGGGTGATTATGGGCAACAACGATAAAAGTCGCATGTTTTTGTATGACATATCGTAATAATTGATTGATGCAAATATTGCAGTAATTGACTGATCCATAAAATAGTTTTTTAAAACTCAATTTACGTAACTGGCTATCTAAGCAGAGTACAGCAAAGACTTCTTGAAATTCTCCAATCAATTCATAACGTAAATAATCTCGGATTAAATCAGAACGACTCAAGTCTAAACCTTGGTTCAGTTGATGTTTCAAGTAACGCCGTCCCAGTTCTTTCACTGCCATCAGTTGTGAATACTTGCTTTCGCCAATGCCATGAAATTGTTTTAAATCATCTAAAGACGAATCAAATACAGCATTTAAATGACCAAAATGTTGAATGAGCAAGCGTGCTAATTCAACAGCAGAGTGTTGTTTTGAGCCTGAGCGGAGAAAGATTGCGAGTAGTTCTGCATCAGATAAACTGTGCGCCCCTTGTAAGAGTAATCTTTCACGTGGACGTTCTTGTTTAGGCCATTGTTTGATTGACTGATTCATTATTTTTCACATTTTAAACTTATTTTAGTTCTGGTTTTTCTCCCTTGAATAACTTGGGAGATAGACTATTTAATGATATTGTGAGCGCCACTGCAACTGAAAGGTAGCTTGATAGTGAGTTTTGATCTCAGCGTATTTTCTAATAAAAATATTATCCTCGCTGTAACAGGTGGTATAGCCGCCTATAAAAGTGCAATCCTGGTACGTCGTTTAAAGGATTATGGCTTTAATGTACGCGTGGTAATGACTAAAGGTGCACAGGCATTTATTGCCCCTTTAACTTTTCAGGCGCTATCGGGAAATCCAGTTCATACTGAATTATTAGATCCTGAAGCAGAAGCGGGAATGGGGCATATTGAATTGGCACGTTGGGCTGATTTAATTTTAGTTGCACCTGCAAGTTGCGACAGCATTGCGAAATTTGCTGCAGGTTTAGCTGATGATTTACTGAGTACCTTGTATTTGGCAACCAAAGCACCAGTTTGGGTTGCACCTGCAATGAATCAACAAATGTGGGCAGCTAAGCCGACACAACGGAATCTGAATACTTTAGTTGAAGATGGCGTACATGTGATTATGCCTGAAGCGGGTTCGCAAGCGTGTGGGGATGTCGGTTTAGGGCGTATGCCTGAACCTGAAGATTTAGCAGAACAAGTTAAAAATTACTTCCATCAAGCACAACGTGCGATTGCTGAAAAGTTTGGCTTGCTTGCTGGAAAGCGTGTGGTGATTACTGCAGGGCCAACACGTGAAGCGATTGATCCTGTACGTTATATTTCCAATCACAGTACAGGGAAAATGGGCTTTGCTATTGCAGCAGCCTGTTACTCAGCAGGGGCAAAAGTGACGTTGCTGGCGGGTCCAGTCAGTTTGGATACCCCGAATGGTGTGCGTCGTATCAATGTTTCTTCTGCGATAAAAATGCTTGATGAAAGCATGCATCAGCTTGAGGATGGTTGTGACGTGTTTATTGCAACCGCGGCTGTCGCTGACTATCGTGTGGCAGAAGTTTCGGAACATAAGATCAAGAAAGCTGGTGATGAGCTGAATGTTTCGTTGGTGAAAAACCCTGATATTGTGGCGACCATTGCGCAACAGTCAAAGCGCCCATTTATGGTGGGTTTTGCGGCTGAAACTCGTAATGTAGAGGAATATGCAGCAGGAAAACTCGTTGCAAAAAAACTCGATATGATTGCCTGCAATGATGTCTCGCGGGCTGATATTGGTTTTGCTTCTGATCAAAATGCGATGACCGTGTTTTTTGCAGAACAGTACCAGATGGAAAAGCGTGATTTAGAGAAAGCTTCGAAACAAGAAATTGCACAACAGTTGATTGAAGCGATCCACGATGCTTTACACCATGAGATTGAACCAATTTAAGAGTTTTTCAGGTTATGTTTGAATATAAAAATGCAACGAATTCGTTGCATTTTTATTTGCTATTTTTTGTGCTTTTAAACTATGTTTAATCTTGGAAATGGACAATAGCCACAATGGGCTTTTTTACCCCCAACAATAGCCACAGTTTTAAGGAAGATCATAATGATCAAAAAAACTTTAGCCACCGTCATGATGATTTCTGCTTTAGGTTTCAGCTCAATGACTTTTGCTGCAACGCTACAACAAAATATGCAGGCATTAGGTAAAAACTATAAAGCATTTAATCAAACCAATAATGCCGCTGAAGCAAATAAAGCTTTAGATAATATGCGTGCTGCTGCAACGGACGCTAAAAAAGTCAAACTTAAAGGTCGTGGTGATGCTAGTGCACAAACTTCGACTCAGTTATATGATCAATTGATTGCGCAAATTGATAAGACTCAAGCGCTAGTCAAAGGTGGTCATTTAGATCATGCAAAAATGGAAGGCAAGAAAATTGCTGAAATACGTGATCAAGGGCATAAGATCTATCAGTAATCGATTCATTTGAAAGCACAAAACCGTTAGTTTTAATGACTAACGGTTTTTTATTGTGAGGAGATTTTTAAAAGATATTGAATCAAAAAACTCAGCATGATTCGGATTTGCTCATTGCATAACAACTGTTAAGTTAGATGTAGAAAAGTGAGGAGAAATGTGATGCAACAGCACAATCAGTTTGAACGTATTGCAAAAGCCATTGAATACATTAAACACAATTTTAAAGCACAACCGAATTTAGATGAAGTGGCTGCGCATATTCATTTAAGCCCTGCACATTTTCAACGTTTATTTACAGAATGGGCTGGAACCAGCCCTAAGAAGTTCTTGCAATATATCAGTATTGAACATGCAAAAAATTTGTTAAAACAAGAGCATTCGGTATTTGATGCAACGTATGACACAGGACTATCAAGCACCAGTCGTTTGCATGATCTATTTATACAAATTGAAGGGATGACACCTGCTGAATACAAAAGTGGCGGAGAAAACTTAACCATCCACTACCAGTATGCTGAAACACGTTTTGGAACCGTTTTAGTGGCATCAACAGCCAAAGGGATTTGCTTTATGTCTTTTGTGGAGCATGAGCAAGATGCTTATAGCGCACTCGTTGAAAAATTTCCTAAAGCAAGATTTTATCAGCAAGCAGATGCGTTGCATGAACATGCTTTGGCCATTTTCTCATCTGAACAAAAACCATGGAACCAAATTAAGCTACATCTAAAAGGTACTGATTTTCAGCTTAAAGTTTGGGAAAGTTTGCTTAAAATCCCGATGGGGCAAGTGGCGACCTATGCTAACCTTGCTGAACAGATTGGAAATCCCAAAGCTTTCCGTGCGGTTGGTACTGCGATTGGCAATAACCCAGTGGCTTTTTTAATTCCCTGTCATCGTGTGATCCAAGCGACAGGTGTTTTAGGTGAATACCATTGGGGTAAAACACGTAAAGCCGCAATGATTGGTTGGGAAGGTGTACAAGTACATGACAGTGTTTAATCCACAACAAGCAACAGCATTGCTCAATAAAATTGAGGGTTTAGATTGGGAGACAATCCGTGCTCAGATGCATACGCAAGGCTACTCAATCCTTAAAGACTTTTTATTTGATGAATTGTGTGAGTTGATTAAAAGTCATTACAACCATCAACAACTGTATCGAAAAACCGTCAATATGCAGCAACATCGTTTTGGATATGGCGAGTATAAATATTTTAATATCCATTACCAAACTTGCTTCAACAGCTTCGAACTCAGTTTTATCCCTATCTAGTTCCTATCGCCAATGCTTGGTCTGATGCTTTAAAGTTGGAGCGACACTATCCAGATTAATATCTTGAATTTTTACAACAATGCCAACAAGCGGGTCAAAATAAAGCCACTGTTTTGATTTTGCACTATCAGCAAGATGGTTTTAATACCTTACATCAAGATCTATATGGCGAGGTCTATTTTCCGATCCAAATGGTATTTGTACTGAGTCAAGTCAATACCGATTTTACCGGTGGTGAGTTGGTGTTGACTGAGCAAGTACCACGAGCACAGTCGAAAGCCATTGTTTTACAACCTGATCAAGGGGATGTGTTAATTTTTACCACACAGTTTAGACCCAAGAAAAGCACTTATGGCTATTATCGAGTTAATATGAAGCATGCTGTCAGTCAGGTGCATACAGGGGAGCGTTATACATTGGGGATTATTTTTCATGATGCTGTGAGTTAAATGATGATTAAGCATGATGATATTGAGCGCTTGGCGTTATATCGAAAAATCAGGAATGCTGAAATTTTATTTGCAGGCAATCAAAAGCTAAAAATTTATGGACGTTTAAACTGTGGTTCGGGCAAGCGGATGTTAAAAACCAATCGGGTATTCTTTAGTAGTGAAGCTGAAGCCTTGGCATTGCAATTTCGCCCGTGTGGACATTGTATGAAATCAGCCTATGTGAAATGGAAAAATGCAACAACTTAAGTTTCTAACCGATCCCCATGAGAATTTGCTTCCACAAGATGGAATAGTGAATTATTTCGGAAAAATTATAGATGAAGCCATCGCCAATGATTATTTTGAGAAATTGCTCGCACATATTGAATGGCAAAATGACCAAGCGATTATTTTTGGTAAAAAGATCATCACCAAACGGAAAGTGGCTTGGTATGGAGATCGCGCTTTTGAATACACTTATTCAAATAGTTCCAAATATGCCTTGCCATGGACTGAAGAATTACTCGAACTGAAAAAACAGATTGAATTAATTACGGGTGAAACATTTAATTCTTGTTTACTGAATCTTTACCATACGGGTGAAGAGGGTATGGCATGGCACAGTGATGGTGAAACAGATCTAAAAAAGAATGGCGCAATTGCATCTTTAAGCCTAGGTGCGGTTCGAAAATTTGCCTTTAAACATAAAAATAGCCAAGAAAAGATTGAGATTTTTCTCGAAAATGGCAGTTTGCTGGTCATGAAAGACACCACTCAAACATATTGGTTACACCGCTTAGCCCCAACAAAGAAAGTGCATACGGCTCGGATTAATCTAACCTTTAGAACAATCGATGAATCATGATTTTTCCTCACGGATAAGCCAAACAATTGTGGCAAAAATAAAATTGATTAACCTCCCATAAAAAATAAAATTGTAGGGAATCATGTTGAGTAAAACTTGAGAATAACTCAGCGGATAAAAGGGATACATATCTGCATGCATCAAAGCATCTAAAAAAACATGGCTAAAACTACCGACCAAGGCACTGACTGTCGCCACTTGCCATGTGATCTGCCAGTTTGCTTGTTTAAATAAGTTGCGTAAGCAAAACTCACTCATCACTTTACCTATGGGGACTGCAAGCAAAGCAATCAACAAAGCACCAAGTAAATTATGAGTATATAAATGGAGTGTGGTCCAGCCTTGAATAATACCAACTAGAGGTTCGATATCCATCAAAACCTGGACACCGAAGAAGATTAACAAGCTAAATTTTTTATTTGCAATGGCTTTACAACTTGCGCCTAAGCCCAAATGTAAGGGGGTAAATGGCATTGTTATTTTTCATGCTTATTGTGATGTTTAAATTATAAAAAATTGCATCACCCACGTTTGTGAAGTTTGAGTGATTTTATCTGATCAAACATAAAAAAGACCGCATAGCGCGGTCTTTTAAACTTAATTACTGAGAAATTAAGCTTGGCCTTCAGCAGCAGCGCCTTGGGCACGTTCCATATTTGCTTCAAACTCTGCATCAAAATTGATTGGCGTAAGAAGTAATTGAGGGAAGCTACCTTTCGTTACAAGATCATTAACTGCTTCACGCAAGAATGGGAACAAAATGTTCGGGCAGTAAGCGCCTAAGATGTATGGAAGGCGGTCTTCTTCAATACCATCAATCAAGAAAATACCTGATTGCGTTACATCGACAATAAATGCTGTATCGCCAGCATTGTTCGCTTGAACAACAACTTTTAAAGACACTTCAAAGTGGGTTGCATCCACTTTTTCAGCAGCAGAAGACAAGTTGATGTTTAATTCAGGTTGCCATTCTTTGGTAAAAACTTGAGCCCCAGGTACTTCAAAAGAAATGTCTTTTGTATAAATACGTTCTAAAGCAAGTTGTGGTTGAGCTTGTTGTTCTTCACTCATTCTTTATTCCTTAAATTTTAAGAAGTGATTCATTAATTAAGTTGTGGATTAACCAAGTAACTCATCGAGTTTGCCGGCTTTTTCTAAAGCATAAAGCTGGTCAAAACCACCGATAAATTCATTATTAATAAAAATTTGTGGCACTGTACGGTGTCGAGTTTTCTGGATCAGCTCAGTCTTAACTTCAGGTGCTTCTTCATCGAGATTGATTTCGGTAAAAGCAACACCTTTACGCTCAAGTAGAGATTTCGCACGTACACAGTATGGGCAAAAAGTTGTTGAATATACTTTTACTTCAGCAGTCATGTTGAGCTCCTTAAGCTTATTTTTTAGCTTTAACTAATGGCAAGCCTTGGGCTTTCCAGTTACTGATACCACCATCAAGACGATAGCTGTCTGCATGGCCGACTTGTTGCAAAGCACTTCCTGCAACTTGACCTAAGTTACAGATAAATACTAAAGGACGGTCAGCAGTTTTTAACTCTTCAATGTGACTGGCAATTTGACTGTATGGAATGTTGCGGCTGCCACTCACATGACCTTCACGGAAATCTTTAGCATCGCGTAAATCAATCAACATCGCATTTTTAGCTTTTACTAAAATACCAAGTGATTGTGGTGAAATCTTACGACCACTGCGTTGTCCTTCAAAAATAAAGAACAAGATCGCCAGTACCCCTAAAATACCAAATAAGAAGGGGTGATTCCCCATAAACTCAAACCAACGTTCCACAAGTCACCTAATTACAATCAAAAATTGCGTCGAGTATAGCGTATATATATGGTGATCAAAATCACCGCTTCAAGGTTCTCAAAGAAGAAATTTAATTTTTTTGTTGCGCATCAGTGATTTCTTCAATTAAGCGTAAATAACTTTCATGTCGTCTGGCTAGAATTTCACCATTTTCTACCGCTTTTTTAATGGCGCACTGTTTCTCATGCGTGTGCGTGCAATTACGATATTGGCAATGCCCAATCAAGTTCGAAATTTCAGGAAAGCCTGCATCAATCTTTTCTAGGCTCAAATGCCAAAGCCCAAATTCACGGATGCCGGGCGAGTCGATCAAGGCGCCATTTTCACCAAAACGAATCAAACGGGTAGAGGTCGTTGTATGTTGTCCGAGCGCCGAGTTTTCAGAAATAATATTGGTCTTCTGCTCTGCATCAGGAACGATGACATTAATCAAGGTACTTTTGCCGACACCTGATTGCCCAACGAAAGCAACAGTTTCGTTGTCGAGTCGTTGCTTTAATTCGCTAATATCACCTTCAGACTGAGTAATCAGTACTTCATAGCCTAAGTCTTGATATTCTTTAATCAGATCTAAAATAGGGTCATTTTCTTTGAGTAAATCTGATTTGTTTAATACCAAAAGGACTGGAATATCAGCATCCGCACATGCCACTAAATAGCGATCAATCAGCGTGGGTGCTGGCTCAGGCAGAGTTGCAAAGACGATGACAATTAAACTGATATTGGCTGCCACAGGTTTAACTTTATGATAACGATCGGGACGCGTTAACAATGAAGTCCTTGGATGAATGGCGGTGATGATGCCTAAACCTGTATTGGGATCTGCTTGCCATTGAACTTTGTCGCCCGTCACTAACAGCTCTAAATTGGTTCGTGTATGACAGCGCCAAACACTGCCTAATTCAATCGGTTTCCAAAAGGGCTCTGGATCACCTTCATTGACGATGGGTTTTTGCGGATGTTGAGTAGGAACAGAAAGGGCTTGTACTTCGAGTTGTCGTCCATAATGCTGAACAACAAGACCTTCAAGGTCATTGGAAGTGTCGATTTCTTCTTGACGTGTTTTATGTTGTTTCTGAATGCGGCGTTGCTGCTGTTCAGTTAAACGACGTTTACGAATTAAAGCCATTCATATCCTAAAAACCTTAAAAATGAGAAGGCAAAAATACCATGACAGGCGAATGAATTACAGCGAAGATGCAAGAAATTTGCTACTATTCATTTTTTATTGGCCTAATAAGATTGCACTATATGAGCAGCACTCCGGATACCCGCTTAATTTGGATCGACCTAGAGATGACAGGTTTAGATACAGATAATGACAAGATCATTGAAATTGCGACAATTGTAACAGATGATCATTTGAACATTTTGGCGGAAGGGCCTGTACTCGCAGTGCATCAATCAGATGTTATCCTCAATGCAATGGATGAGTGGAACACCAAACAACATGGTCAGTCAGGGCTGATTGAACGAGTACGTCGTAGTAAACTCACAGCGCAAGATGCAGAGCAGCAAACCTTAGAATTTTTGAAGAAATGGATTAATCCTAAAACTTCGCCAATGTGTGGTAATTCAATTTGCCAAGATCGCCGTTTTATGCACCGTTTAATGCCTGAGCTTGAACAATTCTTCCATTATCGCAATTTGGACGTGTCTTCAGTGAAAGAGTTAGCAAAACGCTGGAGACCTGAAATTATGAGCGGTTTAAAGAAAAATGCTTCACATTTGGCAATGGATGATATCCGCGATTCGATTACTGAACTTAAATATTATCGTCAGTATTTCTTTATCGCCAATCAAGATTAATCATCTGAGTGGTTAAATCTCATTACATATCAGATTGAAACAAGAGGCTTTTTAGCCTCTTTTTTTGCTATGCATTTTGGTTTTTTAAGCTATACTAAAGCTGATGTCCTCTGACAACTCGTTACAAAAAATAGCAAGCAGTTCAAATTGTTTGCATAAAAAACGTTTTAATATCCTTATATATATTTGAATTATTACAAAGAGATTGACTATGCAAAGTAATAACCCAATTTTAACGCGTGCGGAAACGTATGCAGATTATGAACAGCCAATGACTGTACAAGGCGCAATTCAAAAATCAGTTTTATTGACTGTTATTGCGGCCATACTCGGTGTTGGAATTTTTTTCTATAGCTTTACCACAATGAATGTTGGAATTGCCTATGCTGCCGCAATGGTCGGTGCAATTGGTGGTTTGATTCTTGGATTGGTTGCTACATTTAAACCGAATACCGCACGTGTTTTAGCTATTCCTTATGCATTCTTTGAAGGTGCATTTTTGGGTGGTGTTTCAGTGATCTTCCAACTGAAGTTTCCGGGCGTACCATTACAAGCACTTTTAGCTACATTTATCACAACTTTAGTGATGTTTGGTTTATATAAATTCCAAATTATTCGTGCGACTGAAAAATTCAAATCTATTGTAATTTCAGCATCTATCGCAATTGCATTGGTTTTTGTGGTGCAGTTCATTATGCGTTTGGCTTTTGGTTCAAGCATTCCATTCTTATTTGAAAGTAGCATTTTAGGTATTGGTTTTGCTGCATTTGTTGCGGTGATAGCATCATTGAACTTGATTCTTGATTTTGATTTGATTGAATCTGCTGCTGCACAACGTGCACCGAAAGACTATGAATGGTTATGTGGTATCGCTTTATTGGCAACATTGGTATGGATGTACTATTCATTCTTACGTTTATTGAGCTTGTTGCAAGGTGATGATTAATTATTCCCTTTATATAGATTGATAGATTTAAAAAGGCGCATTCGATTGAGTGCGCCTTTTTTTATGTTTTTAGTAAACTTTTAAAAAAAGATGCATTATGCAATTTAGTTATGGGTCAAGACTTGGCATTATGCTTACAAAATTGATCAGGTGAGAATTTCATGGCACAAGGACTATTGGCAGGTAAACGCTTTTTAATCGCGGGTATTGCAAGTAAATTATCCATTGCATTTGGTATTGCTCAGGCATTACATCGTGAAGGTGCAGAACTCGCATTTACTTATCCAAACGATAAACTAAAAAAACGTGTAGATGATTTTGCAGAACAATTCGGTTCTACTTTAGTTTTCCCTTGTGATGTTGCTGTGGATGCTGAGATTGACCACGCATTTGCTGAATTAGCAAAGCATTGGGATGGTTTGGATGGTGTTGTACATTCAATCGGCTTTGCACCTGCGCATACACTTGATGGTGATTTCACGGACGTCACAGATCGTGAAGGTTTTAAAATTGCTCATGACATCAGTGCTTATAGTTTTGTTGCTATGGCTCGTGCAGCAAAACCTTTATTGTTGGCTCGCCAAGGCTGTTTATTGACTTTAACTTACCAAGGTTCAGAGTCTGTTATGCCAAACTATAATGTTATGGGTATGGCGAAAGCATCTTTGGAAGCAGGGGTACGTTATTTAGCATCAAGCTTAGGTGCTGAGGGTATCCGTGTAAATGCAATTTCAGCAGGTCCAATCCGTACTTTAGCGGCATCTGGGATTAAATCTTTCCGTAAAATGTTAGATGCTAATGAAAAAATTGCACCGTTAAAACGTAATGTGACGATTGAAGACGTTGGTAATGCAGCCTTATTCCTATGCTCACCTTGGGCAAATGGGATCACAGGTGAAATTCTGTATGTCGATGCTGGTTTTAATACGGTCGGTATGAGCCAGTCGATGATGGATAGCGAATAAAGTTAAGTTTATTTAACTGATTGAATTAAAGACATAAACCTCAATATTAAAACGTGAATATTGAGGTTTTTTTACAAATTTTAAAAAATTAACCGATCAATAAACTAGGATTCAATCGTTTTTTTTGATTAAATATTCATAAATATTAATATTATTTTAAGTTTGATAAGAAAATGAATTTTGCCAATATATTTTCGGCTCTGCAACACCTTGGATTGACTGCGCAAAAACGAGCCTTGCATATCCAATTTAGCAATCCTGATTTGACTGCTCAAGTCTTCTTACAACGCATCGATGGACAACATGGTCTAAACCAAGGTGTGTCTATTGAACTGATTTGCCTTGCCACTTCGGCTGTGATTCCACTTAAACAATTTATCGGTAGCCAAGTGGCGATTGATCAAGTCACAGATCATGGACAACTGTTTCGTAGCACAGGGGTG
>Ga0256908_1000160_pt1 | contig 35865 bp, 31 predicted proteins | sample MC6MC0761MT_FD_186331 | JGI IMG/M metagenome (GOLD analysis project Ga0256908, IMG submission 186331) | Metatranscriptome of enriched soil aggregate microbial communities from Iowa State University, Ames, United States - MC6-MC0761-MT... | ecosystem: Environmental > Terrestrial > Soil >... | reverse complement strand
TAATCAAAACTAAAATGTTCTGCATCAAGTGCCATCATGGTACGAGATGGATTCACCATAGATTCAGCATGACCTTGTGAACGTGGTAATAATTGTTCAAAGTAGAAATCTGCAAGTTTGATTTTTGCTTTATAGAACTCAGGAACTTCGGCACCATTACCAGACGCTAGTTTTTCAGAAGCGACTGCTGCTTGTTGAGCCCAGTAGTAAGCCATCATTGCATAACCAGAGAACATCAAGAAATCCACAGAAGCAGATGATACGATTTCGCGGTCTTTACGTGCTGCAAGCATAATACGTACAGTCAAAGCGTTCCATTGCGCACAGATCTTGGTTAAATCCCAGGCAAAACGACGCATATATTTGTTACGTGCATGTTGACCACAGAATTTCAAGATTTCAGCGGTATATTCACGAACGACTTTACCTTTAGATGAAAGCAGCACTTTACGACCAATTAAATCAAGTGCTTGGATACCTGTCGTGCCTTCGTACAAAGTCGCGATACGTGCATCACGTGCAATTTGTTCCATGCCATGCTCTTTGATATAGCCATGACCACCAAACACTTGCATACCCAAATTCGCAGATTCAAGCCCCATTTCTGTTAAGAAACCTTTGAGAATTGGGGTATAGAAACCAAGCTTATCATCATATTCTTCAAATTTTGCTTGATCACCTTGTAACATTGCATCAGTCATTTTATCTGCAAGTTGAGCGGCATGATAAATCATTGCACGACCGCCTTCTGCAAATGCTTTTTGAGTCAAAAGCATACGACGTACATCTGCATGGTGAATGATTGCATCAGCCACTTTGTCTGGATCTTTTTTACCAGATAGAGCACGCATAGACATACGGTCTTTTGCGTATGGTAAAGCACCTTGGAATGATAATTCCGCGTGAGCAAGGCCTTGTACAGCAGTACCAATACGCGCCGTGTTCATGAAGGTGAACATTGCATGTAAGCCTTTATTCACTTCACCAATCAGATAGCCTGTTGCGCCATCAAAGTTTAATACTGCTGTAGCAGATGCACGAATTCCCATTTTGTGTTCAATAGAACCACAAGTCACAGGATTACGTTCACCCACTGTACCTTCAGCTGTAGGGATGAATTTAGGCACAATAAACAATGAAATACCTTTAGTCCCTGCTGGTGCATCTGGAAGACGCGCAAGAACGATATGGATAATATTTTCAGTTAAATCATGTTCACCCGCAGAGATGAAGATTTTTGTCCCTGTAATCGCGTAAGTACCATCAGCATTAGGTTCAGCCTTAGTTTTTACTTGACCTAAGTCTGTACCACATTGTGGTTCAGTCAGACACATTGTTCCTGACCATGTACCCGCAGTCAGGTGTGGCATATAGGTATTTTTTTGTTCGTCTGTACCAAATTGCAGGATGGTATTCATACATCCCATGCTCAAACCTGGGTACATGGTGAATGACCAGTTTGCAGTCCCCATCATTTCAGATTTGATTAGGTTTAATGACATCGGTAAACCTTGGCCACCAAACTCTTCAGGATAAGACAGGCCTTGCCAGCCGCCTTGAATAAATTGGTTATAAGCTTCTTTAAAACCTTTTGGTGTCGTGACTTCACCATCTTTAAAATGACAACCTTCTTCGTCACCAGATTGATTCAGCGGAGAAAGTACATTTTCACAAAAATCTGCAGCACCTTCTAAAATCATATCGACAGTATCAGCATCGGCATTTTCGCCAATTGATAGTGTTTTATAATGTGCAGAATAGTCAAAAACTTCATTCATTAAAAAACGTATGTCACGGAGCGGCGCTTTATATGCTGGCATGTGTTTAATCCTAATTTAAAAATAGTTTTGGATTTTCAATCTATAGCTTCATTATTCATAATCATATGGGAATTACATTGATAAGACTCTCTAAAAAAATTGTCAGAAATGCGAATTTGGTAGAAAAAGCACATGTGAATTTGTTGATTTTTTGATAGTCTTGTACACTTTGTTTTTTATTGTTTCATTGTTATTTTTATTGTCATTATAATATTCAAGTGGGTAGATCTATCATGCATTTAAAAAAATTAACATTGTGTTTATTGGGTTTGAGTTTATCAGCATGTTCTACACATGTGATTAAAAGCAATGCTTTAAATGCAGATCAAGACGCTCCGCAACGTGCAATTCAAGGGTTTAATGCCTTATATGAATATCCAAATTTTGATTACAGTGGACAAGTTAAGGTTCGACTTGATAGCGTTCAGAAAGCCAACACAGCTGATACAAAACAATTAGATCCTACAATTGAAAAAAAGGTCAATCAATACCTGAAAGATCAAAAAATCAAGTTAACCGATGTGCAAAAAAAAGATCTTTATCAAGCAATTGCTAAACAGGACTCAAAGTATTTTAGTCGTTTTACTGGTATGGGCGCAGATGTTGTACAAAATATCGTGAATGATTTGCAGATTCGTTATGATGGAACGGTAAATTATCGTCAGAAAATGGCATCGTTTAACTTAGAGACCATGTATAAAAAACCCAACCTCTCTGTGGAAATGCGTATTCCTACAGTTTTGGATTTAAATAATTATAAATTCTATACGCATATCTTTTCTTTGATGCCTTATTTGGCTAATTCACAAGATCAGAATAAATATGCCTATTATGATTTTTCTAAATATAAAGATGATATTGCCAAGGTAAATGGAAAAGCCTTGGTTGAGTTGCTTAAACAATCAGGCGCAACCTCTTATTTAATTGCTTCCCCGAATCAAATTGAAAATCTTGCGGTGAGTTCAGCTGAGAAGCAAACAGGTGTGGTTGAAAAAATCCGCTTGAATACCACTATTGAAGAAATGTTTTTGCAAGGTCAATTGTATTCTACAGTAAATCGTCAATATTTCATGAATTCAGTGCTTGGATTGAGCGCTACTAATATTGCAAAACTATTAGATACTACAGGAGAAAGCCAATCTAGCGATGATGCTAACGAAGCGGCACAAGCTGCAATGAAAGCAGTAGAAGAAGCCTCAGCGGGGATCAATACTGATGATGCGGGAGTGGCTGATGCCGCTAGCGCCATGTATCAACTTTATAGTGCAGTCAATCGTCAATCTCATGACGCGTCTGAAGAAGAGGTGGATGCAGTTTATGCAGATGCACAAGACGCGGCTAAAAAAGCAGTTGAAGATGACGAAGACTATGCCACTAGCCAAGCTTCTGATGCTGCTGAGCAGGAAGATGACAATGTTGAAGCTGAGTCTGAAGACGTATCAGCAGCGCGTCAGAAAATTTTAACTGAACAACAGTGTGAAGATTTAACAAAAGCAAAAGCTCATCCACGTTTTGGTGATGTGGAATATTGCCAGTATCATTATGAAATTGATGTTTTAAGTACTGAACAAAAGGATAAGGATGATGCATCTTCAGCCAGCAAAACTTTACAGCAGCAAAGTAATGCAGCGCTTGTCAAAACCTTTACAGGCTATGCGAAAGACCAGTTGGTTGATGCTCAACAATTTAAACAATTGTGGAATCAACATCATACTGAAGTTGAAGCCAGTTTGCCGGCTAAAAACAAACGTAACCCTTTAATCGTTGATCTGTCTTTAGATAACAAAGGCCGGGCGGTAAAAGTAGATTATGATTTGGGTGTGGATTTTGATAAATTAAATCGTAAGCTGAATGTTAAGATGGATATGCAATTCCTTAATTATGGAAATGCCAGCAAGATCGACCAGAGTGTTTTACAGCAAGCCAAACCATTTAAAGACATCTTTAAAGGCAGCATTATGGAGCAAGCTGTAGGTGGTATTGCGGGTGTTTCAGGTGATACAGGCAGCCGTTCAGAACAAAAATACTTAACTTTAGATGAGCGTTTAGCACAGTTGGCTGAACAGGTGTTTGCACAAACGGGTTCCTATGAAAAAACCTATAAAGCGGTATTTATTGCCAAACTGACTGCAGAAAAACCTGAGCTAATCAAACAATACTCTGCTCAAGATTTACAGGAAATTGCGGCAGTCTACGCTTATTCTTATTCTGATGAAGAGATTTACAATCCAAAAGGCCAGACTTTAAAGCAGATCCAAGCTTTACAGAAAAAACATCATTTGGAAGATGACCACCAATATGATGATGGACTTGGAAATGCTGTTGATGAGATCGTGGCTAAAGTCTGGAAAGATAAGCAAAGTGTTTTAGAAATTCAGAATTTAGTTAAGAAATACAAAACCACTGAAGCTGTTTTTGCGCAATATTATATGCAGAAGTTTGAAGCAGAAAATGAGATTGAAAAAGGGCAACGTGCTGACTTTATCAAAACAGCGAAGATTTTAGCCAAGTCTTATACTGCATTTAAACGTAATAAATTTAGCGATCAGGTAGTGGCTGGCTTGGATCAAGACGCGACTGAATTTATTGATTATGATTTATTTAAGCAAACCTATCAGATCTTGAGTGATGCCAAGTTAAAGTAATTGATCTTGGTTTGGTTAAAAAGAACCTCAATTGAGGTTCTTTTTTATTGATTTTTTAAAACAAAGATACATCCATGATTAAAGAAAATCTTTTAAATTTGGACGAACCCCATTCCAAATATAAAATGCTTCGATGGCTTGTCCAACCAACATACCGAAGCCTTCTGAGCTTGGAATCTGGCGCGCTTTGGCTTGATCGATAAAACTTGAAGGTTTGCCATATGCCATTTCATAAGCATGGTGAAAGGTTAAGGTTTCAGGAAGAATCAGTGCATCACCCGTTAAGCTTGCCGAAGTCGCATTGATAACAAGATCAAATTGCCCATCTAATTCATCTAGGCTACAAGCGGAAAGTTCTGCTTCAGGAACAGCGCTTTGTAAATCTGCCACCAATTGTTCCGCACGTGAACGGGTACGGTTGGCAATCACAATCATTTTAGCCCCCGCTTTTACCAAAGGGTAAACCACACCGCGAGTTGCACCGCCTGCACCAATAATCAAAATATCTGTGTTTTCTAAAGTCCAGTCCAATGCTTTAATCGCATCGACTAAACCTTGTCCATCTGTATTGTCACCATGCAAAATGCCGTTTTCCATCCAAAGCGTATTGACTGCCTTAGCGATTTTTGCACGTTCTGTCAGTTGTTGGCATAAGGCAAAAGCTTGTTCTTTAAATGGCACAGTAACATTCATACCTATGCCATTGTGTGCAAAAAATTCATTGACACTTGCAGTAAAGCCATCGAGTGGGGCAAGACGTTTTACATAGTTGAGATCAATACCAGTCTTTTCTGCAAAGGCATGGTGTAGTTCAGGTGAACGAGAGTGTTCAATCGGATTTCCAATGACTGCGAATAGTTTACTCATGCCAAATGTCCAAGTATTGATTGTGTTGATTTTTAGAGAATCTCGACAATATACTTGAAAATGGATGATACAACCAAACTATATGCAGTTTAGCTTATGCTAAAATTTGAATAAATTGATGATTTAGAGCTCTTTTTTAATCGCGCTAAAGCTGGTTTTTAAGAGGAAGGTTTTTTGGGAAATGTTGTGCTTTAAAAAAGATGCTTATGGGTTGCAAACTGACTCTAAGAAGTCAAGAAAAATCATAGCAAAAACAACAAGAAATCCAGCAGATAATACAACACTAGAGGTAATCGAGATGCTGTCAGAGAGATGGTTGTTAGAGATAATAGTGGTTGAAATAGAGCATGCTAATAAAAATAAAATACTGAATGAAAGTGTAACCTTGTGATTTTCTAATAAATTCCTCATACCTACCTCTGGTTTCTACCGCTATAATAATCTTTAATGCTAAGACTTTTTTCAAAAAAATTAAGGAAATTTTAAGGTTGGTATCTTAGCCAAGTTCGAACATATATTAAATTAAAAAAGTGTCCTAATCGTGAATTATTCTCATTTTAATTGTGAGTAAATCTTTCAAGACTTATTTTCTCAGAAGTATTCAACGGTTTAAGTTAAAAAGCTATCTTAAATGAAAGATAGCTTTTTAACGATGAAGCTTAAATTGCTGATGATTACTTTAATATGGACAACCAGTCTTTAGGCTTTAAATAATGATCAGTGAGGCGTTTTTCTGGGCTATTTTCATCCCATTCTGGGCGATAAGACCATGCAGCAAGTGGTGGCATGCTGACCAGAATAGATTCAATTCGCCCACCAGTTTGTAAGCCAAATAAAGTTCCACGATCATAAACCAAATTATATTCAACGTAGCGACCACGACGATACAGTTGGAAGTCTCGTTGGGCTTGTGTAAATGGTTTATCCTGATTTCTTTGGAAAATAGGCAAAATAGCATTTAAATAACCATGAGCGACCGCTTGTATATATTCAAAGCATTTTTCAAAATCCCATTGGTTTAAATCATCAAAAAACAATCCACCAATACCCCGTTGTTCATCACGATGTTTTAAATAGAAATAATCATCGCACCATTGCTTATGTTCCATATAAATTTCTTTACCAAACGGTGCACATAGATCAAATGCTGTTTGGTGCCAAGATAAAACATCTTCATCATTCGGGTAAAAAGGCGTGAGGTCAAAACCACCACCAAACCACCAAATTGGTGCCTGTCCTTCAGGTTCTGCAACAAATAGCCGTACATTGGCGTGAGATGTTGGAACATTGGGGTTTGTTGGATGAATGACCAAAGAAACACCCAAGGCTTGTGCTTTGGCTCCAGCAATTGCTGGATGGCGTTCTGTTGCTGAAGCTGGTAGTTTGGAAATGTTGATGTGAGAAAACATCACCCCGCCTTTTTCGATCACAGTACCATTTTGTAAAACACATGAACGGCCACCGCCCCCTTCAGGGCGTTGCCAGTCATCAATTTCAAATGTTGCAGTGCCATGGCCTAATTTTTCTTGTTGCTCTAGGGCAGAGCAGATTCGAGCTTGTAAATCTGTCAGGAAATCACGAACACGTTGAATATCTGCAGAAGTCGGGTTTTGCATGATCATCCTCAAAGGAGAATTGAAAAATTTTCTACATCAAAACATAAAAATTCAAAAAAAACAAAACGAAGTCATCATGAAGACATTTTTTGAACGTGCCGTGAATTAATTGAACGTGAGTGAAAATCTTTGGTTATCGTTGGCATAAGCTTCGCAATCCCGAGCAATTCGCTAGGTTGAAATCTATCCTTAAGCTCAGCACAATGTATTGAGGATAAATTCAATTTTGGGTTTATTTCATTTTGAATGTTAATTGCGTATCGAGCAGTGAATATGAGTTGTTCCTTGATTCAAAAATACAATGTTGCTGGACCCCGTTATACTAGTTATCCAACGGTTCCATATTGGGATGAGGCTTCATTTTCGCTGCAACAATGGAAACAAACGCTAAAGCGCTCTTTTGATGAGTCTAATCTCGCTGAAGGCATCAGTCTTTATATTCATTTACCGTTCTGTGAAAGTCTATGTACTTTTTGCGGATGCCATAAAAAAGTCACTAAACGGCATGATGTTGAACTACCCTATATTCAAGCAGTTTTAAAAGAATGGGATTTATATTGTCAGTTGCTAGAAGACAGACCCATCATTAAAGAAATCCATTTGGGGGGTGGGACACCAACATTTTTTTCAGTTGAGCATTTACAACAATTAATTCAGGGTATTTTAGCCAAAGCCAATATTGCGGATCGTTATGAATTTAGTTTTGAAGGGCATCCCAATAATACCACACGAGAACAGTTACAGGCCTTATATGAGCTTGGTTTTCGCCGTGTCAGCTATGGTGTGCAAGACTATAATGAGAATGTTCAGAAAGCCATTCATCGTGTCCAGCCCTTTGAAAATGTAGAAAGAGTCACGCAATGGGCACGTGACATTGGCTATACATCCATTTCACATGATCTGGTTTTTGGTTTGCCATTTCAAAAATTAGCAGATGTATTGCATACCATTGATTTGACTAATACTTTAATGCCAGATCGCTTGGCTTTTTATAGTTATGCCCATGTGCCTTGGATTAAGGGCAATGGACAGCGTGGGTTTAAAGATCATGATGTGCCCAAAGATGGAATGAAACGAACGCTATATGAAGAAGGGAAAAAGCAACTTTTAGCCCATGGTTATCATGAGATTGGGATGGATCATTTTGCTTTAGATCGGGATGAGATGTATCAAGCATTTCATGCAGGTACTTTGCATCGTAATTTTATGGGCTATACCTCATCAAAAACACAAGTCATGATCGGATTGGGTCTATCTTCAATTGGTGATAGTTGGTATAGCTTTGCACAGAATGAAAAAAATTTAGAAGCTTATTACAGTTGTCTTGAAAATGATGAAATTCCTGTGGTGAAAGGGCATGTGTTAAGTGTAGAAGATTTAAAGATTCGTCAACATATTTTGAATTTGATGTGTACCTTTCAAACCTCTTGGTCAGATCACATGATGGATTTTGCCGAACGTGGTGATGTGATTCAACAGCTTGTTGAAATGCAGCACGATGGTTTATTGAATATTGAAGTGGATCGGATTGTGATCACGGAGCAAGGGAAACCTTTTGTCCGTAATATCTGTATGGCGTTTGATTTGCATTTAAAACGTAGAAAACCTGAAACGCAAATTTTCTCGATGACGATATGATTCTATTTTACAAAATATTGTATTTAAACATTTAGATGAAGAAGTGTAGATGATTCCTTTCTTTTCAGGGATGAAAGAAACAAAAATCCTTAGTTGGGCAAAGGGGACTCCTGTCATCCTTGCCCAACGGTGACATCCCTGTCGCCATCCGAGAGAGCAAAATCTTTCTTGATGTTTTATTTATAAAAATTAGTGAATTATTAGAGATGTTATGGTTTTACTGATTCTTTTGTTCAATTAACTTATTAATGACTTCAACATATACCCAAGTATTTAAAATAATATCTGAGCTTTCTAGGCCAATAATATCTAAAAATTTTTCATAGCTAATCGAGTTTTTGCTTTAATTAAGGATTTTGGATCTCAGAATATAAAAAATGTCGGGCAAAAAGTGACCTTGTTGTTGGAGCTGTTTTAATTATTGAATGATTGCAGATTAGGCTTTTGAATCATATGCGTTGAATAAAAGGAGAATGATTGCAAATAAGATTGAGCTTAATTTCATTAGTTCAGTCTCCTATTATTTAACTTAGTGATTATTTAAAAATCATCTTTCTCATACATATGAGACATACGGTCATGTTTGGTTTTTAAATAATCTTCATTGAACTTATTTAAGCCCACTGTCAACGGTACACGATCTAATACATCAATACCTAAATCTGTTAAAGCTTTTAATTTTAATGGATTGTTGGTAATGAGTTTAACTTGTTTGACCTGTAAATGATCAAGCATGATGCTACACATATCATATTTACGTGCATCAGCAGGTAGGTTTAACAATAAATTTGCATCAACAGTATCGTGCCCTTGATCTTGCAGCGCATAAGCACGGATTTTATTGGTCAAACCAATACCACGACCTTCTTGGCGCAAATATAAAATCACACCCTGACCTGCTTCATTCATCATTTTCATGGTGTTGTGCAATTGAGGACCACAGTCACATTTTAATGAGCCAAAGGCATCGCCAGTTAAACATTCTGAATGAATACGAACTAAAACGGGGTTTGTAGGCGCGATTTCTAAACCCTTAGAAAGAGCAACATGCTCTTCACCTGTTTGTGGATCTTGAAATACAGAAATTTTAAAATCACCATAAGCAGTGGGTAATTTTGAAGTGGCAACAAACTCTATTGACACAGAATCTTCCATCTATTTGTTTAGAAATTGGCTAAAGTATAGCGTAATGCTTGGACATTGGTAGGTTTGTAAAGCATGTTTTTATAGATAACATTGCTATAAAAATTTCTTTTTTGTATAAAGCACACGATAATAGTTGATATATAGATAGATTATTCATGATAATTGACACCAATAGCACACTAGCTGACTTGGAAGTTCCAATGACGCATCATTATAAATGTGGCTGATCGAATGTGATATGATTTGTTCTCACAATCATGCTAACCCGTTTACCTAGCTAGATTTGCCAGGCTTTAGAAGGCTTTGCCACATATGTTGTATACCGAAATACCTAGTCATCGTCCTGTTACGCCTTTGTTGAATGAAATTAATCATCCTCAACAATTACGTCAGTTTGAGCAAAGCCAATTGCCGCAGGTCGCAGACGAATTGCGTCAATTTATTTTGTATGCTGCTGGACAAAGTGGCGGGCATTTTGGTGCAAACCTTGGCGTTATAGAGTTAACAGTCGCCTTACACTATTGTTTTGAAACCCCAAGAGATCGTTTAGTTTGGGATGTAGGCCATCAGGCGTATCCACATAAAGTTCTTACAGGACGCCGTGAGCAATTGATGACCATCCGTTCTAAAGATGGATTGGCAGCTTTTCCAGCACGTGATGAATCCGAATTCGATACTTTTGGTGTAGGACATTCATCGACTGCAATTTCTGCTGGCTTGGGCATGGCCTTGGCACGTCGTTATCAAAAAGATCCTTGTGAAGTTGTTGCCATCGTTGGTGATGGTGCGATGACTGCTGGAATGGCATTTGAAGCCATGAATGATGCAGTGGCACATAATGCTGATTTGTTGGTGGTACTCAACGACAATGATATGTCGATTTCATGTAGCACTGGTGGTTTTGCTAAGCATTTGGCTGCAATTTGGGAACAAGGGCAATTCATCAATATTGATGAAGAAGGGCAAGCTTTTGTACAGGATTGTCCTGAATGGAACTACAACTCTCGCTTACATCAATCTGCGACTGATGCCGCGGATAATCTATTTAAAGCGATTGGTTTTGATTATTTTGGCCCATTTGATGGCCATAATGTTGAGCAACTGGTCCAAGTCTTTAATGCGCTTAAAAAACGTAAAGGGCCACGCCTGATCCATGTCTATACTGTGAAAGGTAAGGGTTTTGCGCCTGCTGAAGCGGATCAAATTAAATATCATGCGATTGGCAAAATTAATGCTTCAGCTACTAAAAATTTAGCACCAAAATATTCAGATGTATTTGGGCAATGGCTTTGCGATGAAGCTGCACAAGATGACAAATTACTCGCGATTACCCCTGCTATGTGTGAAGGCTCAGGCATGGTACAGTTTGCTAAGCAATTTCCAGAGCGCTACTTCGATGTTGCTATTGCAGAACAGCATGCTGTGACATTAGCCGCCGGTATGGCTTGTGAAGGACTAAAGCCAGTTGTGGCGATTTATTCAACCTTCTTGCAACGCGGTTATGACCAGCTGATTCATGATGTTGCTTTACAAAATCTTGATGTGACCTTTGGTATTGATCGTGCAGGCTTAGTCGGTGAAGATGGTCCTACGCATGCTGGTGCTTATGACTATGCTTATATGCGTACTGTTCCCAATATGGTGATCATGGCGCCAAAAGACGAAAACGAATGTCGCCAAATGTTGCATACAGCATATCTATACAAAGGGCCAACTGCAGTACGTTATCCTCGCGGTAATGGTTTAGGTGTAGAAATTCAACAACAGTTGATTGAGCTGGAAATTGGTAAAGCTGAAATATTGTTAGAACTCAATACTGAACACGAAGACGGTATCACGATTTTGGCTTTTGGCAGTCGTGTTCAACCTGCGCTTGAATCAGCAAAACAACTCGCACCAACATTGGATATCGCAATTCGTGTGATCAATATGCGTTTTGTGAAACCACTGGATGAACAAATTATTCGTGATTTGGCAGATAAAACGCACTTATTTGTTACTGTTGAAGAACATGCGGTGATGGCAGGTGCGGGTAGTGCCGTAAATGAGTTCTTGGCACAGGCACAAATTCTGAAGCCAATTTTAAACTTAGGTTTACCTGATGAATTTCTTGCACAAGCAAGCCACTCTGAAATGCTTCAAGACTGTGGTTTAGATGGAAAAGGTATTCAAAACTCGATTGAACAGGCATGGTTAAAGCTAGTACAACACGTTTAAGCTCATGTAAAAATTGAAGTTGTAAAATTTTAGAAACAAAATTTCCCAAAAAGCGCCGATATTTGCTAAAATGTCGGCGCTTTTATGCATTATTCTTTATCAGTATCTTCAAATTTGTAGTGGGTGTTCAATGGAACCTATGGTGGTGATGGCTGCGCGTGCGGCTCAGTTAGTTGGTCAAGAGCTTTTAAAAGCGCATCAAAATCGTCATAAACTCGATCTACAAGTCGAAGAAAAAGGAATTGATGGTCCAGTGACTCGTGTAGATCGTTATATCGAGCAGTTGACTATTGATACGCTTCGTAAAAGTTATAAAAATCACAGCTTCCTTGGTGAAGAGTTTGGGCTACAAGAAGGTAAAGGTCATGATGCCGATTGGTGTTGGGTGATTGATCCTCTTGATGGTACTTTAAACTTTATCAATGCTTTCCCACATTTCTGTGTATCTATTGCAGTTCAACATAAAGGTGTAACTCAACACGGTGTTATTTATGACCCTGTGAAAGATGAGCTATTCTCTGCAAGCCGTGGTCGTGGCGCAATGTTGAATCAACGTCGTATTCGTGTGAATGTTAAAGACAGTCTTGAAAATACCTTTATGGGTGTAGGTCATGCTTACCGCGCTAAACGTAATGGTGAGATTGTTTCTTATGCGAAAAACCATTTTGAATCATTATTAAATGTAACTGAAGCTGGTGCACAATATCGTCGTGCAGGTTCTGCTGCATTAGACTTGGCTTATGTCGCAGCTGGTCGTTTAGATGGTTATTTTGAACTCGGTTTAAAACCTTGGGATATCGCAGCAGGCGAGCTTATGGTGAAAGAAGCGGGTGGTACAGTCGTTGATGCTCGTGGTGGTTCAGATTCTATGGAAAATGGTCAAGTAATTGCGTGTTCTATGAAAATGTTGAAACCATTGATGCAAGCTGTTGTTCCTGCTTGGGGTGAAGCTGCGAAGTAATTTATACTTGTGTAGATTGAGTTTTAAAAAGCCTTCATTTTTATGAAGGCTTTTTTATGGGTTGTGATTTAATGCAATACTACCAATACTGAATGTCGTTGTTTAAACATTGGTGATTGCAAGATCTGGCGAATAGTACTTATATAAAAATAATACAACTTATTGGGGAGAGTTAAGGGGGAGGAATTTACTGGATAAAGTAAAAAAGTTATTTGGTTTTAAATCTATGAGCCAAAAAATGGAACTGGGAAATCCATATCTTAAAATAGATGAATCTAAAACAACTCAGAGTAATGCGAAAGATTATTGCTATTAGAGCATCTGGCTCATATAGAAATTATTTGCGATCTTCAAATGAGAAAAGATCCTTATGCTATTCCTTATATAAAGCGAGCAATTTTTTTAAAACCTCACTTGGCATATTTAGCTAGTGAAGAGGATTCTACCTATTTCAAAAGATGTCTTTGGTTATTACAAGAAATAGGTACAGTAGAAGCTATCAATTTAATAGAAGAATATACGCATTCAGATAAAGAAGAGCTTGCAGAACAGGCACGGTATAGAATTTATCGAATTAATGGTGGCACTTAGATGAAATCCAAAAACTAACTCGGAATACATCAATTGAAAACTATTTATCAAAATGAAAAATTTAGTCTAAAAACCCATCATACAATTCCTCATGAAGATGTTGCGCTGCAAAACATAGACTTTTGGGTCATTATAGATGGACAAACATTTTTGGGCAGTGCAAGCACAACTGAAAATATTCAATATTTAATGCAGAAAAATAAACAAACAGGAGAGTGCGCTTTAGGCACATATCATTGGCAATCCAATATGATTATTCTAAGTGAGTTTACCATTAAGTGTTTAGCGGTCGCTGTAGCAGATATTATTGAGGATGAGAGTCTAGTTGTAGATCAAGTTTTTTATTTAATTCCTGAATATTATGAATGATTTAATACAATACAGGAAAAAACAATAAAACTTCGTGACATTATTATAAATTCTGCTATACTCTGCGCACGCACTAAATTTCGTTCATTACCTGAACATTTCTCTTCTATATTGTGTATGCGCGTCCGGTCCAAAGAGAGGACAATATTTCGCGCCCCACCCAATCGCTTAAGCGATTCCTTCAGGTTGCGGCTGTTATCAAATGTGCGTTATACGCATCGTCGTTCTCGGATCGCCGCTGATTCTATATTTTCAGCGATTATTGCTGTGCCGCTTTTTGCCGATGTCCATCAGACCATATATTAATGGAGCACCCACATTAGGGTGAATATCTCTATGAGCAAAACTTTTGCTGAATTTTCATTAGACGAGTCGCTACAGAAAGCACTCGAGAGTCTTGGTTTTACTACGCCGACTCCTGTTCAAGAACTATCTATTCCAGCGGCTTTAGAAGGAAAAGACCTTCTAGTATCAAGCCAAACTGGTTCTGGTAAAACTGCTGCATTCTTACTCCCTACGTTAAACGCTTTAGCTGGTCAAGATACTTTTGTACCATTTAAAGATCGTATGAAAGCAGTAACTCAACCAAATATCTTGGTGATTTCACCTACTCGTGAACTTGCACAACAAGTATGTCAAGATGCGATTGCATTTGTACGCCATATGAAAGGTGTACGTGTTGCAGCAATTATGGGTGGTATGCCTTTTGGTAAGCAAATCCAACAATTAAAAGGTGCACAAGTTGTTGTTGCGACTCCAGGTCGTTTACTTGATCTTGTAAACCGTCGTCAAATTAAACTTGATTTAGTTGATGCTTTAATCGTCGATGAAGCTGACCGTATGCTTGACTTAGGTTTCTCTGAAGACCTCGAAGCAATCAGCGATTTAGCTTTAAATCGTAAACAAACATTAATGTTCTCTGCAACATTTGCACCACGTATCATTAATCTTGCTGAACGCATGATGAACGAACCTGAACGTATTGCAATTGAAACAGGTCATTCTACAAATACTGATATTACCCAAACTTTACATTGGACTGATGGCTTTGAGCATAAGAAAAAATTGCTTACGCATTGGTTAAATGAAGAAGACGTAGATCAAGCAGTAGTATTTGCTTCAACTCAAGAAGATACAGATATGCTTGCTGAAGAGCTTGCAGAAGCAGGTCTTTCAGTTGTTGCGCTTCATGGTGCTATGCCACAAACTGTACGTAACCGTCGTTTACGCAGTATCCGTGAAGGTCGTGCAAAAATTCTTGTTGCTACAGACGTAGCTGCTCGTGGTCTTGACGTACCAACAATCTCTCACGTAATTAACTTCGGTCTTCCAATGAAGAATGAAGATTATGTGCATCGTATTGGTCGTACAGGTCGTGCGGGTCGTACCGGTAAAGCAATCACTTTAGCAACTTACCGTGAACGCGGTAAAATCCGTGCTTTAGAAGATTATTTAGAAGCGCGTTTAAGTGTTTCTGAAATCGAAGGTTTAGAACCATCTCCACCTCCAGCTCGCGGTAGTCGTGATGGTGGCGGTCGTGGTCGTAGTAACGGTGGTGGCCGTCGTGAAGGCGGTCGTGGCGGTTTCGGCGGTGGTCGTCGTTTTGAAGGTGAATCAAACTTCAAACGTCGTGAAGGTGGTGATGATCGCCCACGCCGTAGCTTCGATGACAAACCACGTGGTGATCGTCCATCTTATGGTGATGACCGTCCTAAGCGTGATTTTGGTGATCGTCCACCACGCCGTGAAGGTGGTTTCGGTGATCGTCCACAACGTTCATTCGGTGGTGAAGATCGTCCTAAGCGTGATTTTGGTGATCGTCCACCACGTCGTGAAGGTGGTTTCGGTGACCGCCCACAACGTTCATTCGGTGGTGAAGATCGTCCTAAGCGTGATTTCAACTCTGATCGTCCACGTCGTGAAGGCGGTTTTAACGATAAACCTCGTTTTAACTCGAATGATGACAACCGTGGCAACAGCGTAGATTACAAACCACGTCGTGAAGGTAGTTTTGCTGATCGTCCTAAGCGTGATTTTGGTGATCGTCCACCACGCCGTGAAGGTGGTTTCGGTGACCGTCCACAACGTTCTTTCGGTGATGATCGTCCTAAGCGTACATTCGGTGGTGAAGATCGTCCGAAGCGTGAATTTAATTCAGATCGCCCTAAACGTGCGTTTGGCGGTGAAGATCGTCCTAAACGTGAATTTGGTGGTGAAGATCGTCCAAAGCGTGAATTCAATGCAGACCGTCCGCGTCGCAAATTCAACGATTAATTAGATATTTTTAATAAAAAACCAGCCTAAAGGCTGGTTTTTTATTGCAAGTTGAAAAGTATTTGGTAAAATAAAGTGTGACATAGTTCAATTTATTTAATAAAACAGTTAGACTTAACTTATGAAAAATTGAATCTAATAAAGTTGGTGATTTCTTTGAGGTAATTATGTTATACATGTTCTCACTTTTATTGATCTCAAATGTTGGGTACTTTTTTTATAGCCTGCTTTTTAGATAATCTATTTGCTCATTAAATAAAATTTAAAAGTAAAAAACTAAAAATAGACCAAGTAACCTTATTTATAAAGATGAATATTCTTTATGATTTTTTATTATCTTTTAATTACAAAACATATAGATATTTAAGAGTATAGTATGTGGGCTGATAAATGCAGGAAAAAGTTCAGCTATGAATAAACACAGTCATTCCGAAGCTGAAGCTTTAATTGAAGTCAAAAATTTAAGTTTTAACCGAGGTGAACGCGTTATCTACGATAATGTGAGTTTGCAGATTCGTCGTGGGCAAATTACCGCAATCATGGGACCATCTGGAACGGGTAAAACAACCCTGTTACGGCTCATTGGTGGTCAGCTTAGCCCAGATGCTGGTGAAGTACGACTTGATGGGAAAAACATTGCTTCGATGTCACGTAATGAGCTTTTTGCTGCACGTGCGCGTATGGGGATGTTATTTCAGAGTGGTGCGTTATTTACCGACATGACCGTCTATGAAAATGTTGCTTTTCCAATTCGCGCACATACAAAATTACCAGAAAATTTAATTGCTGAGTTGGTGGCACTAAAATTAGAGTCGGTTGGTTTGCGTGGTGCTGAAAAGTTAATGCCCGCAGAACTTTCTGGCGGGATGAATCGACGCGTGGCGCTTGCTCGTGCGATTGCGCTTGACCCAGACTTGATTATGTATGACGAACCCTTTGCTGGGCAAGATCCGATTGTGATGGGGGTTTTGACCCGATTAATTCGATCATTACGTGATGCTTTAGATCTAACAACAATTATTGTTTCACATGATGTTGATGAAACATTATCAATTGCTGACTATATTTATGTTGTGGCTGAAGGTAAGGTGCAAGGCGAGGGGACACCTGAGCAATTGCAACAACACGCTTCTCCATTTGTACAGCAATTTTTAACAGGTTCAGTTGAAGGTCCTGTTGATTATCAATTTAGTCATCAAGCCTATTTAAGTAATGAGGTTAGTTCATGAATGCTATTGCCTTATTGGGTAGACGCGTTCTAGAACGTGTTCAGGGCATTGGTGTTGCAATGCTCATGTTGTTGCGCATTTTATTCTCTTTGCCAACAATACTTGGTGTAAAACTTTTCATTTATCAGATGTATCGAGTAGGCGTACTGTCTTTATTGATCATTGCTGTATCTGGTCTGTTCATCGGTGCAGTACTCGGTTTGCAGATGTATAACATCTTGGTCACTTTTGGTAGTGAAGCAATGTTGGGTGCGGCTGTGGCTTTAACCTTGTTGCGTGAACTTGCGCCTGTTGTGGCTGCCTTACTTTTTGCTGGTCGTGCAGGTTCTGCTTTGACCGCAGAAATTGGCTTAATGAAGGCGACTGAACAATTATCCAGTATGGAAATGATCGGTGTTGATCCGTTAAAGCGCGTGATTTCTCCACGTTTATGGGCGGGTATTGTCAGTTTACCGATGCTATCTGTGATCTTTGCTGCGATTGGTATTATGGGCGGCAAAATGGTTGGAGTTGATTTTCTCGGCGCAGACGAAGGCTCGTACTGGAGTGGTATTCTGAGTAGTACTCAGTTTATGAAAGATGTGTTTAACGGGACCATCATAAAAAGTTTAGTATTCGCTTTAATTTGTACTTGGATTGCGGTGTATCAAGGTTATGCTTGTGAACCAACATCTGAAGGTATCGCAACATCTACGACACGTACTGTTGTGTATTCATCGTTATGTGTTTTAGGTTTTGATTTCGTGTTGACTGCGGTCATGTTCGGAGGTGTTTAATGAAATCACGTGCTAGTGAGCTGACCGTCGGTATTTTTGTCATCATTTTTGGTCTCGCTCTGTTCTTTTTAGCTATGAAAGTGAGTGGCTTGGTGGGTACAAACTTAAAAGATAGTTATGAAATGACTGCAACATTCGACAATGTGAATGGTTTAAAACCGCGTGCCAAAGTGACCATGAGTGGTGTTAAAATTGGACAAGTTGACGCAATTACACTTGATCCTGTGACACGTCATGCAACGGTTAAATTCGATTTAGATGGTTCATTGACAACATTCAATGCAGAACAGTTGAAAAAAGTAAAAGAAAATGCGCTAGGTGATTTACATTACAGTGCTGACTATCAGGCTGCGACACCTGAGAAACAAAAAGAAATGGAAACGCAACTGTTAGGTAACATGAAATCCATCACAAATATTGATGAAGATGCTTACATAATGGTCGCAACCAATGGTCTTTTAGGCGAAAAATATTTGAAAATCGTACCAGGTGGCGGCATTAACTACATTAAACGTGGTGAAAGCATTGAAAACACCCAAGGTACGATGGATCTAGAGGATTTGATTACTAAATTTATTACGGGTGGTGCAGGAAAATCATCAACTGGCGCATCGGAAGCTAAAGATGCATCTGCATCCACTGAAACAACTGATGCTCAAACTTCATTTGTTGAATAGGCATTAGAGGAGTTATTGAAAATGAACATGCTGTTAAAACAAACTTTTACTGCAACTATTTTAGCAACTATGGTGGCGACTGCCGCTCAAGCTGCTCCAGCAGAAGCACCACCAGCATTTGTTAAACGTGTTGCTGATGGCCTGATTTCACGCTTAAAAGCAGATCAAGGTAAATTGCAAAACCCTGCTACTGTTAAAGCGATTGTTCGCCAAAACCTTGATCCTTATGTCGATGGTCAAGCGTTTACACGTATTGTGATGGGAACTTATGCAAATAGCAGTACTCCTGCTCAACGTGCGCAATTTGAACAAAACTTCCGTAATACTTTGATTGAGAATTATGGTAGCGCATTTGCAAAGTATTCAAATCAATCGTATTCAATGCGTCAGTATAAGGCAACCAACAGCAAGTTTCCTGTCGTTACTTTAGACTTCAATAACAATGGCGAAAAGATCCCTGTATCTTTCCAATTGTCTGATGCAGGTAGCCAATGGAAAGTACGTAATTTGAATGTGTCTGGTATCGATCTAGGTTTGCAATTCCGTAACCAATTTGCTGCGAACGTGCAACGCAACGGTGGCAATATTGATAAAGCAATTGCAACATTCAAGCCTGATGCAGACGCTGCTGTTAAGAAGTAAGCTCATAACATAGATAGGTGCAAGCGAGTGATTGAATTTAAAAATCAGGAATTATATGTTAGCGGTAAAATTGCTTACGAGAATGCTGAAAGCTATTATTTAAATGGTTTGAGAGCGATTCAAAATGAGAAAAATTTTCCAATAACTGTGAATCTATCACAGCTTGAACATGGCAGTACCCTTGCTTTATCTGTGTTTGTGCAGTGGTTACGTCAAACATCAAATCTTCAGGGGCTGCAGTTTAAAGCAGTGCCTGAAAAGATGATGAAAATTATTCAAGCTTGCCATTTGCAAGATGACTTGAAATTAATTTAGCATATGCAAGATTGATGTAAAAAAGCACCTAAGGGTGCTTTTTTATTGACTAATGGATTTTGAACGATTGTAAATCTCAACACAATCCAACAGAAGGAGTGGAGTATTTAAATCCATTTCTTCCATCTAAAGTAAGCCAAAGGCCCTACAAAGAAAGCAATTAAGATGGTAATCACCACATAAAAGCTCCAGTGGCCATGGGCAAATGGCAGAATTTCAGTGTTCATCCCATAAATACTGGCAATCAACATCGGTGGCGCAAGCATACTGGGTAAGATGGAGAAGCGACGAATGGTATCGTTCTGTTCAGTGTTAATAAATCCAGAGGTGGTATCAAGCAAGAATCGTACTTTTTGGAACAAGAACGCATCATGTTCGACAAGTGAGCGGACATCCTCACTCAACTCTCGAATATCTGCATCATAGATATGACTCCCCAAGGCACGAGGACGGGACAGAAAGGTCAAGACACGACGTAAGTCAATCAGACAAAGTTGCGCTTTTCCAAGCATATCTTCCTTTTGTGCTAAGCGGGTAATCATGTCATCTAAGTCTAAAATCATTTCACGATGACGTACGTTGAGGACTTCTGTGGAATATAACTCTAAGTCTTTGTGGATATCTTCTAAGATATCCGCAAGCTCATCTAGCTTTGCTTCCAATAAGCCTAAAAGAATCCATGTCGGATCTTTGTATTCAATTTCATAGTCATTACGGCGTGCGCGTGCGCGAAAGGCACGAAAGGCAACCAACTTTTCACCACGTAAGGTAAATAAGCGGTCTTTATGCAAAATGAACGCAACCGTTTGCACATTGGCAAGCATGTTTGAAGTATCTTCGGGATCGCCTTCAACTTGGTAATTTTTATTTTTTGTTAAAAAATAAGTACTGATATGTAGAATCCCATCATCATCACGGTAGAATCGTGCAGAGGATGAAATGTCTTCTAAAGATTTAAGAGTTGGTAGATTTTGCTGGTAAGCATCTAAAACCCATTCTTGTTCTTCTTGTGAAGGTGCAATGAGGTCAACCCATACCAATTCAGGGTGTAGGTCGAATCCACCATTAATTGTTGCATCTTCTAAGCTACCGCGCTCAGTGGCGTAAAAGGCTTCAAGCATTATGTCTTTTCTCCCTTGCGCAGTGTGGTGTCAATTTGATGTGTGTATTTTAGACAAGGATTTTAGGAAAAACACTCATTACATTGCTGTTTTGTAAAAAAAATCTTGATTGGCCGTCTGCATTTTTAGCATGACAAAATTAAAGTTAGGTTAAATTTATGAATTCTATTGCTATTTTTTGTGGTTCATCATTAGGTACGGATCAAATTTTCGCTGATGTTGCGGAGCTGACTGGTGAAACAATCGCCAAGCAAGGGAAAACTTTGGTCTATGGTGGTGGCCGTTCAGGGTTAATGGGTATTGTTGCTGACAGCGCTTTGGCAGCAGGAGGCAAAGTGATTGGTGTGATCCCTCAGGGATTGGTGGATCGTGAATTGGCACATCCAGATTTGACCGAGCTGTATATTGTTAAAAATATGCATGAACGTAAAACAAAAATGTCTGAGCTTTCTGATGGCTTTATTGCATTGCCTGGTGGAGCAGGAACCATTGAGGAAATTTTTGAGCAATGGACGTGGGCGCAATTGGGAATTCATTTAAAACCTTGTGCATTTTTAAATGTTGAAGGTTTTTATGATGATTTATTGAAATTTATTCAACTTACGACAGACAAAGGCTTTTCTAAAGCACGTTTTACAGATCAGTTGATTGATTCTGCTTCGATCGAAGAAATTTTGACTCACTTTAATCACTATCAAGCGCCAGAACCCAAATGGGGTGTGAAAGAACGTGAAGAATTGGTGAAATTAGATCAAGCAGATCGTAGATTTGGTTAAAAACTAAAACACAATATATTGTTTTTAAATTTATTACTGTCACAATATATTGTGTTTTTTCTATTTTTAAAACTTATGAATGTAATTACTGTCGCGGCAGCTGTGATTTTGAATGATAAAAATCAATTGCTCTTGGTGAGAAAGCAAAATACACAATTTTTTATGCAGGTTGGTGGAAAGCTTGAGCCCAATGAACCACCTGAGCAGACCATGTTGCGTGAGATTTTAGAAGAAATTAGTGTTCAAGCAGAGATTACTCAGTTTATTGGGCGTTTTGAAACAAAAGCAGCCAATGAAGCAGACTTTCAATTAGTGAGTTATCTCTATCAAGTTGACGTAGAGCAAACACCAAAAATTAATGCAGAAATTGCTGAAATGAAATGGATTGATTTGGATGATGCGCAAACGCTTTTAGCGCCATTGACCAAAGAGATCGTGATCCCATGGTGTAAAGCAAATTTAATCCATTCATAATTTTTACGATGTTTGCTTCTCTATGTTTGTATCGCTAAGCGATAATGGAAATTTATAGAGCTGCAGCAATACAAGCATTATAAATTTGCTGGCATCCTAAGTTTTCTAAAGCATGGGTTAAAGCATGAATTGAACTACCTGTGGTCACGACATCATCAATAATCAGTATTTTTTTAAATTTTCGTTTTTCTGTTTTAATTATTTTAAATTGATATTCAATATTTTCTAAGCGCTCAATTCTGCTTAGCCCTTTTTGTGAATGTTGTGCTTCTCGAATTACAGGTTGCCATACGGGGATGTTTAATTGTCTTGCCATGATTTTAGCGATAATTAGCATTTGATTGTAGCCACGTTCTTTTAAGCGATCATTAGAAATGGGCATAGGAACAATGGCCTGAATTTTAGGTAAGCTTAAATTTAATAAACTTTGTGCTAATAGATTTTGATAATGCAGTTGTTGTTCATATTTATAGACTTGGATAATGCGATCTATTGGGAAGTCATAACGATGAGCACAAAGAATTTTTTGTTGATGCCGTTCAATATATTGCTTATACCACGGAAGCTGTGCCCAACAATCATTACAGAGAGAATGCTTTTTTTGTTGATCTATCCCGCAAAGTAAGCAAGGGGAAATGCTTTGAATGCTTTTATGGAGAAGTTGATTGATAAATTGGAGCATGGCCTGTTCTATTCTTATTTGTTATTAATTTCTCATAGTGAGCTAAATAGATCAACCCAAGATTTTTTAAGCTTGATAACACTTAAACTTGATATATTCATAGGATTGCAACCTTCATATCATTAGGCGGAATTAATCAAACATCCGAGCTAAGACACTTATGCATGGATGTTTATATAGATCTTTATACATAGGCATATCTTGGCGCTTCAGGTAACCACCGTTTTAATAAAGCTTCAGCATTTTCTGGAGCATCTTTCAGGACTTGGCTGGCAGCATAATGCGCTTGATTAAGTAAATGATCATCTCGTTCTAACTTGGCAACACGGAAGCCCAAATCTCCTGTTTGCTTGGTCCCCAGTAATTCACCCGGTCCTCGAATTTCCAAATCTTTTTCTGCAATGATAAAACCATCATTGGTTTCGCGCATGATACGTAAACGCTCTTGGCCATTTTGTGATAAGGGATGCTTATAGAGCAGGGCGCAAAAACTTGCGGTTGCACCACGACCGACACGGCCACGTAACTGGTGCAACTGAGAAAGCCCTAAGCGCTCAGCGTTTTCAATCACCATAATGGAAGCGTTTGGGACATCAACACCGACTTCAATGACTGTTGTTGCAATCAGCAGTTGTAATTCATTGTCTTTGAATTGTTGCATGACCAATTGCTTCTCATCGGCTTTCATTTTCCCATGAACTAAGCCGATATTAATATGCGGAAAGCGATCTTTAATCTCTTGATAGGTGGCTTCTGCGGCTTGAGCATCGAGAGTTTCTGATTGTTCGACCAGTGTACAGACCCAATATGCCTGTTTACCTTCAGCACAGTTCATGGTTATACGATTCAAGACTTCTTCACGTCTATCAAGAGGAATCGTGACTGTTTGAATGGGAGTACGTCCAGGAGGCAATTCATCAATCACTGAAGTATCTAGGTCGCCATAGGCAGACATTGCCAGTGTGCGAGGGATTGGTGTTGCTGTCATGACCAATTGGTGTGGTGTGGTGTTATCCACGCCTTTATTACGTAAAGCTAGACGTTGATCTACCCCGAAACGATGTTGTTCATCAATAATCACGAGACCAAGTTTGGAAAATGTAACATTGTCCTGAAATAGAGCATGGGTACCCACCACAATATTGGCAGTTCCATCCTTAATGGTTTGTTCAGCCGCAGCGCGTGCCTTGCCTTTTTGTTTGCCTGAAAGCCATGACACATTTAAACCGAGTGGCTCGAACCATTTCTTAAAATTGATATAGTGCTGTTCAGCTAAAATTTCAGTCGGTGCCATCAGTGCGACTTGCCAGCCTTCTTCCAAAATATGACAAGCCGCAACACCTGCAACCAATGTTTTACCTGCACCTACATCGCCCTGAACCAGTCGCAACATGGGTTTGTTTTGTTTTAAATCTTTGGCAATTTCATTTGATACACGTTTTTGTGCATTGGTCATTTCAAAAGGTAAGCTTGCCAATAAGGCTTTTGCAAATTTTTTACTGGTTGAAAATGCTGGCGCTGCAATTTGTTGAATATAAGCACGTCGGGTTAATAGGCTGATTTGATGTGCAACCAATTCTTCAAAAATTAAACGTTGTTGAGCAGGGTGAGAACCTTGTGAAAGTTGTAGCATATTGGCATTTACAGGAGGGTGATGAATATACTCCAGCGCCTGTTTAAGCGCATAACCATTGGTGAATTTTTCAGGTAATAACTCAGGTAAAGCATCAGCGTGTTGGTTTAAAGCTTGCTTAACGTATTCACGTAATTTGGGTTGAGTTAGGCCTTCGGTAGCAGGGTAAATTGCTGTCAGTTGGGTTTTAGGGAGTGCTGTATGTTCAGTAATTAACTGGATCTCAGGATGGTAAAGTTCAAGGCCACGAGCGCCAACACGGACTTCCCCAAAAATTCTTAAACGATTACCCGCTTTAGCACGATCTGTGAGTGCTTTATAGATATGATAGAAGCGTAAAGTAACCTTGCCAAAATCATCCTGCAATAAAATCGCCATCGATTTGCGTTTACCAGGTGGCATATCGATTGATCTGACCACGCCTTCCATGAGATAACTACGACCGACTTGTAATTGGTTCATCGGAATGATCGTGCTACGATCTTCATAATCACGTGGCAAATGAAACAGCAAATCATCAGTGGTGAAAATATTTAGTTTTTCAAGTAAAGCAGCGGCGGCATTGCCAACCCCTTGCAATTGATGGACGGCAGCCATGTCCCCTCAACTTAAGTTTGATTGATTTTGAAAATCGGTTTCGAAGAATAGGTCGTGTAATGCATATTCTATTTATTGGTTATGGTAAAACATCGCAACGTGTTGCCAAACAATTATTTCAGCAAGATCACCAAATTACCACAGTTAGCCGCAGTGCGAAAGATGATGATTTCGCACAACATTTGATTCAAGACATTCAACAACTCGATTTAGCGCAAATTCAGCCTCTCGATGTGATGTATGTATTGCTCGCACCAACTCGAAATTCTCCGCTAAGTGATATCGAAAATTATCAACAAACCTATGTAGATTCGGTGCAGCCAATTGTGAGGGCTTTAAAAGGCCATCCGCTCAAAAGAATTATTGTGGTTTCATCGACACGTGTTTATGGAGAAAACTGTGGTGAGCGTATTGATGATGAGTCAACGCCTATTCCAAGTGATCAAAAGGGTCAATTGTTATTGACAATGGAACAGCAATGGCAACAGGCTTATCCATCTAAATGTGTGATTGTGCGTCCAACTGGAATTTATGGCACATCCGTTGCTCGTATGGTTAAACTTGCAGAAACCACACGAAGTTATCCCAATATTCATTGGTCAAATCGAATCCATATAGATGACCTTGCACATTTCTTAGCGCATTTGCTTCACGTGGAACATCCAGAAAAATCATATATTTGTACAAATAATCAACCAAAACCTTTGCATGAGAAAATTTTAAATCTTCAGCGCGAGTTGAATTTGCCAGAGTTGGTTTTGGAAAGCGAAAAGGAAACAGGTAAAAAAATTTTTGCGGAGAGGATGGTTGCAACAGGATTTAAGTGGGTACATCAAAATTGTTATATTGATTATGAGCAAAAATTATTGTCAGAATACTAAATTAAATTAGCGAGACTTAAGTGGAAGATATTATTTATATTAAAGATTTTTTAAAAGATAACCATAAATTATTTGCTCTTTTAAATAGAAAAATAATATGGGATGAGCGTATGACAGCACGTAAAACTGCGAGTTTTGGTAAATCTTATAATTATTCTCAAATGTCATATCCTGAAGCTCCTTTTTTGGGTGAAATAAGACCGATTATTGATTTAATTAAAGAGACTTTGAGTTTTGAACCAAATAATTGTCTTGTTAATTATTATATGAATGGTCAAGCGCGTATGGGATGGCATTCGGATCAAACAGATGTCCTTGTTTCGGGAACTGGTGTTGTGATTATTTCTTTAGGTGGTGAGCGGATTTTAAAATTTAGAAAAATAAATGCTTATGAGGTAACTTCTGAGTATTTGTTGTCATCTGGCAGCTTAATTTATATGAGTCAGCAGATTCAGGAGGAATGGCAACATTGTATTCCAAAATCAAATATTGAACAGGCTAGAATGAGTCTGACGTTTCGGAAGCTACTGTAAAATTTAGTCAGCAGATAAGTTGTTGGTGAGGCTAGAGCCTAAAAATAGAAATAATAAATTTAATTGATGAAACAGTTATTTTTTCGTAGCTAGATATACCACACTAGAATCTGAAAATTATAAATTAGTTCGTAGAGTCTTAGGATTATTCAATCATTGAGGTCTTGAGAAGTTCCCTCTCCTTGCAGGAGAGGGTTAGGGAGAGGTAATCATCCCAACCTTCTCCCAAAGAAAAAAGGCACTTTAAAGCTTTTATTTTTTCTTCCGTTTTAAACGCTTCTTGGCTTGTTGAGCGGCTAAAGCATCTAAAGCTTCTTTTAACTCCTCATCTGTAAATGAGGTGATATGGTGGAGCATTTGCAAAGTTACATCATCAAGCACCAAATTGGCATATTGCGCAACATTTCTAAACTGCTCATCAAAAACAATGGCATGGTCTTCATTGGTTTTGATATAGCCTTGTTCAGTTAAGACTTTCATAAAACTTTGGAATAACGCTTTATCAAAGAACTCAGGTGAGTTGAACTCATACAATACAGATAAACGTTGTCCAACCAAGTGACTTAATTCTTCAACTTGGCGAATAGAGATATTCCCAGAGCCACGTTGAGTAATTAAAGCCAGCGTCATGTAATAACGTTCAAGACTTTGACGTACTGGAGCAGCCAAAACAGCCAATTGATTATGGTCTTCTGAGTTTGGCGCAGGGCTGAAAATAAAATCTTCATCATCGACAAAAATTAAATTCGCTTGAGCCAAAGCATCGACATATTCAGTCACTTGAGCCTTGATTTCACTATCTTTCCATTTTAAGAACAACTCTGCTTTTAAGAATGGATAAAGGGTGCGAATCACATTGAGTAAATCAGACTTACTGATCTTACCATTATGTTCCACCAATGCTGCGACCAACGACGGTAAAACAAAAGCGTGCAAAATGTTATTGCGGAAGTAAGTCAGTAAAATGGCTTGATTATCTTCAATGGCAATAATATCGCCAAGGACGTGCTGAACACGTTTAATCAATTTTAACTTCATACCATAGGCAATGATTTCTTTACCTGATAATGGCGTGACCTGAGTGCGGCTATCATAAGGATTTGCGGTTAATAACTTGCGATATGTATCAAGCTGTTTAATGCAGATTTCTTCATCAAGTGTGTGTTTTGGTGTTGCCAATAAAATCAGTGACAATAACGAAACAGGGTTGATCACCACAGCACGGTTGATATTTTCCAGAATAGCATTTGCCGAGCTGGTTACTGCATCTGAGACTTCTTGTGGGATTGGATCATCATTATGTTCAATGGTGATTTGATCAGCGCCATGTGCTTTGAGTAAGTCATCTAAGAAAACAGGCTCACCAAAATTGACATGCACTTTACCAAAAATACGCTCAATTTTTTTCAGGGTTTGCAAGATTCCCCAAATGGATTCAGCTTCTTTTGGCTTACCATTCATTTCGCCGACATAAGTTGCGCCTTCCATCAAGCGCTCATAACCGACATAGGTTGGGATAAAGACAATTGGTTTGGCACGGCCGCGCAAATGACCATGTACCGTCATTGCGAGCATGCCAGTTTTCGGGGGTAACAAACGTCCAGTTCGTGAACGACCACCTTCGATAAAGTATTCAAGAGGTGTGTTTCTAGATAGGATGCTAAATAAATATTCTTTAAATACCGATGTATAAAGTGCATTGCCACGGAATGAGCGACGGATAAAGAATGCACCGCCTCCACGCAGTAATTGACCGACAAATGGCATGTTAAGATTATCGCCAGCGGCAATATACGGCACCATCAAGCCACGTTTATAAATCACATAAGACAATAACAAGTAATCGATATGGCTACGGTGACAAGGTGTATAAATCACTTCATAGTCTTTGACTAACTCACGCACAGTATTGAAGTTATGTACTTCAACGCCGTCATAAAGTTGTGTCCACAGACGAGTCAAGGCCATATCTGCAAAGCGTACAGCAGATGCAGAATAGTCGGATGCAATTTCGTTTACAAAACCAATCGCTTTATGTTCAGCATCTATCATGCTGATTTTTGAGCGAATACTTTCTTTACGAATCGCATCTTGTACATCAGGGGCTTTAATCAGTGATTGCATGACATTACGGCGATCAGATAAATCTGGACCGAGAATGACCTCACGCTGACGATCTAAGTAGTCATTTAATTGATTGACAATATAAGTGGCTGGTGAAATATTGGGATGAGCAATTTTCGCATGATCCACTAAAGCTCTAAGTGATTGCGCTTCATGGAATTCAAGGAATGACTGTCGACCATGTAAACCAATGTTCATCAACTGTTTAACTTTACTTGGCGTTGCCCAAGTGTCGGTAAATAACAGTTTAAACCAAGAGTCTTCTTTATCTGGTGAACGTCCCCACAGTACTGTGACAGGGATTAATTCAATATCTAATTCAGCATTTTGATCAAGTGATTCAATCAGTCGAACTAAACGCGGCGGATAAGCATGCGTAGGCGGATTAAAATAATTGTTTTCATCTTGGTGTTGTAAAAATAAAATCGCTGCTTTTTCGCGACTATTGCCAATCATTAATGGGTCAAGTGCAGGAGGAAGCTGCAAACGACGTGTTTCACCATCAACAACTAAAGCGTTACTTCGTGAGTAATTCTGTAGAACATAGCAGACAACTTTTTGAGTTGTGGGCTGAATGAGCTCAGAATTTTCAGTTGAAGGGTCTAAAGGTTGAGCTTCTGTAGGAACCTCTCCAAGAACATGTGGTGTTACCACAAGGTCAAGTATTTTACTCGAAAGTCGACGATACATTTGACCAAAGCCACTCTTGGACATAAATACTCCTAGCCAATGGTGAATCACGCAATAAAGCGGATAAAAAATATTTTCTGTAATTAAAGCACAGAACAGTATGTCATTTTCTGACAAACTGCATGTAGCTTGTCAGATTTTATCGTTAAAAAACGTATTTTAAACAATCCATCAGCACAAGAGAAGTGACAATACGGTTTATGAAAATTTAATGTTTCACTGTGGATTTGTGGCAAAATAGAGTTAAATCTCTAAAATATGAATACTTTGTCCTAGCCGTTGGAATAAAGTCAGTATATAGAAAGGTCACTTATGAATGCTTTAACTCAAGAGCTTGTAGAGCTCTTAACCCTTGAAAAACTTGAAGAACATATTTTTCGTGGTCAAAGTCGAAATTTAGTTGGTAAGCGTGTTTTTGGTGGGCAAGTTTTAGGGCAAGCACTGCGAGCAGCATCATATACTGCTGATCGCCCGGTACATTCTTTACATGCATACTTTCTATATGGCGGGGATATCAATGCCCCAATCATTTATGAGGTGGATCGCTTACGTGATGGCAAAAGCTTCTTAAGCCGCCAAGTCCGTGCAATTCAGCATGGACGTACCATTTTTTCTGCAATGGTGTCATTTGCAACACCTGAAGAAGGCTTGAATTATCAAATTGCTGAGCCAGAATATCCAGCACCTGATGAATTAAAAGCTGAGCAAGAGCTTAAAGAAAATTTAATCAGTTTTATCCCAGAAAATATTCGCGCTGCGTTTATGCGTCCACGTCAGGTAGAAATTCGTCCGCTCAATGTGACCAACCCATTTCAACCACAACCTGAAGCGCCGTCTTATGCACATTACTTGCGTACGCACGAGCCATTAACTACAGAACAGGCGGATGATATCTCGTTAAATCAGGCAATTGTTGCGTTTTATTCAGACTATACCTTGATGATGACTGCTTTGCGCCCACATGGTCTCAATTACCTCTCGCCAAGTTTGCAATGTGCCAGTATTGATCATACGATCTATTTCCATAAACCAGTAAAAGCAGATAATTGGATGCTCTACGATATGGATGCAACCGTCAGTGCAAATTCACGCGGTCTGAATTTTGGTCGTATGTGGCAAAATGGCGAATTGGTTTGTAGTACGGTGCAAGAAGGTTTGATGCGAGTACGTGAAATCGAAAATCAATAATATAGTTTGTGCTGTGATTCTAATTCTAAATTAAGCCATCATCTGTGATGGCTTTTCTATTTTTTAGCAGAGCTTGTGACAAAAAAATGCTCGATTCTAAATAACTTCAATGGCATAGTTCAACGTGTAAATATTTATAATAGTCAGCGAAGATGAGTTTAAACACCCAAATTTTTATTGCAGCCATTCTTGGTGTGGCATTTGGATTTTTATTAAACCAATTCCCCAATACTCAATTTTTAGATGCCAGTATTTATGGTTTGAGCATCGCCAGTAGTATTTTTATTGGTTTATTGAAAATGCTTTTGGTTCCACTTATTTTTAGTTCAATCTTGGTGGGTGTTTCAAACTTAGAAGCGGGTAGTCAACTCAGTCGAGTTTGGAAAATAACCTTGGCTTGTTGTGTGACCACAACGACATTGGCACTTATTCTTGGTTTAGCGTCGACACATCTATTCAATGTTGGACAAGGTGTGGATATTGCAATGTTTCAAGATGCAATGAATCAACATAAAAGCCCAGATTCATTGACCCCCAGTTCGTTTTTAACCAATTTTATTCAAAATACCCTCATCAATCCATTTAAAGCATTTAGTGATGGTAATGTTTTGGCAGTCGTGCTGTTTGCTTTGTTATTGGGCTTGGCATTGGTACATGGCGGAGAGCGGTTTAATTCAATCAAACAACTGGCACGTCAGTTTTTTGACATTATGATGATGTTAGTTGGTTGGGTGATGAAAGTTGCGCCGATTGGTATTTTTGCTTTGATGGCAAAGCTGATTGCAACAGAAGACATCTCTATTTTAAGCCGTCTTGCTGAGTTTGCTATTGTTGTTACGGGAACCACTATATTTCATGGTGTCGTAGTTCTGCCATTGTTGTTATGGATCTTTGGAAAAATGGATCCGATTACCTTTTTTAAAGGAACGCGTGCAGCATTAATTACAGCATTTGCAACCAGTTCAAGTTCTGCAACCATGCCTTTGAGTTTAAAGTGTACTCAAGAAAATTTAGGCGTGCGCCCACAAATTGCAGGCTTTGTGATTCCTTTCGGTTCTCAGTTAAACATGGATGGAACAGCACTTTATGAAGCAGCAGCAGCGCTTTTTATTGCCAATTTAATGGGTTTAGAGTTATCAATTACCCAACAAGTGATTGTCTGTCTGACTGCGATGATTGCTTCATTGGGTGCGCCGGGTATTCCAAGTGCGGGCATGGTCACTATGATTATGGTGCTACAATCTGTGGGATTACCAGCGGAAGCAATTGCGATTCTTCTGCCAATTGACCGTATTCTCGATACTGTACGTACTGTAGTGAATGTACAAGGGGATATGATGATTAGTGTGGTTGTTGACCGAAATACCCAAGATATGGAAAGTCCAACCTAGTGTATGGTTAGGATCTTGTTCTAAAAGATTGACCCAAAAAAGCAGGATCTAAATCCTGCTTTTTTTATTTGATTTCAGTATCACTATTCAATAGTTATTATGCTGCAACTCTAGGCAATGCACGTTTTGCCGCAGGAGATTGATCCAAATAAGCAATCGCATCTTCTGTTTTAGCTTCATGTACGGGATCATACCAAGGCATTAAATAGCCCAATTGCTGTGAAACTAGCCATAATGGATGCGGCATTAAGCGATTATCTGATTGTGCGATACTCGCCCATTCACGCCAAATCCAAGGCTTATAGAATGCAGGCTTTTTATCTGCATAACGTGGGTCTTGCCCCATGATATGTGCAGCACCATCAACCCATAAGCCCAATACAGCGGCAATCACGATAACGCTTTGATAATAACGAGAAATATAACCACCACCTAAATGGCGATATAGATCAAAAGCCACTGTACGGTGTTCAATCTCTTCGGCACCATGCCATTTGACTAAATCAAGCATATTTGGATCTGCACCCAATTCCGCCCATTTTTTATTATAAAGTGCATATTTACCCAAGACACAAGTCATATGTTCAACAGTGGCGACGATACCTAAGCGGAACAAATCCCATTGATGATCGAGGACTTTGGGTACTTTAAAGCCGAGTGGTTGATCTGCAAGTAATTTGCCAAACAAGAAATCCATAATCTCAAGATTACGTTGAATATCAATATTACGCACAGTTAAGTATTCTTTATTTGCCGAAGCATGTGCTTGAGCATGCATGGCTTCTTGGCGGATAAAAGCACGAACATCTTCAGCTAATTTTTCATCTGTGATTTTGGGTAAAACACGATTGTATAAACGGCAGAACCAAAATTCACCTGCTGGGAGAATATTGTTAATTTCATTGATAAAGTAGCTGACAAATGGCTGATTTGGAATCCAATCGACAGGGGTATCTTGCCATTCAAATTTCACTTTACGTGGTTTTATGTGGTACTGAATAGACGATCCAATCCGACTGTTCTTTAATTTAGCGAGTAACTTCATCACAGTGTCCTAATTTTTCTTTGGTGATTTCACACTTTATTATTCAAGTATAAAAAAATGTCCTAAATAGTTATTAGCAATTTAGGACATTCCAGTATCAATATGTGATGAATTTTGTTAGACAAGACTTTTTTATTTATGCTTGTGGATTTTCATCTACATTTCCATCAATATTTTCACTATTGAATTCGGATTCTTGATCCTGATCAATGAACTCATCATCCAGATCATCTTCAGTGGCTTCAGGAATTGCATCAATATCAAAATCTAAAGTTTTGTCTAAGGTGTAATTTAAGCGACCCGCCATAATTGACGCAAGTTCTTCTAGACCTTGCTTATTGAGTGATGAAAACAGTTGTATAGAAAAATTCAACTTCATTTTCTTCAACTGTTGTTGTACATCTAACAACACTTTACTGGCAGGACCACGGTTGAGTTTGTCGGATTTAGTCAACAGTACATGTACAAACAAGTGACGTGAATATGCCCATTCCAACATCATCACATCGAAGTGTTGTAAAGGGTGGCGAATATCCATGAGTAGAACCAGACCTTGTAAACTTTTTCGATGAATCAAATAACTCTCAAGTTCTTTTTGCCAGACAATTTTCATTGCTTCAGGTACAGCTGCATAACCATAACCCGGTAAATCGACAAGGCGTTGATCTGGATTACCTAAACTAAAAAAGTTAATCATTTGCGTACGGCCAGGTCTTTTCGACGCGCGTGCCAATTGCTTTTGATTGGTCAATGCATTGATAGCACTTGATTTTCCGGCATTTGAACGGCCTGCAAAGGCAACTTCATAACCAGTATCTTCTACACAAAGATTCAGTTTAGGCGCACTCATCAGAAATTCAGCTTTACGCAACCAATTCAAAGATGAAGTTGAGTATTCTGAAATCGCAGGATCAGCCTTTTTTTCATAACTGATTTTTTGTTTAGGGGCGCTTGAGGTCTTACTATTTTTAGACTTTCCACTGCTGCGATGCATATTTCAACTTCAATAAACGGATAAACAAAGTGCATTATAAAGGAAGTCGGAGATTCAAGCGAATTTTGATCGTGTTAACTGAAATATTGGCTATTGGGATGCTGGACGATGAGCTTTTGTGACTTAAACATTGAGATTGGGAATGGGTGAGTTTACGATCTTTGGATGTTGTGGTGGCGCATTGAGAACATCGGCAACAGTATACTGATCTAGACTTTGATAAAACTGTTCAACGGCCTGATCTAAAATACCCTTTAAACCGCAACGTGGACGTAGCACACAAGGTGGCGTATTGCACTCTACAATTTGTGCATCACGTTGGAGAATTCGTACAATATGCCCTAAGCGAAATTCTAAGATATCTGGGTTTAAGCGCAAACCACCGCCTTTACCTCGTGTGGTAATTAACCAACCTTGTTTTCCCATAAAATGCACAATTTTGACCAAGTGATTTTCTGAAACATGCAAATCTTCTGCAATTTCGGCAATTGTATAAGGCATATCTTTTGGAGGCGCGATGTACATTAAGATGCGCAGGGCATAGTCGGTAAATTTATTTAGTTGCATGTAGGCTGCTCATCTATGGGTAAAGATGTATCTCATCCTGAAATAAATAAGGCCAGTCTATCATAGACCAGCCTTATAAAGAACGAATGGAGATTTAGATACCTGCACCACCCGTACCAAACGCTTCACTATGAATTTGTTCAGGTTTAATACCACGAGCCACCAATGCTTGGTGTTGTTGTTGCATAAATGGTATTGGGCCACAAAGATAATAATCAGCATGGGGTGGGAGTAATGCAGTATCAAGTGTTGCCAAGTCTAAACGACCAGCCACATCGTAATCTTCGCCGATAACATCACCGCTATGTGGGAACTCATAAGCTGTAAATGTACTGAGACGTGGGAATTTAGTTTTTTGCTCTTGGATATGTTGTTTCATTGCATGTACTTGGCTACTGCGACATGCATGGATAAAGCTAGCTGGTTGAGGCATGTCTAAAGTCACCAATTGATTAAGCATTGCAATCATTGGGGTTAAACCTACACCTGCACTAATGAAGACATTACGTTTGCTACTATCAATCAGGTAGAAGTTACCTGTTGGAGCAGACACTTCAATTTCTGAATCTTCAGCTAAGCCATGTAAAGTATTTGATACCCAACCACTTGCCAAATCACCTTTTTCATCTTCACGTTTAACTGAAATACGTAAATAGTCTATTTGTGGACTTGTTGATAGTGTGTATTGACGTGGTTGTTTTAAGCCTAACGCTTCAACAAATACTCGCACTGAAATATATTGACCTGCTTCATATTTAGGTAATGTGCCGCCATCGACTGGAGCAAGATAGAAAGAGGTAATTTCTTCGCTTTCATTCGCTTTTTTAACGATTTTAAATTTACGCCAACCTAACCAGCTACCTTGAGTTTGTTGGTGCTGCTCATAAATCGCTTTTTCAGTACTGATAAATAGATCGGCCAATTGTCCATAAGCTGCAGCCCATGCATCAATCAATGGATCTTCCATCGAAATAGTTAATACTTCACTAATTGAATGTAATAGGTTTTCACCGACAATGTTGTAATCAGGTGCTTGAATATTCAGACTGACATGTTTGTGGGCAATCAGTTCAACCACAGGCAAAAGTACTGAAGGGTCTTCAATATTTTCAGCATATGCTAAAACAGCACCAGCCAAGGCTTGAGCCTGTGCACCACTACGTTGATGCCCCATGTTAAAGGTTTCTTTTAATTCAGGATTATTGCCGAGCATGCGGTTATAAAAATAACCAGTAAGTGCTACACCATTTTCGCGAAGAACAGGAACTGTTGCTTTTACAAGGTCAATTTGCTGCGGAGTCATTGTTGATCTTGTAAAAGCAACAGTTCCTGTTCTTCGCGAAAATGGTGTAGCACTTACTGGTTATTTTTATAACCGCATGCTCG
>Ga0256908_1000153_pt1 | contig 37304 bp, 32 predicted proteins | sample MC6MC0761MT_FD_186331 | JGI IMG/M metagenome (GOLD analysis project Ga0256908, IMG submission 186331) | Metatranscriptome of enriched soil aggregate microbial communities from Iowa State University, Ames, United States - MC6-MC0761-MT... | ecosystem: Environmental > Terrestrial > Soil >... | reverse complement strand
GTAGTTGCTGCCGCCGCGTACAGCGGACAAGGCCTTGGCGGACAGTTCTTCGGTATGGGCGATATCTTTGATGGTCAGTGAGGTCATGGTAGGTCTCCTGGAGCTGTTTCAGTTTCGGTTTAACGAGTGTGGTTCGACGTGCAAGCGGGGAGAGCGCACCTCGACGGGATCGAACGGCATCCGCTGTTAGCGCGACTCTCCGCGGCGCTTAACTTACGCCTTGGCAAACTGCAGGCCGCCGAAGTTCTGGATCGTCGGGATCTCGACTTTCGTGTACGTGTCCGTCTGCGTGACGGGTGCGACCACGACGCCCGGGCTGGCGAAGCCGCCACCGTAGGCAAGGTTGAGGTTTCCCGCGTTGTAGTTGCTGCCGCCGCGTACGGCGGACAGAGCCTTGGCGGAAAGTTCTTCGGTGTGGGCGATGTCTTTGATGGTCAGCGAGCTCATGGTAAATCTCCTGTGAGGGTCTTCGGTCTGGATGGAAGAGCACTATTTGTCGCGCTCACAGGGGTATTTGCATAGGGTGTGCCAACGCGAACCTGCTGAGTTGCCAACACTGGCATAAGTATATGAATATAAATGAAAAATAAAATCGCCCGCGAGGTTTTTGATGCGGTTGCGGGGCGCGAGGCAGCGAAAGGTGTCGTGGGATAGCAAACACGTTTTGGCTGAGTGTCTGCCTTGAGTGAACGGCTGCCCATTCAAGCGCATTGATTCGTTCGAATGACGGGGACTCGTCAGTTAGTCGACGCGATACTTGATGTTCTTGGGCCTGCCGCTGCGGCCGTCATATCAGCGCATTAACACCGCCTAAAACAAACCAAAATCATCGTTGCTATCGGGAATCGCATTGAGCAGATCCCGAAGCGCACGCCAGCCCACCAGCGCCGACAACGTCAGCACGAGCGCGAGCAAGCCGCTCGCACGAGTGGGCATTCTTCTCGCCTCGCATCTCAAAGGGCAGGTGGACATCTCCGTGGTCCTCGATCAACCGTTCTGTGCCGCGTCCTGCGGCATGATCGCCGCTAAGGCCTGCGCCAACGTAGTGGGACCGAATCGCCGTTCACTAACGCCCGCTTGCAGGTCGATGCGTCCCGCGTTGTGCGCGTCGTACAGATCCGCAATGAGCCGCGCGTGTTTCTCGCTCAAGCCCGCGCCTTCGAGCATCGCGGCCCATTGCTCCCGCGGCACCGCGTGCGGCACGACAGGCCGGCCCGACAGTTCGCTGATAGTGTGCGCAACGTCGTTCACACTGACGCGTACTTCACTTTCTATGCTCACCACGCGAGGCGAACGCTCACGCGGCTCGCCGTCGAGCAGCAATTGAGCCGCCAGCGCGCCGACATCCTGCGCAGCCACAGTAGGAAAGCGCTTTTCGAGCGGATGATGCAGGCTGGGCAACACGCCCTTGGACAATGCGAGCGGCAGCACACGCGCCCAGTTGTGCATATGCTCGGCTGCGCGCAGGAACGTCAACCGGGTGTCGACGGTGCCGAGTTGCGTTTCGAGGTAGTGAAAAAGCGTCGTGATGCCCGTTCCGCTCGGGTGCTCGGCGCCATAGTCCGAAAGCGCGAGTACGTGCGGCGGCGGATTCGCACGCAATGCTTCGACGCTCACATCGATCATGCTGCGCATCGCGTTTGCCGGGTCGTCGTCATGGCGCGGCAGCGGACACACAACCTGCACCGCGTGCGCGTCTTCCAATGCGCGCGCCACCGCTGCCCGGTCGTGCAAATCCGCGACCACGACATCGCAGCCGATTCGCTCGAACTCATCGGCCTGCGCAACGCTATGAACCACGGCGCGCACGTCTCGCCCGGCACGTCGCAACGCGGCTACGCTCACTTTGCCGACATTGCCGCCGGCTCCAAAAATCACGAACATCAGGTGCTCCTTACTGGATCGTCATGAGAGGATCATAAGGACGCGCGCAGCGCAAAACGCGCATGCAAGGATCCCCGTGAGCAGATTCGGATGACTCTTTACTCGTCGGCGCTGCGCACGGGAAGCCGGGAGCCGTACTGAGCGTAGGCGCTAAAAACCGTGCACAATGCCCGCAGACCGACTGCCATCCGCGAGATAAACGATGAATGCCGTCCCAGAGACCCGCACGCAGATCCCACCCGCGCATACCGGCTCCCGCATTGCGCTGCGCTCGAGCCGACTGCTCGGCTGGCAGGGTTTCGGCGCGGAGCTGGTGAACGTGTCAGCCGGCGTGCACCGGATACCTGCGTTCAAGCACCATCGAATCGGCGTGCATGTGGGCGCGCCTGTCCGCGCGCACTGTCGTTGCAACGAGAAACCGCACTCGCGCATTCAGGCGCACGGCGACGCCGACGTGATTCCGGCAGGACTCGACGGGCAGTGGAGCGATGAATCGGCCTGCACGATTTTCAGCATCTGGATCGGCGAAGATTTCGCGCGCACGACCGCTGAACAGTTGGCGCGCAAACCAGACGGCGCGCAGATTCTCCCGCAGTTCCAGATGCGCGATCCGCGTTTTCAGCACCTGGCGTGGGCGTTGCGTGCGGAACTGGAAGCAGACGTCGCGTCTGACCCGCTCTATGCCGAAAGTCTGTGTACGGCAATGGTGGTGCGGCTGATTGGCGGCGCTGCGTCGCCAGACAACAAGCGGCGCACGCTCGCACCGCGGACAGCGGCGCGCGTGACGGAGTTTATCGAAGCACATCTCGACCGGCGTCTCACGTTGAGCGAGCTTGCCGCGCTTGTCGACCTCAGCGTGCCGCACTTCAAGGTGCTGTTTCGCGCGACGCTCGGCGTGCCTGTGCATCAATACGTGGTGCAGCGGCGCGTAGAACGCGCGCGAACGTTGTTGCTGCAAGGCCGGCTGAGCGCCAGCCAGGTCGCGCTCGACGCGGGCTTCGCACACCAGAGCCATATGGCGCACTGGATGGGGCGGCTCCTCGGCATCACGCCGCGCGAGCTAGTGAAGTCGAGCTCGCGCTGACGAACACAATAGACCGTACCGGCATCAGCTCGACGGCGGCGCCGCTGCCGTCAATTGCGAGTACACGTCATGCGACAGTTGCAGCAACTGCTTGCGATCGATACCGCCTGACACCGCATAGCCGAAATCGCCGTCAACCCAATAGAACACGTTGACCGGCCCGTCCTGATACAGCTTGAACGCTGTCGTGTTCGCGTTCACCTTGCGGCGCGAGATGCACAGCGTCACCCGTTCGCCATTCTGGCCGCGATACATGAACTGCGCGGTGTCGCCGTCCGGACCAGGCAGCAGGCGGCCACCCGACAGCGCGAAGCCTGCCTTCGACAACATGGGCGGATGCACATTCGTGCCGAGGCGACTCGCCAGCCACTTCACGAAGTCCTGCTCGTGATCCGCGTTCATGTCGGTGGGCCGGTCGACCGCCGGCATATAGACGACGTGCGCAACCGCAGCCTGACGCGCGAGTACTTCGGTGCTGTCCGCACTGACAGGGCGCGTGTCGGACGAACCCACCACCGAAGGCAACGTGTCGCGTCCCATATGCGTGCCGACGCCGATGCCAATGCCCATTACCAGCGCCGCCGCCATGCCCGCGAACTGCGGCCAGTTGGCAGCGACGCGCGAGCGGCGCGGCGCGCCCGGCTGCAAGCGCTTCGGCACGGGTTCGTTCAGCACACGGTCGTAGCGCTCATGGAACATGCTGTTCAGCGAGAAATAATCGCTGATGCGCGTGGCCAGATCCGGATTCTGTTCGAGCGCGCGCTCGACCTCCGCACGTCGTTCCTCGGACAGCGTGCCGTCCACATAGGCGTGCAGTTCTTCTTCGCTAACTGGCGTAATTTGCTCGCTCATCGCACCACCTGTAATTTCGCACCGGGCTGGCTGCCCGCCATTAATGCCCGAAGCCGTTCGCGTCCGCGCGAAAGCCGCGACATGACCGTGCCGATGGGCACGTTCAGCGCGAGCGCGACGTCGGCATAGCTCATTTCCTCCAGCCCCACCAGCAGCACGACTTCGCGCTGCTCGACGGGCAAACGCTGCAACGCGTAGTCGAGATCGCGCATTTCCAGCGAACGGGATTGTTGCGCCGGCACGGCGAACTCGCTTTCATGCACGCTTTCGTCGTCGACCGCCACGTGTACCGCGCGCGACGACGCCTTGCGCGCCTGATTCGCAAACACGTTGTGCATGATCGTAAATAACCAGGCGCGCAGATCGGTGCCGGCCTGGAACATTTCGGTGCGGCCGAGCGCGCGTTCGAGTGTGTCCTGCACCAGATCGTCGGCGAGGTCGCGATTGTTGATCAGCGCCCGCGCATAGCGCCGCAAGCGCGGCACGTGTTCCATCAACTCGTCACGAACATCCATTATTCATCCCGGTCATGGGGCCTCTCGTGGACACGGAGCGGCGGCGCTTCGTCGGGCGTCGCACGCGTTTGTAGTGCAAACACGCGTGAACGCATTTTATTCCGTTGATTAAGCGACTCGCCGCAAGATCGTGCGGTTTCATTGCATGGTCATGACGTCGGCGGCGCGCATCAGACCGTGTGTGCGTGCATTGCCGGCGACCACGAAGCGCTGCCGCTGCGCCGTCCATGTCAACAGACGTACATCGCCGATGCGGCGCGCCGACCATTGCGGCTGAGAAGGCGCGAGCAGTGCGAGCGTCGACAGCACTACGACCGGCTCGTTATCGCCATTCAAATAGATGAATTCGGTGGCGCGCTGCAGCAGGCCGAGCGACACGACGCGCTGATCCACGAGCCGCAGCCCGATCGCTTCGAGGTTGGGGGCGGACGGATCTCGACGAGTCGGCGATCCGGCGGGAAACGGGGCGGCGGCGGTTTCGGCCAACGCCATGATGGCCGCGTTGTTAAGCGCCTGGCGCGTGACCTCGGTGGCCGCGAACCAGCCGCTCACGGCGACGCACGCGATGACGAGCGCAACCAGCACCCTGAGCGGCTTGCGCAAGCGCAGCGTTACAGCGCTGCGCCAGCGGCTGCCGGCGTTGCGCCGCCCGTTGAATGCGCTGGCCTCGGGTTCGTCGGCGGTCTGAAAGGAGCGTTGCATCTGTTCGTTGAGCTTGCCGTAAAAGGCGACCCGGCGGGCTTCCGCCGGATCGCGGCCGAGATAGTCGCGCAGAAACGCGGCGCGCGCCGGCGACAACGTGCCGTCGGCGTAGGCCTGAATGTCGGCTTCGGAAAGCGGCGAATCGTTGGGGGCGTCGGTCGGGTTCATGAGAAAAGGTCTCCGGGCAAAATCCGGCTATTGAGGTGCAAACACCGCCGCGCTGCGGTTTATTCCGTTCTCGTCACCGGGTTTGCGCAACATCTTTTACTGTGCCATCGCAGCGTCGCGGAAGCTAGCAAACCCGTTCGCGAAGTGTTTTATTCCGCGCAACGGAAATGTTTTTTCCACGTGGCTTACGCAGGAATAAAAGCCGGTGAGGTGTGGTTCTCCCTGATGCAAACCCGCAACCAACTCACCGGAGTTCATCATGAAGAAGATCGCTTTTGCCGCATTGTCCGTCGTCGTTCTGGCCGCTTCGTCGAATGTTTTCGCGCAGGGAAAAACCCGTGCCGAGGTCTACCAGGAACTGATCCAGGCACAACAGAACGGTCTCGATTACGTGACCGACGCATCATATCCGGACGTCAGCCCGGTTTTCGCGCATATGGTCGAACAGCACAAGCAGGCGCTTGCTGCCGAGGCGGCCGCGAACCGCGTCGCGAGCGACGCCAGGCCGACGGACAGCATGAATTGAGGGCGTTGAAATGCCGACGGCCGGCGCGCGTGGCGAACGGGCGCGCCGGAAATCGAACGGAATAGACTTGCGCCGCGCGTGTTAGCCAATCAACGCCTCGATTCAGCAAGGAGTCTCCGTGACAAAAAACACCGTTCCCGATCAGTTACCTCGCTGCGTGCCGTGCCGGCTTGCCGCGATAGGTGCCGTCGTGCTGCTGTCCGCAGGCGGCTTCGCTTATACGGCGGGGTGGTTGACGCCGCAACGCCTGAGCGCGCCGCGCATCGTCAATACGCTTCAGGCCGTGGCGGGCCAACCGCATCCGGGATATCGGCGCAATCATGCGAAGGGCCTGTGCGTCGAGGGTTATTTCGACAGTAACGGCCAGGGCGAGCGCGTCTCGCGCGCGGTCGTATTTGCGCCCGGACGCACGCCGGTCACCGGACGCTTTGCGGTGCCCGGCGGCAATCCGTCGGCGCCCGATACGAGTTCCCCGGTGCGCAGCCTCGCGCTGCTCTTTCAATTGAAGGACGGCGAGCAGTGGCGCACCGGAATGAACTCTACGCCGGTCTTCGCCGTGCATACGCCTGAGCAGTTCTATCAGCAACTGCTTGCCGCAACGCCCGATCCGGCGACCGGCAAGCCGGACCCGGCCCGGCTCAAGGCCTTTTATGCGGCCAATCCGGAAACCCAACCCTTCCAGACGTGGGTGAAAGCGCATCCGCCTTCGTCGAGCCTCGCGAACGCCGCGTACTACGGCATCAACGCGTTCCGCTTCACCAACCAGGCCGGCGACACGCGCGCGGTGCGCTGGGCGATGGTGCCCGAGACGCCGTACGCGCCGATTACGGACGCGCAAAAGGCCGAGAAGAATTTCCTCGCGGCGGACCTGGACGAGCGTCTGCAGAGCGGGCCGTTGCGCTGGCATCTGGTCCTGACCGTTGCTCATCCGGGCGACCCTACCGACGACGCCACGCTTCAATGGCCGTCCGATCGGGAGAATATCGACGCGGGGACGCTCGTGATCGAGCGCAGCACGTCGCAGGAAAACGGTGCTTGCCGCGACGTCAATTTCGACCCGACGATCGTGCCGGCGGGCATCGCGCCGTCCGACGATCCTTTGCTTGCCGCGCGCTCGGCGGCCTATGCGCTGTCGTTCAAGCGACGCACGCGCGAGGAAACGCTGCATCCGGAAGTTCATCAAACCCCGACGACACATGGAGAGCGCTCATGACGCGGACCCGCACGCACTTCAGTCCGCTAGCGCGGTTTTTGCACTGGACGATGGCGCCGCTCATCGTCGCGATGCTGTTTATCGGCGTCGGCATGGTCGCAACCGTGTCGCGCGCGCATGACACGCTGATTGCGATTCACAAGCCGCTTGGCATCGCTTTGCTGCTGCTCGTGGTGATACGCGCAAGCGTGCGCTTACGGCGCGGCAGTCCGCCATTGCCTCGCGACATGCCCGCATCGCAAAAAATGGCGGCGAAGGGCTCGCACGCGGTGCTCTATGCGCTGATGTTTGCGATGCCGCTGATCGGCTGGGCGATGCTGTCCGCGGCGGGCTATCCGCTCACGCTATGGGGTCCGTTGCATTTGCCGCCGATCGCGCCGCATAACGTCGAGCTTTTCGCGGTGCTGCGCGCGTTGCACACGTGGCTTGCTTTTGCGTTGTTCGGCACGGTGCTGCTGCATCTCGCGGCGGCGCTGTTTCATGGCCTGATCCGCCGCGACGGCGTGTTTTCGAGCATGGCGCGCGGCGGACGCTAGACGCCGCGTGCTAGTTGCGAATTCGCTCGGAGCGGGGGTCGTAAGGCGCCTTCAGGTGAAGCGTAGCCGGCAGCAATTCGCCGGCTACGTCGATCGCATATGCGCCGCTCGTCAGATACGCGGAGTCTGCAGCGCCATCGGAGTTGTTGACGTAGCCCATCGCGACCGGGCAGCCGAGCGTGTGGCCGAATGCCGCCGAACTCACGAAGCCGACCGGCTTGCCGTCGCGCAGAATCGCTTCGCCGCCCCAGAGCATGCGATCCGCTGCGCCGTCCGCGGTCAGCACCACCATGCGGCGGCGCAGCGGTTTGCCGCGCAGTTCGAGCAGTGCGTCGCGGCCGCGGAACGGAATGTCGGTGCCGAGTTTGCACGCGAATGCAAGGCCCGCTTCAAACGGATTCGTGTCCGGTGTGAGTTCGCGGCCCCATGCGCGGTAACCTTTTTCGATGCGCAGCGAGTCGATCGCGTAGTAGCCCGCATTGACGAGGCCGAACGCTTTGCCGGCTTCATGCAGGATCTCGTACACGCCCACTGCGAATTCGACCGGCACGTACAGCTCCCAGCCCAGTTCGCCGACATAGGTGAGGCGGGTCGCGCGCACGGTTGCATAGTCGATATCGACTTCGCGGCTTTGGCCGAACGCGAACGACTCGTTGCGCCAGTCTGCTTTTGACACGCTTTGCAGAAGTTCGCGCGAGCGCGGCCCCATCACGGCGAGCACCGCATACTGGCTCGTCACGTCGACGAGAACGCAGTGCTTATCGCGCGGAATTGCTTTATCGATCATGTCGAAGTCGCGCGTCGTTTGCGCGGTGCCGGTAACGAGCAGGTACTGATCTGCGGCGAGGCGCGTGAGCGTGAAGTCCGATTCGTAATTGCCGCGTTCGTTGAGCATGCCGGTGTAGACCGTGGTGCCCGGCGGCACGTCGACGTCGTTCGCAACCAGGTTTTGCAGGACGCTTTGCGCGTCGCGGCCTTTGACAAGAAATTTGGAAAACGACGTCATGTCGAAGAGCGCAACGCTTTCACGGCACGCACGGTGTTCGGCGCCGCTTAACGGCAGCCAGTTCTGCTGGCCGAACGCATAGTCGATACGTGCTTCGTCGCGCGTCGGCGCGAAGAAATTCGCGCGCTCCCAGCCCATCTTGCTGCCGAAACACGCGCCTTCCTCGCGCAGCAAAGCATACAGCGGCGAGCGTCGAAACGGACGGGCGCTGTCGAGTTCGCGATTGGGCCACGGCATCGCATAGTGCAGGCCTAGCGTTTCCTTCACGCGATCGTGCAGCCACGTGTCGTTACCGTTAAAGCGCGCAAAGCGGCGAATGTCGACGGGCCACAGATCCATGGTCGGCTCGCCCGCCACAATCCATTCGGCCAGCGCCATGCCGGCGCCGCCCGCCGAGGCGATGCCCATCGAGTTGAAGCCCGCGCCGACAAAAAAGCGTCGCAACTCGGGCGCCTCGCCGAGCATGAAGTTGTTGTCGGGAGTGAACGATTCGGGACCGTTGTAGAACTGGCGTACCTGCGCCGTTTCGAGCGCGGGTACGCGTTGCAGCGCGTTCGTCATCAGAATTTCGAATTGATCCCAATCGTCGGGCAGCAACTGGAATTCGAAGTGTTCGGGAATGCCTTGCATGCCCCACGGTTTCGCGTTGGGCTCGAAACCGCCCATGACGAGGCCGCCCACTTCTTCCTTGAAATAGATGAAGCCGTCCGGGTCGCGCATGACGGGCAGGTCGGGGTGCACGCCGGCAATGCGTTCGGTGACAATGTAATAGTGCTCGGCCGAGTGCAGCGACACCGTCACGTCGCACAGGCGGCCCACGGCCTTGGCCCACTGGCCGGCGCAATTTACGACGATTTCGGCGCCAATCGTGCCCTCGTCGCCGTTCTTGTTGCGCCACGCGACGCCAGTCACTTCCCGCGCGCCGTGCGCGTCGCGTGTGTGGATAGCCGTCACGCGCGTGTTCTCGACGATGCGCGCGCCGCGCATGCGGGCGCCGCGAGCCAGGGCCTGAGTCAGATCGGTGGGATTCGCCTTGCCGTCGCCGGGCAGCCAGACCGCGCCCAGCAGGTCGTCGGTGCGCATCACAGGCCACAGATCGCCGGCCTCGCGCGCGCCGATCACGTCGCAGGCCACGCCGTAGGCGCGAGCGACGGCGGCGGTGCGTTTGAGTTGAGTCATCCGCTCGGCAGTGCGGGCGACCGACAGCGAGCCGCATTGTTTCCAGCCAGTTGCAAGACCCGTCTCGGCTTCGAGTTCCGCGTAGAGCGCGGTCGAATAGCGGATCAGCTTCGTCATGCTTTCCTGAGCCCGCAACTGGCCGACCAGACCGGCCGCATGCCACGTCGTCCCGCAGGAAAGCTGGCCTTGTTCCAGCAGGACGACGTCGGTCCAGCCGAGCTTGGTCAAGTGGTACGCAACCGAGCAACCAATGATGCCGCCGCCGATGATGACGACGCGCGCGTGCTGAGGGATGGATGTGGACATGTGTTGAATTAGATGAATGACACGCGAAGATTGCCCCATAAATGCACATGACGCAACGGGGAGTTGTGCACGATCTGAGGTGATCTCGACACAGAGATGTCATTTATTGGCTGTAAAGGTGCTGTATAGGGCGCAATACGCGGCGCTTAGCTTAAGTCAACCGCTTTGCAATCACCGCAGATTTAAATGTGGCTTTCTGTGGGAATCAATCAGAATTGCCACTCTGAACCGTGGTTTTTGCTAGACTCACCGAAGCCCACAATCGCGCACTCCATGTTCTCTAACCAACGCCAGAGCGAAATCCTGCAGCTTGTCCGCGAGCAACGCACCTGTACGATCACCGGTCTCGCGGCGCGCTTCGAGGTTTCAGACGAGACTATTCGCCGCAATATCAAACCGTTGATTGCGCAGGGCCTGCTTCTAAAGGTCCACGGCGGCATCATGCTGCCCGAGCGCCTCGACGAACCGCCGTTCGAGCGGCGCATGGCGGCCAGCCTCGCGGGCAAGTGGGCAATCGGCGCGCGCATCGCTGAGCTGGTGAGCGACGGCGATTCTCTGATTCTCGATGGCGGCAGCACCTGCGTGCATGTTGCGCGGGCGCTGACGGCGCGCTCGCAGCTCACGGTCGTGACCAACTCCATCGAAGTGGCCCGGCTGCTCGCGCCGCGCAACGGCAACCGCGTGTTCATCGCGGGCGGCGAACTTCGTGCCGACGACAGCGCCGCGATCGGCGACAGCGTTCAGGCTTTTCTGCGCCAGTTTCATGTGCGTTACGCGATCGTCTCGGTGACCGCGATCGACATGCACGGGCATTTCATGGACGCGCTTCCCGCCGACGTCGCGTATTCGCTCGCGGCGTTCGCTCAGGCGGAGCGTCGGGTGGTGGCGGCGGATCACGCCAAATTTGGACACAGCGCGCTGCTGCACGCTTTTGCCGCGGTTGGCGTGGACCTGCTCGTTACCGACGAAGCTCCCGCTCCGGCGCTTGCGCAGGTTTTGACGGCCGCAGGTGTCGAGGTGCTCGTCGGCGCGCCGCCCGGCGGCGGGGCGAGAAGCGGCGAGAAGGGCGGGCAGGACCGGTACGACCCGAAGAACGGAAACGACGGGAACGGCCAGAACGACGAGAACGGCGCGCGCCCCCGCTAGCAACCGCCTCGCTGAGAGCGGTTCGAACGCGGACACCGGCCAACGCACACCAGACCCCACACCAGGCCCGCCCCACGCGAGCGCCGCCTCGCACAGCCAATTCGCTCCGACGCGTAAAATGGCCGGTTATCGCTGGCAGCCTGGCTTCGGGTGAACGAAGCGGTGGACTGCGCCGTCCGCCGGCAGTTGCCTTCCGCGCCGCCTGCCTTCGCCGGCTTGAAGAGGATGCACCCTGATGTCGTCAGTTTTCTTTGATCGGGAACGGATTGCAGAATGGCTCGGTGAGAACACCGTCGCCAAGGCGCGCGCGGTCGGGCCCGTCAGCAAAGTCGCATGGCACGGGGCCACGCTGACTGGAGACGTACAGGGTTCGCAGCCGCTGCCTTACAGAACGCGTGTCCGTTTTCGCACCGACGGTGGCTTGCCATGGGCGCAGAGCGACTGCACCTGCCCGGTCGGCCGCAATTGCAAGCACGTCGCCGCGCTGCTGCTGGCCGAGCTCGAATATCACGACGAGATGGACCACATCATCGACGTGGACGGCCATGAGCGCGAAGACAGCGCCGCCGTTTTCGCCCGATCTGCATCGGCGGAACGCGCTGGTTTGCAACCTGGCGTGCGTCCCGAACTGGTCAGCTGGCTCGAACGCTTCCGGGCACGCGCGGAAGCCGCCGATGCCGCCGTCCAGAAGGCAAGCGCCGCGCGCACCGAGACGCTCGCCTACCGGCTGAACTGGTCCGACTTCCACATGCGGCACGAGGTCGTGCTGCACCGCGCGCGCTGCCATCCGGACGGTCGGATCGTCTCCGTCGGCGAAACGTGGGGCAACGTCGAAGCGGCGCTCGTCAAGCAACCGGGGTTCGTATCGGACGAAGATCTGTCCATCTTGCGTGGCCTGTGGCTCGGCCGTTCCCGCGAAGACTTCGGGCAATTCGTTTTGCGCGGCACGAACGGCGCGGAGATGCTGCAAAAGCTCATTGCCACCGGGCGCCTCTTCGTCGACTTCAGGATTGCGCCCGGTCACGACGGCCCCACGCCGCTCGCGCGTGCGGCCGACCGGCCTGGGCGCATCGAATGGGAGCCGCTTGCCGACCAGCGGCTGCGCCCGGTTCTGTGCACCGAGCCGCGCGCGAGCATGGTGTTGCCGACCGAGCCCGTCTGGTATGTGGACGGCGTGGCGAACGAGGCCGGTGTGGTCCGCTCGTCGCTACCGTTCCAGCAATTGCCCGATTACCTCGCAATGCCGCCGATCTCGCTCGCCGAAGCGCCCCTTGTCGCGTCGGTGCTGCGCGAGGTTGCGCCCGACTTGCCGTTGCCGCCCACGCATGACTCGCGGGCGATCCGGGTGATCGACGTGGAGCCGGTGCCGGTGCTCACGCTCAATAGCCACGCGTTGCCGTCCGCCGGAAAGGCCAAAGGCCTGGCCGTCGAACTGGCCGGCGTGAGCTTCGACTACGACGGCGTCAGCATCAACGTGGACAGCAGCGTGACGCTCGTGCCCATGCCGGGCGGCGACGTCATTCATATCCGCCGCCGCTACGAGGTCGAGAAGAAGCGCCTGCTCGAACTTCGCAAAAGCGGGTTGCAGAAGGTGCCCACGAGCCGCGTGTTCACGTCGCGGCAACTGCCCGATACGATGCTCGGGCTGGCCGATGCGGACGCCTGGTCCTCGTTTGTCAGCGACGCGGTGCCGGAACTCGTCAGCAAAGGCTGGCGTGTGACGATGGCGCCCGAGTTCCGCTACAACGTGATCGAGATCGACGCGATCGACGGCACCGCGCATCAGGCAGGCGACGGCTGGTTCGATCTTGAAATGGGTATTCGCATCGGCGAGCGCAATGTGCGGCTCGAGCCGCTGCTCGCCGATCTGTTCCGCCGCGACCGGCGCTGGCTGGGCGGCACGCTTGAGGCGATCGCCGACGACGAGCCGATTGAACTGAAGACCGAAGAGAACAAGCGCCTGCGGCTGCGCGCGGACCGGTTGAAGCCGGTGGTGCGCGTGCTGGTCGATCTGTTCGATTCGCTCGGTGCGAGTCTCGCCGAGGGCGCGCCGCTGCGCGTGCCTTCCGTGGACGCAGGCCGCCTCCAGGCATTGAGCGATACCGGACGCTGGCAATTTCGCGGCGACGATTCCATCCGAGAACTCGCGCAGCGTCTGCAAGCCGGTCCTGGCTTGCGCGAGGTGCCGGTGCCTCGCGGTCTGCGCGCTGAACTGCGCGCATATCAGCAGCAGGGTCTGAACTGGATGCAGTATCTGCGCGAGCAGGGTCTCGCCGGTGTACTCGCCGACGACATGGGCCTTGGTAAAACCGTGCAGACGCTTGCGCATATTCTCGCCGAGAAGGAAGCGGGCAGGCTCGACCGGCCGGCGCTGATCGTAGTGCCGACCACGCTCGTGCACAACTGGCGCGAGGAGGCACGGCGCTTCGCGCCCGAACTGAAGGTGCTGGTGCTGAACGGCCCGCAACGCAAGCAGCGCTTCGATCAGGTCGGCGAACATGAACTCATCCTGACGACGTACGCGTTGCTGTGGCGGGACCAGAAGGTACTCGCCGAACACGAATATCACCTGCTGATTCTCGACGAGGCGCAGTACGTGAAGAACGCGACGACGAAAGCCGCGCAGGCAATCCGCGGCTTGAACGCGCGGCACCGGCTGTGTCTGACCGGCACGCCGCTCGAAAATCACCTGGGCGAACTGTGGTCGCAGTTCGATTTTCTGCTGCCGGGTTTTCTTGGCAGCCAGAAGGATTTCACGCGCCGCTGGCGCAATCCGATCGAAAAGAATAACGACGGCGTGCGCCGTTCGTTGCTTGCGCGTCGCATCCGGCCTTTCATGCTGCGGCGTCGCAAGGACGAGGTGGCGAAGGAGTTGCCGGCCAAGACGACGATTGTGTGCTCTGTCGACCTGGAAGGCGCGCAGCGCGATCTGTACGAAACCGTGCGTACGGCGATGCAGGAGAAGGTGCGCGCGGCCGTCAGCGCACAGGGCCTCGCGCGCAGTCACATCATCGTGCTCGACGCGCTGCTGAAGTTGCGGCAAGTGTGTTGCGATCCGCGACTGGTGCGCAGGCTCAGGACCACAGGCGAGGGCGCCGAACGCAGCGAGGACGCAGCGGCGAAACCGGCGAGCCCCGATAAGGCGGAAAAGGGCGCACGAGGCATGCGCTCCGCCAAACTCGACCTGCTGCTGTCCATGCTCCCAGAGTTGATCGATGAGGGACGCCGCGTGCTGTTGTTCTCGCAGTTCACCGGCATGCTCGCGTTGATCGCCGAGGCGCTGGACGAAGCGGCGATTCCCTATGTGATCCTGACCGGCGACACGACGGACCGGATCACGCCCGTCGAGCGCTTTCAGCAAGGCGAGGTGCCACTGTTCCTGATCAGCCTGAGGGCGGGCGGCGTGGGGCTGAACCTCACCGCTGCGGATACCGTGATCCACTACGACCCGTGGTGGAATCCCGCCGCCGAGAATCAGGCCACCGACCGTGCGCATCGGCTCGGACAGGATAAGCCCGTGTTCGTCTACAAACTGATCGCGGCGGGCAGCATCGAAGAAAAGATCGTGGAATTGCAGGAGCAGAAGGCAGGTCTTGCCGACAGCATTCTTTCGGAAGACGCCGCCGGCGCAGCCAAGTTCTCCGACGACGACATCGACGCGCTGTTCGCGCCGATGCCCGAGCTCGAAGGCGGAAGGTGACGCGACCCGTTTTCGGGACAGTGCGCGCGGGTCGCGCACTCATCCACCACTGAATGCCGACGTTTTCCGGTATCCAATATTCCCAGATCTGACTGCGCATTGTTCAAAGACGTCACAAGTCGTCAAGAAACGCGGAGTTTGTCTGCCTGCCGTCAACGGTTGCTTGCCGTACTCGTTGAACACGCGACCATCATCAGGTCAGTCAACGCAGTACGTTAAGGAAATAACCGTTATGAACAAGCATTTCGTCGCCGCCGCTGTTGCCGGCCTTTTCTCGATCGCAGCGTTTGCGCAGGCTTCGGCACCGGTCGCGGCATCGTCGCAAGCTGCTGTTGCTGCTACCCAGCAGGAAGCAACGCCGGCAGTCAAGCAACACCACGCCACGAAGCAACACAAGCACGCGCATAAGCATTCGCACAAGCATTCGCACCATGCAGCATCGGCTGCAGGCGGCGAACAGGATGCCGCACCGGTGTCCGACGAAGCAGCGCCCGCCAAGCCGTAACCGTTACGCCGCGTAGCGAGCCTGTGAAGACGCGGGCCGGTGCATGACATCGGCCCGTTTGCTGCCTGCAGTTCATCGACGAAAACCTGCGCGAAACATAAAACACGGTCTTCTTTCGGGCAGCCCGGTGGCTGACGCAGAGCGTCGTTCGCATTGCCGCTTGCAATCACGTCTATTTATTTAGGACTCTTGTATGAAACGTATCTGTCTTTCGATCGCATTCGGCTTCGCGATGAGCCTGACCGTCATCGCTCAGGCAAAGAGCTTCGGCTTCGAGCTCAGCCCATCCACACGCACGACTGCGAATGCTCCAGCGACACAAGGCTGGCACGACGGACGTTATTGGGACGGTCACCGTTCGTGGAGCCGCGACGAGTGGGAAGGGCGGCGCACGCGTGCAGGTCACGACGATGCTTATCGCTTCAATCGCGGCACTCATTGCCCGCCGGGCCACGCAAAGAAACACGATTGCTGATGTTCTCGCCCGCAATGAACGCGCGCGCCGGCTGCGCAGCGTGTTCGACAGGCGGACCTCGCCGTGCTGGCCGCCGTGCTGACCGCCGTGCCGATCGCCGTGCCGATCGCCGCGCCGACGGCCGCGCCGATCGCCGCGCCGCCGCAGCAACGGTAGCCCGATGCGCCGCCTTGCACTACCCCGATCTTGCCCACTGCTCTAATGAAAATCTGTTTGCCCCGTTTCGCCACACCGGCTGTCCCAATCCTGCTCGTCTTCTCGTTGGCCGGCGCGCTGAGCGGTTGCTCCCTGCTCGCGCCGAGCGGCCCGCCTGCCAGTCCGCCGCTGGCGTGGTCCTCCAAGTGGGCGCCCGCAGTGCCAGCAGTGCCTGCACTGCCGGCAGTGCCTAATGAGGCAATGGTTCCGGCCGGGTTCTATCGGGTGAATTCGGGCGATACCTTGACCGGCATTGCCAGGGCATTTGGCCGCGATGCAGCGGCCATTGCGCAGTGGAATCATCTGTCGGCGGATGGCGCACTGGATGCCGGGCAACTGCTGCGGGTCGCGCCTCCACCGGGAGTTGCCAGCGCGCCTGCCGGATTGAATGCGCGCACGCCTGCAAGCCCAGAACCCCGCGCGAACGCAGTGCAGAGCGTCGCGCCCATCGGCAAAGCGCGACTCGCATGGCCGGTTAACGGGCCGGTTGAAGCGCCGTTCGTCGCAGGAAAAACCAGGGGTATTGCGATCGCTGCGGCCGCCGGCGCACAGGTGAGAGCGGCGGCGAGCGGCAGAGTCGTCTACGCGGGAGGCGGCATTGCGGCTTACGGTCTGCTGATCATCATCAAGCACGACTCGCATTTGCTGACCGCCTACGCGAACAACCGCGCGCTGCTGGTGAAAGACGGCGCGCTCGTCAAGAAAGGGCAGGCGATTGCCGAGCTTTCGTCGGACTCCCACGGCGACGCGTCTTTGCATTTCGAAGTGCGCGACGGCGGCAAGCCTGTCGATCCGCTCCTCTATCTTCCGAAGCGCCCTTAGGCCGGTGCCCACGCGGCATTGCCGCTTTCCTCGAACCGGACCGACGCGGCGTGCTGTTAGATGCAGCGCGCTGCGCAGTGTAATGCCCTATGACTTTTCGCTTCACCAACTGCACCGGCTCAACCGGTTTCATTGGTTCTCTCCGCGCGGCTGCAAACCGTCTCGGTCTCACGCTCGCGTCGCTTGGCTGTGTGTTGGCGCTGGCGGGTTGCGCGCCGTCGGTCGTTGACCGCTCCGCCCTGAGCAGCGCCGAGCCGGCCATTCGTACAGTCGGGCAAACGGCGCCTCATGCATTGCAAGGTAGCTCGACTGATGATGACGAGCGGGCCGCTGCACTTGCGCCGAGCTTATCGGCTGCCGAGCCGCAATCCGACACGCAATCCGACACGCAATCCGACACGCAATCCGACACGCAGTCCGACACGCAGTCCGACACGCAGTCCGACACGCAGTCCGACACGCAGTCCGACGCGCAGTCTGCGGATGACGATTCGCCGGCCGCGTCGGCTTGCGCTTGCAGCAGGCGCTTTCTGCAGACCGGCCTCGCGTCGTGGTACGGCAAGGTATTCCATGGTCGCCGCACCGCGAGCGGCGAGCGCTACAACATGCACGCATTGACCGCGGCGCACCGCACTTTGCCCTTGGGCGCGTGTGTGCGAGTGACGGCAGTGGGGCGAGAACGTTCGGTGGTCGTGCGGATCAACGACCGTGGGCCGTTCGTGCACGGACGGATCATCGATCTCTCGTATGCCGCTGCCGAGGCAATCGGTGTGAACGTCGCGGGTACCTTGCCCGTCAAGCTCGAACACATTGCGCCCGCGCGTGGTCTGAACGGCGCTCGTCGCTGTGTTGACCGGGCAGAGCGGGCAGCGTGAGGGTCGGCCGCAAGCTTTCGCAGCTTTCGATGCGGCCGGGATTCGCGTGAGTCATGCTCGATAGAATGCAGCACTGGCGTGCGAGTTTTTCGCTTTCACGTCCGTCTGTAACAAATCATCGCCGTCTGTAAATGTTCACATGTCCGCACTGTTCATCCCCCAGGGTTCGATGTCGCGCGGCATTGCAACTTCGGGATGGTTGTTATGGCCTGCGTAATATCTACCGCGTCGTTCGTTACAAACGTAGTTCTTTCATCTTGAGAATGAATTTCTGAGCGGTTACTTTCTGTGCACTCGTGAGGTAGCCCCCGCGAGCGTGTGATGTTTTTACGGCGTCGTCCTGACCAGGCACGACGCCGTTTTTTTCTCTCGACGGCCCGCGCGCAACGACCCATGCCGCGAAACGCGCGGGGCGCCCGGGCAATTGGAGCGCGACTCGGTGTATTGAGCGGTTGCCCAAGACATAACCTGAAAGCTTTGCTCCGCGATTAACTGCACGTTGTCACAGTGAGATGTCGATCCACTGATCCATTGTTTTTTGACTGGTTTGTGCGGACTCGACAGCTGCATTGCAAATCTACAACAGCGGCACCACCGATTTGACAATCCTTAAACGATTTATTTTGGGACCGTTTCTATACTCACTCAAATTGTCAAATCGCTGTTTCCCGAAAAGCTTGTCGCGGTTTGAAAAAGACAGGCGCGGGGCCTGAAGTGTGCGAGAGAGACCACCTTTTTAATGGCAGTCCCATACGGGCCGAAACTAGCCGGCGGGACCTGAGAGGCGTCGGGAGGGGCGCGCAAAACCGGCAAAAGCGGCATGCGAGCCGGCAGCCGCCGCTGAACCGTTTAATGGCATTCAGCAAAGATCGACCGTCTTTTCGATTATGATTATCGGCGGTTGATAATCGCCGCTCCCAAATCGAAAAATGCGCGCTAATTTTGAGATGGGGTGGCAGCAGGGTTGTACGGGGCGCGAGGCGAAGGACCATTAGTCGAAAGAGAGTCAAACAAACTTCGAACTGAAGATGAATGAAAGGCCGGATCGCCGGTGCCAGCGAGCACCGGCATCCCGGTCGATCCGCCGGCTTGCCGGTAATGGCCGCGGTCGCCGATACGCCGCTGCGCCCATTACCGGCAAACGACGAACGAACGACGAACAAACGACGAAGTCGCGTTGCGGGGTTTCTATGAGAATTGCTGTCCTGGATGACGATTCGGCGCAAGCCGATCTGGTTTGCCAAACGCTGTCGGCAGCGGGCCACGTCTGTCATGCATACGTTGCGGGACGCGAACTGGTGCGGCAGTTGCGGCGCCAGACATTCGATCTGCTCGTGCTCGATTGGAATGTGCCTGACATGTCGGGCGAAGAAGTGTTGCGTTGGGTGCGCGAAAGCCTGTCAGAACGCTTGCCCGTGTTGTTCATGACGAACCGCGGCCAGGAGAGCGACATTACGTCGATCCTGAACATCGGCGCCGACGACTACGTCGTCAAGCCGGTCCCGGCCGCCGTCCTGCTCGCGCGCGTCGGTTCGCTGCTGCGCCGCGCTTATCACCTGAAGCCGTCGGCGGCGACGGAAGTCTTCGGCGAATTCGAGTTCGATCTGCATGCAAAGCATGTAGTGGTGCGCGGCACCAAAGTGGCGGTCACCCAGAAGGAGTTCGAACTCGCGCTGTTGCTGTTCCAGCATCTGAGCCGGCCGCTGTCGCGCGCTCATATTCTCGACGTCGTCTGGAAGCAGGCGACGGACATCCCGTCGCGCACGATGGACACGCACGTGTCGATGCTGCGCAGCAAGCTCGGCCTGCGGCCCGAACACGGCTACCGTCTGACGCCCATCTACGGCTATGGCTACAGGCTGGAGCGGCTGGAGTCAGCAAGCGATACACCGCCAGCCGCAGACCGTCCGCAAGCGGGGCAGGCGTGACGTTTTCCGTCGAAGACGCCTCAGCGATACGCGGCAGGACCGGCTCGGCTGGCCGTCGCGCGAGCGCCGTGCTCGCCGCCGCGGGACTCTTCGCCTTCGCCTGCTTTGCGCCCGCTTCGGCACATGCGCAGCCGTCACGGGCGCCAAAGCAGCGCGCGAAAGCCGCGCCTCCTGCCTATGTTTCCTATGTGACGCACGCAGGCGACACACTCTACGAAATCGCAAGCCGCTATCTCAGCGACACCGCCGACTGGGCTGTGCTCAGTCGCCTGAATCAGGTGCCCGCACCACGTCGCATGCCGGCCGGCATTGCGCTGCGTCTGCCAGCCGACAAACTGAAGCAGGACCTTGAGACGGCACGTGTGATCGCGACGAGCGGTCCGGCTGAACATGCGTCGGGCGCGAGCCCTTATCTGCCTCTCACGACGGGCGCGACGCTTGGCGAAGGCGACCGCATCCGCACCGGACCCAACGGTTTCGTCACACTGGAGTTGTCCGACGGCTCTCATCTCACGATGACGCAGGACGGCGCGCTCGACATCGACAGGTTGCGGCGGACCACACTGACGGGCGCGGGCGACCGTCAACTGGAACTGCGCCGCGGGCAGGTCGAGAGCCAGGTCACGCATGCGACGAAGAAAGACGACCGCTTCCAGATCCGTTCGCCGTCGGTGGTGGCAGGCGTGCGTGGAACCCGCTTCAGGGTCGCTTACGACGGCGACGCGCAAACCACGGCTGTCGAAGTGCTGGACGGCGCGGTCGGCGTCGATCCGGTCGCGGCGCTTTCGCGCAAGTCTGCACCGCCGCCAGGCGTGCCGCTGAAGGCATCGGCGCAACTGCTCACGGAACGCTTCGGCAGCGTGACGCGAGCCGGCGCCGCGATAGGCGATGCAGTTGCACTGCTTCCAGCACCTGCGCTCAAGGAGCCGGCGAGAGTGCAGGACGGGAAGACGGTGGCTTTCGATCTGATTCCAGCCGAGGCCGCCGGAGCCGCCGAAACTTCAACATCCGCAACAACCTACCGCGTGCAGATCTCTCGCGACGCCGACCAGCTCGACCTCATCCGCGACCTTCGCGTGAGCGCGCCACATGCGGACTTCGGCGATCTGGCAGACGGCACGTATTTCGTGCGCATTGCGGCGATCGACGCGAACGGGCTCGAAGGTTTGCCGCAGGTGTATGCCTTCGAGAGACGGCAATTCGCGGTCGGCGCGTCGGCCGTGCCGCACGTGGGCAGCCACGATTACGAATTCCGCTGGTTCGTGAGCCGCGCGCCGGCGTCGGCGCAAACGCGTTTTCGCTTCGTCATGGCGACGACGGCCGATCTGCGCCATCCGATTGTCGACCGCGCGGATCTGACGGGCGGGCAACTGGTGGTGAGCGACCTGCCGCCAGGCGTCTATTACTGGACCATCGTTGCCGAGCAGTTCGACAACGGCCGCTTGTACGCGACGGCCAGCGCAGTTCGCACGTTCACGCTTGCGCGCTGACGCTGGTAGATTCACTGGCCCGGAAGTGGCCTGGAAGTGACCCGGTCCGCTTGCTGTTTTTGGCTTTCTACCTCCTGACATCGCGCCTTGCCCAACACATCCACGCGCTTGAGCCTCGACCCGCGCGCCCGTCTCGGACGGCGCGCCGGCCGTCGTTTTCTGATCGAATGGGCGGCTATCGGATGCCTGGGTCTCGTCGTGATCGCGCTCAGTTCGTTGGGTCGCATGAGCGCGAGCGTCGATCAGCTGGTGTACGACCGCTTACTGAGTCTGCATGCGCAGGCGGTGCTGCCGGACATCGTCGTGCTGGAAATCGACAATGAAAGCATCGCGCAACTCGGCCGCTGGCCGTGGCCGCGCAGCGTTCACGCCCGATTGCTCGAGCAGGTCGCGAAGGCAAAGCCCGCCGCGGTCGTCTACGACGTGCTCTTCACAGAAGCCAATCCGGACGACGCCGAACTTGCCCGCGCGATTGCGCTGAGTCCGACCTATTTGCCGGTGCTCCTCACGGACGCCGGGCGCGGCGCGCCCGCTGCCGTCGTCGAACCGGTGGCGCCGCTCGTGCGCGCGGCAGCCGGCCTCGGGCATATCAATCTCGAAGTGGACAGCGACGGCATCGTGCGCAGCGTCGCCCAGTTCGAAGGCGACGCCGACTCGCGCTGGCCGCAGTTGATGCTCACGGTGGCGCGGGCGGCAGAACGCGGCGCGCTAGGGTTGAATGTGCAGCCGGCGAGGCGCGCGTCTCTGGAATCGGCGAGCGATGCAAGCGATCGGGGCACCGGTGCGCACAACGACGCTGCGAGCGACGGCCGCTTCCTGATCCCGTTCAGCCCGAATGCACAGAGCTACGAGAAGCTCAGTTTCGCGAGCGTGCTCGCGGGCCAGGTCCCGCCCGAGAAATTGCGCGGGCGCATCGTCGTAATCGGCGTGACCGCATCGGGTCTCTACGACCGGTTTGCCACGCCGGTATCCGGTGCATTGGGGCCGCTGCCCGGCGTCTACATCCACGCGAATGTGCTCGATACGCTGCTCACCGGCCGCGAAGTCGCGCCCGCCGCACGATGGCTGCTGCTCGTCGTCTCACTGGCTCCGCTCGCGGCGTTGCTGGCCGGTTTCCTCGTACTGTCGCCGCGCCGCTCGCTGCTGCTGACCGGCGCGCTGTGCCTGCTTGCCATGTCCGGCAGTGCGATTCTGCTGTACGGCGCGCAGCTGTGGTTGTCGCCCGTGCCCGCGATTCTCGGTGTGGTGGCCGTTTATCCGATCTGGAACTGGCGCCGCCTCGAAATGACGATGGCGTATCTGCGCAAGGAGTTGCAGCGTCTCGCGGACGAACCGCATCTGCTGCCGCAAACGCCGCAGCGCCGGCGCCAGTTTGGCGGCGACGTGCTCGAACAGCACATGGCGCTGATGGCGCAAGCCGCACAACGCGTGCAGGACATGAAGCGCTTCATGTGGGACAGCCTGGACAGCATGCCCGAGCCGATTCTCGTGAGTGACATGCAGGGCATCGTGCTGATCGCGAACCATGCCGCGAGGGCGCACTTTGCACGTCTTGGCGCGCCGATGCCCGAGGGACGTTCCATGCAGGCGGTGCTCGGTGGCCTGACGTTCGTCAAGGCCATCGATAGCGGAGCCGGAGCGGATGCCGAAAACGATCTGCTGGCCTGCGCGCACTGGCCCGCGCTGCTCGATCCCACGAGCCGCGAGTTTGCCGCGCTGATGGCGCAGGGCGTCGAGGTGCGCGACGCCGACGGGCGCGATCATCTGCTGCGATACGCGAACTGCACGAACGCTCAGGGCGAGACGACCGGATGGATCGCCGGTCTCGTCGATGTCTCTGCGTTGCACGCCGCCGAGCGCCAGCGCGAAGACGCACTTCGGCTGCTGTCGCACGATATGCGCTCGCCGCAGGCGTCGATCCTGGCGCTCGTCGAGATCGAGCGGGCCCGCGAGAAGCCGGTGCTCGCGCGCGGCTTGCTCGAGCGCATCGAACGCTATGCGCAACGTGCGCTGACACTCGCCGACGACTTCGTACAACTCGCGCGCGCCGAATCGCAAACCTACCTGCTGGAGCCGGTGAATCTCGCCGAGCTGATGATCGACGCGAGCGATGAAGTCTGGCCGCAAGCGCACGCGAAGCGGATCGCGTTGCACACGGAAACGGACCTATCGGCAGAAGGCCGCGACATAGGCGATATCGGCGACGAGGGCCACTGGATCTGCGCCGACCGTTCGCTCCTGACGCGTGCGCTCGTCAACATCCTGAACAACGCGGTCAAATACAGTCCGCCCGACACGCATATCACCTGTGAGCTATCGAACGAGGTGCCCGCGCGCACGTCGGCGACAGCTGGTTTCACTATGGCGGTTGCATCGGATCGCGCGACGCGACGCGTGTCGTGCACGATCCGCGACCAAGGCTATGGGATACCGCAAGACCAGCAGGCACAGCTATTCGAACGCTTCAGGCGTTTCCACGAAACAGAGCGGCCAGAAGTGGGCGGCGCCGGGCTCGGCATGGCCTTCGTCAAGACCGTGGTCACGCGCCATGGCGGTGAAGTGAACGTGGTGAGCGCGCCCGGGCGGGGTACGGCAGTCACGATCTATCTGCCGGCGCTGGAAGAAGCGCAACTGGATCGGCCTGCGAGCCGGCGTCATGACGCCTGAGCGCGCGTCTTATCGAATCGGGGAGCGAATTGTGGAAGCGGTGAAAGCGGTGAAAGCGGTGAACGCAATGAAAGCGACTCTGGTGTGTACGGCGCTCGCTGCGGCGACGCTCGCCGGATGTACCGGCATGCACGCCGACGTGCACACCGCGACGCCCGCAGCCGCACTAGCTGGCGAGCGGACGTACACGTTCGCGCGTCTGCCGATGCAGGAAGCGCGCGCCGACCATGCGCAGTTCGAAACCGTGCTGCGTGACGAGCTGACGAAGCAGGGTTTCGCGGATACGACGGAGCGGCCCGCGCATTACGTGCTCTCAGTCGGATACGAGACGCGGCCAGCACAAATCGGCGTTGGTGTAAGCGACTGTGCATCTGGCAATTGCGGCCCGCAGACCGACGCATCGGTCTCGCTATTCGGCGCACGCGTCTATCGTCATACGCTCACGCTGCGGTTTTTCGAACGCGTGAGCGGGCGCGAAGTGTACAAGGTCAGCGCAGCCAGTACAGACCGCGACGCCGATCCGCTGCACGCCACGCCCGCGCTGATCAGAAGCGCGCTGGTGCAGTTCCCGTTCGACGCACCAACCGACTGGCGGGTGAAGTTGCGCCCGAATCCAGAGGGCAGCCTGCCGGACGTGGTCTCGGTGATGCCGTTGCAAAGATAACGCCGGCTACAGCGGATCGCACGGCGACTGCTCCTTCGGTATCGGATCTTCGGGCCAGCGGTTTTCAAACACACAATCGGCGAGCGGCGTGCGCTCTGCCCATCGTTCGGTTTGCAGCATCGGTTCGCTATAAAAGCGGTCGACGTGGCCAAGGCATAGTATCGCGACCGGCCGCGCGCCGTCCGGCATGCGCAGGAGCCGACGCACTGCATCGACGTCGAAGAGAGACACCCAGCCCATGCCGAGCCCTTCGGCGCGGGCGGCGAGCCACATGTTCTGGATCGCGCAGGCCACCGATGCGAGGTCCATTTCCGGCAGCGTGCGGCGGCCGAAAATATGCCGCTCGCGGCCGTCCATCAGCGCCATGACGAGCAGCTCGCCGCACTCCAGCATGCCTTCCACTTTCAGCTTCATGAACTCTTCGCGGCGCTTGCCGAGCGCGTCGGCGGTAGCAAGCCGTTCGCTTTCGACGTTCGCATGCAACGCAGTACGCAAGGCGGGATCGGTGATGCGCGCGATGCGCCACGGCTGCATGAAACCCACGCTCGGCGCATGATGCGCGGCATCGAGCAGACGCTGCAATACCGCGGCATCGACGGGATCGCGCACGAAGTGGCGCATGTCGCGGCGCTCGTAAATCGCGCGATAAACCGCGTCGCGGTCGGCTTCGTTAAAAGGCTTCGCCATTGAACAGAGCGGCCGTGAAGGCCGGGTTGGAGGGCCAATAAGCGTGCATGTAAGTCGCGACAATCGAGCCGACGCGGTATATCGCCTCGCCGGGTGCATCGCCTTGTGGCCGCGTGGCCGAGCGCAACGGCGAAAGCGGCGTGCCGAGCTTCGAGTAGTGAAACGTGTGGCCGGTCACGGGGCCATGCGTGCTGTCGATCTGTTGCATACCGAGCGCGGTGAAGCGTGTTTGCATCGTCGCGTGACCGGGCAGCAAGCCGAGCATCGACGTGCTGACACCTTGCGTGTCAGTGAGCTTATCGAGCAAATAAAGCATGCCGCCGCATTCAGCGACGAGCGGTTTGCCGGCCGCCGCATGTGCGCGGACCGCCGCGGCGCTGCGGGCATTCGCGGCGAGCGCCGCGGCATGCAGTTCGGGATATCCGCCGGGCAGATACAGCGCATCGGTGTCGGAGGGCGGCGCTTCGTCAGCGAGCGGCGAAAAGTAGTGAACGTGGGCGCCGAGCGCTTCGAGCAGCGCGACATTGGCCGGGTAGATGAACGAAAACGCGGCATCGCGCGCGATGGCGATTTTTTTGTTGTGCAGAAGGCGGGGAAGTACTTGCGGCGTAGCCGCGCCAAACTCCACCGCGGGCGGCAGCCCGGCCAGCGCTGTATGACTGAGCGCATCGGCGGCGCGATCCAGACGCGCGTCGAGATCGTCGATTTCCGCGGCCTGATGCAAGCCGAGGTGGCGATCGGGCAATTCGATTTCGTCGCTGGCGGTAATGTGCCCGCACCAGCGCAGCGCTGGCGGCAATGCCTCTTCGAGCATCTGCGCGTGACGCGAGGAACCGACGCGGTTCGCGAGCACGCCATGAAACGGCACCTCAGGCCGGAAATTCGCAAGGCCGAACGCAACCGCGCCGAAGGTCTGCGCCATTGCCTTCGCCGAAATCACGGCGAGTACCGGCACACCGAACTCGGTCGCGAGATCGGCGCTGCTCGGCGTGCCGTCGAAGAGGCCCATCACGCCTTCGATCAGGATCAGATCGGCTTCGTCCGCCGCCTGCGCGAGAAGATTGCGGCAGGCGTCCTTGCCGACCATCCACAGATCCAGCGACAGCACGGGCGCGCCGCTTGCGCGCGCAAGGATCATCGGATCGAGAAAGTCGGGCCCGGTCTTGAACACGCGCACACGCCGCCCCAGTCGCCGATGGTAGCGCGCGAGGCCCGCGGTGATCGTGGTCTTGCCTTGACCCGACGCGGGCGCGCTGATAAAGAGCGCAGGGCAGGCGGACACGTTCAGAACTCCACGCCGCGCTGCGCCTTCACGCCTTGCTCGCGGTACGGATGCTTGACGATGCGCATTTCGGTGACGAGGTCGGCGGCTTCGATCAGCGCATCGGGCGCGTGGCGGCCGGTCACGACCACATGCAGCATCGCCGGACGCGCGTTGATGACGGACAGCACTTCGTCGAGCGGCAGATATTCGTACTTGAGCACGGTGTTCAGTTCGTCGAGGATGACCATCTGATAGTCGCCGCTTTCGATCATCCTGCGTGCTTCGTCCCAGCCTTTGCGTGCGGTGGCCATGTCGGCGTCGCGGTTCTGCGTGTTCCAGGTGTAGCCGTCGCCCATTGTCACGAAGTCACAGTTGGCGATAGCGCCGAGGAAGTCGCGCTCCGACGTATGCAGCGCGCCCTTGATGAACTGCACGACGCCAAGCCGCATGCCGTGGCCGAGCACACGCACGGCCATGCCGAAAGCGGCGGTTGTCTTGCCCTTGCCGGTGCCGGTGTTGACGATCAGCAGGCCCTTTTCGACGGTCGCGTTGGCCTGCTTCTTTTCGTGGCCTTCACGCCGGCGTTCGGTCATGCGTTGATGCGATTCGGGGTCGGTCTTCATGGAAGGTCCTGTGAGATGGTGGTGACACTGCGTGCTGGCGCTGGTGCGGTCGATGCGATCGCCACGGTGACACCAGCGTAAACGGTTTTGCGAGCGATCAGATGTGCGGTGCAACCGGCGGCCACCGCGAGCAACGCGCACGGTTCGCATACGCCGTCCACGCCGAGATGCTCGCGCGCGGCAGCCGACGGTTCGTGAACGTCAATCGCGAGAATCTGCTCGCGGCTGAACACTTGCAGCGTGAACCCGTGACGCGCGCAGAACTCCAGCAGGCCCGGCTCGTCCGCTTTCGTTTCAATAGAGGCTACCGTTGCAATCTGTTCGAACGTGTGCGAACCGAGCGCGGCGCGCACCGCCGTTTCGATCTCGTCCGCCGATGTGTACAGGCGGCAACCGATGCCCACGCTAAGCGTTTTCATTTCGCGTCCGGCGAAGATGCCGCATCTGATGAGCTTGCCGCGGCGGCACGCGCGAGCGCGAGCGACGCCACGCCGCCTATCACCACGATCGCAGGCGAGCCGAGTCCCGCGCGCGCGACGGCATCGGCGAATTCACCAAGCGTCGAAAGCGCATGGCGTTGCTCGGGACGCGTAGCCGATTCGATCGCCGCACACGGCGTGTCGGCGCGCATGCCGGCTGCGAGCAATGCGCTGACGATATCGTTCAGCCGCCGCATGCCCATGTAGATGACGAGCGTCATGTGGGTGGCGGCGAGCGCGCCCCAATCCGGCTCGCTGCTGCCTGCACCGTGGCCGGTCACGAATATCACGCCTTGCGCATGATCGCGGTGTGTAACCGGAATGCCGATAGCTGCGGGCGCCGCGATTCCGGCTGTGATCCCGCTGATGATCTCCACCTCGATTCCGGCCGCATGCAGCGCCTGCTGCTCTTCGCCGCCTCTGCCGAATACGAACGGATCGCCGCCCTTGAGTCGCGCGACGCTGCGCCCAGCATGCAGATGATCGAGCATTTGCGCGACGATGCCTTCTTGTGGCGTCGACGGATGACCGCCGCGTTTGCCGACATAAACAATGGAGGCGTCAGCGCGAGCGAATTGCAGCACGTCGGGATTCACGAGATCGTCGACGAGTATCACGTCGGCTTGTGCGAGGGCGCGCGTTGCCTTCAACGTCATCAGTTCGACGTCGCCGGGCCCTGCGCCGATCAGCCACGCGCGTGTCATCGCGCCTCGCTAACCGTGCACGGCAACGACGTTGCGCGCCCCGCCGGCGTACGCCATGCAGTGCGGCACGCGAACGGGCCCAGGTGATTGGAGATCGAAGTCATTCAAGCGGTGTCTTCACGCACGACGGCACGCGCGGGTGCGAACCCGGCTGCCTCGCCGTGCTTCAGCGCCTTCACATCCGTCCCTCGCGGATTCCGGCTGCCGGCGGCGTGACGTCGAGAAACGCACGGCCGCCTCCGCATCTGGCCGGTATCCGGGCTGGCGGCCTCACGCGCTTTGCCTTCCCGCCCGCATTCATTCAAATGTATCGGACAGTGGCATCGAAAACGCATGCGCGGTGCAGCATGAACATTGCACCGCAGGTCGCTTACCGTTGCGGGGACAGCACAGATTGAGCGCGGGAGCGCTGCCTGTTTCCCGTTTAACTGCACACGCGAATGCATGTGCGGGCACCAAACGCGCGCATACGATAGCACACGACAAGCCCGTGCGATAAGCGCGCCGGGCCCGCGTTTCCTTGACGGCGCCAGACGGTCGGCCTAAACTCGCACGCACTTCTGGTGCTCGTGTGCGCGCTCGTGCGCATGCAGTTAAACGGGAAACAGGGCGCCCGCCTGTCACGGTTTGGGTTAACCTGTGCTGCCCCCGCAACGGTAAGCGAAAAGTGACGTCACGGCGGTTTGCGTGGCGTCGCAGTGCCGGCTTCGGTGTCCACGCGCAAGGCCGCGTGGGCATATCACCACTGGGCGAGAAATCACTCGTCCGGGAAGGGGAAGCGGCGCTTTCGCCAGCCCGGATACCGGCCGGAATACGAAGGGCGAACGTCGCGGGGATGCGGCGCTGCGCTCATGCCCTCACACCCGTTTTCTGCGTTTTTCCTGTTGTAGCAAGGCCGTCGTTCATGCTCGAGGCACGCGCTGGACCTCATGCGTGCGGACTACGCCGGCCGGCGCCTGCAACTCCTGGGATGGACCTCACGATGCAAACTCAAATGCGCAAGATCCCCGTCACCATTGTCACGGGCTTTCTCGGCAGCGGCAAGACCACTCTGTTGCGGCACATTCTTCAGCACGCGGGCGGCAAGCGCATCGCGGTGATCGTCAACGAGTTCGGCGAACTCGGTATCGACGGCGAAATTCTGAAGGGTTGCGGCATCGGTTGCGACGAGAATGGCGTCGAAACGGAAGGGCAATTGTATGAACTCGCGAACGGTTGCCTCTGCTGCACCGTGCAGGAGGAGTTCTTTCCGGTGATGGAAAAGCTCGTCGAGCGCCGTGAGCAGATCGACCATGTGCTGATCGAAACATCGGGTCTCGCGTTGCCGAAGCCTCTCGTACAGGCGTTCAACTGGCCGCAGATCAAAAACAGTTTCACCGTCGATGCAGTGATTACCGTGGTCGACGGCCCCGCTGCCGCAAGCGGCCAGTTCGCGGAAAACCCGCTCGCCGTCGACGCGCAGCGCAAAGCCGATCCGAATCTGGATCATGAATCGCCGCTGCACGAATTGTTCGAAGATCAGTTGGCTTCAGCCGATCTGGTGATTCTGAACAAAACAGATCTGCTCGATGAGGCTCGTCAGAATGCGGTCGAAGCCGTGATCCGCGAGGAGATTCCGCCGCAAGTGAAGGTCGTGCGCGCGCAGATGGGGCAGCTCGATCTGCACACGTTGTTCGGGCTCGAAGCGGCATCCGAAGAAACGATTCACTTGCGCCACGACCATCACGGTTCGGCGGACGACGCGGACCATCACCACGATGAATTCGATTCGGTAGTGGTGCATGCAAAGGTGCTGTCGCGTGACGCGGTAATCGCCGCACTGCAAACGCTTGTTCAGGGCAACACGATCTACCGTGTAAAGGGTTTCGCGGCGTTGCCGGGCGCTGCAATGCGTCTCGTGATTCAGGGCGTGGGCCGGCGCTTCGACAGCTATTTCGACCGGCGCTGGCAACCTGGCGAGGCGGGCGAGAGCCGCTTCGTGCTGATCGGTGAAGACCTCGATCAAGCCGCGCTGCAGCGCGCGTTCGACGCGGCGCTGGGCGTGTCCAACGCCCAGGTGCCGGGCGCCGCAGCGCAGCAGGCGTAAGCGCACATGCATCTGCTGCGCACCACGCCGGGCGGTTTCGTCGACGATACGCAAGGCGTGATCCGTATCGATCAGCGGCCTGCGGATATCGTCGTGCTCAGTTCTGCAGACACCACGTTGTCGCTGCTGGCAAGCGTGTTTTCCCGTCTCGGCGACGGCTTTCCGAGCGTGCGCCTCGCGAACGTGACGTATCTGCGGCAACCGGCGTCGGTGGATTTCTACGTCGAAGATGTGCTGCAACACGCGCGCGTCGTCGTAGTCGATCATCTTGGCGGCGAAGCGTATTGGCCGTACGGTATCGAACAGGTCGTCGCGCTAGCGGAGCGCAAACAGCAAACGCTCGCGATGTTTTCGGGCGATCTGCAGGAAGATCCCAATCTGCTTGCGCGCAGCACCGCGGACGCGGATCTGTGCCATCAGTTGTGGCGTTATTTGCGGGAAGGTGGTCCCCAGAATGCCGAGGCGTTTCTGCGCTGCATTGCGTATCGCGCGCTCGGTTGGGGACACGAGCCTGCGCCGCCCCGCGCGTTGCCGGCCGCGTCGCTTTACCATCCACAACGCGACACGCCGACAATCGCCGACTGGCAAGCGCGCTGGCGGCACGATGCGCCCGTCGCGGCGATACTGTTCTACAAGGCGCATCTTCAGGCGGCCAACACAGCGGTGTTCGACGCGCTGATCGAAGCGCTCGACGCACAAGGCGTGAACCCGCTGCCAATCGCGATTACGTCGTTGAAGGACGCGGTGAGTCGCGAAGTCGTGCAGTCGTTGTGCGCGCAACATAACGCGGCGCTCGTACTCAACACGACTGCGTTCGCCGCGTCCGCGATCGATGATCCCGAACCGCTCGCGCTCGCCGGCGACGCGCCTGTGCTTCAGGTGATTCTGAGTGGCGGCAACCGCGAGGACTGGCTCAAGGACAATCAGGGCCTGAATTCGCGCGACATCGCCATGCATATCGCGCTGCCCGAAGTGGACGGGCGCATCATCACGCGCGCGATCAGTTTCAAGGGACTCGCGTATCGCTGTCCGCATACGGAAGTCGACGTGGTGCGTTATCAGCCCGATCACGAACGCGTGAATTTTATTGCCGGGTTGAGCCGCCGCTGGTGCCGCCTGCGCTCGCTCGACAACGCGGACAAGAAACTCGCGCTGATTCTCGCCAACTATCCGATGAGCGAGGGTCGCATTGGGAATGGCGTCGGACTGGATACGCCGGCGTCGGTGGTCGGCATTCTGTCGATGTTGCGCGACGAAGGTTATCGCGTGGCAGCCGTGCCCGATAACGGCGACGCGCTATTGCAGAAGCTGACCGAGGGCGTGACGAACGATCCGGTGGTGCGCGATCTGCGGCCCGCTTTGCAAAGCTTTGCGCTGGCCGATTACCTCACCCATTTCAACGCGCTGCCCTCCGAAGCGCGCAATGCGCTGAATGCGCGTTGGGGTCCGCCGGAGCACGACCCGAGCGTGCGGCGCGGCCGTTTCATGATTGCGGGTTGGCGTTGCGGCCACGTATTCGTCGGCATTCAGCCGTCGCGTTCGCGCGAGCAGGGCGATTACGCTAGCTATCACGACGCCGAACTCGTGCCGCCGCATGCGTATCTCGCGTTCTATTTCTGGCTGCGTCATCAGTTCGGCATCGACGCGGTCGTGCATGTCGGCAAGCATGGCAACCTCGAATGGCTGCCCGGCAAGAGTGTTGCGTTGAGCGATACGTGCTGGCCGGATCTGATTCTCGGGCCCATGCCGCATCTGTATCCGTTCATCGTCAACGATCCGGGCGAGGGCAGTCAGGCCAAGCGCCGCGCGCAAGCCGTGATCGTGGATCATCTGATGCCGCCGCTCACGCGCGCCGAAAGTTACGGCCCGTTGCAGGACCTCGAGCGCCAGGTCGACGAATACTATGAAGCGCTGATGGTCGACCCGCGCCGCTCGAAGCTGTTACGGCGCACGATCCTCGCGACTATCGTCGAACATAAGCTGCATGAAGAATTGAGCCTGTCCGAGCCGAAGGGTGAAGACGACGAAGATGCGTTACTCACGCGCGTCGATGCGTGGCTGTGTGAGTTGAAAGAAGCGCAGATTCGCGATGGTTTGCACACGTTCGGCCAATCGCCGCAGGCAGTGCAACGACGCGATACGCTGCTTGCGTTAGCGCGCTTTCCCGTCGGCGATGGGCAAGGTGGCAACGCAGGGTTGATCGATGCGTTGGCGCGCGATCTGCAGATCGATCACTTTTTCGACCCGCTATCGGTGGATTGGTCCGCGGCCTGGACAGGCCCGCGTCCTGACATTCTGCAACAGGTCAGCGATGCGCCCTGGCGGCATTGCGGCGATACGCGCGAGCGTCTCGAACTGTTCGCAGCGGAAATGCTGCGGAGCCTATGCGAGCCGCAAGCGCATACGGATACAGATACGTCGAGCGCATTGGCGAAGGCGCCGCTGCCGCAGGCAGGACGCGTGATCGAGCGCTTGCGCAACGACGTGCTGCCGCGGCTCGACGCATGCGGTACGCAGGAGATGACGCATCTCAGGCGCGGTCTCGAAGGGCGATTCGTGCCGCCGGGGCCGAGCGGTTCGCCATCGCGTGGCAGACCCGATGTACTGCCGACCGGCCGAAATTTCTATTCGGTCGACACGCGTGCGGTCCCAACGCAGGCGGCCTGGTCGTTGGGGCTCAAGTCGGCGCAGCAGTTGATCGAGCGGCATTTGCAGGAACACGGCGATTACCCGCGTGCGATCGGTCTGTCCGTGTGGGGCACCGCGACGATGCGCACGGGCGGCGACGACATTGCGCAAGCGCTCGCACTACTTGGGGTGCGACCGAAGTGGGCGCCGGGCAGCCATCGCGTGACCGACTTCGAAATCATGCCGATCGAAGCGTTCGACCGGCCGCGCATCGACGTCACGCTACGTGTGTCCGGTTTTTTCCGCGACGCGTTCGCGAACGTTATGCATCTGTTCGATGCTGCGGTGCAAGCCGTTGCCGAACTGGACGAACCAGCAGAACTGAACCCGATTCGCGAGCGTGTGCTGCGGGAACGCGATGCGTTGATCGCACACGGCATGGACGCGGCCGAGGCACGCAAGCGCGCCGGCTGGCGCGTATTCAGTGCGCGTCCCGGCGCTTACGGCGCCGGTTTGCAGGACATGATCGACTCGCAGCAATGGCAGACCGACGCCGACCTCGCGAATGCATATCAGGCTTGGGGCGGTTATGCGTACACGCAGAAAAACGCCGGCGAAGAAGCGCGTCACGCATTCGGCACACGCCTCGCCGCGATGGATGTCGTATTGCAGAATCAGGACAACCGCGAACACGATCTGCTCGATTCGAACGACTACTATCAGTTTCAGGGCGGTATGGTTGCAGCCGTGCGCCATCTTGCCGGCAATCAGCCGAGCGTTTATCACGCCGACCACAGCAACCCCGCCGCGCCGCGCGTTCGCACGCTTCATGAGGAAATCGCGCGCGTAGTCCGCTCGCGCGTGGTCAACCCGAAATGGATCGACGGTGTAAAGCGCCATGGTTATAAAGGCGCTTCTGAAATTGCAGCAACGGTCGACTATCTCTATGGCTATGATGCGACCGCGCGCGTGGTCGCGGACCATCAATATGCGCTCGTCACCGACGCTTATCTGAACGATGCGGATACGCGCGAGTTCTTGCAACGGCACAATCCGCATGCGTTACATTCGATTTGCGAGCGCCTGCTGGAAGCGATGCAGCGCGGTCTGTGGCAGGCGCCCGGCGACTATCGCGCTCAGGTCGAACAGCATCTGCTCGCGAGCGAACAGCAGATTGAAGGAATGCAATCATGAATGCAGCCACGCAAGATGCGCGGCCGAATCCTGCGCAAAACCCCGCGCGAAGGCCGGCGTTTCCTTTCTCCGCATTGATCGGTCAGTCGCCGTTGCAGCAGGCGCTGTTGCTCGCCGCGATCGATCCGGGGCTGGGTGGCGTGCTGGTGAGCGGGCCGCGAGGCACGGCTAAATCGACAGCCGCGCGCGCGCTCGCCGAGCTGTTGCCCGAAGGGCAACTGGTTAATCTGCCGCTGGGTGCGAGCGAGGATCGTCTGATCGGCACGCTCGATATCGAAACCGTATTGCGCGACGGCTCCGTGCGCTTTTCGCCCGGTCTGCTGGCCAAGGCCCATCGCGGCGTGCTGTATGTGGATGAGGTGAATCTGTTGCCCGATGCGCTCGTCGACGCGTTGCTCGACGTCGCAGCGAGCGGTGTAAACACCGTGGAACGCGACGGCGTATCGCATAGTCACGAGGCGAGCTTCGTGCTGATCGGCACCATGAATCCCGAAGAGGGCGAGTTGCGGCCGCAATTGATCGACCGCTTCGGCTTGATGGTCGAGTTGCAGAACTGTTTCGAGCCGCGCGTGCGTGAAGAGATTGTGAAGGCGCGGCTCGCATACGATCTCGATCCGGTAGCCTTTCGTGCCGGTTACGCTCGTGAGCAGGCGCATTACGTCGAGCGAATCCGTGCGGCACGCAACAAGCTCGCGCAGCTTTCTTTCGGCGACGCGGTGCATGCGCATGTCAGCGCGTTGTGTATCGACGCCGCAGTAGACGGCTTGCGCGCCGACCTGGTGATGCTCCGCGCCGCGCGAGCGCTCGCGGCACTGGAGCAGAGCGATGCTGTAACGTCGCAGCATGTGGATAGCGTCGCCGAAGCGGTGCTCGTGCACAGGCGGCGTCAGCGGGATACGTCGACTGCTGACAATGCGGCTGGCGACGAAGCAATGTCACGCGATTTGCCGCACAGTTCGACTACGCCCTCATCTTCCGATGTCGAGGCCGGCGATGGCGACTGGGGTTATCTGCCGCCGCAGGCAGCCGCGACGACGCACGTCAAAGGCGTCATACCGCTTAACGTAAAAAAACGCTGAGCCATCGGAAGGGCGCCGCCGCTGACTCGCGCAGCGGTTTCCGATGGCGGCGACGGGCGCAGACGCACTCGCGTTCGTGCAGCAATGTGCGTGCAGATCCGCGTGGCGAGCCAACGCGCCGTATCGCATGGCCGCAGACGTTTGCTGCGAGTGGACAGCGACGAGCGAAAGAGCAGCGGGAAGAGCGCGGCCAACCCGCGCTGCGTGCCGACGATCTGCGTTTCGTGCGCGAGACGCCGCCCGGCGGTGTGCTGCACTGCTTCGTGCTCGACTGCTCCGGTTCGATGCTGGCCGGTCAGCGCCTCGCACTCGCGAAAGGTCTGCTGATTGCGCTGTTCGATCGCGCGAGTGCAATGCGCGCCGAGGCTGCGCTGATCTGCTTCGGCGGCGCCGGTGCAGACCTGCGCTTTGGCCCCGCAGTGCCGCGCTGGTGGAACGAGCGTTGGCTTGAGCCCGTCGGCGGTGGCGGCGGGACGCCGTTCGCAGCGGGCATTCGACAGGCAACGCAGTTGCTCGGGCGCAGCGCGCGCCGCAACCCGGCGCAACAGCGCTGGCTTTGGGTTCTGACCGACGGCCGCACGACTGATCAAGCGACGCGTCCCTTGGATGCAGACGAAGTCGTATTCGTCGACTTCGAGCGTGGCGCGATACGGCTGGGCCGCTGCGAGCGGATGGCGAGCGCATGGGGCGCACGCCGCGTCACGCCGGAAGAACTGATTGGTTGATAGGCAAGCGAGCTTCGCAGACTGCTTGCTGCGGGTTTATTTGAAGCCGTGCGACCACTGCTGCACATCGTCCTGACGATCGAACACAAAGACCTTCAACGCTATCTGCTGCGCCGGTTCGAGTTGATCGAATTCGAGTCCATGTACCGAAGAACTATCGGCGCCAGTGCTTTTCTGCAGGTTTCGGATCACGGCCGTGGTCTGTATCTCTGTGTCCATCTCCGCCGATCCGAGCCGGAAAGCCACGCGCAACCGGTCGCCGACGGCACCCAGGGCCCACGGCGCCATCAGCGACATGCCGAGCGCGCTGAGGCTCTTCGCTACGCCGAGACCGTCGTACGTGTCCCCGGTTTCGCCGATGCCGAAGCGCACCGCGAAATGCGTTTCAACGCGTATCGACTTGCGTTCGCGCAGACGCCGGATTGGGCCGGGGCGGGATAGGACCACGTAATCGAACGGAGAGCGGCAGATGGCTTCGACGGTGCATACGAATCGGAACACCGCTTGACTTGCAATCGCGACGATGTCGATGTTTTCACCGAGGCCGAGCGCAAGCATGCGCCCCTGCTGAAGCGGCGGAGTGATGAACAGCGAATGATTCGGCGCAAAACCGATGATGCGGCATGGATGCATGGGTGCGCCGCTGCCCATTTGCAAGCGTACGCCAACCAATGCACCGATTTCGACGTGCATGTCGGCGAGCGTCAGCGGTGTTTGCGGTTCGGCATGCGTATCCGCTACGGCTGCTGGCTGTGCTGTCGCGTCCGCCAGGTCGCCGCGGCGCGGCTCGAAGTGCTTGAAGAGAAAGGCTTTTTCGTCGGCAGTTGCGAGAACTGTGCCGCTTGCAAAAAGCAGCGAGCCGTCTGTATCGACGATTGGCCATTCGAGCGGTGTGCCTACCGGTACCGCGTCGGCGCTGAGGACCGACGAAGGCGCTGCTGGCGCGGGATTCGGGACTTGCTGGTCTGCTGATTCGTCCATTGAGCAGCGATCGTTTGAGTGGCGGGATATCCAGTTTAACGGCGGCCGGCGAGAGAGCTTTAATTGATGCGAGACGGCGGCGGCGGTTCTTTCGTGTGTTCGTAGTCGGGGCAGGTCGGCAAATTGTATTGGATACCTAACTATTTGCAGGTACGCGGAAAAGTACTGCTCGTTCCGTTTTTCAACTTTTTGAAAATAATTGCAGATGAGGGGTTGACGGGCTGCGGGCTGCATCGCATAATTCGCCTCCCGTTTGATGACGGACGCGAAGAAAGCAGAGCTTCTTCACGAATGATCTTTAAAAACTAACAGCCGATAAGTGTGGGCGCTTGATGCGCGACGCGGGTGGATCTCCGGATTCACATAAAGCGAAAGTATCAAGTCTCACACAGTAATGAAAGGAAGGTTTGGTCATC